>JADEYI010002225.1_pt1 | contig 10482 bp, 10 predicted proteins | sample 8542331 | NCBI WGS metagenome assembly JADEYI01 (sample SAMN16510988, study PRJNA670497) | mine drainage metagenome | isolation source: biofilm near Copperflume 1 | place: Germany: Marsberg coppermine Kilianstollen | collected 2018-02 | reverse complement strand
AGGATGACAGGACGGGATAGGATGACAGGACGGGACAGGATGACAGGGCGGGACAGGGTGACAGGGCGGGACAGGATGACAGGGCGGGACAGGATGACAGGGCGGGACAGGATGACAGAACATGACCGGTATGAGTGGGAAAAATTCATCAATATCCAACTGTTACCGCACTGTGCGGTAGATCGCTTATGTAGTATAATTCTGGTCAATATTGCGCGGGTTTTTAAGTATTTTCTTGTGATGGTGTTAAAATGACAGACGTGATCGTGCGTATTGTTCTGACAGTCGTGATTGTGCTTGCTGAAGTAGGGATCGGGTTCTTTGCGCGTCGGCTGGCGGTGCGTCGTCTGAAAACGACGGTGCTGGATACCTGGGTTATTCAAACTATCGGTATTGCTATTCTTGTTCCTTTCATCCTCATCGCTATTGTGCTTGTGTTGTTCTTTATCACAATGAATAGCGATTTCCTCGTCATACTCTGGCAGGGTATTACGAGTAGCTTGCAGATCAAGGATGTGAGAGGCGCCGTTCTCGCTATCGTGGGGAACATTACCCTGACGCTGCTGATTATCGGGCTGGGAGTTGGCACTGGTCGGACGGTGATGCGGATGGTCATCGGGGGGCGATTGGCAGAGCATCGCCTGGATATTAACATTCGCACGTTGCTGGCTCGCATCATGTATGGCATTACTCTCACGGTCATCGTTTTCTGGATATTGTCGCTGTGGCAAGTTTCGATTGCTGTGCCGGTAACCGTGATTTCCGCGCTGACAGTGGCCTTCACATTTTCCATTCAGGATATTTTAAAGAACCTGGTGGCTGGTTTATATATCCTGGTGGAGCGTCCTTTCCATATCGGCGATCAGATCACGACAGCGAATTATACGGGACAGGTGGAGAACGTGCAACTGCGTGCCACGCGCCTGCGACTGGTAAGCGGGGAAGAGGTGTCTATTCCGAACGCGCTCGTATTTGGCGGGATAGTCGTGAATAACACCGAATACGAGCAGAGGCGCGCAACCATCGCGCTCATTATGCTTCAGGATGCATTTCAACAGGATGAAACACCGGCGCAGGTTCTCAAGGTCGTAAAAGAGATGGAGAATGTGCTGGTCAAACCTGCGCCGACTATTGCTGTGAGCCGCTTTGCGGGAATAACAGGCGCATTTACCGAAAGCGGCACCGGCTATACGGGAACGGAAAAGACTGTATTTCTCATCCTGCGCTTCTGGATGCCGGGCGGGCGATATCAGACCGTGACCGAGGTAATGTGCGCCTTACATTCAGCTTTACCAGAGGTAGACCTGGTGGTTGAAAGTTCGGGCGGAGATGTATAAATTGTTGCCGGATGATCGCATGGTCATGCAGAAATAGCTCTACTATGATTGGTGTGTTCCTTTAAGGAGCGTTTAATCGTTGGAATATTACAGACCTCTACCGGAAGGTATACGGCGCGTAGGCGTGATTGGCGGCACGTTTGACCCGGTTCATTACGGACACCTGGTTATAGCCGAGGAAGTCTATCATGTGCTTGGTCTCGCCGAAATGGTATTCGTGCCAGCCGGGTATCCGCCGCATAAATCAGATAGCCTGGTGGCAGCGGCGCACCATCGCCTGGCAATGTTGGAACTGGCGATTGCGAACAACGCGCATTTCTCGATCTCGCTGGTTGACCTGGAGCGGCCAGGGCCATCCTATACGGTAGAGACGTTGCGCCTGCTGCGCCAGCAATGGGGAGAGCAGACGGCCATGTATTTTTTGATCGGCTGGGACAGCCTGGAAGATTTGCTGACCTGGCATGATCCTGCGGGTGTTTTGGAGCAAGTATCATACCTTGTAGCTGTGCGGCGACCGGGTTACAATGAAGAAAGCGGGTATCGCGATTCTCTGGAAGCGCGGCTGCCGGGTATCAAGCAGAGGTTACTGGTGGTTTCCGCGCCGCAATTAGAAATCTCTTCGACGGATTTGCGGACACGCATCGCGGAGGGACGACCCATCACATACCAGGTACCCGAAAGTGTTGAGCAGTACATTGAACAGAATAGACTCTACCAACGTATATAAAGGTGATACGTCGTGACGCACATGCATTTCGATCTGGGAGATCGGCTGCGCCTGCGCAAGCCGCACCCCTGCGGAGGCTACGACTGGCTGGTGGTACGTCTGGGAGCAGATATCGGCCTGCGTTGCGAAAAGTGCGGGCGTCGTGTATTATTGCCTCGTGCCGAAGTCGAGCGACGCACCAAACAGGTGATCTCGCGGGCGATGGACACATAAAAGAAGGCAAGGAGTTCAAGGTATGGCTCTAGCCAATTCACAGGGCGGCTTCCTCACACTGCTCAAGAAGCGGAATTTCTTGCTGCTCTGGCTGGCCCAGCTTATCTCCATGACTATTCAAAATTCCTCAAACTTCGCTGTGCTGGTACTCATTTCGGTGAAGACCGGTTCGACCCTGTTGATCGGCCTGGCGATCGTTAGTTTTAGCGTTCCGGCTGTTCTGATTGGCGCGCCCGCAGGGGTGCTGGTAGATCACCGCAATAAGCGGCGCGTGCTGTGGTATAGTAACTGCCTGCGCGCTATTGCAACCTTTGGCTTTGTGGTGTCATTGCTTTTGAACAGCAATCAACTGATTCCTGTCTACCTGCTTACCTTTCTTATCTCATGCATCGGGCAGTTCTTTAGTCCAGCCGAAGGCGCCTCTATTCCTATGCTGGTCAGCGAACAGGAGTTGATGCCAGCGCTTTCCCTCTTCAATATTACATTTATGCTTTCGCAGGCCCTGGGCTTCTTACTGCTCGCGCCCATTCTGCTCACTTTCTTGCAGCCTTTCTTTACCGCGGTACTTACGCTGTATATAGCGATTGGCCTCCTCTACCTGGTGTGCGCCGGTTTAATCGCGTTAATCCCGCCCGGCGCTTTCAAACAACCGGTCAGCGCGCCGCGCGAAAATATTGGCGCGCAGTCGCTTGGCGCGCTTCACAACTTGTGGAACGAGATGGGCCAGGGCTGGCGATTCATCCGTCGCCAGCCGAAACTATTTTTGCCAGTCATCCAGCTTTCTTTCGCGGGTATCCTGTTGCTTGTCATTGGCGAACTCTCTACATCGGTGGTTACATTTCTGTTTCAACTTCCAGCCTCCTCTATGGCAGTGGTTTTTGCGCCTGCCGGCGTGGGGCTGGTGCTGGGTTCCATCTTTATGCCGCGCATCACGCAGCGCCTGGGTAAGTCACGCGCTATTTTTGCAGGCAGTGTCAGCCTGGCCATCACTGTAACACTGCTGCCGCTTCTGGTGCTGCTCACAGCAATCCTGAAGCAGCATGACATCAATTTTAGACCTGTTGAGTTCGCACTCGCGCCGTTTATCATGTTCGCTGCTGGAGTGGAGATCGACTTCATCAATATTCCTGCTCAAACAGCCATTCAGGAACAAACTCCCGAATGGATCAAGGGCCGCGTCCTGGCGCTGCAACTTATGCTTTTCAATACTTTTTCTATTCCGGTTATCTTCGGCGTAGGTGGCATCACCGACAAATTTGGCATTGACAAGGTATTGTACCTGCTTGCGATCAGCATTCTCGGCTTTGGATTGTGGGGTAAATATTATGAACGCAAACCGCACCGTTGGAGCGGTTATACGATGCCGGTAGACGAAGACGATCACGAGTCGGAGCAGGTTGCCGTCGAAGATAGTGATGCGCAACCTCTCAAAACATAGGATAGGATAGGAAATGGCGAAATGGCTAACACATGGCGCAGAGGAGTGTGATGGACTCGAAACAGATGGCGCAGCTTAACCTGTACCTGCCCTGGATAAAAATTCTTGGTGTTTTCGTGCTTTTCTTCTTGTTGCGATTCACGCGCAAGGGTTTGCGGCGGCGCGTGGATGAGATTGGCTACCGGCTCATGCGCGATCGCGGTCTTCTGATCTGGTTCTGGATCAACGCGCCCGGTGTGATGCTGCACGAATTGAGCCATGCCTTTGTAGTAGGACTCTTTTACCCTTTCGGCTTCCGCATTACCAGCATTTCTCTTTTTCGCATTCAGCCTAAGGTCGTTCCCGGCAATGCCAGGCGAGTAGCTCAGAAAGCCGGGCGTCAGTCGCTCCAACTCGGCGAGGTCCAGTATACACGCCCGCACGGTCGCTTCATGAGTTACGTTGGCGATGGCTTCAGCGGTATCGCGCCTCTATTCGGGGGCATCCTGATGTTCCTGTTCCTCTACTGGGTCGCTACCGGGTATACACTGTGGGAGAATGTAGGGACACACGTGCAATTCTTGCGCCCCGGCTGGCCCTGGTGGACGCTGATCTTCGCCCCCTACCTGATTCTGACCGTTACCTCGGAACTGTGGCCCAGCCGCCAGGACTGGCGCGGCGCGCGCTGGTTGGTAGGTGTGCTGCTTCTACTTGCTATTGCCACGCTTGCCCTGCTCCTGGCCAGCAAAGTCCTCATTTTTGATGATGCCCTGCTGCTAACGCTCTCATCGAGCGCCCTCTATATTGATTTCGCGTTCATCGTTTTGCTCGCGCTGGACCTGATCTTCCTGCTGGTGGCCGAAGTGATTGTGCAGTCATTGCGGAGATAAAAATATAAGGAGAAAGTAACCATGTCGGATTCTATCCTATCCATTTCTGTCGCACAGAAAGTATTCGCGCACCTTCCAGAGAAATTTGAAGAACAACCTGGTACCGTCACGATTACCCGTTATGGTAAGCCTGTTATGACTGTTCTGCCTTATAGTACATATAAATTCTTACTTGAAACGGTAGATTCCTTGCGGGAAACAATTAAAGTTCTGCATGATGCAGGGTAATCGCTTTAAAAGTTCCCAGTATCTTCCGGGAGTACAACTCCTTCGTATAAGTCGGTAATGGGAAAGCTGATATTGACGCTGGCAAGTTCAACCCGGTCATCGGGGCCGAAGAGCGGCTGCGCAACCATGGTTGTGTACTCCTCTGCTTGTAATCCGGATACCCAATTCCATTGTAGGGTGCCAGTATAGAATTGTCAATGAGGAGAAAGATTGTTCAATAATATACGCCTCTGAGAGAAGCCAATGAGACCGGGTCCATCAAGTCAGCCGGGGAAGCGGAGAGCAGGCCATCGTCACCAGTCAAATCTATCGATCAAGAATGAGCGGCTATAGTGCAGGATGATGGGGCTGCCGTGCGGGCATACCGCGGGCGCGCTCGCCTGTGCCAGCGCGTTCAGCAACGCACGCTGCTCATCTAAGCCGAGGACGCGGCCACGCCGCAGCGCGGAACGACAGGCCAGCCCGATGAACAGGCGGTCTTGCCAGTCATTGCTGTCCTCTGCCGCCATGCGCGCCAGTTCTGGCAGGTGTCCCGCCAGTTGTTCCGAGTTGCCGGGTACGGAACGCACCAGAAAGCTGCGCCCGCCAAAACGCTCGCATTCCAGTCCCATGCCGCGCAACATGGGGAGGCGCTGCTCAAAGAGATCCACTTCGTGTCGTTTTAACTCGACCACGACCGGTTCTAATAACAAATGCGCTTCGGGCCAGTGTTCTTCATCCTGCTGCTCTGCCTGTACTCCCGCGTAAGTGCGGCGCAGGTGTTCATAGATGACGCGCTCGTGGGCCCGGTGCTGGTCGATGAGGTAGAGGCTGCCGTCAGGCGCTTCGGCCAGGATGACCGCCTCTTGCAGTTGCGCCAGTGGGCGTAAGGATGCCAGCAATTCAGCCGATGTGGGGCCTGCCTGCTGCGCCGAGTAGTGTCCGGTTGTTTCCGCTACATGCAGACCCCGGCGGCGAATGCCTGGCAGGTGACGCTGGTACACCAGCCCCGGTCCAGGAAAATCGAGTGTTTCGGGCAGGGCCGGACTGCGTTCTAAGGCGGCGCGGATCGTTTTAGTGATGGCGCTGCTAATCTCAGCCTCGCGCATGAGCTTCACTTCGGTCTTGGCCGGGTGGACGTTGGCGTCCAGGTCGCGTGGTGGCAGTGTGATATGCAGTACTAACAGGGGATGTTTGCCCTTTGGCAACAGGCCGCGATACCCGGACTCAACGGCGTCGAAGAGCGGACGCGAATGCACCCAGCGCCCGTTGACAAAGACGGTTATGTGCTGGCGGCTGTTCTGGGCAAGCGCGCGGTTGCCGATATACCCATGCAGGCGAAAGGCGTGTTCGCTCCCCTCATCAAGGCTTGCTGAAAGCGGATCGAGTACCTCGAGCAACGGCAGGCTGTAGAGTTCCGCCAGCGTGGTGGCGAGGTCGCCAGAGCCACTGGTTTGCAGGATGATCTGCTCTTCCTGCGCCAGTTGAAAGCGCACCGCCGGATAGCCAATGGCATAGCGCCGCGCCACCTGCTCGATGTGCGCGGACTCGGTGCGCGGGCTACGCATGAACTTCAGGCGCGCCGGGACGTTATAGAACAGGTCGCGCACGGTGACGGTCGTGCCACGCAAGCGCGCTTTATGCCCGCGCCCGGTCACTTCGCTGCCGCGTAGAGTGAGTGAGGCGGCGGGCTGTTCCGCGCCGGATGCTTCGCTTTCGATGGCGCGGCTCACTATGTTTACTTCGGCGACGGCGGCGATACTCGCCAGCGCCTCGCCGCGAAAGCCCAGCGTGCGCAGGCGCTCGAGGTCTTCGACGCGCCGTATCTTGCTGGTCGAGTGGCGCGCGCAGGCGCGTTCCAGTTCGTCAGCAGGGATGCCATACCCGTCGTCGGTCACGCGCATTAAGCGGAGGCCGCCGCCGCGTACCTCGATGCGAATCTCGCGCGCGCCCGCGTCGAGCGCGTTCTCCAGGAGTTCTTTCACAACGGAGACGGGTCGTTCGATCACTTCACCCGCCGCGATGCGTTCAGCCACGTCTGGCGGCAGTGCGGAGATGGGTACGCGAGAAAAATGTGTGGAGGTGGTCGTCATTGCGGTCTTCTTTTCTTCTGCATCAAAAACAGGAGATTGAGCGCATCGAGGGGAGTAATGGCGCACAGGTCAATGCTGTTCAGGTCTGTTTCGCTTCCATTCGCCTGCTCAAGCGCTTGCGCGGCCACGCGGGCCTCTTCGCTTTTCCAGGCATATGCAACAGCAGACGCGCTAGAGAGTGTTTCAACGGCATACGCGCCGTTCTCTTCGGCAACTCTGCGTTTGAGGTCTGCATGTGGTGCCGGTGCCACGCCGTTGCCATTATGAGCGAAGGTTTTTGATGCCAGGCCCTCTCTGGTGATTTCCAACCCCTTGAGTACTTCGCCGGCGCGTTGCACAACGGTGCGCGGCATACCGGCCAGTTTTGCTACATGCACGCCGTAGCTGCGCCCGGCGCTGCCGGGAATGACGTGATGCAGGAAGATGATCTCGTCCTGTTCGTTCGTGCTGATGGCCATCATATAGACGCGCAGGTGCGGCAGTTCATCCGCTATGGCTGCCAGTTCGTGATAGTGGGTGGCGAAGAGGGTGCGAGCCCGCGTAATGCTGTGCAAGTGTTCGACGACGGCGCGCGCGATGGCAAGGCCGTCGTAGGTGCTGGTGCCGCGTCCGATTTCGTCGAGGATAATCAGGCTGTGCCGCGTGGCATGATGCAAGATGGTGGCGGTCTCTTCCATTTCGACCATGAATGTACTTTTGCCGGAAGCGATGTCATCTTCCGCGCCAACCCGCGTGAAGATGCGATCAACCAGTCCGATGCGCGCGCTGCGAGCCGGCACAAAAGAGCCGATTTGCGCCAGCAGGGTTATCAAGGCTACCTGTCGCAGGTAGGTTGACTTACCCGCCATGTTTGGCCCGGTCAGCAGGAGTATACGCGCCTCCTGCCTGGCGTCCATATGGGTATCGTTGGGGATGAAGGTGTCGCCGTCCAGCGCCTGTTCGACGACGGGATGCCGTCCGCCGGTGATCTCGATGACACTGCTCTCTGCGAGGCGCGGGCGGGTATACCCCTGGTGAGCGGCTACCTCGGAAAAGCTGAGCAGCACATCAAGGGAAGCGATAGCTCTGGCGGTTGCTATCAACGCAGAGTAATAGACGCCGATTTGACGCAGCACGTCGGCATAGATGCTGCGTTCCATCTCTTCGATACGCTCTTCCGCGCTGAGGATACGCGCCTCATGCTCTTTCAGTTCGGGCGTGATGAATCGCTCGGCATTCACCAGAGTCTGCTTGCGCGTGTAATCGGGTGGTACCAGGTTCGCTTTGCTTTTGCCGACCTCGATGTAGTAGCCAAAGACGGTATTGAAGCCCACTTTGAGTTTAGGAATACCGGTGCGCTCCCGCTCGCGTGTTTCTAACGAAGCGATCCAGCGGCGCGAATCGCGAATAGACGCGATCAGTTCGTCCAGTTCGGGATGATACCCGGCGCGAATCAGCCTTCCATCATTTTCACCTTCATCATCATCGCCAGCGTGTGTCAATGCCTGGTCGATCAAGGCTGTCACTGGCGGGCAGGCATCCATTTCACCGGCCAGCTCGAGCAGCAGGGCGGCATTGCAGCCGCGCAACAGTGTTTGCGCCTGTGGGATGACCGAGAGAAATGCGCGCAACGCCAGCGTCTCGCGTGGAATGGCGGTTCCCTGGCGCACGCGCCCGGCGATGCGTTCCATGTCGCCCAGGCATTGGAGGCACATGATAAAGCGGCTGCGCAGGGCGGGACTCTCGTAGAGTTCTTCGACGCTATCCAGGCGCGCTTCCAGTCGAGACAGGTCGAGTAATGGTTGCGTTATAGTCAGCCGCAACTGGCGCGCGCCCATCGGGGTAATGGTGCGATCCAGCACGCCCAGCAAACTGCCCTGCGGAGAATTGTGGCGCGCTCCCTGCAATAATTCGAGGTTATTCTGGGTGTGCGCGTCTAATGTCATATAGCTGCTGGTGCGATAGGAGCGCAGGCTGGTCAAGAGCGTAAGCAGTTTGACATTCATCTTTTCCAGGTAGGCCGCGATTGCTCCGGCAGCGGCGATGGCCTGTGGCGCATTTTCGCAGCCGTAGGCATCGAGCGATTGCGCGCCAAAGAGCTTGCACAGCCGGGCGCGAGCCGCCTCTGGCTCGAAGAAATAGGGCGGGCATGGCGTGAGTGTCGCGGTTTCAAAAGGAAGTGTATAGCTCTGCGTATGGTTGTTTTCGCTGAGGAGGCATTCGCCGGGGGCGAGACGCTGCAACTCGGCCTCTAACGCGGCGGGTAATTCAGAGGGCGCAAACCAGGTGACACTGAACTCTCCTGTGCTGGCATCGACCGCGGCCAATGCTGTTTGCGCGCGTTCGCTTGCGATAGCCACCAGGAAGTTATGCTGGCGCGCCGGCAGCAGATTAGGCTCGGAAAGCGTGCCGGATGTGAGTATGCGTGTGACGGCACGATCGACCGGGCCTCTACCAACTTCGCCCACCTGCTCGCAAATCGCAACTTTATAGCCCTGCTGGATGAGTTTGCCCACGTAGTTGTCCAGCACGCGCAAGGGAATGCCGGCCATCGGCGCTTTTTCGTCTTTATAGACTTTCTGGGTGAGCACGATTTCCAGCACGCGCGATGCAGTGTGCGCATCCTCGTCGTATGTTTCGTAAAAGTCCCCAACCTGATATAAAAGTACAGCATCAGGGTACTGGCTTTTGATCTCCAGATATTGTTTGCGGGCGGCTGTGGACATCGCTTTGAGCCTCTTTTACACGGGACATACCTGTAATGAATTGAAACACCTGTACTTTAACCTATTCTGCCTCCGTTGTCAAAAAATGGTAAAAGGTACTTCCTATTCTGGCAAGCAAGCAGGGCGAGACATGTCTCGCCCTGCTTGCTTGCCAGAATAGGAAGTAAGAAGTAGCTACAGGGGTATTTAGAAGCAGGAAGGGAGCCAACAAGAAAAGTATGGTTGACTTTAGCGCGTGCTTGCCATATGCTTACAGGCGTCGGTATGAGTTTCTCCTGCGAGGAATAGAGAAAGCGAGGCAATGAATCGCAATGGGTGAACCACGCAATGCAATGGATGTGCGCCCCGGCTACCGGGGACGCGCCTTTACGTCCGACCTGAGCGGCCAGGAGTTCTGGCTGGTGGTTGATAAAGGTTTCCAGCCGATGGGCCTGGTGGTTGGCAACTGCATCTACTCGATGGGCGCGGTACGCAACTGGCTGGTTGGCATCAAGAGTAACTTTCAGGGAGAGTTGAGAGAATACACCGAGTTGATGTACCAGGCGCGCGAACTGGCCTTGAGCCGAATGCAATTCGAGGCGGATCAACTGGGCGCGGATGGTGTGATCGGCGTGGATATCAAAGTTGAGTTTCTGCATAACAATGAATGGATGGAGGTGACCGCTATCGGTACCGCCATTCGCTGGGTTGGCTCCGGCCCGAATATGCCGCCCACCGGCCAGGGGCGTGTGACGATTCCCGCGGGGTAGGAGGGATAGCAGTCGGATGCCACGGCGCACCGCCCGCCTGCTGCCATCCTGAGCGCAGCGAAGGATCTGTGCATGGCCCGGCGAGAGATCCTTCGCTGCGCTCAGGATGACACTGAACGGCAAGCCGCGCGAGGCCTTCGCTGC
>JADEYI010002224.1_pt1 | contig 10483 bp, 9 predicted proteins | sample 8542331 | NCBI WGS metagenome assembly JADEYI01 (sample SAMN16510988, study PRJNA670497) | mine drainage metagenome | isolation source: biofilm near Copperflume 1 | place: Germany: Marsberg coppermine Kilianstollen | collected 2018-02 | reverse complement strand
GGCTCCGGCACCCGGCTCTATCCTCTGACCATCGCCGCGTCCAAACAACTGCTGCCGGTCTACGACAAGCCCATGATCTACTACCCGCTCTCCGTGCTCATGCTGGCCGGAATCCGCGACATCCTCATCATTTCCACCCCCGACGACACCCCCCGTTTTCAGTCCCTCCTCGGCACCGGACAGCAGTGGGGACTCTCCTTCCAATACGCCGTGCAGCCGGAGCCGGGCGGCCTGGCACAGGCATTTCTCATCGGAGAAAAATTCATCGGCGGCGATAACTGCGCCCTGGTCCTCGGTGACAACATCTTTTACGGCCACGATCTTTCCCGCATGTTGCTCAGCGCCGCCCGGCGCAGCTCCGGCGCCACCGTCTTCGCCTATCCCGTGCAGGACCCGGAGCGTTACGGCGTGGTCGAATTTGACCCTCAGGGCCGCGCGCTTTCCATCGAGGAAAAGCCCGCCCAGCCCCGCTCGCGCTTCGCCGTGACCGGAATATATTTCTACGACAACCAGGTGGTCCAGGTCGCCAAATCTCTCCGGCCTTCGCCGCGCGGGGAGCTGGAAATTACCGACGTGAACCGCTGGTACCTCCAGCGCGGACTGCTCCATACCGAGGTGCTGGGCCGCGGATTTGCCTGGCTCGACACCGGCACCCAGGACTCATTGATTGAGGCGGCGACATTCATCCAGACCATTGAAAAACGCCAGGGGCTAAAGGTCGCCTGCCCGGAGGAGATCGCCTATCATCTCGGCTACATTGACGCCGAACAGATGCGGCAACTCGCCGCCAGGCTGGGCAAGAGCGGCTACGGCAGCTATCTGCTCCAGGTGCTCCGCGAAGAACCACCGCATGAAAACCTGTCGCCGGAGAAAAAAGCATGAGCACTGTCCCCGACCCGCTGCCAGACCGGCGACAGGACGGGCCGCAGGACGGGCTGCGCATTCTTGTCACCGGACGCGATGGTCAGGTGGGCTGGGAGCTGGCCCGCGTGCTGCCCGCTGTGGGTCAGGTCACCGCTCTCAGCCGCGCGGAACTGGATCTTGCCTCCGACGGTTCCATCCGCGCCGCTGTCCAGCGCCTGCGCCCTCACCTCATCGTCAACGCCGCCGCCTACACTGCCGTGGACCGGGCCGAAAGCGAGCCGGAACTGGCCGGGCGCATCAACGCCGGTGCCGTCGCCACGCTGGCGGCGGAGGCGAAGTCCGTCGGCGCGGCCATGATTCATTACTCCACCGACTATGTTTTTGACGGCGGCAAGCCCGCCCCGTACATTGAGACCGACGCGCCCAACCCGCTCGGCGTCTACGGGCGCAGCAAGCTGGCGGGCGAGCGCGCACTGGCCGACGCTGGCATTCCGTATCTGGTGCTGCGCACCAGTTGGGTGTACGGCGCTCGCGGAAAAAATTTCCTGCTCACCATTCTGAAACTCGCCGCGGAAAAACCGGAGCTGCGCATCGTCGCCGACCAGACCGGCGCGCCCACCTGGTCGCGCGATATCGCTCAGGCAACCCTCGCCGTGCTTCGGCGCTGGCTCGCGGAAAATGTGCCCGGCGAAAACGCGCCCGCACCCGACAGGTTCGACCGGCAGAAGTCCGGCGTCTATCATTTCACTGCTTCCGGCGCGACCACCTGGTTCGGTTTCGCCGCGGAGGCCGTTCGTCTCCGCGCCCTTACTCTGCCCGCGGAACAAAATCTCGCGCGCCTCGCGCCCATCACCACCGCGGAATATCCCACGCCCGCCGCCCGGCCAGAAAATTCTCAGCTCGACTGCGGCAAGCTCGCGCGCACCTTCCACTGCCGCCTGCCTGCCTGGAACGCATCCCTCGGCGACGTGCTCGCCGCCATCGCCCACGCCTCATGAATCCTCGTGTAGCGGGTCGTTCCTTCGCAGCATAATGATTTGTCGTCCCGGTCGAAGTGGAAAGACCTCCGTTTTCTTTACCGGGAGCGGCGAGTCCTCAATCGTTGCGATCGCAGATCGCAAGGTCGCAGAGCTGGACCACCGCCATCGTGACTGTGAACCGGCGCCGCTCAGTCCAGGTCGAAATCGCGCAAGGGGCGCGGTTCGTTCGGCGTCTCTTTGGCCCGGCGCAGGGCCTCTTCAAATTTTCTGGCCAGCACGTCGTCCTTGTTCTTTTCCGCTTCGACCGACTGGCGGAAGAGGGACTGCTTCCGTTCCTCCTGGTCTTTCAATGCGCGCGTGGCTGCCTCGAAATCCTCAAATGTTTTCTTGCGCGGCGCGGGCGTGTGCGCGATGACGGCGTGCGTCACCGCATCCACCTTCAGGATGGCGTTGCAGTCCGGGCAGGCGACTTCAAAAATGTTCCGCCCTCGCTCGTTCGGGTCTTTCCGGGTCATGCTGCTCCAGGGCCGCTTCTCGTGCCGGCGCACGATCAGAATACATCGCCTCCGCCCGTCCCTCCCAGCGCCGCAATCGCCTCGGTTCGCACAGGGTTTTGCCGCATATATATCTGTCAGATATATATCTGTCAGATAGGTGGAGCAGCAAAAACACAGGAAATGCACTGCTCCCGGTGCAAAATGCCGTAATCCTGGGCAAAACGCCCGTGGTCACGGTACCGCTGCCGTATAGGTTTCCTGCAACCCCTTTTCCGCCGTCGCCGTGGCCGCCAGATGTTCCAGCATGGCGCGGTCCCGCAGCGTCACCGTCTGCCCTTTTTGTTCGATGATTTTGTTCCTGCGCAGCTTGGCAAATGCCCGCGCGACAGACTCGCGCGTCGCGCCCAGTTGCTGCGCGATCTCCTCCTGGGTCTGTCGCAGATGGATCCTGTCGATCTGCGGCCCGGTCTCCGGACAGTTGAGGCCGAGCAGGAAGCGGGCCAGGTTTACCAGCAGGGAAGGCGCCAGCGAAAGGCGGCGGATGGCGTCGAGAATGCACGCGTGCTGCGCCGAAAGCTCCTCCAGCGCGGCGCGAAAATTGTCCTGGTGCCGTTCGAGAAACTCCAGAAACTCCTCGCTGCGGACCAGGTCCAGCTCGCACGGCTCGACCGCAACCGGCGTTGTCTGGTGCGTCGTGCCGGAGATGACTGAACTCAGGCCGAGTATCTCTCCAGGCGCTGCCATGTAGAGGATTATCGTGCGGTCCTGTTCCGAATTCATGGTGACTTTAGCCCGCCCCCGCCGCAGGACCATGACGCCGCTCGAGGCATTGCCCTGGCGGAAAATGGCCGAGCCCTGCGGCAGCGCGATGCGGAAACAGAGTGCGTTCATCTCCTCCCGCTGCTCCGGTGTCAGGTGATTGACGAGCAGATGCTCCTGCATCCGGCAGTAGGAGCAGTGTTGCAGCGCATGAAAGTAGGCCATGAGGGGACTTCCTGGGAGAGTATCTCGCTTCGATGCGATGCTACACCAAGGCCGCTTCCGCTCTCAGAGAAAAAGCGCCTTGTGGGTACAGTCCGCGATGCCCGCCTGCGCGCTCGACGCCTGTTCGATCAGCACATCCGTCAGAGATGAGTTGGATGCAAGAAAGCCTGCCCCGGCCAGCACGCGCTCCTGCAGGTTGCCGCCCGGGAACAGATGCAGGGTGAGCGCGTCCGCATGGCGGCGCAAGGCGGCGTCTCGTTGCAGGCTGAAGGCCGCGGAGAGCCGGCGCAGCCGGTTCATCTGGTACAGCATCTTCGAGGCGGCGATGTCGGCGGCATGGCCCAGGCCCGCGTCCTGCGCGTGCATCCATTCAACCAGTGGTTTCAGTTCGTGGTCGAGTGCGTTTCCGGCGGCGGCGAGCTTGCGCTTGCCTTCGACCGGCATCCCCTGCGCGGCGAGCCGCTGCGCCAGCGCGTCGGCGCCGGTAAAGACATCGGGCAGCGCGAGGTGATGACGCTCCAGAATGCGCGCCAGGCGCGGCTCGATCAGCGTGGCGGAAAACCGCGGCAGCACAGGTGTGGTGCGCGCAAGAATGCGCTGGTAGACGACCTGCGACTGGGCGAGGTAGGCGATCTCCGCCGGGCCGCCGATATAAGCCGAGGTGGGCAGCAGCGTGTCCTGCATCACCGGGCGCAGCAGCGCGTTGGGGCTGATACGCTCCGGAGCATCTTCGAGAATGGCGAGCAGGTCCGCCGTGCTGTAATGTTTGCCTGCCGCCGACCATGCGCCGCCCGGAGCTTTCTTGAGCGCATTGCGCACGCCGGTATTGTCGTCGATCAGGAACAGCAGGGTAGATGTTTCGCCCACCATCACCTGCGCGTGATAGCCGGAATTTTCCAGTTGCCGCGTGCGTTCCAGCAGCGCGGCGTGCAACTCGTCCGCCTGTTCGATGGCGGCGCGCAGCGTGGACGCAGCCTGCGCGTGGAACGGGCGCGCCGATGCGTCGATGACGATGAGTCCATGCTCACTGAAGATGCGGGCGATAAATGCGCCGAAGGCGGAGGCAAAAGTGGCGGCGGGAGTGTAGAGCGACGACAACAGGTCAGCGATGGAGTCGTCGCGCAGACATCGCCGCAGCTCGGCGGCCAGCGGCACGATTGCATCTCCCAGCGGAAGATCTCCGACCGGTTTGCCGGGCCCTGGATTTGCCGGGAGCCGTAGCGTGCGCAGGCCGGCTGCGGTCGCGTCCAGCAACGTGGTCTGGTTCACTTCGTCGAAGTCGTGGTCCTCGCTCGCCAGCCAGAAGATGGGAACATGCGCATGACCGGCGCGGCTGGCGTCCTCCGCCAACCGGATTGCGGTGGCCGCTTTCAGCAGAGTCAGCAGCGGGCCGCCGAACAGGGTGACCTGCTGGCCGGTGACCACGGCTGCCGCGCCTTCGGCCAGACGGTCCAGATTGGCGGCGGTCGCCGGGCCCGCGCCGAATTGCTGGTTCTGTTTTTGCAGCAGGCCGGCGATGGCCGCTCGCCGCGCGGGGTCGAGAAGCGCGGGCTCCCGCATCCACCGGTCTCCATCGCGCAGCGCTGAATAAAAAGCTGCGAGACTGCCCTCACCGGAGTTTGCCGGGCCGGCGATGTAGTCGCGGAACAGCGCGCTGACGTGCGGCAGTACGGTCGCGGGATAGCAGTCGAACCTCAATTCCGTAAAGCTCCTTCAAGGGACGCAACCCAGGGTGGGACCGCGCAATCGTCAGTGTCTCATGCAGTGGATGCGCGTCGAGGGCCGGACGATGCGGAGTTCCTTGCAAGCGATCGCAGGAAATTACGCCTCGGAGTCGAGACCCGCCGCGCCCGGCATATGTTCAAGGTGTTTTATAAAAATTGTCGGCGGGATGTTGCAGAAGTTGTTCCATCTGCTTTTTGTTCCGCGCGGGAAGCGAGTGGAGAGCAAAGCGCGCCAGCTCCCGATATGCGGAAAGCAGCGCCGGAGATTTGTGCAGCGCATCCAGATGGCGCGCGACCGTGGCCGCGTCGCCGCGCGCGATGGGGCCGCTGAAACTTTTGCCCGCGCCGTTTTCAAAGAAATTCAGGACCGTGCGTTCCACGATGGGACGCATCCGGCGGCGGGCCTGCTGCGGGGTATATCCGGCTGCGGTAGCGGTTTCGACCGCGGCCTGCAACAGCGCGACCAGCAGCGGAGAGGCGAAGGTGCCGAACGCGTGGTAGAGCGGCTTGTCTTTTGCCGCCAGGGTGAAGGGCTCTCCACCGAGCGCGCAGACCAGTCGGCGCGCCATGCGGCCGGCACGGGCGTCTCCTTCGATGGCGAAGGGCACGCCCGCAAGCGGCCTGGGCGTGGAGGCCGAGTTGCGCGCCGCATGGGGAAACGTCATCAGCGGATGCACCGAGGCAACACTGGCGCCAAGCTGCTGCAAGGCCACGAGCGCGGCGCTGGGCAACGCTCCGCTTGCATGGAAGATGACCGGCAGTTGGCGGCGGGCGCGGCGGGCAAGCGCCACAGCCAGTTGGTCCGCGACGCTGGCGATGGCGGCATCCGGGGTGCAGATCCACAGTAGATCCGCATTCAACGTGGCGCGGGCCAGCGTGGTCGCTCTCGCGTGGCGACGGTTTCGCGCGCCGGTCCGGTTTCGCGGCGTGCTCCGGGTTACAATTTCGCGGATTGCCACGCCTGCATCATCCAACGCGCGAGCCAGAACTGTGCCCCAGTTGCCGAGGCCGATTAACGTCACAGAGGGAAGCCGTGGGCCGGGAAGAGGGTTGCCGGATGCTGGCGGCTTTGCGCGCATGGCTTCATCGTCTCATGGCCGCGGGATGTCAAATGGTATGTCTGCCGATAAGATGGGATGAGAATTCACAAGGGGAATGGATGCCGACCGGAACAAAACGCACAACGAAGTCGCCGCGCAAAAACAGCGCGCAAAATAGAATGGGAAAATCCGCGCGGACGGCTGCGGCCGGTTCGAAGGCCACGACGAAAGGGAAGCCGGGCACGAGGGTGGAACTGGTCTCCTCAAAACTTGCCTATCGCGGCCCTCTGTTCGACGTCTATACCGATCACGTGCGCGAACCGGAGGGGATTGTTTCCCGGCGCGATGTGGTCCGGCACTCCGGCTCGGTCGTGATACTCGCGGTTGACGCAGCGCAGAATAAACGTGACCCGCTGATCGTGATTGAGCGCCAGTATCGCCACGCCGCCGGACGCTACATGTGGGAGATCCCCGCGGGTCGCATTGAACCCGGCGAGGCGCCGCTGCCGGGAGCGAAGCGCGAGCTGCTGGAGGAGACCGGCTACCGGGCGAAACGGTGGACAAAGATGGTGCGTTTCTACGCAAGCCCAGGATTTCTTGGCGAATGGATGCAGATTTATCTGGCCGAGGGGTTGAGCGCGGGCGACTCGCAGCCGGATGAAGACGAATACATTGAGCACCGGCAGATTCCGCTGTCGCAAGCGCTCCAGTGGATTGGGAGCGGCAAGATCATCGATGGCAAATCCATGATTGCGATTTTGCAATACGACCGGCAGCGCTCCACGGAACGCGGCTGAAGGGCTGACTTTGCGCCGGCGCCACTTTCCGGAGGGATGACCGTCCGCGCTTTTCCTTTTTTCGCACCGTGACAAATTTTTCGAGCGTGCGTCTATACAGATCAGGATCCCCTCGTGGCTCCAATCTGTATGGAGAGGTACGTGTTCCGTGTCTCAGCACAAAGGCAAGGTCAAGTGGTTCAACAATGCGAAAGGGTTCGGATTCATTGGACGGGAAGATGGTCCGGATGTTTTCGTCCATTACTCCGCGATCCAGACCGACGGGTATAAGAGCTTGAAGGAAGGCGACGAGGTCGAGTTCGATATCGTCCAGGGAGACAAGGGGCCGCAGGCGGACCAGGTGCTGCGGTTGCAGGCTGCGCTCTGAAGTAAGAGACAGTCAGGTATCGAGCGGAAGTTTATCGACACCCTTACATCGATCTGTGAGGCAAAGCTGTTTGTGTCCAGCGAACGACCCGGCCAAGCGTCGGGTTTTCGTTTTTGGAGTATGGTGCGATGATTTGGGTGGGAATGCTTCGCTTGCGTCCCGCATGTGCACATGGATAACCGCCAGATAGCCCAAATGCTGTACGAGACCGCCGATCTGCTGGAGGTGAGTGCGGCGGACTCGTTCCGCATCCGCTCCTACCGCCGCGCCGCCGAGGCGGTGGAGTCGAGCACGGTTTCCGTTGGCGCGCTTGCCGCCGAACCGAAGAAGCTGCTGGAGCTGCCGGGCATCGGCAAGGGCATGGCGGCCAACATTGTCGAGATGGAGCAGACCGGCAGGCTGACGCTGCGCGAAGAGCTGCTGGCGCGCTACAAACCGACCATGCTGGAGCTGCTGCGGCTGCCCGGCATGGGGCCCAAGACGGTGGCGTTGTTCTGGGACGCGCTCCAGATCGCCAGCGTGGATGAGCTGGAAACGGCGGCGCGGGCCGGGCATCTGGACAAGCTGCCGCGCTGCGGACCCAAGCAGGTGGCGAAGATTTTGCAGGGCATCGCCGACTATCGCAAACATGCGGGAAGGTTTCATCTGGACGATGCCGAACTGGCGGCGGAAAAGCTGACGGAGTATCTGCGGCAGTTTCCCGGAATCGACCGCGTGACCACGGCCGGCTCTCTGCGGCGCGGCCGGGAGACGGTGGGCGACCTGGATATTCTGGTCACGGGACCGGCATGTGCTGAAGGCCATGTGGACGCGGTGGTCGAATACGTGGCGGCGTATCCCCCGATCGTCGATGTGATTGCGAAAGGCCAGAACAAGGTCAGTTTCCACCTGCGCCACGGATTGCAGGTGGATGTGCGCACGCTGCCGCAGCAGAGCTTTGGCGCGGCTCTGCAATACTTCACCGGATCGAAGACGCACAATGTCGCGTTGCGGCAGCGGGCGCTGAAGATGGGCTATACGTTGAACGAGTATGCGCTGGCGCGGCTGGACGATGGCAGCGCGCTGCCCGGCAGCTCCGAGGAGGAGATTTATGCCGCGCTCGGACTCGACTGGATTCCGCCGGAGCTGCGCGAGAACCTGGGGGAGATTGCCGCGGCGGAAGAACACCGGCTGCCTCGGCTGATCGAGCAGGCGGACATTCGCGGCGACCTGCACATGCACACCAGCGAGACCGACGGCAAGAACACCATCCGCGAGATGGCGGAGGCGGCTCTGGAGCGCGGCTACGGCTATATCGCCATCACCGACCACTCGAAAAACCTGGCGATGACGAACGGACTGGACGATGCGCGGGCGTTGCAGCATGTGGAGCGCATTCGTGCCGTGGACCGGGAGATGGCTGACCGGATGGAAGGCCGCATCCGCATCTTTCCCGGCATTGAGGTGGACATTCTCGCCGACGGCGCGCTCGACCTGTCCGATGACACTCTGGCGCAGATGGACGTGGTCGTCGCCAGCGTGCATTCTCATTTCGGCCAACCCGCCGAGCAGATGACGGAGCGGATTCTGCGCGCCGTGGAAAATCCATTTGTCCGCGTGCTGGGGCATCCGACGGGACGGCTGCTGCTGCGCCGCGAGCCGTATGCGATGGATGTGGAGGCGGTGCTGCGCCGCTGCGCGAAGCTGGGCGTTGCGGTCGAGCACAACGCTTATCCGGACCGGCTGGATTTGAACGACCGCAATCTGCGCCTGGCGCGGGAGCTGGGCTGCAAAATCGTTGTCAACACGGACTCGCATCATACCGAGCACCTGAAAAAAATGCGCTACGGGATCTGCCAGCTGCGGCGTGCCTGGCTGCGCGCGGAAGATGTGCTGAATACGCTGAATGCGGAAGATCTGCTGGCCAGCCTGCGCCCGCGCGTTCCATGAACAAACACTCATGAAAGTTTGTCACGCGCCGCCGCCAATTGCGAGTAAACTGCTTGCAACATGAATAGCCCCAATTCGTCCCCCCTGAATGTCGGCGCACTGGAGATGGAGGAAATGGAACCGTCCCGCCCGTGGCGTCCATTGCTGGTGCCGGCAATTATCGTCGCCGTGGTGCTGGGTATTGCATGGGCGTTGTTCGCGCATTACGGCAAGTCGAAGCTGGAAGCCTCTGGCGTGGTCCTGAAGGAACAGGTGTACCCGGTCCAGGTGGATGCCGGCACATCGCAGCCGGAGCCGGGAATGGAAGGCACGCAGGCCGAACAGGACGAGATGATCGTGCTGGTGCAGGCGCGGGTGACCAACATCAGCAAGAAACCTTTGTCCATCTTCGACATGGTTTCCAGCATCAATCTCGCGGGAAACACCAATCAAAGTTTTGCCGCGCTGCCAGAGGACATCGATCGGCTGTTTCAGCGGTTTCCGGACCTGGCGGGAATGAAGATGCAGCCCTTGGTGCGGCATCAGGTGATCGAGCCGGGCCAGTCAGCGGAGGGCCTGATGGTCTTCAATTACGCCTGGTCGCAGCAGCAGTGGAACCAGCGCAAAGATCCCCACGTGATCATCAGTTTCTTCGACGGTCATCCTTTGAATCTGCCGTTACAGTAGCGGCGCGGTTGCCGAACTTGGCCAGGGCGCAAACTTTTCTGCAGAAGCGCTCAGGGGATTTGAGCGGGCCGCGGTGCGTTGCGCGGCGTCGAGAGATAGCCGGAAACCTGATTCCTGCCGATCTGGTTTATCACTACCTCAAACAGCATGGGCGGCTTGCCGGAATAAAATTGCAGCGGCTCATCCAGATCGCGGTTTTTCTTCTCCAGCCGCTTGTCGTCGGAAAAGATGTCCAGCGTATAGCTGGAATGTTTCGTGTCCGCCTTGCGCAGGCGTAGCTTGATGGTGGATACGGCCAGGGCAGTCTGGTTCTTGCGCAGGGTGAACTCAAAATAATTGCGTTCGCCCAGGTGCTTCAGGTAATCAAGCTGGTCGGAATTCTTCGCAATCAGTCCGCTTTGCACGCCCAGATCGCCAATCGCGGCATGCAGCTGTTGTTCGGTCGTGGCCAGTTCCTGTTTGGTGCTGGCCACGTCCTGCTTCACCCCGCCGACGTCGGTTCGCACACTTGAAACCTGGCTGGAAACGCTGCTGACCTGCTTCGCAGTGTCCGCCGCCTGCTGGGACATGCGTGTCGCCAGGCGGCTGGTGGCGGCCTGTTGCTGGCGCAGCAGGTCCTCTGCGCGCAGCTCCAT
>JADEYI010002223.1_pt1 | contig 10489 bp, 11 predicted proteins | sample 8542331 | NCBI WGS metagenome assembly JADEYI01 (sample SAMN16510988, study PRJNA670497) | mine drainage metagenome | isolation source: biofilm near Copperflume 1 | place: Germany: Marsberg coppermine Kilianstollen | collected 2018-02 | reverse complement strand
GCCGATGGCGGCCGCCATCGGCGCAGGGCTACCAGTGATGGAGGCCGCCGGCTGCATGATCGTGGACATCGGGGGAGGCACGACCGAGGTCGCAATCATCTCGCTCGGCGGGATGGTCGTGTCGACCTCCATCCGCGTGGCGGGCGACGAAATGGACCAGGACATCATCGCCTATTCCCGCCAGGTGCATAACCTCCTGATCGGTGAGCGCACCGCCGAGGAGATCAAGAAGATGGCCGGTTCGGCAGCACCGCTGGACCCGGAGGAGACCATCGACATCCGCGGCCGCGACCTCGCTACGGGTCTGCCAAAGGCGGTCGAGGTGAGCACGGTCGAGATTCGCGACGCGCTCGCCGGCTCCATCTCGGCCATCGTTGAGGCGGTGCGGTCATCGATCGAAGTGACACCGCCGGAGCTCGTGAGCGACCTGATGGCGCACGGCATCGCCCTCGCCGGCGGTGGCGCGATGCTGCGCGGACTCGACCGCCGCCTTAGCCAGGAGACGCGCTTCCCGGTCTACGTGGCGGAGGACCCGCTCCTGTGCGTCGTGCGTGGCGCCGGCGAAGTGCTGGAAGAGTCCATCCTGCTAAACAAAGTACAATCCCAACTGGCATCGCGCCGCAACGGGCGATAGCATCGGCTCCGGGCCGGTGGTGCGTCTATGCTGATCTTCTCCCGTTACACGTGGTGGGTCGCAACGATGGCCGGCCTGGCCCTGTTGCTCGCGGTCATGAGCCAGACGGGCCTGCTTAGCCCCTTCCAAAGCGCCTTCAGCGTGGTCACGAGGCCGATCGAAAACGTGCTGACGGGCACGTTTCAGCCGATCGCGTCGTTCCTTTCGAATGCCGGCAACGTGACCAGTCTGCGCGATGAGAACGCGAAGTTGCGGATCGAAAACGAAGCGCTCCGAAACAAGGTGACAGCACTCCAGCAGGAGTCGCAGAAGATTGCCGAGCTGCAGCAAGCGCTGAAGATTGTGAACGGCCCCGGCAGCGATGTGCACGTCGCCGCGAACGTCGTCGCGCACGACAGTTCGCCGTTTACCGACGTGGTCAGTATCGACCGTGGCAGCACCAGCGGCATCCAGCCCGGGATGGTCGTGCTATCGCCCCAGGGGACACTGTTGGGCACGGTCATTTCCTCCACCGGAAGCGGTGCGTTCGTGCGCGTCGTCACCGACACGAAGAGCAAGGTGAATGCGCGCGACGTCGAATCGAAATCCGATGGCATCATCCAGGGCACGCCGAACCATGGCCTGACATTCGATCTATCGCAGGCGGACATCAAAGTAGGCGACACGATCGTGACCTCCGGACTTGGGGGCAACTACCCGCCGGGTCTCCCGATCGGCCGGGTGAGCGCTGTGTCCGGGACGCCGCAGGACCTCTTCCGGCAGGTCACAGTGGAGCCAGGCGTGCGTCTTGCGACGACGACCACAGTACTGGTGGACACAACCTTCCTTCCCCAGCAGATCAGCACGGGATTGCCATGAAAGCGCTCGTCATGGTGATCGTCCTCCTGTTTGCTTGTCTCGCACAGGTGACCGTCGCCCCGTTATTCCGGGTTTCCGGGGCGGAAGCGGACCTGCCGCTGGTGGTGCTGACTTTGTTCGCAGTATTTTCGGGTCCGCCGGCCGTGATGCTGGGGACACCTTTCGCGGCGATTTGCCTTGGCTTTGCATCGAGCCGTTCGCCCGGATTGCTGCTCATCGGGTACCTGCCGCTCTTGCCCCTGGGGATGGCGCTCGAAGAGTGGCGCGTGCCGCTCAACCGCTACGGGCGAATGCTGGCTGCCGGTGGCCTGACGGGGATCTGGCTGCGCCTGGTGCTGGTACTTGGCGCGGTGACTTCGGGTGCAACCGTCGCAGTTGCAGGGGTGATTGGGCAGGTGTTGATCCCGGGCCTCATCTTCGATGTGGCTTTACTGACGCTCGCCTACTTCCCGCTTCGTTTCGTAGGATGGAACGGTCGCCCCATGGTCCTCGGCCGCAAGGGCTTCGGTGGCGGATACAGCCTATGAGTTTATTCGACGACGAAGGTCCGCGCTCCAGCGGACCAACGACTCGCAGCCGCAACCGACCGCATGGGAATCTGAACGCCCTGCGCACGTCCGTCCTCCTCCTCTTCGGCGTGCTCGGCGTCCGACTCTTCTGGATGCAGGTCATCGACGGCAGCACCTACGCGCAACGCTCGCGCGAGAACCACATCATCCAGACGAACATCCTGCCGCCGCGGGGCCTCGTCACAGACCGCACGGGTGTGCCACTCGTCCAGAACACGCCGGTCTATGCGGCCTCCCTTGTGCCGGACCTGCTGCCGGCCGCCCCGGCCACACGGTACGCCATCTACCGCAAGCTCGAAAGCCTGACGGGGGTGCCGGCGCTGGAGATCCAGACGAAAGTCGATGCGGCCGAGAGAGACAAGGTTGGCGACCAACAGCTCACGTTGAAGGACCACCTCACCAACGCTGAAGCGCTCACGTTGGATGAGGCATCGACAAACATGCCGGGCGTCAGCCTGACAGTCACGCCGGGCCGCTCCTACCCGGCAGGCACAGCATTTTCGAACATCCTCGGCTACACTGGCCCGCTCTATCAGGAAGACCTCGCGCTGATCCAGCAGAAGGGCTATCAGTACAACGAGTGGATCGGACGGGACGGCCTCGAAGCCCAATACGAAGACACACTGCGTGGCACGGTGGGATTCACAGCCAACGAACAGGATGCCCAGGGGCACCTCATTTCCGCCCTCCAGACAAAGGAACCGGTGCCCGGGAATAACCTCAAGCTATCGATCGATGCGGGCCTGCAGAAATACGTCTCGGACCTGCTTACTGCGACGATGAACGACGCTGGGGGCAACGCGCGCGTCGCGGCCGCGGTCGTCATGAGCGCGAAGACCGGCGAGGTGTACGCCCTCTCCTCCGTCCCGACCTACGACAACAACGCCTACGAGAATCGTTCCAGCCCGGCAAACGTCGCGGCAATCACTGCCTGGAACAACGACAACGTCCACACGCCGCTCACCAACCACGCGGTCTCCCAGGCTGCTCCGGGTTCGACCTTCAAGCTAGTGACAGCGTCAGCGGCACTGCAGACGGGGCTCATCACGCCCAACACGACGTGGAACGTGCCCAGCACAATCCTCGAAGTGAAGGGCGTGAACGGGGTAATCTACAATCTCTACGACTGGCGCGTACAGGGCCTGATCGACCTGAGGCAGGCGATCGAGTGGTCGTCGGACATCTACTTCTATATGGCATCGTGCGGGATTTATGGACAGACCAAGGCACTCGGCGGGAGCGACGACTATGAGAAGGCGGCTGCCATCCTCGGGAGCTATGCCCGCGCCTACGGATTTGGCGCCCCGACCGGGATAGACCTACCCAATGAAGCCGACGGCCTCATCCCCAGTGCCCAGCAGAAAGCCCGCGACCATAGCGGCCCGGGCTTCCATCCCCAGGACCGGCAGTGGTATTACGCCGACACCTGCTTCATGGCAATCGGCCAGGGCGACGTCACAGCCACACCACTCCAGGTTGCGCGCATGACTGCGGCCGTGGCCAATGGTGGCAAGCTCCTGACGCCGCACCTGGTGACCGAGATCCACTCGCCGACCGGGGCCGTCATCAAGAAGATTTTGCCAGAGTGGAAGACTGTCCCCGTGTCTGCTGCGAACCTCCAGGTGATCCGCGAAGGCATGCACCTCGGCGTCCAGCAAGGGGTGGCCTCGACCGCCCAGATCCCTGGACTCGACATTGCCGGGAAGACGGGCACTTCGGAGTTCATCGATCCCGCGGATGGCAAGACCAAATCACACGCCTGGTTCACAGGCTTTGCCCCCTTTAACGACCCACAGGTGGTTGTCACGGTGTACTACGACCTCGGCGTCGGCAGTGAGAAGGCCGCGCCCGCGGCCGGCAAGATCCTGAAATACTTCTTCGACCATGTGAAGCCATGAGTGCGCTGAGCTTCGGGACGAGCCTCGGTTCAACCCGCCGCCGGACGGGGGTCTTCCGCGGTTGGGATCGCTTCGACTACATCCTCGTGCTGGCGGCGCTTGGACTGGTGGCGATGGGACTGGCGCTCATCTATAGCGGGTCCAGCCGTGTCTACACCGGCCCCACCGCGAGCTTTTCCAACCCGGTCGTGAAACAGGCTGTGTTTGCCGTGGTGGGCTTCATCGGCATGCTGGTTGCCTCGAAGTTGGATTACCACCACCTCACGCATTATTCGTGGGTGCTGTATTTCATCGGCCTGCTGGCACTCGTCGCGATTCTCGTCATCGGCCACACGGCGTTCGGCTCGACGCGCTGGTTCACGATTGGGCCGATCCAGCTCCAGCCGTCGGAGTTCGCGAAACTTGCCACGATCCTCGCGCTGGCGCGATTCTTCAGCGAACACGGGGGCGACGCGAAAGAGCTGAAGACCCTCCTGCTCTCCCTGGCGATCGTGGCGCCCGCTGCCGGGCTTGTCTTCATCGAACCGGACCTCGGCACGAGCGTCGTCTTCCTCGCCATCTGGCTCGGGGTTGTCATCGTCGCCGGCGTCTCGCGCAGCCATCTGATCGTGATGGGCGCGATTTTTGTGGCGATACTGCCGTTCGTTTGGGCCTTCGGGGTGGCGGACTACCAGGTGCAGCGTATTTCCGTGCTCATCAACCCCTACGCGGACCAGAACGGGCTCGGCGCCGGCTACAACAACATCCAGGCAGAGATAGCGGTGGGATCGGGGCAGTGGTTCGGCACGGGGTTAACAAAGGGGCAGCAGACACAGCTCCGTTACCTCAAGGTCCCCACCAAGGACTTCATCTTCAGCGTGCTCGGTGAAGAGTTGGGGTTCGCCGGCGCGATGGCGCTCTTCGCGCTGTTTGTGACACTGCTCATGCGCGGCATTCGGGCTGCGCAGATAGCGGGCGACACGGCGGGGCAGCTCGTGGCGGTGGGTATCGTCGTGCTCATCCTCATGCAGGCGTTTATCAATATCGCCGTGAATCTCGGCCTGTTCCCCGTCACAGGTCTGCCGCTGCCGTTTGTCAGTGCGGGTGGCAGCTCACTCGTGAGCCTTTTTATCTCACTCGGCATCCTGCAATCGATTGCGACACGCCACCGCGCCTATCGGCAGACCTGATCGGCAAGCCTATCCGCGGGCGCTTTCCTCGCCACGGTACAGTGCATCGCGCGACTTCCGGAATGCTTCCCAACCTTCCTGGCGGAGCACCTGGAGGTGGGGGTCGGGCTCGCTCGCGGCCTGTCCGGTGAAGGTGGCGACGGCTGGATCGGAGCGATAATCCAGCGCCAGGCGGAAGCCTGCCAGTTCATAGGCCCGATTGACCAGCACCTTGTTGAGTCGGACGGCTTTCTGAGGCAGCGCGGCGAGCTTTCGTGCCATCTCTTCGGCCGTCTCCATGAGCTGATCACCAGCGACGACGCGGTTCACCATGCCCAGGCGGAGCGCTTCGGCAGCAGTGATGCGTTCGCCCAGCATGAGGATCTCCTTGGCCTGCTTCATGCCAACGAGAAATGGGGTGATGAGCGTGGGTGGTGCGAATCCGTGGCGGATCTGCAGTTCCCCGAACACCGCGTCGTCCGCAGCGACGGTGAAATCGCAGATCCCGGCAAGCTCACATCCCTGGCCCACCGCATAGCCGCGGACGGCGGCGATCACGGGCTTTGGCATCGCCCAAATCTTCATCGTGATCTCGCTGCCGCCGGGCACCGGTTCGCTATCTGGCGGGGGCGTCGACTGGATGTCGCCGCCGGCCGAAAACGCACGTCCGGCACCGGTGAGGATGATGGACTTCACCTCGTCGTCCGCCTCCGCTCGATCGAGAGCCCACATCAGGCGGCGAAGGATCGACCAGTTGATAGCGTTGAGCACGACGGGACGATTCAGCGTGAGGACGGCGAAGGACTCGCGCTTCTCATAGAGGACGTCGTCGATTGAAGGCGGTGGAATCTCCACCTGTCCGGCACTGCCCATCTGCACACCCCATTGCGTTTGTTCGTCCGCGGCGCGAGAGCGCCAGGACCACCAGTGAACAGAGCCTACCTGCTCGGGCGCGGAGCGGCCATCCACCGGGACGGGGACGAGAAACAAGAGCCCGCCCTCCGCGGGCAGGCCAGAGCGGCCGCGCCGTCAGCGCCTGCGGAGACGCCGCTTGAGGCGATCCATCGGCCCCGGTGCCGCGGGTTCGTATTCGATGTAGCGGTCACGCCAGTAATGGCCCTTCGGCGGGGACGCGGCGCCCGCTCCATGCGGGCCGGGACTGCGCCGGAACGACCAGAGAAACCCGCCGATGAACAACACAACGCCCGCGAAGGACGCCCAGATGAACGGCTGCCAGACGTTGGAGAGCACCAGGCCCGCGACCATCACGCCAGCCCCGGTGAAGAGAAACGCGGTCGGATTCACGCGAGCGAGCATCCCGCCCGAGCCGCTTCGTTCGGGCGCAAGCCGCCTGGCGGCCTTCTTGCGCCGCGCCATAATGGAGATCGGTGGCGCTGGCTCTGGCGCATTCGGGGCGTCCGTGTCCAGCCTCGCCAGGATCTCCTCGATTTCGCGTTCCATCTTGTCGGACATGGCCCAACTCCCGGATCAACAGTAGGCCAAATGGAAGGATTCGTCACGAACCAAGTGGGGAATCCTGAGAAAATCCTGGCCCGCCGGTAAAGCCGTGGGCACCAGCAGGCCGGGAGTGCGCTGATAGAGCGGCCTGCGGATCCTCCCGAGTGCATCCGCGCGACAGGACTGGAGCCGAGTGAAGATGTGACGGTCGGTGATGCGGCAGATCGCCGTCCGCGCCATAATGCGCCATCGCGCTGGCCCTTTCGACGGGCCACGCAGCGGGGGGACAGATGGCACACGAAGAGATCTCCGTCGAAGCCGAGCCCGAGTACATCGTGGCTCTCGGGTTAGGGCCGGACTTGCTCGAAGAGCGGCTGGTGCGGGCCGCCGCGACTTATACTTCCGCCAAGGCGCCACCGCTCCCGCGAGCGAGGCCATTCATCGTGGGTAAGGCGACGCTGCAGCCGCTCTTTGATCGGGTCCTCGGCAAGAACCACCTGTCGAAGGGCCGCTACGAACCCGGCACGATCTCTGCCCTTCACACGCACAATTCGGACCAGTACATCATCATTACGGCGGGCGAGGGGAGCGTGAGCACCCCCGAAGAGACACACCACCTGCGGCCGGGCATGGTTGTCTGGATCCCTCGGGGTGTGGCGCATGTCCACGCGGCTGAGAGTGGCGAGGGCCTCGAATTCATCTTCATCGCGGCGAGCGGCCACTCGTCGGAGATCGTCGAGAAGTAGCGCCGGAGAGGTTTGGGCGGGCTACACGCGGAACGGGTGGGGGCCGAATTCAGCTTCGTAGAAGCGTGAAACCATCTCACCACGCCGCGATACGTCGTCGATGCGCTTGCGGTCTTCTGCGGTGATCTCCACTTCGGCCGCCTTCAGGTTGTCTTCGAGCTGCTCCATCGTGCGCGGCCCAATGATCGGGCTGGTCACGCCGGGCTGTTGCATGCACCACGCCAGCGATAGCTGGGAGAGCGTCACGCCCTTGTCGCTGGCGATCGGCTGCAATCCTTCGACGACGTCGAAGACACGGTCCGACCAGCGGCGCTGTTGAATCGGGTTCGAAGCCATCGCCCCGAACCGCGTATCGGGTGGAGGTGGCTCACCGCGCTGATACTTCCCGGTGAGGAGGCCGCCTCCCAACGGGCTCCAGGGGATGATCCCGAAGCCGTAGGTCTGCGCCATGGGGATGAGCTCGCGCTCGATGCGCCGGTCGAGCAAGTTGTAGGGTGGCTGTTCGCAGACAAAGCGGTTGAGGTGATTCTCTTTCGACACCCAGAGCGACTCGACGAGTTGCCAGGCGGCGTAGGTGCTCGTGCCGAGATAGCGCACCTTGCCGGAGCGCACAAGGTCGTCGAGGGCGCGGAGCGTCTCGTCGATCGGTATGTCTGCCTGTGGGCGATGGATCTGGTAGAGGTCGATATAGTCAGTGCCAAGGCGGCGCAGGCTCGACTCACACTGTTCGATGATGTGACGGCGGCTGTTTCCCAGGTCGTTCGGGCCCTCGCCCATTTTCCCGTGCACCTTGGTGGCAAGGAAGACCTGGCTGCGTTTGCCGTTGCGCTTGAGCGCTTCTCCGGTCACTTCTTCCGAACGGCCGATGCTGTAGACGTTCGCGGTATCGAGGAAGTTGATGCCGGCGTCAATCGCGCGGTCGATGATGCCGTAGGCGTCGGGCGCTTGCGTGCGGCCGCCGAACATCATGCAGCCAAGGCAAAGACTACTGACTTTGACGCCGGTGCGTCCCAGGGAGCGAAGTTCCATGTGTCCCTCCGAGAATATGAAGGGAGTGTACCGCGCTCCGCGGGCAGACGGGTGAGGCAGCGCTCGGTCAGGCGGCTGCTGCTTCGGCTGCGCCAAACCGTTCCTGAACACAACGCCGCACGACGATGCGCACCAGTGTGCCTGTTTCCGCCGGCGCAGTAGCGGCATCGATCGCCGTCCCCAGGTCGGCAAAGATGAAGCTTGACGTGTGGCCGGGCTGACGCACGCGCCAGCCATCGGGCTCAGGGACGATCTCCAAAAGGTAGGGACGGCGCATGGGTCGCTCCTGCAAGAAGGTCTTGCCGAGAGCTTCGACAGCTTTGCGACAAATCGAAGATCGGGACAGGAAAGACGGGGAGCCCACACCAGAAGCGCAGGGAATCTCCCAACAAGATCCCAGATGAGAAACACGGTAGACTGCCCGACGGGCAGCCAATTCCGGGCGAGCGATGAGGTGTGCGTGAGGGTAAGGGTCACCGTCCAGGGCAGCAACAAGGCCTGGTGGGCGCTCGCACATGCCGCTGCGGTAAGCGGGGCAGCGCCGGCTGAGCTCGTGGGGCTCCTGCTTGGCAAAGAAGGGGAGATCACCGTGGAGATGGAGCGCTGGCGGGAGCTCTGGGCGTGGGCTGAATCCATCGAAGGCTGGCGGGAGGGCGAAGGGATGGAGCAGCTCGGGTCGGAGTTCGAAGGAGCGCCCTAGCCCCGGTTGAGAGCCGGTCCGTATGGCGGCATAAATGGCTCCGTCAGGCCCGTGTCGTGGAAGCGGGGGCGATGGAAAATTCAGCGGTGAACCATGTTGTCTGCCTGGCGTGCTCGGGCGGTGGCTGAGCCATCGGCGGTCGGCCTGGCCGCGGCGCTCGGGATTGGTGTGCTCATCGGGCTCGATCGCGAGCGGCGGAAGGGCGAGGGAGCGGATCGTGCCGCGGCGGGCGTCCGCACCTTCGCGCTGGCGGCGCTCCTGGGGGGCGCCGCTATGGTCACCGGAGGGGCCGCACTAACGGGGATCGCTGCGGTGGCGGTGGGGCTTTTCGCGCTCGTGGGCTATATGCGCGCCCATGGAGATGACCCCGGCATGACCACCGAAGTCGCCCTCGTGCTGACAGTCATCCTCGGTGCGTTCGCCCAGATCGACACGCCGTATGCGGCCGGGCTCGGGGTCGTCGTCGCGATGCTTCTCACCGAACGCCAACGCATGCATCGTTTCGTCCAGCGGGTGATGAGCGAGCAGGAGCTGGAGGACCTGCTACTTCTCGCGGCGGCCGCCGCCGTCGTCCTGCCCCTCGTGCCTGACCGCGGGATGGGACCCTATGGGGCCGTGAACCCGGCTGTCGTTTGGCGGCTTGTGGTCCTCGTGATGGCGATCGGCGGCGCCGGCTACGTTTCGCTACGGCTCCTCGGGCCGCGACTTGGGCTGCCCGTGGCAGGCCTCGCGGGCGGGTTTGTTTCGAGCGTGGCGACGATCGGCTCGATGGCGGGAGTTTCAAGGCGAAATCCGGGCTTGCGCCAGGCTGCGGTAGCCGGCGCTATCCTCTCATCTGTAGCGACCATCGTGCAGATGGCCGTGGTGCTCGCAGCGACGAGCACCGCTGTGCTGCGTGAGGTAGCGCCGGCTCTCGGTGCGTCGGGGACGGTAGCCGTCATCGCGGGGAGCATGGCCGGTCGGCGTGTCGGATCGGTGCCGACCGGGGAGACCATCACGCAGGGGCGCGCTTTCGACTTGCGCCAGGCACTGCTGCTCGCTGCCACGGTCGCCGGACTCATGGTGGTGGCGGCCGCGCTCAACGACACCCTGGGCAGTTCGGGGCTCTTTGTAGGCACGGCCGTCGCGGGATTCGCCGACGCACACGCGGCAGCGATCTCTGCGGCCACGTTGGTCGCCCAGGGGAAGGTTTCCGCAGCAGAGGCGGCGCCCGCCATCCTCGCCGGGCTCACCGCGAATACCGTCACGAAGGCGATCGTAGCATTCGCATCGGGACGAAGGACATTCGGATGGCTGATTGGGATTGGGCTGGCCGCGATGATGGTAGCGTTGTGGGCGGGCGCTGCGATTTCATGGTCGGTCTGACTGGCGCAGCGACCGCGGCTGATGCGACGGGCTGTTGCTGCTCAGTGACTATGTCCGATAAGTGTTCAGTGATTTTGTCACAGC
>JADEYI010002221.1_pt1 | contig 10492 bp, 9 predicted proteins | sample 8542331 | NCBI WGS metagenome assembly JADEYI01 (sample SAMN16510988, study PRJNA670497) | mine drainage metagenome | isolation source: biofilm near Copperflume 1 | place: Germany: Marsberg coppermine Kilianstollen | collected 2018-02 | reverse complement strand
CCTCGCATCAGCTGCTCAAGGAGCAGGTGGAGGCGGTCCTCGACTCACTGACCGGTCGCGAGCGCCGCGTCCTCCAGCTTCGCTTCGGCCTCGAGGACGGGCGGGCCCGCACCCTCGAGGAGGTGGGCAAGGAGTTCAACGTGACCCGCGAACGCATCCGCCAGATCGAGGCGAAGGCGCTCCGCAAGCTCCGCCATCCCTCGCGCAGCCGGAAGCTCAAGGACTACCTCGAATAGTGCTCATCCGGCGGCGGATGGGGGTCCGGGCGACCGAACCGGATGCGATGGGGCGGCAGTTCGCGCTGCTGCGCGGCTTCCGCGATCTCGAGGCTCGCCGGCTGACGTTCGGCGGCGCGCTCGGCGTCGTGGCGGTCGCCATCTTCGGGATCGCCGTGGCGGAAGCGAAGCCGGGACCGCTCGGGACACTCGCAGCATTCGCGGCCGCCGTCGGAGCATTCGTCGTCGTGACCTTCGGCGTCGCCTGGGTGTTCCGGCCCCGACCGATCGCGCGGGCGCTCGAGGCGTATCGCTGGAGTGCCCGCGCCGCTGCTGACCGGTGGCGGCGACTCACGGGCGAGCCGATCCCCCGGACGCCATCGGCGGCCCGGGCCTGGCTCGAGACGCATCCGGCAGTGCGCCGCCCGGAAGATCTCGCCCGGATCGAGCTGCTCGTCTGGATCGGCGAGTTCGAAGCCGCCCGGCGGGTCGTCGCGACACTCCCCGAGAGGACGCCGATGGAGCGCTTCGACCGCGCCCTCGAGCGGGCGTTCGTCGGCTTCGTCGCGGACCGCGACGGCGATCTCGAGCCCGTGCGCCGTGCCCTCGGCGAGCTTGAGGCGGGCCCGACGGCTTCGGACCCGGACCAGCTCCGCCTCGCGGATCTCCTCCTCGCGGTCGAGGATGCACGGCAGCGGGCCGTCTACGGCGGCGACTGGCTCGAGCCCCTCCTCGCCGCGCGCGATCGCCTCGGAGCGAGCGTGGACGGGCTCCTCCTCGGTGACCTGGTTCGCTGGACGGTCCGCCCGCTCGTCATCCTCGGCCTCGTGAGCGCCGCCGTGTCGTTCATCGCCGCGGGAGCGGTGCCGACGCACTGACGGTCAGTTCGAGTCGGCCCTTCGATCACTCCACCGGTGGCGCTCCAGGGTCGGAGCCGGTCGCAACCGGCAGCCCGGAGCGGCTCCAGTCACTGAACGATCCGGGGAAGAGGATCGGATCCGGCAGGCCGGCGACCCGCATCGCGAGCGCGTTGTGGCAGGCAGAGACACCGCTCCCGCACGACGTGACGACGTCGCGCCCGACCGCCCCCGAGTCGCGGCCACCGACGATCCCGAGCTCGGCGAAGCGTGCGGCAAGGTCGGCAGGTGAGCGGAACCGACCGTCCAGCCTGAGGTTGCCGTCCGTCGGCGCGCTCAGCGCCGTGGGGATGTGCCCGGCGACCGGGTCGATCGGCTCGATCTCGCCCCGGTAGCGTGCCGCGGCCCGGGCATCGAGGAGCGTCACGGAGCCGAGGCGCCGGCGGAGCTCGTCCCGCTCGATCGTCCGCCGCCAGGCGGGCGCCAGCGTGAGATGGGCCGCGGGATGGGGTGACGCATCGGTCGAGAGCGGGAGTCCGGCGGCGATCCAGGCCGGCAGGCCGCCATCGAGGACGGCGCTCTCCCGATGGCCGAGATCGTCGAGCATCCACCACAGGCGGGCGGCCACCCAGCCACCGACGTCGTCGCAGGCGACGACGAGCTGGCCGTCGCCGATGCCGAGCTCGCCGAGGCGGCCGGCGAATGTGGCGGGGTCGGGGAGGGGATGACGGCCCGGGCCGTCCGGTGCGACGAGGTCGGTGTCGAGGTCGACGAAGATCGAGTCCGGGATATGACCGGCGTCATACGCCCGCCGCCCGTCACCGGGTCGTCCCAGGTACCAGCGGACGTCGACGACGCGGACGGAGTCGGGTCGAGTGAGGCGCTCGGCGAGCGCCTCACTCGAGATGAGACTCAATGGCTGAGGAATTCGTTCATCGACGTCACGTTGAGGCTGTCCGAGGCGTTCCCGAGATACCCGAGGTGCCAGTTCTCCTCGATCGTCCGGAGCAGCGAGAAGTGGTTGTACGGTGTCGAGCTCGTGTAGTTGCGGACACCGTGGCGGGCGATGACGACGGCCGGCACGAGCCCGCCGCCGTACGTGCACGCGACCGGCGTCGGTGTGCCGGGGCAGACGAGGACGTTGCCGTCCGGCGTCCCGTGAGAACCGATGAACGCATAGCCGTTCGGGAGCACCGGGGAGTCGCAGCAACCCGCCGCGGTCTCCCACTGGTCGATGCTCGTGTTCGCGCCTACGAAGTCGTTCTCGTCGGTGACGATGAAGATGGCGCTGTTTCCGGTCCACGCCTTCGAGGTCATGATCGTATGGACCGCCGCTCCCACCCAGTCGTCCGCCTTCTTGACGAGGCTCAGATCCTTCGCGTCCTGGGTCGGAAAGGTCGTGCCGTAGGGGCACGGCGTGCCGTCGGCGCCCGTCGGGTCCACCGTCCCGTACACGCCGCCGTGAAGATCGTGGCACTGGTTCGGGCTGATCCACACGAACTGCGGGGCGTGCTTCGAGTTCAGGTCGGTCGCCAGGTCCGTGTACGGCTTGACGTTCGCCATCCGGGTCGGGTTGTTGCGGATGTCGTTGAACAGGACGAACGGGTTGTGCTTGCTCACGTAGAGCGGATTGGCCGAGCTCGGCGAGAAGTCGATCAGCTTATTGTCCGCCGGCATGGACTCCATGTAGGCGCCCCACGAGATGTGGTTCGCCGCGAGCTGGTCCACGAGATTCAGGTGGTCGAAGCGGTTGCTCGGGTTGTCGTTGTTGATGAACCAGTTGCTGCCGCTGATCGCGGAGACGTAGTTCGGCAGCGAGGGATGCGTGACCCCGTAGTACTGACTGGCCTGGCCGTACGCGTGGGCGAGGGCCGTGATCTTCGGGGCCGTCAGGTTGCCGTTCGAGTCGCGGTTGTCGATGACGTTCGCGGCGCTGTGGTTCTCGAGCATGATGACGAAGACGCGGCCGAGGCGTCCGTTCGAGTCGGAATGATCGCCGGCCCCGGGCAGATCCCCGGACCCGGACTGGTGGGCGGAGACGAGCGCTCCCGGAGCGACGAGCGCTCCGACGATCGCCAGGGCGGTCAGGAGGCGCCAGCCTCGATGGATCCGGACACGCGAGAGCAGGGACATCCGATCGACCTCCTCCGGTCTGTCGGGGCGACTGCGGCGGGGTCGCGATTGTCGCGCGCCACGTGGACCCCAACGGTGTCTGATGGCACCGCATCGTAGCGCGGGGCCCCAGCGTTGGTTCGGCGGTTTCGACGGGTCGGTGCGCGGAGGCACCGGCGGTTGCTTCGGCGCCTCGTGCTATGCTCCCCGCCGCGGCCGAGACGGTCGCCGACCGCCGGCCCGGCGGTCCTCGCTCCGGCGTAGCTCAGTGGTAGAGCGGGCGGCTGTTAACCGCCATGTCGTAGGTTCGAATCCTACCGCCGGAGCCAGTTACCCTCGGGACGCAGGCTGGTTGACGTCGATTCCGGACCTGCCCGCCGGTTTGTACCGCTCGGTCGGCGCGAATGCGCTCCGACAGCCTGCAACCAGAGTACAGGGAGGAGCTTCGGCAATGACGACCGCGCCGAAGCCTGTTCGTCGGCTACCTCCTGCCATCCGAGAATGTCATGCAGGTCATCGGCCCGGTCCTCGCCGTCTTTTCGCTCTTCGGCGGGCTCTTCGTCCCGCTCAGCCTCCTGCCCTCGGCCATGCAGGACATCGCCCCGTACATGCCGACCTACGGTGTCGCGTCGATCGCCCGCTTCCCGTTGGTGGGCGGTGCCTTCGATTGGAGCTGGCTCCTGAGCGTCGGCGTCTGGGCCGCTGCGTTCGCCATCGCCGCGATGACCCTCTTCAGGCGCGATACCCGCCGCGCCTGAGGTATCGGCGCAGTGGACCCGAACCCGGCCGCCCGGGGCCACTCGCTCATCGTCTCGCGCGAGCGCACGGGCGAGTACCACAGGTTGACCCGCCCGAACACTTCACGTGGACCTTCATCGTCGACATCGATGGCATGCGCGACCATGTGGGCATCGAGACGTGGGATCGCTTCGCTGCCATGCTGGCAGGGGACTGACAGACCCGGAGCCGGGCATCCCATACTGGTGGCTCGTGCTCGCCCGGCCCGACGTCATCCAGCCTCCCCCGACACCCCTCGCGAGGTGCCTTCCGCATGAATGCCATCACCGCCGAAGGCCTGGTCAAGACCTTCCGGAGCCGCGGGAGTGAGGTCCGCGCCCTCGACGGCATCGATCTGTCCGTTGCCGAAGGGACCGTCCTCGGCCTGCTCGGGCCGAACGGTGCCGGCAAGACGACCACGGTCCGGATCCTCGCGACGCTCCTCAAGCCGGATGCCGGCCACGCGACGGTCGCCGGGTTCGATGTCGTCCGCCAGGCCGATGAGCTGCGGTCGGTCATCGGCCTCTCCGGTCAATATGCCGCGGTCGACGAGAACCTGACCGGCCGGGAGAACCTGTGGATGTTCGGGCGGCTGTACCAGCTCAGCAGCGGCGACGCTCGCCAACGCGCCGGGGAGCTGCTCGAGCGGTTCGACCTGATCGCCGCCGCCGATCGCGTCGTGAAGACGTATTCCGGCGGGATGCGCCGCCGCCTCGACCTTGGCAGCGCCCTCATCGGCCGGCCGCGCCTCCTGTTCCTCGATGAGCCGACCACCGGTCTCGACCCGCGCAGCCGGCTCGGCATGTGGGACGTCATCCGAAACCTCGTCCGCGGGGGAACGACGCTCCTCCTCACGACCCAGTATCTCGAGGAGGCGGACGAGCTGGCCGACACGATCGCCGTGGTCGACCACGGACGGATCATCGCGCGCGGCACGTCGGACGAGCTGAAATCGCAGGTCGGTGACGAACGGATCGAAGTCGTCGTCCACGGCGGATCTGACATCTCGCGGGCGATCGAGGTGCTCTCACGCGACGGCGAGGGCGACGTGAGCGTCGACGACCACACCCGACGCCTCACGGTGCCGACGCGGGGTGGAGCCGTGGCGCTCGTTCAGGTCGTCCGCGATCTCGACGAGGCGGGGATCAGGATCGACGACATCGGGCTGCGCCGGCCGACGCTCGACGATGTCTTCCTCGCGCTGACCGGCCACGCCGCCGAGACCCTGGCGGGCGAGGACGAGAAGGAGCCGGCGATGGCCGGACGTGGCCAGGGGAGGACGGCATGAGCAACAAGACGATCCCCGCGAAGGAGGCTCGGGCAGGAGGCCGCCTCGGCACGACCATCAACGACAGCCTCATCGTCACCTGGCGCAACCTGAAGCGCATCCCGCGAATCCCGGAGCTCGCGATCTTCGCGATCCTCCAGTCGATCATGTTCGTCCTGTTGTTCGCATTCGTCTTCGGAGGAGCGATCCCGTTGCCGGGCGGGGGCAGCTATCGGGAGTACCTGATGCCCGGGATCTTCGCGCAAACGATCGTGTTCGCCGCGGCGACCACCGCGGTCGGCATGACCGACGACGTCCACAAGGGCATCCTCGACCGCTTCCGGTCGCTGCCCATGGCTCGCTCGGCGGTCCTGACCGGACGCACGCTGTCTGACGTCGCCTACAACTTCGGCATCCTCATCGTGCTCATGCTGTCCGGACTCGCGGTCGGCTGGACGATCAGGACCGGGCTCCCCGAGCTGCTCGCCGGTGTCGGCCTGCTGCTGCTCTTCGCCTTCGCGATGTCATGGATCGGTGTCTGGCTCGGGCTGTCCGTGCCCACTGTCGAGGTCGCCCAGCAGGTGGGCTTCACGGTCCTCTTCCCGATCACCTTCATCTCGAATGTCTTCGTCCCGCTGCAGTCCCTGCCGTCGTGGCTCCAGCCGGTCGCCGAGTGGAACCCGACGAGCACGCTCACGGCCTCGCTCCGTCAGCTGTGGGGAAACCCGAACCCGTATGCCTCGACGGGCTTTCCGGCGGAGCACCCGATCCTCGTGACGCTCCTCTGGGTCGTCGCGATCATCGCGATCTTCGGGCCGCTCGGCGTCCGGAAGTATCGCTCGCTCAGTCGCTGACGGGGAAGGCACGCTCGCTCTCGACGATGTGCCCGGGCCGGCCATGTCGTCGCGCGCCGATCCCCGAGGCTACCCGACCAGCGTCGTCACGATGAGGCCGATGGCCGCCAGGGCCATGATGATCGTGGTCGCCCACCCGAGAACGTTGAGCAGGCGACCGTTCGTCCGTGCACCCATCGCCGCGCGATCGTTCGAGACGAGCATGACGAGGACGAGGAGCGGCGCGGCGATGAGGCCGTTGAGGACCGCGCTCAGCACGAGGGCGGTGATCGGGTTGATGCCGAGGAAGTTGATGGCCATCCCCACGAGCGTCGCGGCGATGATGACCACGTAGAACTGTGGCGCTCGACGGAGCGTGCGATCGAGCCCCGATCGCCAGCCGAACGCCTCGGCCACGCCGTAGGCCGCCGAGCCCGTGAGGACCGGCACGGCGAGCACGCCGGCCCCGATGAGCCCGACGGCGAGCAGGAGCGCGGACGCGTCGCCGGCGATGGGGCGCAGGGCCTGGGCGGCATCCGTGGCCGAGGCGATGTTCGTCTTGCCTGCGGCGAACAGGGTGGCGCCGGTGGCGAGGATAATGAAATACGCCACCACCTCTGAGAAGACCATCCCCGCGATCGTGTCCCAGAGGGCGTACTTGAGCTCGAATCGCGATGCACCCTGACGTTGCCGAAGATGACGCCGCCCGATGCTGATCTCCTCTTCCACTTCCTGGCTTGCCTGCCAGAAGAACAGGTACGGCGAGATGGTCGTGCCGAGGAGCGCGACGAGGATCCCGATGTAACCCGGGTCCAACCGGATCGTCGGGACGAGCGTTCCGACCAGGACGCGCACGACGTCGGGCCGCGCGAACAGGGCCGCCCCGATGTAGGCGAGGAGCGCCAGGGCCAGCCACTTGAAGACCCGCTCGATGAACCGATACGACCCGAAGACCTGGAGCCCGATGATCCCGAGGCTGACCGGCACGATGAAGAAGATCGCGGGGATCGGCACGAGGAGATTGATGGCCGCCGCGATGGCGCCGATATCCGCGCCGGCATTCAGGGTGTTGGCGACGACGAGGGCGATCACGGCCGGATAGAGGGCTCGGGGGTAGTGCTCGCGGAGCACCCCGGCGAGGCCCTTGCCGGTCACCAGGCCGATCTTGGCGCACATGTACTGGACGGCCGTCATCATCGGGAGCATGGCGAGCGTCGTCCAGAGCGTCGCGAAGCCGTACTGCGCGCCGGCCTGGGCATAGGTCCCGATGCCCGAGGGATCATCGTCCGATGCCCCGGTGATGAGTCCCGGGCCGAGGACCTTGCCGAGGCGCCGCAGTGGGTTCTTCTCGACCCGCAGCTCGGCCACCTTGGGATTGACCGGCCGGCCGGGGTCGATCCGAGGCTCGGCGGTGGCGGCGTCAACCTTCATGTTCGTCCCCGGGTCGCACCTGCCACGCGATCAGCTGGCGATACAGTGCCGACGCTCCCACGAGCGGGTCTTCCCCCAGCGCCAGGGCCGCCGGGCACAGGATGAACGGCTCGGTCTGCCAGCCGCCGAGACCGCCGTGCGAGCCGACGAGCTCCTCGAATCCGGTGACCTCCCCAGTGCCGCGGTCGACCGCGCCGAGCAGGATCAGGTCACCGGCGTTCGGGAAGCCATCGAGATGGCGGAGGTTCTCGGCCGCCTGCGGACCGTAGTCGTCGAGGAGGTCGCCGCCATCGGGCTCGCCCTCGGTCAGGTCGATCTGGCCGCGTGTCCCCATGGCCAGCACATGACCGGCAGCGGACCGCACGACGAGCGCTCCGATCCCTGGATGACGCGCCAGCGCCTCGATGAGGCCCGGGTACGCTGCCTCGATCGTTTCGCGGGTCATCCGGTCGGGCTGGCTCGAGAAGTAGACATGGGCCAGGTTGCCGGACGAGCACACCATGACGTCCGGTGGCGCCGCCGCCGGGCCGTGCCCCACTCGGTCCCCGGAGCGTCCCAGGGTGCGTGGAAGGCGCCGCGCCAGCAGCGGCCCCAGGCCGGAGCCCCGCCCGAATTCGGCCGCGATCCGCCGGCCCATGCCGGCCGATTCGGCCATGTCCGTCGTGCCGACGACGGTCATCGTGGCTGGCAGCAGCGCGGCGATGATCTCTTCGATCGGCCGGCCGTAGCGCTCCTGGAACGTGGCGCCCAGACTCTGGCCGTGGTCGGAGAGCACGACCAGGTGATAGGCGCGGCGGGCGTGTCGAGCGGCCTTCAGCAGCGACCCGATGCCCCGATCGATGCCCTCGAGCGCGTCGATCGCCTCCACGCGCTCGGGCCCGCTGTGGTGCGCGATCGTGTCGTAGCCCGTGTAGTCCACATAGATCGTCGGCGCCCCGCCGTACATCTCCTCGATGACCAGGGCGGTGGAGACCGTGCGCAGCGCGACATTGACGGCGGCTCGTTCGACGGCGTAGTGGAGGCCGCGGTGCATCCGCGGCTCGACCGATCGACTGCGCTGACGTTCCGCCTGATACAGTTCCTTGGCCAGCTCGCCCACCATGAGCACCACGAGGCGGATGTAGTTGACGGTGGTGACGAAGAAGCCGCGCAGTCGCCGGTCGTCACCGGCCGGAGCGCGCTCGGCGATGGTGGCCATGGTCAGGTAGGTGCGCGGAGCATCGCCGGTGACGAGGTTGCCGATGCCGGCACCATCGTCGGCCAGCAGGCCGGTGCCATCGCTGATGCGACGGACGATCTCCGCCGCATCCTCCGGGCGGTTGGCGACGAGCAACCTGGCGCTCGCCTTCTCGTACCACCGAAAGCCGGCGATCCCGTCGTTGCGACCGTGAAGGATGCCCGCCTGACTGGCCGGCGTCGTCGGCGGCAGGAGGGCGATCCAGGGGTGAAGCGTCGCCACGCCGTCGCGTACCAGCCGACCGAGCACCGGGACCCGTCCGGCCCGGATCGCATTGTGGAGGACGGGCAGGCTCAGGCCGTCGATCTGCACCACGAGCAGCCCCGGCGTGGGTTCCCCCGCGCGCCGGAAGTCACGCGCCACCAACCGCCGAACGAGCACGCTGTAGTAGGAATCGTCGTCACTCACCGCAACGAGCTCGGCGAACAGGTTGTTGAGCATCGTCACCACCACGGCGGCCCACACGGCGGTCGCCGTGCCGTCCACGTGGACGCCCGCCACCACCCGGCCGAGGAAGACGATGGCCACGAACTGGATGACCAGGCCCAGGACCTGTGCGATGAGGATCGGCCACGGCACGAGCAGCCAATGAAGGAAGACGGCGGAGGAGCTGTCGAGGACAAGCAGCAGGAGCCCGGCCAGCAACAGGGGGGCGAGTCCGTCGACGCCGAGCCCCGGGACGACGACCGCCGCGATTGCCAGCGCGAGGCAGGCTCCCGCGAACGACAGGATCGTGCGGCGCAGGATCGCCAGACGGGTCGGTCGCCACTCCCACATGAGGCGGGCCTGGAGCAGGTAGAAGGCGAGAACGCCGCGGTCCGGGCGCCCGGCGTCCCCGCCGACGTGCGGCATCACCGGCCGGGACGCTGGTGGAGCGGCATGGATCCGCCGGGTCGCAGGACGCGAACGTCGACCCCCGCTGCGCGTGCCGCAACGGCATCGCGGAAGGCCTCGCCCGGTCCCTCGAGGCCAGCCATCCGTCGAAGGCCGAGCGGCCAGAGGGTGCCCCAATGGATCGGCATCGCGATCGCGGGCCGGATCCGCGCCGCCGCCTCCGCCGCTCGTCGCGGGTCCAGGTGGCCGCGCCCGAGCGTGGGCCCCCAGCCACTCACCGGCAGGAGCGCCACGTCGACTCGCCCGGCCAGCTCCTCCATCGCGGGAAAGAGGTCCGTGTCGCCGGCGAAGTAGACGCTCGTGGATCCGGTGATGAGGACGCCGAGGGCGCCCTCCGCGGTCGTGAAGGGCGAGCGGCGACGGGGATGTTCGGCATGGACGGCCTCCAGGGTCAGGTTACCGATGGTGAGTCGATCGCCGGCCCGCAGCTCGTGGACGACGCCACGGGTCGCCCGTGCCACGACGCGCCCCAGGCCGACCGGGACGATGAGCGCCGGGTTGCCCGGAAGGGCGCGCAGGGATGCGAAGTCCAGGTGATCCAGGTGACCATGGCTGATGAAGACCGCCGTGAGGCTCGCGAGCGTCTCGGGGGGCACGGCCGGCACCACACGTCGGATGGTGCCCGCCGCCACGTGGCCGAGCAGCGGGTCCGTGAGGACGCGCACGCCGTCGAGGTCGACGAGGACGGTGGAGTGGCCGACGAACGTCAGCCGATCTGCCACCGCACGTGGCGGATGGGCGGCGCTACTTCCGACCAGCGGCCGCAGGCATGAGCGACGCCGTCGACGCCGCGAAGGCGCTGAGACTGGCGCCGCCCATGGTCCAGTGACTCGAGCCGGCGCAGCCGGTCCTCACATGCGCCGGGAGCG
>JADEYI010002220.1_pt1 | contig 10498 bp, 13 predicted proteins | sample 8542331 | NCBI WGS metagenome assembly JADEYI01 (sample SAMN16510988, study PRJNA670497) | mine drainage metagenome | isolation source: biofilm near Copperflume 1 | place: Germany: Marsberg coppermine Kilianstollen | collected 2018-02 | reverse complement strand
CTTAGGGCTCGGCCAGGGTAAGATATAGCCCTTGCACCCCTATTCTGAACATTTACAACCCCTGCTGTTTGCTCCAGCGCAAAGACAAGCCCCGCATTGTCCCTTATCCTTTAAGACATACTAATCGAGCGATTTGTTGTCGCATCATGTCAAAGGAGAAGAGTGGACCATGACCTACGTAATTACCGAACCCTGCATCAACGTGAAGGATGCGGCGTGTGTTGATGTTTGCCCCGTTGACTGCATTCATCCTCGCAAGGACGAGCCTGGCTTCGCAGACGTGCTCCAGCTTTATATAGATCCAAACGAGTGCATATGTTGCGGAGCCTGCGAGCCTGAGTGCCCCGTGAACGCTATCTACCCTGAAGATGACGTGCCTGCTGAGTACGAAGCGTATATAGCCAAGAACCGCGAGGCGTTTGAGTAGCAGGGCGCACTTCCACTTTGATCTGGTCTAACCACGTAGTTGCATCGCCTCCACCTTGGGCGAGTCGTCATGCCCTCGCCAGAGGTAGAGGCAAGCGTAAGAGCGATAAGGCTGCCACCGCTCGCCTACCTGCTGCATGACTGCGGGCTTTGGCAGCTCCGGCAGGTTATAGAGGCGCTTCATAGCGCTACGCAGACCGTAGTCGTCTACCGCCAGCACATCGGGGCGGGCCAGCGAGAAGATAAGGAACATCTCGGCGGTCCAGCGCCCTATGCCCTTGACCGCTATTAGCTCCTTGATTATCTCCTCATCTTCCATCTGCGAGATGCGGCCTAGCTCGAGCTTGCCTGTGATAACATGGTGCGCAAGCTCTTTTATGGAGTTTACTTTGCTCCACGACAGCCCTGTGTCGCGCAGCGTCTGGTCGGGCAGAGCCGCTATATCTTCGGCGTCAGGCGACTCTTTGCCCGGCACAAGCTCGCGTATCCTCCCGACTATGGTGGCGCACACCTTCGCGGAAAGCTGCTGGGAGGCTATGGCATCAACCAGCGTGAAGAAGTAGCCGGTTGTTGGGGTCAGACCGAGCGGCCCCGTCGCCTCTATAAGCCGCGCCATCACCGGGTCGGCAGCCGCGAGGTGAGATAGAGCAGCCTCAGTGAGAGGGTTAAGCTTTTGCACCGGCCTCTTGCGGTTTCTCCTGCTGCTCGACGGGCATGTTGATGGTGAGCAGATAGCCATCGGGGTCGGTTATCGAGAACTGGCGCAGGCCATACCAGAGGGTTTCTATCTCCTTAACGATATTCATCTGTGCTCCCTCTGTTTTGACCTTTTGGTAGAGGCTATCTACGTCGTTGACACTCACATATATGGTGACGCCGTTGCCGCGTGGCGCGTCCTGCTGTAGATCCGGCACTATATCCTGGCGTATCAGCCAGAGGCCGGCATCGCCTAGCGCCATGCTGTTCCACTGCGAGCCGTTCTTATCTACAATGCCCTCGTCCTGCTTGGTGAAGCCGAGGGCATTGTAGAACTCTGTTGACTTCTCCATGTTTGACACCGCGATTTCCGTAATTATTTTACCCATTGGATATACCTCCTCTAACCGCCAACCCCTACTGCGGCGGTGCCTCATTTATCATCCGTCGTCCCACGTCTACGCAGGAACTCCAGCGTACGGGTCCATGCAAGGCCGGCAGCTTCGGCATTATAGGCATCTGGGCGGTCGTGCTCAAAGAACCAATGCCCGGTGCCTGGATATATGTAGAACTGGGCCTCCTTGCCTGCTGCATGCAACTGCTCCTGTAGCTGGGGCACGAACTCACCCGGCTCGTACTCGTCGCGTTCGGCGAAGTGGCCGAGGAAGGAGGCGTTGGTCGCATTTGCGAAGCCCTCCGCTTGCCCAGCTTGCTCCGCACCGCCATAGAAAAGGACGGCAGATGTAATCTCAGGCCGCTTTTTGGTCAACCAGGCGGCGTAAGAGGCTCCCAGAGAGAAGCCGATAACCGTGATATTATCGCCCTCTGTTGCGGGTTGCCCAAGCAGGTAATCTACCGATGCCAGCACAGCCGCTGAGGCTTGTTCATCGTCCAAGCTGCTCGCTAGCTTCTCAGCCTCCTCTATAGTTGCGGCAGTTGGCCCACCATATAGATCAGGGGCAAGCACAACGAAACCTTCCGTTGCGAAGTTATCGGCCAACTTCTTGATGAAGCCATTCAGTCCCCACCACGCATGCAGCAGCAGAATACCCGGCCCTTTGCCCTCTTGCGGCACGGCAAGATAGGCGTCGGCTGCACCCTTCTCAGTGTTGAACTCTATGATTTGTCCCATTGTTCCTCCCTGGTATATGGTTACTTATCTCTTCTCCTGTATCGGGAGCGCTGTAATTTATCTCAACAGCTTCCATCTCTGGACGCTCCTAATTACCATCTCCTGTGACTATAGCTTTTGCTTGAGCAGTCGCCTTTCTGCTACCTCCGCTTTCTTTGTTCTAAACGCTCTGCGGCACGCGCCCTCTCGACCACTTCGCTGATTGCCTCTATAACAAGTTCAGGGTGGTCGTGCTGGATGTAATGGCCGCTTCCTTCCACAACTACCCGCTTGCCCTGTGGTGTCCTACTTGCCAGGTCTTTTTGCCCTTCGATAAAACTCTGCTCTAATGCTCTAACGGGCCAACCTGTGGGCCTGGTGAAAGTTCCACTGTGTAGCACTATAAGAGGTATATCCGGTAGCGACGGCGCTGCGCTTACCTGCTCACCACTCTTTTCGCGCTCCTCGAAAGTCATACCTTCGTTATTACCAGTGAAGCTATCTATGTAACGCCGCATCTGCTCAGGAGACAGGAGCTTTCTTTCAGCCGCTATCCGGTTTGGGTGAGGAGTATCCACCAGCACCAGGCCTTTAGCTTCGTCTGGATGGCGACTGGCGAATAGCATCATATTCAACCCGCCAAAAGAGTGCCCAACCAACACATACGGAGGCGCGATGCCTGCGATCGACAACAGGTCATGAAGCTCGCTCACCATTTGGCGGCAGTCGCGGGGCCTGTCCCCACTCTGGCTGGCACCTACGCCGCTACGATCATAGACGAAAACTCGCGTGAACCTGGCTACTTCCGGCTCAACGGCCTCCCATGTGCCTGAGGTATCGCCAAGTCCAGCATCCATCACTACTGTGGGGCTGCCATCGCCACTGCATCTGTAGAAGATGCTGGGACGACCCGTCATGCCGCTCCCTGGCGGGCCTTTTCCTTCTCCTGGGGCAGCACCCGCTTGAGGAACTCGCCTGTGTAGGAGCCCGGGGTGTCGGCTACCTCCTCCGGCGTGCCTACAGCTATTATCTGGCCACCTGCATCGCCGCCCTCCGGCCCCAGGTCTATTATCCAGTCGGCGGTCTTGATCACATCAAGATTATGCTCGATTACAAGCACAGTGTTGCCGCCCTCGGTGAGCCTCTGTAACAGTTGGAGCAGCTTGTCTATATCCGCAAAGTGGAGGCCGGTAGTTGGCTCATCGAGTATGTAGAAGGTCTTGCCTGTAGCGCGGCGTGATAGCTCGGTTGCCAGCTTGATGCGCTGCGCCTCCCCACCGGAGAGGGTAGTCGCGGGCTGGCCTACCCTGATATAGCCAAGCCCCACTTCGCAAAGTGTCTTGAGCTTGTTCTTGATGGCAGGCACGCTATCGAAGAAGTTGTTGGCCTCCTCTACTGTCATATCAAGTACTTCGGCTATGTTTTTGCCTTTGTAGCGTATCTCCAGCGTCTCGCGGTTGAAGCGCGTGCCGTGACATACCTCGCAAGGCACGTACACATCGGGCAGGAACTGCATCTCGATCTCGATGATGCCTTCGCCCCGGCACGCCTCACAACGCCCGCCCTTCACGTTGAAAGAGAAGCGGCCCGAGTCGTACCCGCGCACTCTGGCTTCCGGCACTTTGGCAAAGATTTCACGGATCGGTGTGAAAGCTCCTGTGTATGTGGCGGGGTTCGAGCGCGGTGTCCTGCCGATGGGTGATTGGTCTATCTCGATTATCTTATCTATATTCTCGATCCCCTCTATGCTCTTGTGCGCGCCTGGGCGTTCCCGCGATCTGTTGAGCACCTGCGCCAGCTTGCGCGACAACACCTCATGCACCAGCGTGGACTTACCGGAGCCGGATACGCCCGTCACGCAGATGAACTCCCCGAGTGGGAACTCCACGGTGATATTCTTGAGGTTGTTTTCGTGCGCGCCATGCACAATGATGCTCTTGCCATTGCCTTTGCGCCGCTTCTTAGGAACAGGTATCTGGCGCTCGCCCCTGAGATACTTGCCTGTTATCGAGTCGGGAGTGTCCAGTATTTCTTCGTAGCTCCCTTCGGCTACCACGTTACCGCCGTGCTCGCCTGCGCCCGGACCTATATCAATGATCCAATCGGCCACTCGCATCGTTTCCTCGTCATGCTCCACCACGATCAGGGTGTTGCCGAGGTCGCGCAGCCGTATGAGCGTGTTGATCAGGCGGGCGTTGTCGCGCTGGTGCAGCCCAATAGACGGCTCGTCCAGTATATAAAGCACCCCCATGAGCGACGATCCTATCTGTGTGGCGAGGCGGATGCGTTGAGCTTCTCCGCCCGCAAGGGTAGCAGCGGTACGGTTGATCGTCAGGTACTCAAGACCCACATCCACCAGGAAGCCGAGGCGAGCCTTTATCTCTTTGAGCACCTGGCGGGCGATTAGCTGCTCTTTCTCTGAGAGGGGAGTGGGCTTGTCGCTTTCGCCTGCCAGATAGTTGAAGAAGCGCGCAGCCTCGCGCACCGAAAGAGACCCCACGTGCGATATAGACTTCTCATCTACAGTAACCCACAGGCTCTCCGGCTTGAGGCGCTGGCCCCGGCACGCCTGGCATGGGCGGTTGCTCATAAAGCGCTCTAGCTCTTGCCTGACAGTTTCCGAGTTGGTTTCCGCGTGTCGGCGCTTGACGATATTGATCGCGCCCTCAAAGGCTACGTCGTACTCCTGCCAGCGTCCCTGATAGGTCTTGTGCCGCACCCTCACCTTTTCCTCACTACCAAAGAGGAGCACTTTCATCTGTTCCTCGCTGAGCGCATTTAGCGGCGTCTCCAAGTCGAAGCCAAACGTGCTGCCTACACCCTCCAGGATTTCGGCCATGTAGCTGTCGCCCTGCTGGAACGAACGCGCCCAGGGCGCAAGCCCCCCCTCGATAATGCTGAGATTCAGGTCGGGCACAATCAATTCGGGGTCGGGTTCGACCTGAGTGCCTAGACCTGTGCAGACAGGGCAGGCTCCATGTGGCGAGTTGAAGGAGAAGGTGCGCGGCTCGATAGCCCCGACTGAGATGCCGCAGTTGGGGCAGGCGAAGTGCTCCGAGAACATCAATTCTTCGCCGTCTATTATCGAGACAAGAACCGACCCTTGCCCCAGCTTCAAGGCAGTCTCTACCGAGTCGGCGAGCCGTGTGCGGTCGGGGTCAATTGTATTTAAGGCCGAGGAGTTGGGATTAGTGATTGTTTCGGCATCACTAATCTGTGACCCCTGATCCCTGATCCCTTCTTCAGGAGCATGGATTACCAGGCGGTCTACTACAGCCTCTATGGTGTGCATCTTGTACTTTTCGAGGTCTATAGTAGTGTCAAGGTCGCGCACCTCACCATCTATGCGGGCGCGAACGTAGCCTGCTTTGCGCAGGTCTTCCATCACCTTTTGGTGCTCACCTTTGCGTGCTTTGATGATCGGGGCCAGCACCATGATGCGTGTGCTGTCGGGGAGCGCCTGCACCGCATCCACTATCTCTTGTACCGTTTGCTGCTGTATCTCGCGCCCGCAGACGGGGCAATGAGGGTGGCCTACACGCGCAAATAGAAGGCGCATGTAGTCGTAAATCTCGGTGATAGTGCCTACTGTGGAGCGGGGATTGCGCGACGCCCCTTTCTGGTCAATCGAGATGGCTGGGGAGAGACCTTCTATCAGGTCAACGTCGGGCTTCTCCATTTGCCCCAGGAACTGGCGGGCATAGGCAGAGAGCGACTCGACATAACGACGCTGACCCTCAGCGTAAATAGTGTCGAAAGCGAGCGACGACTTGCCCGAACCGGATAGGCCCGTGATGACCACAAGCTTATCACGCGGGATCGCGATGTCTATGTTTTTGAGATTGTGCTCGCGAGCGCCGCGCACCACGATGTGGGTTTGCGCGTGGCCCGGCAAACGCTGGTATTCTACCTGTGGCATGTCTATTGGATGATGTTCCTTCTTATGAGCATTGGGTTGGCTGAAGTTTCGGAGCATACAATTATCCCCTATTTTGTAGCATAAGTACAAGGGCTAGCTCGCCTGACTCAGGAAAGGCAGGCGATTTGTTACAGTTCCAGGCTGTCCAACGTGAGCACTTTTATTTCGCTAAAGCGACGAAGCATGTTGTCATTACCAGAAATGCATTCGCGCCTCATGCGTGAAACGTATTCCTGCGCATCTTCACCTTCCATTGAGGGTGCGGGTTAGTCTCAGTACTCTCGTCATGCGCGTGCCGTGCCTTTTCTGCGAGGCGCGCAATAAGCTCCAATTGCTCGCTCGTGGAGAGCGTTTCAGCCTCGCTTATTATCTCTAGCAGTTTCTCTGATGCCATCTCTCCTCCACTTCGGCACGCGGGCAAGTAGACATAAGTAGAACAAGTGTTCAGTTGTTAGTATACCAAAGGGACAAAGGGAGGTCAATCAGGCGCAGGGTGGAGTTTTGCACATCCTTTATGGATGAGGTGGGATTGGACACGTGAAACGGGAGGGAGTATGGATAAAGATACTCTATCCATACTCCCGACGCAATACCTATACACACTTGTAAGTGTTCAGAATAGGGGTTGAGCAATCTTCAAAACGTATCTGCGCGGGTGCGCCCTCACCCCCAACCCCCTCTCCCATGAAGGGAGAGGGGGCTTTCTTCCTGGTGAGTATCAGGAGACACCCCTGCACCCCCGTCAAGGGCAAGGCCCCTGCACCCCTACTCTGAACACTTACTCACACTTCATAATTATATCCATCCACCAGGTAACGCCTGCTTCGGTGTAAGGTGCGGCAATGGTGCCATCCCTGACCAGATCGTTGCCTCCTGCCTTCTACGAAGCACCGGATGGAGGTCCGTCGGCGGGTATATAGGGGATCAGGCCCATTTGAAAGGCTTCTTCTTGAATGTAGCGCGGGGCCGTGCGTATATCAACGATTAGCCCATTGATTACCAGCATCCAGACCAAAGGATTGTCGTTAAGTCTGCTGGGTAGGCACCATGCTGGGTCAAGAAGCCCGATCTTCAGCGCTTCTTCAATAGTCTTGGCTTTGGCGCTGGCTGTGGCCTGGCTCACGCCACAGAGTTTGCATAATTCGTCGGCCCGCAAGTGTGGTGTCTGACTCTTGTCGAAGAGGAAGTTGATCCGACCCAATACGTAGAGTATGCCGCAGGCCCAACTATTTGTTTTGCCTGTAGAGAGGGGAGAAGGGCGCTTGCGAGCCAGCGCAGCGGCCATCCTACGCGCCAGAGTTGCGTATTCTGCGTTCAGGTGCTCCTGGCAGAAAGTGTTTGTGACGCCGACTATGACGTCATAAGTGGGTTGCATTTGTTGCGGCACCGCTTCTTTGTCTTTTCCAGACATAGATTTTCCTCTATAACTCGCCTTTGTAGGTGGACGACCAGCCGAACAGTGCCCGTAATCGCTGCCCAGGGCTAAACTTGAAGACCCAGCTTGCACGTTCCTCTCGCACGTAAAAGGTGCCGAAGCCTCTCAGCGTCACGCTCTCGCCTGCCTTGAAGCTGGCGTAAAGCGTCTCAACCAGGGCGTCAATCCAGGCGGAGGCGGTTTTTTCATCCGTACTCATCCGCTCGGCGAGGCGGCGAGCAAGCTCTTCTTTTTGGGTGCGCTCGGCCATAGTATACTCCTTGTCTACCCAGGCTTATGAAGCCAGTGGTATCATTGCAAGCTCTGGGCCTGTATAAAAGCCTCTTCATGGCTGGAAGAATGGGTCATCACTGATTGCCGTCAGGCATTCTTCCAAAGGCAATCCCTGGTATAACTCTATCCACTGCCCTGTATACCTCATGAACGAGAGGTTGAAGCGGCCTCTAGATAGATATTCCAGACGCGCAAACCTGGCCTCAAAGGTAGGCGTGATGGCGTCTGGCCCAGGAGAGCGATATTGCGCGCAGAAGTAGAGATAGCTGCCGCGCCACTTTGTATAGAGATCTTCGATGTAGTTAAAGCGCTGGTCTTCAGGCGTGGGCTGCGTATACTTTGGCTTCAAAGCTGTTTCAATGAGCGCGCTCGCCTGCGCCGACACCTCAGCTTTAATAGCGTCAGACACTTTGGGCCGTTGCGGCTTGTGACTGTAGCCCCAACCTCCAGGTTGCTTAGACATTACTGCTCCTTTGCGACTGTGATACCATGAGGCAGAAACATGGTATGTTACACTATTACTCTGAAGACGCGCAGTTAGACGTAAAACGATACTCTATGGAGTGATAGCCGGCCCCCACCAGACGCTGGCTGCTATTATAAAGTAGAGAGCGATCAAGGCCAGCCCTTCCAGCCATGTTGATTCGCCGTCATAAACTATCAACGCGCAGAGCAGGGCGGTGAGAGCAAGGGCAGCTATTAGCAGAACGGGCAAAACGAGGGTAAGGTGCGTGCCTGGAATGAACTGGCTAACAATGACCAGCACAGGAATCAAGGCAATAGAGACTTGAAGGCTGCTATTCAGGATCAGGCTGATCGAGAGATCGGGCTTGTTGCGCCAGGCCATCTGCACGCCAACGACATTCTCTACGGCGTTGCCCGCTATCGCCACGATAACGAGGCCCACGAACTCTTCCGATAGGCCAAGTGTTGCCATCGAAGGCTTTAGAGCCTCTACGAACCAGTCGGAGACGAACGCCGCGCCTACTCCGGCCAGCGTCAGCAGCCCGATAGCCAGAGGCAGAGGCCATAAAGCCCCACCTTTCTCCTGCTCGCTATGTGCGCCCGGCCCGCCCTTCAACGAGAATGGTATGCTGGCGGCGAAGACAATCAGCAGCACTACGGCGCAAATTAGGCTCAGGTCCTGGCGATGGCCTGCGTCAGGGCCGCCCGGAGCAGTAGCAAGAGTGGGGATGGCAAGGGCTGCCACGCTGAGTAGAAGGAGCGTAGACATCAAGCGGGTTTGCCCTGCCCCGAACCTCTGTGTGCCGTTCTTAAGGCCGCCAAAGAAGAAAGCCAGCCCCAGTACCAGCAAAGTGTTTGCCAGAATAGAACCGACCAGAGCAGTTTGTACCACAACGACCAGACCGGCTTGCAGCGCAAAGATCGAGATAAATAGCTCAGGCAGGTTGCCAAGCGCCGATTGTAGCACGCCCGTCGCGCCCGAGCCCATCCGCTGCCCCAGCTGGTCGGTGCCGTCGCCCACCAGTGATGCGAGCGCCGCGAGAGCTATAGCCGAGAGGATAAAGACGACCACACTGCCTGCTCCAATGCTCCTCAAAAGGAGGGTAAGGGCCGTCGCGGCTACCGCAACCGCGAGGGTAATCTGTACCTTGCGTCCGATCAATCTCAAGATGCCTGTTGAATCCAAGTAGCTCCTCCCCATTGATCTGATTGCCCTGCCAACTTACCCTCATGTGGCAGACGATAGATGGCTAATTTCGCCTATAATAACCGAGCTTTGCCTCTTTTGTAAACAATCTTTGCCCCTGGCGAGCCCTCTCCCTTCTGTTGTTGTCAAGGAAAAATATCACCCTATCACGTTGAGGTGCATCTGTTTGGGTATGTGCCACTGCGCGTGGGCCTTTGCGTGCCCGCAGCACCGGTGCCTCTATAGGTGCTGGTTGATGAGCCGAGCATTCTCCCTTGTAGTACACTGACAGACCGCCCTCTATTCGCTCATGCGCTTCCACCTTGGCACGGGCATAGCTGTCTCTATGCAGACTGGGCATGAAGCAGCACTCCCTGTTTCATCAGTTCATCAGCAGAATATAGCCTTGAGAGTCTTCCTGCCCGCGGAACAATGCCTCGAGTGTGGTGCCTGTGGCATCATCTATGGCAGCCACCAACGTCAAGCGTGGCCCTCTCCCTTCCAGCCGGTCGTGAGGAGAGGCATCTATCTGCCATAGTTGCCCTTCTTGTGGGGTGGGTAGCGCTCTGCGCGAACGGTGACGAAGTGCTCGGCGTTTGCGAGGACTTTGGACCCCGTTTTGCAGCAAGGTGTTGCGTAGAGCGGAGCGGCTGCCCAGGATACCCTCATGTTCAGCCACAAGTTCGCTCATCTGCTGCTGGTTACACCCTTGGTACTTGGTTTGGTGCGTGCCAACTCCACCAGGCACTCCTTCACTTCACTATTGAGGGCGTTGTGCAGTGTGCGTCCTCGATTGCCATTAGACAGGGCGGCTGCTCCCTCCTTTCTGTAAGAGGCCACCATTCTTCTTACTTGTCTCACCGACACCCCCATCAACTCCCCTGCCTGTGTCGCAGTCATACGACCTTCGAGCACCCTGTTGAGCACCATCAACCTTCTCTGTTCTTTGCTGTTCAAAGCGATTGTCTCCTTCATGGTGACATTTTC
>JADEYI010002219.1_pt1 | contig 10499 bp, 7 predicted proteins | sample 8542331 | NCBI WGS metagenome assembly JADEYI01 (sample SAMN16510988, study PRJNA670497) | mine drainage metagenome | isolation source: biofilm near Copperflume 1 | place: Germany: Marsberg coppermine Kilianstollen | collected 2018-02 | reverse complement strand
GGCCACCTGCTATCCAGTTGACCAATTACTTACACCACGTCTTGGGACTCTACTTTCGCGACGTCACGGCGCGCATGGAGTCGGAGCGGGACCGCGCGAGGCTGACAGCGATCATCGAAGCAACGACGGATCTCGTTGCGATCACGGATGTCGACGGCCGGCGCTTGTATATGAACGGCGCCGGCCAGCGAATGCTCGGCATCACCGACGCGGATTTGGCCGCGAGCGCGATGGGAGACAACCGCCCCGCGTGGGCGCAGCAGGCGATGCAAGATGAAGGCATCGCGGCCGCGCAGCGCTACGGGGTCTGGATTTCGGAGTCGGCATACCTGAGTGCCGACGGGCACGAGATCCCGGTATCGCAGGTGATGCTGGCCCACCGCGCGGAGTCTGGCGCGATCGACTTCTATTCGGTGATCGCGCGGGATATCAGCGAACGCAAGCGGACCGAGACCCAACTGGTGCGGCTGGCGAACCAGGACGCGCTAACGGGGCTGTTCAACCGGCGGCGGTTCGGCGAGGAGCTGGACCGCCAGCTGGCGGAAGCGCGGCGCTACGAGGTCGATGGTGCGCTGCTCTTCCTCGACCTTGATCAGTTCAAGGACGTGAACGACAGCCGCGGACACCGCGCCGGCGACGATCTGCTGACAGGGCTGGCGGAGCTGCTGCGGCAGCGCCTGCGGGCCAGCGACGTCGTCGCGCGGCTGGGCGGCGACGAGTTTGCCATCCTGCTGCCGCACACGGGCGCGCAATCGGCTTCGGAGATTGCCGCCGAGGTGCTGGACCGCATCCGCGACCACACGTTCCTCGTCGGCGGGGCGCCGCTGCGAATCACCGCCAGCATGGGCGTCGCGCTGTTCCCGGAGGGCAGCGAGCGCAGCGATGAAGTGCTCTCACGCGCAGACCTCGCCATGTACCGGGCGAAGGAAGAAGGACGCAACCGGTACAGTGTGTTCGTACCGGACGGCGACTGGCAGGCGCAGATCGAGTCGCGCATCGGCTGGACGCAGCGCATCCGCGAAGCGATCGAGCAGGAGCGGTTCGTGCTGTACGCGCAGCCGATCCTGCGACTGAGCGACGGTGTGGTGACGCGCTACGAACTGTTGCTGCGCCTCGACGAGGGTGGCGAGGATGTCGTGCTGCCCGGCGCGTTCCTCGATCTGGCGGAGCGCACGGGGATGATCCAGGACATCGACCGTTGGGTGGTGCGGCAGGCAATCCATCTGCTGGCGGGGCACGCGGACACGAACGTGCGCTTCGAAGTGAACCTCTCTGGGAAGGCGTTCGCCGATCCGCAGTTGCTGCCGATGATTCAGTCCGAGCTCGCCGATACTGGCGTCGATCCCGCGCGGCTGATCCTCGAGGTGACGGAGACGGCGGCGATCGCAAACCTTGATGAGGCGCTGCGCTTCGTACGGACGCTGAAGTCCATAGGCTGCGGCTTCGCGTTGGACGATTTCGGCGTCGGGTTCTCGTCGTTCTCACATCTGAAGAATCTGCCTGTGGATTACCTGAAGATCGACGGCAGCTTCATCCGCGATCTGCCGCGCAGCTCGACGGACCAGCACCTCGTGCGGGCGATGGTGGCGGTGGCGGCAGGGCTCGGGAAGCGGACAATCGCCGAGTTCGTCGCGGACGAAGCGACGCTGCACCTGCTCGAGGAGTACGGCGTCGACTACGCGCAGGGGTACTGGGTAGGCGAGCCGGAGCCGTGCGAGACAGCGCTGGCACGGCGGCCTCGCGCCGCGTAATTGGTCGATGTTCGACGGATAGTGAACTCTTCAAACCAAATGCAACGGGCGTACGCATCCTGGGACCCACGGGGTGCAGACGCGTTCAAGCGCGCGACGGGATCTGGTGGAACTCGGTCCCGGTGATCACTTCGCGAGCGCGATGGTTGCCCGCGTCCGCGACGATCAGCTCGATCTCTTCCGCCCGCGTCGGCACCTGAAGGTACAGGGCATCGCCGGCCCGCAGCTCTACGCCGCCATGGTTGAAGATGGTGCCCGTGCCGTACGTCGGGCCTCGGACCACGTCGCCGTGCAGCGTGCGGATGGCCTCCCGATAAAACGCCAGCTCGTAGCCGACTTCGCCCAGGCGGCGGCGGCCTTCGCGCATCAGCAGGACTCCCTGTCCACGGACAACGTCGACGGGCGGCTCGTTAATCGTAGTCATCGGACGTAACCCCTCGTGTATAGTGCTCTTCGCGCCGGGTGTAGGGGAGCGTACCAGCGCCGCGATTACGTTTTCATCACGGAGATTGCGGCGGCGATTTCGAAGCGGCGACGAAACCACCCCGCTTCTACGAGCCGTGAGCCTTCGCCTCGGCGGGGAAGGAGTGATTTCTTCGTTGTGCGAGCTGCGGTTGGGGAGCCGGCGGACGTGCCCGCGCGCCACCGGTGCGCAGGTCGTGGACGTGAAGCTGAAGCTCCGCGGCTACGGAGCATGCAGGGTGGTGCGCTCCGCGGGCACGGAGCGTCGGGGACTCTGCAAGCAGCGCGGGCCTAGTCGCCGAGCAGCGTCGTGTAGCCGAGCGTGAGGATCTCTTCGACGTATTCGCCGCGCCAGCCGGGGTTGGGGAGGCGGGCAGCGTGCTCGCGGAACCAGCGGTGGTACGTCAGATACTCCTCTTCGAGCTTCTTCCGCCAGGCATCTTCTTCGGCGTAGATGTCGGGCTCCAGCTCCTCAAGACGCTTGTCGGCGTCCGTCGGGTCGACGTCGAGGTCTTCCTGCCAGTAGTCCGCCAGGTAGTCGAGGCAATCCTCGAGGTCCTTCCGGCAGTCGTTGATGAGGAGCGTCATCATCGCTTCCTGGTCGACGGCGTTGGCGCGCAGCCGCAGCTCACGCGCGCAGCCTTCGCAGACGATGATCAGGCGGCGGGCGTCGCACTCTTCCTTGTTCTTGCAGTTATGGACGCGCGGCGAATACTCGCCGGCCGCGGGCGAGCGTGAGTAGCCGGCGACCAGCGTCGACTTCAGCGAGCCGCAGCGCGGGCAGGAGAGCTTGTCGGCGAAGATGTCATCGATCGTCTTGTCCCAGTCGATCTGCACGATGCACCTCCCTCGCAACGTTTCCCGGGCAGATGAGTATACCGCCGACATCCCCCGCCCTTCAACGGATCTCGTCTGGCGAGTCACGTTCCACACGGGCCGAGCGTGAAGAAAGCGGGATCACTGCGAACGGGCGAGGATGAACGAAGAGCCGAGGGATGACGCGCCGCCAGACGACGCCACTCGGCGTACCGGCGTAAGAGCGACGGCGAGCGCCGACGGTTCGCTGGCCGCCGGCGCCCGCTCGCTTGTCGGCTGCGTTATGATGCCAGAACAACCTTCCGGCCGCATCGCCGGCCGACTCCATGTGAGGTGCACCAATGGTCACGCAGACATCGCTCATCCGTGAACTCCAGCAGGCCCGCGCGCGCGCCCTCGCCTACATCCTCCAGCAGCAGCGGGACGATGGGGCGCTGGGCAACCCCGAAGCGGAGGGCCTGGGACCGTACTACAAGGCGCTCTGGGCGCTGGCGGCCGGCGGCGAGACGGAGCCCGCGAACCGGCTCGCGACCTGGGTCGTGCGCAACGTGTTGGCGGAAGACGGCGACTTCTCCGGACCGCTGCGCGGCAACGAACACAATTACAGCTACGCGTACCCGAACGCGTGGCTCATCTGCGGCGCCCAACAGCTTGGCCGATTCGACATCACGTCGCGCGGCATGGACTTCCTGCTGCTCCTGCAGCACGCCGAGGACGGCGGCTTCCGCGTCCAGCGCGACCGCGAGGACGCCGCGCAGGACCTGCTCTGCAGCTCGCAGGCCGGCAATGCGTGCCTGTTCACCGGGCACGTTGCCGAAGCGAAGAACGTCGGCCGCTTCCTGCGGACCGTGTGGGATGCGCAGCCGAACCCCGAGCACGAGATCTTCTTCGCCTACAAGCCGGGCGTCGGGCTGCGGACGGAATTCCCGGCCGAGCGCCAGCGCCTGTTTTCGATTCGGGATGACACGCGGCGCCAGATGTACTTCAACCTCGGCATCGCCGCCGCATTTCTATCGCGCCTGAAGCTACGGACCGGCGATCAGGAGTGGTTGGAGCTTGGGAAGCGCTACCTGGAACTGGCGTTTCACGTCCTCGACGAGATGTACGGGACCGCGCAGGTCGGCAAGGTCGGCTGGGGCGCCGCCCTGGTCTATGGCGCCGGTGGCGGCGAGCGCTACCTCGATCTCGCGGGGCGCGTCGGCCAGGCGTTGATCGCGCAGCAGACGCCCGAAGGCGCATGGGACAACACGGGGGGCTACACGACCGACGCCGTCCGCACGGAGGTCACGTGCGAGTTCGTCGTGCTGCTGGATGAGATGATCGGCGGCATCGCGTCCGCGTGACCCACGGCCGTGACCGCGCGTGCTGATCGACCTGCACTGCCACACGAAGGTGTACTCCGCCTGCAGCGCGCTCACCCCCGATGCCCTCGTGCGCGCCGCCCAGACGCGCGGCGTCGATGGCGTCTGCATCACTGAGCACGACGCGCTGTGGCCGGTCGACGATATCGAGCAGCTGGCCGCCGAAATGTCGTTCGTCGTCCTTCGCGGCGTGGAGGTGACGACGGAAGTCGGACACGTGCTCGTCTACGGCATGGCAGCGCACCTGCCGGAGATGGCATCGCTCGCTGAGTTGCAGCGCATGGTGCGCGAGCAGGACGCGCTGATGTACCTGGCGCATCCGAGCCGCCGCTACGGCACGCTGCCGCCTTCAGACTTCGCATCGGTCTTCGATTCGGTGGAAGTGGAGAACGGCAGCGAGGGGCCGCTGCAGAACGATAATGCGGCTCAGCTGGCGCGCTCCCTCCGACTGCCGGGCATCGGCGGCAGCGACGCGCACTCCGCACGCGAAGTCGGCCGTTGCGCCACGCGGTTCGATGCCGACGTCTTCAACGAGCGCGACTTCCTCACGGCATTATGCGCCGGAGCGTATGCCGCCGTCCGGATCTGATCTGGGGCGGGCGCGGGTGTTGGCCAACTTCGGGGATGTTGGATGGGATCCTCCGGGAACAAATGATAACGGGTCCGCGCCAGCTGCGCCTACGCCGACAGCTCCTCACCGCCATCCACCCCGATCACGTCGTCCGGCGTCGTCGCGCGGCCGGACTGGTTGCGCTCTTCGCCCGCTGGTGAGGTCCGGGTTGCCGGGGATGGGCCGAAGCGACGGCGTGTTGATGATCATAGAACGTATGTGCGATGGAGTAGGACGCCGCGAACGTGGGTCAACTGATAACAAACGGCGCGCCGATGCGGCTCCCATTAGCCAGGCAGCTCATGAACGGTCCCGATGCGAGCGGTGCACGGCATGAAGCTGGAGCAGTATCTTGCGCCCGATAAGAACGAAGGCGACGAACGTGAGGGCCGCAAGTAGCAACAAGTTCTCATGCAGCACGGGAGCCCAAATCGCGATTGATGCTGCCAACGATACAATGAATAGCGCAACACGCTCAGCGGCGGTCAGGCGGGCTTGAACACTTTGCATCCTTCCATGCGGGCTCCGCTCGCGAAACGCTCGAAGTGCCGGCGACGACGCGTTGACGTACCAGAGCATCATCGAGAATTGCAGGAGGAACACCAGTAGCACGGCGAACATGATGCCGCCGATTGGTGCTTCCGTTGGCTCCGTCTGGGTAATCCCGACCACTACGACGAGCCCAGGCAGAATCAAACTGAAGAGCAACATGACGAGAAGGCGTCGCTGCCACCATCCCTCGCTGAGGGGGCCAAGCCACTCGGAAAACGGCTGACGATTGATCCACTGTGGTCGGTCGCCGTGCTTTCTCATCGACGAGGCCTTCACCCGAGAACTTGGTTACCGCGGACCCACACGTCTACGCCGACAGTTCCTCACCGCCATCCACCCCGATCACGTTGCCCGTCATCCAGTACAGGTCCTCGCTCGCCAGTACGGCGATCGCCTTCGCGACGTCTTCGGGCGTCGTCGCGCGGCCCGACGGGTTGCGCTCCATCGCCCGCTGGTGCAGCTCCGGGCCGCCGGGGATGCGGCGCAGCGCCGGCGTGTCCGTGACGCCCGCGCGGATCGCGTTCGCGGTCACGCCCAGCGGCGCCAGCTCGAAGGCCAGCTGGCGGATGTGCGACTCCAGCGCCGCCTTCGCGGCGGAGACGGCGCCGTACGCCGCGATCACGCGCGTCGAGCCGGAGCTGGTCATCGCGAAGATGCGGCTGTGGCGGCCGAGCAGCCGTCGCTCGGCCATCCCCTGCGACCAGTAGACGAGGCTGTGCGCCATCACGTCGAGCGTCATGTCCATCTGCATGTGGCTGATCCGCCCCTTCGGGTCGTCTTCGATGAACGGCAGCAGCGTGCCAAAGGCGAGCGAATGCAGCAGCACGTGCACGTAGCCGTCGGCGCCGAGCTTCTCGCGCACGCTGTCGAGCGTGGCCGCGCGCTTCTTCTCGTCGGCGGCGTTGATGTTGAAGAACATCGCCTCCTGCCCCGCGGCCTTCACCTCGTCCTGCACGCGCACCGCGTTCGGCAGCGTCGATCGCAGGTCGAAGTGCACGCCGAAGACGCCGTACCCCGCCCGCGCCAGCGCGATCGATGTCGCCGCCCCGAACCCGCTCGAAGCCCCGAGCACGAGTGCCCACTTTGATGACATACCACGCTCCCGCCGCTGCCGCCCGCCCCGCCGGGCGTCCTTTCGCGCAGTCTACGCCACGCGCGCCGTTCGCGCGCGACCCGCGTGCTACGATCCCCACATGCCGCAGATCCCGCGCGTCTACAAGACTCCGGCGCTCGTGCTGCGCCAGCGCAGGCTCGGCGATGCCGACAAGATCCTCACCCTCTACAGCGCCGGCGAGGGCAAGCTCGACGTCGTCGTCAAGGGCGTGCGCAAGACGAAGAGCCGCATGGCGGGGCACGTCGAGCCGCTGACGCAGGCGACGTTCATGCTGGCGAAGGGCAAGACGCTCGATGTCGTGACGCAGGTCGAGACGGTCGAATCGTTCCAGGCGGTCCGAGACGACCTCGATCGCCTCAGCCGCGGCCTCTACTGCGCCGAGCTGCTCGACAAGTTCACCGAGCCGCGCGAGGCGTCGTTCCCGCTCTACCGCCTGCTGCTCGATACGCTGCGCCGTCTCGCGAAGCGCGAAGACGTCGACACGCCGGTGCGCTTCTACGAGATGGCGCTGCTCAACGCGCTCGGCTATCGCCCCGAGCTCGAGCGCTGCGTCGTCTGCCGGCGCGAGCTTGAGCCGGTGACCAACTACTGGAGTGCGGGTGCGGGCGGCGCCGTCTGCCCCGCCTGCCGCGTCGAATCGGCGGCCGTGCGCCCGCTGTCGGCGAACGCGATCAAGCTGCTGCGGCTGCTGCTCCACGGCCGCTTCGAAGACGTCGCGCGCGTCAGCATCACCTCGCCGCTCGCCGACGAGCTCGAGCGCACGATGCGTGAGTACGTGCGTTGGGTGCTGGAGCGCGACGTGCGCTCCGCCGGCTTCATCGACACCGTCCGCCAGCGTCGCCCGGCGCGCATGCGCCCCGCGCAGGCGTAACGTCGACGTGCGCCCCGTTGCCTGCTTTCACGTCTGTGCCCATCTGTGTGCATCTGTGGATCAAGGAGTTCTCTCAGCGAGAGTAAGCAGTACACTCTCAGTACGCCTAGAGAAGCCGTAAGTGCGCTGGAGGTGCCCATGCCGCTCTACGAATACTTCTGCCGTGCCTGCAATGCGAAGTTCGAGCTGCTGCGCTCCATGAGCCGCAGCGAGGAACCTGCGAGCTGTCCGAAGGGCCACGTCGGCGCCGCGCGTACGCTCTCCGTCTTCGCGGCCGTCGGCCGCGGCACAGGCACCGCACCGGACGACGCGCCGTCGTCGGGTTGCGGCTGCGGTGGCGCATGCGCCTGCGGCGGGCACTGAGACATCGCAGCTGACGGCGCTCCGCCTCTCCGCCCGACTCGCGCGATGTTCACTCACCTCTGTCACGTCTTGGGGTTATGCGACCCGCGCCCGGTTACCGGAGGTACGCGACGACGATCAGCGCGATCATCGCGACGAACGCCAGCCAGGCGATGTCCGCCCACCAGCCCCAGTGGATCGCGGTACCGCCGCCGCCGTGCAGCTGTTCGTGCCTGCGTCGCCAGTAGTACGGCCGCGGCGGCCCCCAGTACCCGGAACCCCAGTACGAAGAGGAACACCACGATAATCAGCCCTACCCATGTCCAGACGGCCCACTGCATACCAGCTCCTGCGCGGCTGGCGCCTTCGACGTCGTAGCTGGTGCCGCCGCCTCGGTCGCCCGCCGGGCCGGTGCTCGGCGAACACCTCGCAGTACGATGGTAGCTCGAACGTCGTCGCAACGGCGCTCACGTCTGCCCGCGACAGATAACAGGGATGTAAGAGGTGCCGCGGCGTCCCCGTAAGCGGGCGCCGATTGGCGGCGGAAGGACGGCGCGTGTCCCCCGGAGCGCCGAGTGCCGTCTTCATATCGAAGCGCTGGCAGCATCGCCAATGCGCAAGCGAAGGCTGCGACGTCCGCCACTCATACGCCGTCATCCGCACAGCCACGTCCGGTTCAGGGAACCCGCACGGCGTAGCGGGTAGGTTTCCCCAAGCTCCCCTTCGCTCGGAGGGAAGGGCCGCAGGCTGGTAGAGGGCCGGGGGTTAGCAGGATGCTGAAGAACTGTCCCCATTACGGAGCGCAGGCATTCAGCCCGCGCGCTCAGCTTCACAAGGCCCGTGCAGCGGCTCTAACTTGACGCCTTCTGACGCTTTCACACCTGTTGGGTCAACAGCGGGAGTATCCGCACGAACGGCAGACGAGACAGCCTTCCGCGAAGAGCAGAATCGCTCCGCAATCCGGGCACGCCAGCCCCGTGCTCGTGCCATCACCGGCCGTGGCCCCGCGTGCGGCCGTCGCGTCCTTCGCGGCCAACCGCCGCGCCGAGCGGGTACGCGGCGACGCCGTCTTCGGTGTACCCGCTTCGGGTGCCGCATCCCGCGCCGACGTGTCGCCGCCACGCAGGAATCGCAGCTCCAGCCAGCGGAAGATGTAGTCGACGAGCGAGGACGCGGTCGGGATCGCCGGGTTCGATGTCAGCCCGTTGGGCTCGAAGTGCACGCCACGGAACTTCGAGACGAGGCTCTCGAGCGGCACGCCGTACTGCAGAGCCACCGACGTCAGCACAGCAACGGAATCCATCAGCCCGCGGATCGTCGATCCTTCCTTCGAGATGTTCACGAAGATCTCGCCGGGCTGGCCCTCGTCGTACAGCCCGACGGTAACGTACCCCTCCTGCTCGCCGACGCGGAACTTGTGCGTCAGCGACTGCCGCTCGTCCGCCAGGTGCCGCCGATACGGCGTGCCCGCCGGCCGCGGCGCGGTCGACGCTGCGGGCAGCGGATGCGCCCCGAGCAGTTCGTCGAAGCCGAGCGCGATCTCCGCGGCCGCCGCCTCCGCCTGCTCCGGACCGCGCGCCGTCGCGTGTGAGAGCACCTGGTGCTCGCGCGCGCCGTCGCGATAGACGGTGATCCCCTTGCACCCTTCCCGGTACGCCAGCAAGTACGCCTCTTCGACGTCCTCGACCGTGGCATCGCTGCGGAAGTTGATGGTCTTGCTCACCGCGTTGTCCGTATGTGCCTGGAACGCCGCCTGCATCTTCACGTGCCACTCGGGCGCAATATCGTGCGACGTGACGAAGACGCGTTGCGCCCATGGCGGCACGTCGTTGCGATCATGCAGCGAACCGCCTTCCGCAAGATGACGGACAAGGTCATCGCCATAAAAGCCCTCCGCCTCGGCGACGCCGCGGAAGGTGCTGTTGACCTCAGGCAGCATCGTCGGCGTCGTCGGGTCCGCGCGGTCGAGGTAGTGCTGGCGCATGAAGGCCAGCGCGAACGCCGGCTCGATGCCGCCCGAGCAGTCGGCGATGATGCTCAGCGTGCCCGTCGGCGCCACCGTCGTGCGCGTCGAATTCCGGAAGCGACGGCCGCCGCGCGCATCACCCGATGCCGGGTCGTAGACGGAGCCGTGCCAGGCCGGAAAGACGCCGCGCTCAACGGCCAGCTGCTCCGACGCGCGGTCCGCCTGCTCCTGCACGAACGCCATCACGCGCGCCGCGAGCGCTAGCGCCTCCTCGGAGTCGTATGGGATGCGCAGCGCGAAGAGCAGATCCGCCCATCCCATCACCCCAAGCCCGATCTTCCGCGTCTGCTTCGTCATGTCGTCGATCTGCGGGATCGGATAGCGGTTGCGCTCGATCACATCGTCGAGGAACCGCACCGCCAGCGCGACCGCGCCGCCAAGCGCATCCCAGTCGACGCCGTCGTCCACCGGCGTGCTGCCGTTGCGCCGCGGCTTAGGCGGCGACGAGCGTACGAACTTCGAGAGGTTGAGCGAGCCGAGGTTGCAGGATTCGAACGGAAGCAGCGGCTGTTCGCCGCAGGGGTTCGTCGCTTCGATCACGCCGAGCCACGGCGTTGGATTGTCGCGATTGATGCGGTCGAGGAAGACGAGCCC
>JADEYI010002218.1_pt1 | contig 10516 bp, 7 predicted proteins | sample 8542331 | NCBI WGS metagenome assembly JADEYI01 (sample SAMN16510988, study PRJNA670497) | mine drainage metagenome | isolation source: biofilm near Copperflume 1 | place: Germany: Marsberg coppermine Kilianstollen | collected 2018-02 | reverse complement strand
GCAATCCAAACAATAAGCAGTGGTGGTTGGCGGTGATCATCAGCGCGTTGGTGGGGGCGGGTATCGTCTATGCCGCGACGGTCAGCCCCCATGCCGTGGCGAACCAGGGCGACGGTTCCGGTCAGTTGCTGGGCGGTATCAATAACGTTGCTCGCATCGGGCAGTTGCTCTACAGTCCCACGACCTATAGCTACGTATTACCGTTTGAAATTGCCTCCCTGGTGTTGCTGGTTGCCATTGTGGGTGCGATTGTGATCGGTAGGGAGGATTAACCTATGGGACTTACTTTAAATCATTATTTGGTGCTGGGCGCGGTGCTGTTCTGCATAGGCCTCTACGGAGCGATAGCCAAACGCAATGCGGTGGCCGTCTTGATGGGCATTGAGATCATGCTGAACGCGGTGAATATCACCATGGTGGCTTTTTCATTTTATAACCAGGTGCCCAAGTATAGGACTCTTTTGACCGGTCAGATCTTCGCCATCTTTATTATCACGGTAGCTGCGGCAGAAGCGGCGGTGGCCCTGGCAATGATTATTGCCATTTACCGCAAACGCAACACGGTGGATGTTGGCGAAATAGATATGATGAAGTGGTGAACACTATGGCATTGTATTCGTATTCGTGGCTGATCTTGTTTGCACCGCTGTTTTCATTCGCGGTGATTATTTTTGGGACGCGGGTTTGGGATTTGCTCAGTCGGCCTCACGTTGCCACGGAATTAGCACAAGATGCTCATGGCGAAGTTGGTCATGCGCTTGCTGCTGAAGAGGAGCATGGGACAGGCGGTGAAGTGCAGACTGAGCACGGCTATGAGGATGACGAAGATCCCAAGGTCCCGCAGCTGACAATGGGAGCGAAAGTTAGCGGCTATCTTGGCATCGCCATCATGGCAGTAGCCTGTATTTACTCCTGGCTCTTGCTGCTCGACTCGGCTAAGGTGATCGCGCTCGCATCAGACAAGCTCTCCGACGGTGTATTTTCTTACACCTGGTTGGCCCTGGGTTCCGCGAGTTATACCATTGCTTTTCACCTGGACACACTGGGAATTGCAATGATGGTGGTGGTGACGACGGTCTCGTTGCTGGTGCAATTCTATTCGCAGGGCTACATGGAAAATTCGGCGGGCTATGCGCGTTTCTTTTCCTACCTCTCGCTCTTTACCTTCTCCATGCTGGTGATTGTCTTCGCGCAAAACTTCCTGGTGATCTTCATTGGTTGGGAGCTGGTGGGTCTCAGTTCGTATCTGCTGATTGGCTTCTGGATTAATAAAAGGGCCAGGCCAGAGGAAGATCGGCTTTCACCGGCGAGTGCCGCCATTGAAGCTTTTATTACGACGCGCGTGGGTGATGTCGGCTTTATGATTGGTATTATGATCTTGTTCGTGAACACGGGCACCTTTAATTTCGCCGACCTGGAGTCAACGAATCCTAATAATCACCTCAGTGTGATGTACAATTTCATCGTGCATAACCATAACCAGGCATTGTTGACGGTAGCAATGATTCTGGTCTTCTGTGGTGCGATTGGTAAGTCCGCGCAGGTACCACTGCATGTCTGGTTGCCACCCGCTATGGAAGGCCCAACGCCAGTGAGCGCACTAATCCACGCGGCGACGATGGTTGCCGCTGGTGTTTACATGGTGGCGCGAACCTTCCCGCTCTTCGCGGCGGCAGGTCCAGCAGCCTTTGAGGTAGTGGCCTGGATTGGTGCTATCACCGCTATTTTTGCCGCGACAATTGCGCTGGTGCAGTATGACTTCAAGCGTGTGCTGGCCTTCTCGACTATTAGCCAGCTAGGCTATATGTTTGTTGGCCTGGGCGTGGCTGGTAATGAATATGGTCCTGGCCCTGGCATGTTCCATCTTTTCACACATGCGTTCTTTAAGGCTCTGCTCTTCCTGGGTGCTGGTAGCGTACTGCATGGGCTGCATCATGCGATGCATAAAGAGGTACAGGATGTGCGTTTGATGGGTGGGCTTGCTTCGCGCATGCCGATCACCGCCATTACCTGGTTGATTGCTACACTTTCGATCTCCGGTTTCCCTTTCTTCGCTGGATTTTATAGTAAGGATACTATTATCGGGCTGGCCTTTGACAAGGGCGATTATGGCCTGTGGATCGTGACCCTCGTGACGGCAGGCTTGACGGCCTTCTACATGCTGCGAGCCTATATCCTGGCCTTTGGTGGCAAGGGCGGCGCGTTTGGTGGACTGTGGGGTGGACCGTACAGAGGTACCGGTGAGGTACACGAGTCGCCGTTGACGATAACTATTCCGTTGATCTTGCTGGCGATTCCCGCGGTGATTGCCGGTTACTGGTTTGGTTTCTTTAGCTATCTGACGCCGGGAGCACCAAATTTGAGCCTGGGTACTATACTCACTGATTGGAAAACGTGGGTTGGCGTGATTGTGTCGCTGCTGGGTTTTGCCTGGGCGTACACGCTCTATACGCGCTTTGAATTCGCGAAGGTTGGCGAGTATGTACAGAACCACGCGGCCTTGCGGGTGCTACATCGTATCCTGCTGAGGAAATACTACGTTGATGAGCTCTATAGTCTGTTCATTCGCTACGGAGTGTTGGGCCTTTCACATATCGAACAAGCCTTCGATACCTATGTTGTTGATGGATTGGTGAATGGCGCGGCTCGCCTGACGACAACTTTTGGGCGCGACCTGCGGCATGTGGAAACTGGTAGAGTACAGTCGTACATGGTTGGGTTTTTTGGCGGCGTCGCGGTATTGGCGGCGATCGTCATTGTGCTGGTCAATGTTCTAAAGTAAGGGATAAAACTGTGATATTTACCTATGATCTCACCTGGATTATCCTGCTGCCAGTGATCGGCGCACTGGCAGTAATGGCTACTCCCAAGTCGATAGCACGCTGGCTAGCTCTGATCTTTGCGGCAGCCACCTTTGTACTTTCTATGATCATTTTCTTTCGCATCGCGGGCGACGGCCACGGCTTTGGCAACCTCAATGACCTGAAAGATGCGGTCCAATTGCCGTGGATTAATTTCAAGGCTGGTGCGGTTAGTATAAAAATTGACTATTTCCTGGGTGTTGACGGACTAAGCCTGCCGATGGTGATCCTGAATGCGCTCTTGACGATGTTGGCGGTGATTGGCGGCTGGGAAAAAGTGCGCGTCAAAGAATACCTGGCCTTGATGCTGATCCTGGAAGCTGGCGTCATGGGCGTATTTCTGTCGCTTGACCTGCTGCTCTTCTTCCTCTTCTGGGAAGTGGAACTGGCACCTATGTTCTTGCTCATTGGTATCTGGGGGAACGAGGCTATCAAGCATGGCATGCCTGGCCGTATCTACTCAGCCTGGAAGTTCCTACTGTACACGTTCTTTGGTAGCGTCTTTATGTTGGCGGGTATCCTGCTGCTCTACTTTACCAATGTGAGCAATCATGGTGTGGCGACCGCCAGTATGCCGTACTTCGCGACGCACTTTTTCAATGGCTCGATCAATATATTTGGCGTGACGATGGGCTTACAATTGCTCACATTCCTGTTGATTTTCCTGGCTTTCGCGGTCAAAATACCGATGTTCCCGTTCCATACGTGGTTGCCCGATGCCCATACGGATGCCCCGACGGAAGTTAGCGTCATCCTGGCCGGTATCCTGCTGAAAATGGGAGCTTATGGCCTGATACGTATTTGCTTTACGCTGTTGCCTTTTGGGGTGAATGCCTTCGCGCCATGGCTGGCTGTGTTGGCGGTGATCAATATCATTTATGGTGCGGGTATCTGTCTTGTGCAGACGGATATGAAGAAGCTCATTGCGTATTCCAGTGTGAGTCACATGGGTATTATCCTGCTGGGGGTCGCGGCGGCGGCAACTTCAATTGATTTGACGCATGGCACGCTCAATCCATTTGGGATGGCGGCTTTGACTGGCGCGACGATTCAGATGTTCAGCCATGGTATTATTACGGGCATGCTGTTCTTTTGCGTCGGTGTGATCTACGATCACGCGCATACACGCGAAATCGCGGTCTTTGGCGGTGTGGCGAAAAAGATGCCGATGCTGGCGACGCTCTTTACCTTTGCCGGTCTTGCCTCCCTTGGCCTCCCTGGATTGGCAGGGTTTGTGGCGGAATATATTGCCTTTACTGGTAGCTTTCAAAGCTTGTCAGTGATCACGACGATTAGTGTCTTTACGATGATCTTAACGGCGGCGTATGTACTGTGGATGCTCAAACGGGTTTTCTATGGGCCATTTAATACCAGGTGGAGCTGGTTGCCGGATGCTACCTTGCGCGAGACTATCCCGCTCTTTGCGTTAGCGGCGGTGATTGTCTTTGTGGGGATCTATCCAGGCATTCTGGTCAATGTGATTACCCCCAGCCTGAATCATATTCTGACACATATTACGGATGTGGTCAGAGTAACGGCTTCGCGCTAGAAGAGATTGAGGTTAAGGTTAAGGAGTTGTTGTATGGTTCATGTAGCTGATCTCTATCTGCTTGCGCCAGAGTTTAGCCTGACGCTGTTGGCACTGGTGGTACTGGTGGTAGATCTGTTCACCAGGCGGCGTATTGTGACGGTGACGGTCGCACTGGTGGGGCTGGTCGTGCCAATGGCTTTTGCCATCTCGCAAGCATTGTCGCTGGATTTCTCGGTTGCCCACCACGCATTTTTTAACATGCTGGTGGTTGATCAATATGCTATCTTTTTCAAAATCGTTTTTCTGATCATCGCGGCGGTGATTCTCCTGTCATCCTACAGTTATGTCGGCAAATATGTCAGGGCGGATGGCGAGTTCTACACGCTCTTGCTTTTCTCTGTGACGGGCATGATGCTCATGGCAAGTACGGGAGAGTTGATCTCCATTTATATTTCGCTGGAATTGACGAGCATCCCGCTCTATGTGATGGCCGGTTTGCTGCGGACGAATGAACATTCAGCAGAGGCGGCTGTGAAATATGTGCTGTTGGGGGCGATGTCGTCGGCGATCTTGCTCTACGGTTTTGCGCTGCTGTATGGACTGACGGGCACGACTGACTTGATGGGCATTGCTACCTTGATCAAAAGCGGTATTCATACCAGCAACGTAATTGTTTCCTTGCAAGGTAACGTCATGGAATTGGTGGCGGGTATACTGATCCTGGCGGGCTTTGGCTTCAAGATTTCGGCGGTGCCGTTCCACATGTGGGCACCTGATATTTACGAGGGGGCACCGACGCCTGCGACAGCTTTTTTCTCAGTTGGCTCTAAAGCGGCTGGTTTCGCGGCTCTGATCCGTGTCTTTATTGACGGTGGCCTGGGCTTTGGCAATATCTCAGCACTGATTATTGTGATCTCGATCGTGGCGATTATGACGATGACGCTGGGTAATGTGGTGGCGGCGGTGCAGAGCAATATCAAGCGTATGATGGCGTATTCCAGTATTGCGCAGGCGGGCTATATCCTGATTGGCTTCACAGCGAGCTTGGCGAGTAACCAGTCGGATGGGAACGCGGCGGTGCTGTTCTTTATCTTTGTGTATGTGATTACGAACCTGGGGGCTTTCTCCGGTATCATTGCGCTGGCGAATGCGACGGGTGGCGAACGCATCGAGGATTTCCGTGGCCTGGCGAAACGTGCGCCACTGTTGAGTATGGGGACGGCTCTCTGCTTGCTCTCACTGGCTGGTATACCGCCACTGGCGGGATTTTTCAGTAAGATTGTGATCTTCACAGCTGCCTGGGGCGAGGGACAAGCTCTGATCGGTACGGGTCATGCTCTGGAAGGTGGTTGGTTGACGGCACTGGTGATTGTGGCGTTGATTAATACGATTGTGTCGTTGGTCTACTATGGGCGAGTGATCAAGTCTATGTACTTTGATGCGCCTCTCAAGGAGGATCGCCTGGTCACGCCGTATAGTTTGGGTACGTCCATTGCGCTGACCTCGGCTGCTCTGATTGTGATTTTCTTTGTGGCGCAGGCGGTGCTGGCGGTGGCCAGTCCGGCGGCAAATAGTTTGTTGGCGTTTTTGTTGGGGAGGTAGGGATTTAAGCCAAAAAGGCAGTGGGGGAGGCAGCCGCACGGCTGCCTCCCCCACTGCCTTTTGGCTTCTCTAATGGTTTCAAGAGAAGGTATCCATAAGTGTATTAGGTGGTTGGCTTTGATAGTCCCGCGTCTACTAATGCTGTTTGTAATAGATCGGCAACTTCTAAGGCGGTGGCCCAGCGGTGGAGGTAGGGCATATCGAGGTTGGTACCCTGGACTTTGAGGACGCCGAGAATGTCGTTCCATTGGCGGTCGGAGACACCTCCGCCCATTTTGTACCATTCGAGTTTATTGAGGATGGTGCCTTCTGGTGAGGCTACGTAGAAGGGACGCGTATCTTTCATCAGAGGTTGTAGTTGTACTCTGCGTAGTTCTTCCTGGTCGAATAAGCGGGCTTTGGGGATGGAGATGTTGATTGGTAAGATTGTTTCCAGGTGGATAAGGTTAAAGAAGCTTTTTTGTTGAATGGCGTCTCGTACTGCATTGGTGTTGATATAGTAGGAATTGGCAAGTAGTGCTGAGAACGGCTGAATGTGTTCGGGCTGGAGATTGGCAACAAATTGTAGTGTATCGGCTGGGGCGGCTTCGATGGCAGTTGATAAAATACCGTAGAATGCGCTTGCGAATGCTCCACTCAAATAATATGTGATACCAAGTAGTTCTAATGCAGCGATGATGGAGGTTAGCGCGTCAAATAGGTGATTTGTGTGTGATGTAGCAGTAGCATTTCTAGTGGCTGGCGGATATACCCTTAATTTATCAGCCAACTCCTGGCTGTAATTGTTGGCGACAAAGATTAATCCTACCTCTTTTTCGTTGGCATTGGGATGTGTTTGCCTTATGCCTTGTTTATGTGCTTCGATGAGAAATTGACTCAGTCCTGTCATCAGAGCAACGCGTTTGGTGATTGGAGCCTGGCGTATCAATTCGATTTGTACGCGTTCGGCTTCGGGACTGGTGTCGCTGGATTGTGTTCTCATGGGTTAGTTGCCTCTCTGCTGTTGTTCTGAGTAGAGTGTAAGAGATAATGGGTTGGGTGTCAATGTATTGTTGGGGATTGGATGCGGTTCATTTTTTGCATCGAGGGTGAGAAGCGTGGGGACAATTTGTGGTACTCTTGCTCACTTCTGCCAAACTTCTGCGTTGGTGAAGGCGACATCACTGGGGCCGCCGATAGCTTCCGCAACGACGCCGATTTGACCTTGACCAAACGTGCTTTGATCAGATTGATCATCTGTGTAGCTTGTCAATGGCGTTTTATTGACATATAGGTCGAAGGTGTTGTTCACAATTCTAACGGTGAGCAAATTTGCTTTCCCCAGTCCCTTGAGTATGGCCGAACTGGTATTTGATGTCAGCGTCGTTTGGAAGACATCGTGATTGTAGACAGCAAGCCCAAATGAGCCATTAGCATTGATGTAGAAGTAGTAAAACGTTCCGTTGATTTCATTCCCATGAAAGAGAATACCGCCCTGGTTGCCACTGATGATTGTCATCACGGCCTGATAGGTGCAATTGGTGAAATCAGTATTTTGGGCGAAGCATGGTTGAAGCGAATTCTGTGTCTGTTTCACACTTGCGTGGTATTGTCCATCTGAGAACGAGCAAGCGTTGTCACTTGAATTATTGGGACTGGTGTCCCAGTTGTTACCCAGGGTGTTGTCGTGTAGTGGGTCGTTCATGCTGAGGGTGCCACTGGTAACGGTTGCCCATGCACTTGCAGTCCCAGTAGCGTTTACAATAGCAATGTGTGTAGCGGTAGCATTCGCTGCAAGGGCTGTTTGAGTGAGATTGAAGCTCTGTGTGGCGGTCATATGAGCATTGGCCGTGTTGGTTTCATTGCTCTGGAAAGTGTTCGTGGCATTGGCATTGGCTGTATTTGCTTGATTGGCACTAAGTGTTTTATTGTGAGCGGCAGTCTGAGACATTGCGGTAGCAGTCAAATCACTAATGACGCCTTGCTGGTACGCACGTGTCAGGTAGAGCATGCCACCACTTGCAACTAAAAGTATGAGTACAAGACTCATGAGCAGTAATATTTTACTCCAACCGCGCCGCGGGGGATCAGGCGGAAGAGAATTGGGATGGTAGAGGATGGGGATCGTTCGTTCTAGTGGAGGAACTGGATGGGGAGGTGAAATAGCATCAGCTACGAGGGTGCGTGTGCGAAATGTGGGGGAATGATTACTGTTTAGTATGGCCTGGCGGAACGCGTCGGCGAATGTTGCTACGGAAGCGAAACGATCCTCAGGAGCTTTCGCCAGTGCCTTGAGTATGACTGCATCAAGATTTTTGGGAATGCTCTGATTGATGGAACTGGGAGGTGGTGGTTGAGTATGGAAGTGTTGATGCCATAACTGATTTCTATTGTTTCCCTGGAAGGGAGGTCGTCCGGTCAACAGTTCGTAGACCATGACGGCAAGCGCATACTGATCAGTGGCGGGGAGGGGATGATTATCCCACTGCTCAGGAGCCATATAGAGTGGCGTCCCGCGCACCTCCTGGGTCTTGCTGGTAGTGGTCATGAAGCGAGCGATGCCGAAATCAGCTAATTGCAGTGTTAGTTGACTAAGGAATTGGGTTTTTCCGTGGACTAGAAAATTAGAGGACTTAACATCCTGATGGATAATGTTCAGATCGTGGGCGTGTTGAAGTGCCGCCGCTGCTTGCTGTAAGATGTGGTCAACATCCCAAATAGAAATGTGTTCTCTATGGTTATTATTTTGTAGCCAATCTGAGAGAGAACCCTCGGAGCGGTAGGGCATTACCAGATACATAAATGAGACGCCTTGAAAATCGCTTTCTCCGGAACTAAAAATGGGTAAAATATGTTGATGATCGAATTGGGCCAATGTTTGTGCTTCGCGTAGGAAGAGGCGTACTGCCTCTCGTGCTTTATGAGGGTCATCGTAATGGGAAACGTCAGTCCAAATAACTTTGATGGCGACCTGGCGAAGCAGTTGTTCCTCTTCCGCAAGGTAGACTTCGCCCATTCCTCCTTTTTTCAACAAGTTGAGAATGCGATACTGACCAATACGATGACCTCTCAGTTGCATAGTATTACCTCATACCTCAAGAAGTAAGCAGTAAGAGTAAGAGAGACACACTACAGAGGCAAGAGAAAATATCTTAGACAATAGAAATTATTATAGCATATCTGTGGTAAATATGGAAGTTATTTAGTATGTAATATTTATGTAACACTGCTTGTCTACTTTAATGATACATGGAAACAAAATACAACACAGTCAGATTCCATTAATCTGACCGTGTTGCAGTGGTTTAGCAGCGAGAGCCGTTAGGAGGCATTAATTGCACAGGATTTAATTTGCTGTGCCGCTAGCTGGTAGGTAAGTCCACTATTCGTTGTATAAATGTCATAGGTTTTCCCGTCAACGGGGGGAGTAAAAGAGTCATCGAGTGAAGCTGTGACGACGGGGGAAGGATTCTTCTGCATTTGAGTAAACTTGGCATCGATGCCACCATTTAAAGGGATAGAGGTAGGCTGTTTTGTTACCTCATTGTTTGCATGCAGGTAATAGGCCTCTAAAAGAGTTAATTTGATGCCAGATTGCAAACCGACCAGGTAACGCATGTACGCCGGGTAGATGATGGTAGCCGCTTGTAAGCGTACACCATTTCCAAACACTAGTTGCATCTTTTTATCGACCACTTTACCATGGGGATCATATTGGATGAGGTCGACCCATACTCTGTTTTCCACATTTGGTTGGAGGATACATGCCGTTGCAATTTTTCCTCCAGAGCCCAGCAGAAAGTAACCTTGCATTTCATCATGTAAAGGTGCCTCGATACTAATCGCCAGAATCATTATGCCCGAAACTAGTGCGATGAGAATGACTATTGTTAATACCAAACGCTGAAGGCAACCCAGATGATGTTGCCGACCGCGGGGCCATTGTGCTGTATTCATGGGTTTTTGCCCTCCCTTTACCTTGGCGTTCTTCTTTGAACGTTGAGAGCTAGTAATACAAGTCCTACAAGATGACGGCGTAACATAAACAACAGATTGGAATCAGTTTTCTTTTTACTCCTCTATTTAAATGACGGCTTACGTGATGTATACTAAAAAAAGCATATTGTAGAGATAATATATTCTGATAACCTCCGCTACTCTCAGTACGAGAAACATAAATGTTTAGTTTTAAGTTGGTGCATGTTTTTACATTGTTTTCACAACACGTTCACAAAGTTTTCACAGTTAGAACAAGAAGTTTTGGATGTCTCGAAATTGTTCCTCTTCACAATATTTGCCATATCCGCTATAATAGGTATAGATTTTTATTGATGCACATTAACCTGTCGGAATAAACACAATATATCGCTGCTAGGGGAGCCAATCGGCTGAGAGGCAGGCGCAACGGGCGTGCTGCTGACCCTATGAACCTGATCTGGGTAGTACCAGCGGAGGGAAGCGGCAAACGGCTTGAGCACACGCATGCTTTATGAAGCAGAAGGCCGCAATCCTCCATATATCAGGATTGCGGCCTTTTTGTGTG
>JADEYI010002217.1_pt1 | contig 10528 bp, 9 predicted proteins | sample 8542331 | NCBI WGS metagenome assembly JADEYI01 (sample SAMN16510988, study PRJNA670497) | mine drainage metagenome | isolation source: biofilm near Copperflume 1 | place: Germany: Marsberg coppermine Kilianstollen | collected 2018-02 | reverse complement strand
GGACTATGTGGATGCCTGCGACCCTTATACCTTCGAGCCACTGGAGGCGGTGCGCGCTCCGGCGCTGCTGGTGTTGGCGGTGCGCGTCGGTCCGGCGCGGCTGATTGATAATTACCTGTTGCGTGAGGACGGCACCTGGGAGCGGGGCCAGGCCGTCTGAGGCGGACGTAGGGAGCGGACGTAGGGAGCGGAGGCGGGGAGCGGGCGATGGAGGACCTGATGACTGAGCAACGCGATCGCTCAGCGAGTGGGGGCATCGGCGGCGTTGGGCGCATCGGCATCATCGGCGCGGGGGCGCTGGGCGTCGCGCTGGCGCGGGCACTGGCGCTGGGCGGCGGAGAGGTGGCCGCCGTGGCCATGCGCGACCCGGAGCGCGACCCAGGGCGGGCGCGGGCGTTGGCCGCGGCGCTGCCTGGCACCGCGATCACCGTGCCCAGCGCCGTCGTGGCGGCCTGTGATCTCGTCTTCTTGGCCGTGCCAGATGACGCCATCGCGCCGCTGGCGGCGTCACTAGCGTGGCGCGATGGCCAGGGCGCCATCCACCTGAGCGGCGCGCATGGGGCGGAGCTGCTGGCGCCTGCCGCGGCCCAGGGCGCCGCCACCGCCGCGCTGCACCCGCTGATGACCTTTCCTCGTGCCGATCTGGCGGAGCAACCGGCGGAGGATGCGCTGGCGCGCTTCCACGGCTGCTCTTGGGCACTGGAGGCCGAAAACGCCGACTTGGATGCCCGGCTCGCGCAACTCGTGGCGGCGCTCGGTGGGCAAGTCATCCGCCTGTGGCCGACCGATCGCGTGGCGTACCATGCCGCGGCGGTGCTGGCCTCCAACTATGTGATCGTCCTGCTGGACGCGGCGACGCGGCTCTGGGCCTCCTTCGGCGTCGCGGAGGAGACGGCGCTCCAAGCGCTGCTGCCTCTGGCGCGCGCGGCGGTCGGCAAACTGGAGGCCGATGGTCTCCCTGGCGCGCTCTCTGGCCCGATTGCGCGGGGCGACGTGGGCACGGTCGCGGCGCACCTGGCGTGGCTGGATGCGCAGGCTATCGGCGATGCCCAGGGGGCGGCGCTGCGCGATGCCTACCGCGCGCTGGCGCGGCTGGCCATTCCCCTCGCTGAAGCCAAGGGTACGCTCTCAGCCGCGAGCGCGGCCCGGCTGCGCCTGCTGCTGGCGTAAGGGACGGTGGCCGCGCGGTGGGCACCGCTCCTAGGCGCGGCTAATGCCCGCTGGACGCCAGGAACGCGGTATAGGCCGCGGCATCCATCAAGCGGTCCAGCTCGCTCGGATCCGCCAGGCGAATCGCCAGCAGCCAGCCCTCGCCGTAGGGATCGCTGTTGACGCGCTCCGGCGCATCTTTCAGCGCTTCATTCACTCGCACCACCGTCCCACTGACTGGCGTGAAGAGTTCTGAGGTCGCCTTCACCGACTCGATATCGCCGAAGTGCTCGGTGGCCTTGACCTCGCGGTTGCCCGCGGCATCCCAGGGAAGATCGAGGTAGACGACATCGCCTAGCTCGTCCTGGGCATAGTCAGAGATACCGATGATCGCCTCGTCGCCCTCGACCCGTACCCACTCATGCGTCTCGGCGTAGCGCAGGTTTTCTGGCTGTTTCGTCGTGGCCATGCGAATCCCTCACTCTTCATTGGAATAGCGCGCGGTTGGAATACCGCGCGCGTCGGCGCGCCGGTTGTTAGGAGGCCGATTTGGGACGCTTATAGAAGGGCAGCGGGGCGATGACGGCGGCGACGGGCTTGCCGCGGATCTCAATGGCGACCTCGGTGCCGGGCGCCGCGTCAGCGGGGGGCACGTAGCCCATGCCCGCTGGGCGCTCCAGCGTGGGGCACATCGTGCCGCTGGTGACGGTGCCGATGCGCGCGCCGCCGCGTAGGATGGCATAGCCAGCGCGGGGCACACCGCGCTCGCGCATCTCGATGCCCACCAGCCGGCGTCGCAAGCCGTCGCGCTTCTCCTCCGCCAGCGCCTGCCGTCCGATGAAGTCCGCGCCCTTGTCCAGCTTGACCGCCCACCCCAGGCCCGCCTCCAGCGGGGTGATCTCCTCGGTCAACTCATGGTCGTAGAGGCAATAGCCCGCCTCCAGCCGCAGCGTGTCGCGGGCGCCCAATCCAGCGGGCAGCAGCCCGCGCGGCGCCCCCGCCGCCATCAGCGCGCGCCAGAGTCCGGGCGCCGCGTCAGCGGGGCAGTACAGTTCGAAGCCATCCTCACCGGTATAGCCCGTGCGTGAGATGAGGCACTCGACGTCGGCCACGATGCCAGGACGGCTGTGGTAGTAGGCGATCGCATCAAGGGGGATGGTGGCGAGCGGCTGGAGCATGCGTTCGGCGAGCGGCCCTTGGAGCGCCAGCAGCGCGGTCTCCGCTGAGGTGTTGGTGAGGGTGACGTCTGGGTGGGCGGCGGCGTGCTGGTGAAACCAGGCCCAGTCCTTCTCGGTGGTGCCCGCGTTGACCACGATCATGTAGCGGTCAGCGCCACGGCGGTAGATGAGCAGGTCGTCGAGGGTGCCGCCATCGGGCCGAAGGATATGGGAATAGAGCGCCTGGTTCTCTGTCAGCTTGGCGACGTTATTGGGCACGAGGCTCTGCAAGAAATCTAGCGCGCCGTGGCCCTCGGCATGGAACTCGCCCATGTGGCTGACATCGAAGAGGCCAGCGCGCTCACGCACGGCGCGGTGCTCTTCGAGGATGCCGCTGTACTGGACGGGCATCTCCCAGCCGCCAAACTCCACCAGGCGCGCGCCCAGCTCGCGATGGATCTCGAACAGCGGCGTGCGCTTGAGCTGGGGCGTGGCGGCTCCAGCGGGCATATCTGTTTGCATCTGCTTGGCCTATCTTCTCGGCGTGTCTTCTCGGCGTGGCGCATCCGCGCGCCCGGACCCTCGATCGAGCGATGTGAGCGCGCCCACCCCACCCGTGGAGTGTCGCCACTATTCTAGCCGCGCCGCACGGGGTTTGTCTAGCGCCCGCTTCGAGCGCGTGAGCGGTGGCGGTGAGACGAGACATGCTGATTCACCGGCTCCTGATCGCTTGGCGGCCCGCTCATACAGACCGCTCTTGCCGTATATGCGGCTTTTGTCGTATATACTGATAGAGTGGTATAAAGCGTGGGGGCGAGGGCGAGGTCTGGGCCGTCAGTTGGGGGGAGACGAACGGGATGAGTGGAACGAGCCGTGGCTACGACCCTGATATGATCCTGCCCGAAGAGGTGCCGGTCGAGATGCCAGAGTTGCCCAGGAAGCTGCTCATCACCACGGACGAGCAATTCAAGGCGCTGGCGGATCCGGTGCGCACGCGTATCCTGCGCATCATCCAGAACGCGCCCGCGACCGCCAAGCAGATTGCCGACCGCTTGGGGAGCAAGCCGGGCACCATCGGCCATCACCTCCAAGTGCTGGAGGCGGCGGGCCTGGCGTGGGTGGTGGCCCGGCGGCAGGTGCGTGGCACGGTGGCCAAATACTACACCCGCACGGCGCGCCTCTTCGATTACTCCATGCCACGCGACGCGACGGGGAGTATGTCCATCGTGCTTGGGCTGCTCACCGAGGCGCGCGATGAGATGCTCGAGGCGTTCGTCAGCATAGGGGAAGATGCCGAATGCGCTTCCGGCTTTCCTCACGTCCGGCTCTCGCCAGAGCGTGCTCGCGTCTACAGGGAGCGGCTCGATACCATCGTTGAGGATTTGTTGAACGAGCCGAGCGTGGTTGGCGATCAGGTCTATGGCCTGTGCTTCACGCTCTTTGTCGCTCCCGCGTATGTGCAGCCATCGCCGCCCAAGTCGGCCACGCCTGAGACGCGAGCGCCCAGTGAACGCGCCGAGGGTGAACGCGCCGAGGGTGAACGCGCCGAGGGTGAACGCGCCGACGACGCCTTGCCACCAGGAGATGCTGGGCAACCTGAGTAGCGGCATAGCGCCTTCCATGCCTCTCCCGTCACGGCTTCACGATGAAAGGATGTCTCTTCATGCGCATGATGTCACCAGACGAGCGGCCATCAGCGGCGGCGCGGCACCCAGCGGACCCGATGGCGCCCACATCGCCGACGCGAGAACGGGCGGAGGAGGAACGGGTGGGCGGCGCGGCGGACGGGCGGCGAGCGGAACCCGCCACCGCGCGCGACCACTATCGCCAGATAGGCGCCAAGGGCGGGTCTCTGGTCCGTGACCGGCATGGCAAGGCCTATTACGCGGAGATCGGGCGCCTGGGTGGCGAGGCGACGAAGCGCACCGCGGACACGGCCTACTATCGTCAGATCGGGCAGCTTGGGGGCCGCGTCTCGGCATTGCGGCGGCGGGCCAAGCGCTGGCGGGATGACCAAGATGAGTGGCTCGATGTGAACGCGCAGTGCAGCGGGGGTCGCTGGGATGACTGGTTCTAGGGCTGTCGCGGGGGGCAGCCCTAGCGGGTATCGTATCGGCGGTCAATAGATGAACTGTACGCCCCAGCCAGAGTGCGCGTAGCGGTAGTCCACCCGGCCCCAACCGCCGCCGTTCCAATAAAAGTTCATCTCGGACATGAGGAACCAGCCGCCAGGATAGACGGCGACCACGTGCGCGACGTGCCCCGCGCCGCCCGCGCCCTGCACCCCCGGCTGGAAGGTCACGGTCGTGTTGGGGGCGGGGCGCGCGCTGACCGTGTAGCCCCGGGTGGCGGCGACACCAGCCCAGGAGAGGGCATTGCCCATGCGGGTCAGATTCTCGTCGCGTCGCTCATACTGCGACCACCAGGTGCATTGCCCGAAGGCCCAGCCATAGTAGTTATCCGCCGGGCGCTGCACGCTAAAGGTATACCGACCGGGCACCATCATCCACTGGCTGCTCGGCGGCCACGGCGTGAAGGGAGCGGGCGAGACACCGATGCCGTTGGTGGGCGGCCCTGATGGTTGGGGCGGCGTCGTCACTGGCAGACCCGCGCTGCCTGGCGCCTTTACGCCGGGACCCGCGCCGCCGCCGACGCCCAGCGAGAGCGCGCCCGCGGAGGTGCTCCAGGCCGTGCCGTTGGCGTTGGAGGGATTCTGCGCGATGGCGGCGGCGTTCAACGCGAGCGAGAGCTGGGCGGGGGAACGGGTGCCGACCGGCAGCAAGGTGTAGAGGACGGAGGTGATGGCGGCCACACACAGCACGCAAGCGGCCACGCCCGCGAAGACGCCGCGGCGATGGCGGGGAGCGCGCGGCGGAAGTGCCAGATGGCGGCCCGATGTGTCGCCGGCCACCACCGTCACCGGCGGCTGTGCTGTGGATTTTTGCCAGATCGCCGGGGCCAGGTTCGGGGCCAGGTTCGGGGCCACGGCATGCTTCCCCTTGTGTGCATGCATCGCCAGCGTCGCGCGCTCAACCAGCGCCCTGTCTTCCGGGCGGATGGGCTGCGCGCGCTGGCGTCCCGTCGCGCGGCGTGGGGGCGTCTCCGTTCCCTGGCTGGTGGAAGCGGATGGGGCGGTGTCCTTCCCAACGTCATCAGGCCGCGCATGTGTGCCGCTGGCGGAGGCCAGGGTGCGGCGGCGCCCAGCGGAAGCGGCTGGCGGGGGGAGTGCGCCCGTCGTCTGATCGGTGGTCTCCCACGTCACGTCTGGTACGCGCTTGGGCGGTGTCTTCGCCGGGGTGCGCCGCGCGCGCGGCTTCGCGCGCGCGAGTGGCTGCTCACCGGATGCATCTGCTGGGTCGTTCTGCCGCATGCGCGCTCCTCTTCCACACCTACCACCATCAGCTCATCGGGGGGAATAAGAGCGAGTATGCCAGAGTTTGGCGCATCTGGCTACAACGGACCAGCGTACGCAACTCCGTACGGCAGATTTAGCGCCAGTGCTCAAGCGGACTCCCACGCGAGCACACGCCGTGATGGGGGGTAGCCATCTGGGCTATATGGGCTATATGGCGAGGTGGTGCCGCCATCTGGCGCACGTCATCCAGTGCCTCTTGATCAGCATCGTGATGAACCAAGGAGGAGCGAGCACTCACCATGTGGAACTTCCCCCTCCCCCGCCGATGAGCGGCAACGCCGTCCGCTCGGCATCGCCCCACCGCTCGCCACGCGCTTCGCCACGCACGGAAGGCGGAAGTGCGGGGCACAGCGGCAAGCGGTGGTCCCGTCGTTCCCCACTTCAGAACGCGAGCGCATCCCTACGGCTCACGCGGTCGCTCTTCGCCCACATGCAGATCCGGCCAGGCTTCGGTGGATGAGGGGCGCTCGTCTGGCGAGTCGGTGTCGGGTGGTTGGGGGCGCAGCCAGGGGGGCAGCTCCGCCGCCGGATCGAATGGTGGCAGTTGGCGCGCGGTGGGTCGCCGTGGCGGCGCTGGGGAGAGCGGCGGCGCTGGGAGCGGTCCCCCTCGGTCTGAGGCCAGGGGGCGCGATGTCGGTCGGCCACTTGCCGTGGGTGGTGCGAGAGAGGGCCAGGGGGCCTCGCCCGCGAGCGCGACGAGCACCTCATCCAGTGGGGTGCCGCTGGGGGTGGGCCAGATCGGCTGACGGCCCTCACGCCAGACGTGGATGGCTTCGGCGAGGCGTCGCGCCTCTTGGCTGGTGCGGTGGAGGGTGTAGTCCGCTTGCGCCAGCCGCGCGAACCGCGCGATGAGGTTGTTGAGGCTGCTGCCAATCTGCCAGAGCGGCGTGTTGCGGACCATCGGCGCGCGCACGTTGAAGTTGCCATTCGCCAGCTCGACATGGACGGCGAGCAGTTGGCGTACACCCCGCTCTAGCTCGCGCGTGCGCTCCACCTCGCGCCGCTCCAGCTCAGCGAGCGCCTCGGCCAGATCCGCCCGCTGGATGGCGCGCCGCGTGCTGGTGATCCAGAGATATGAGACGATGGCGACCACCAGTTCTAGCCCAATGGGCTGGCCCATCGTGCCTACGATATCGCCAAAATGATCAAAACTGGCGGCAAAGGCGGGGGTATGGGGTTTCGCGAGGATGATGGCGCAGACCAGCAGGCTATTGACGAGCGCGACGGGGAAGACACTGATCGGTGGCAGGATCGAGGCCGCGAAGAGCACGGCGATGATGATGGGATAGAAGCCCGTCAGGTTGACGACATCGAGGCGCCCGCCTTGGGAAAAGAGCGTGATGGAGAGCAGCGGCAGATCGGCGATGACGATCATCAGCACACCGGCGGCGTTGACGTGCCCACGGCGGTTCAGGAGCGCGGCGGCGAGGCCAGCGGCAAAGGCGCCGGGCAGCAGGTTGAAGAGTCCAGGCAGGGGACCATCGAAGTGGTCTGGGTCGCTGAAGCCGACGGCCAGCGCGCCCAGCCCGACCAGCAGCAGCCCGAAGAGCAGCGTGCTGGCCAGGCGCCCGCGCCGGGCACGGTCGCGCGCGGTGGGGCTGGCGTCGGCGGGCGGCTCCGCGGGCGCCACCAGGGAGTGCCACCAGCGGACCAGGGCAGGGGTCGCGCGCGGCGGCATGTCGGCTGCATTCCCGTCCCAGTGCCCCACTTCGGCTACCGCGGGCCTCGTCTGTCGCATCGCCCTCCTCCTCTCCCCAGCATACGCGCACGCTATCAAGCGGACACGGCTATACCATCCAGGGAATACGAGGGAGCGTTACAGGTGCCGTGCGGCGCGCGGTGGGGAGGAAGGTAGCCCGCCCGTCATCCCGCTACGCGGGCAGGGCGCGCCGCAGGATCCGCAGCCAGTTGCCGCCGAGGATGCTGGCCACGTCCTCCGCGCGGTAGCCGCGCGCGGTCAGGGCCGCGCCGATGGCGCCCAGGTCGGCCACCGAATCGAGTTCGAGCGGTGTGGTCTCGACGCCAAAGCCACCATCGAAGTCGCTGCCGATGGCGGAGTGGGCCGCGCTGCCGGTGAGTTGGCAGATATGGTCAATGTGGCGCACCACCGCGTCGAGCGTGACAGAGGCGGTGGCCTCTCGTGTCCAGCCATCCACCAGGAAGGGGTTGGCCAGCACGGTGCCCATGACGCCATCGCGCGCGGCAATGGCCTGGATCATCTCATCGCTGAGTTGGCGGTCAGTTGGCACATACGCGCGGCAGTTCGAGTGGCTGGCGATGACCGTGCCAGAGAAATGATCGAGCGCCTGCCAGAAGCTCTCTTCGGCCAGGTGGCTGATATCCAGCGCCACCCCCAGCCGTTGCATCTCGCCCAGGAGCGCCCGCCCCAGGTCGGTCAGGGGGCCGGGCGCGCCGGTGCCCCCAGCGTAGCGCGTGGCGTGCCAGCTCAGGCCCAACAGGCGCAGGCCCTCGCCCGACCACCGCGCCAACTCAGCGGGGTCGCGCAGGGGATCAGCGCCCTCCATCAGCAGCACGAAGCCCACGGGACGCCGCTCCGGGGTGCTCGCCGCCGCGAAGTCGCGCTCCAGCGTGGCCAGCTCGTCGCGTGTGGTGATGAGGCGCACACCGGCCTCCGGCTGGCGTGCGAGGTCGTGATAGTAGCGCAACTGGGCCAGGCCTTTCGCCGCCATGGCCTCGCGTTCACCGGGTGCGACGAAGATCGTGGCGAAGACGAGGCCCACTCCGCCGCGTCGGTGCTCTGGCAGACCGAGCATCGCCGTGCCGGCATCGAACGCGGGCTGAACGCCACTCACGGCGCGCGCCGCCGTCTCGCGCGCCCGTGTCTCCGTGACTGAGCGGCGCACGTCGCGGCCATGAAAGAGCACATTTGAGGCGATATCTTCGTGGCCATCAACGAGCAACATGGTGACCCCCTGAGAGCGTGGAGCGAGAGCGAACGGCTTTACGATATCCGACTTCCCCGATGTCTGACTGCCAAGATGTGCGACTCCCGCACATCGTAGCTGGCGCGGGGGCGCGGGGACAACCAGCGAAACGAGCGCTAGGAAGCCAGTGCTAGGAAGCCAGTGCTAGGAAGCCAGCGCTAGTGATGCGCGCGATGGGACGCGATACACGGCGCGGCGCGCTCCACTCTGACGTTGAAGTACACCTCATGGAACCGCTACGATACAGGGGAGACGGGCGTCAGGGGTCCACGTGAGGCGCGCCGCTCGCGCGGGGCGAGGAGAGTATGACCATGCGGTGTCCGCATTGTGGGCGGGAGGCTCCGGCAGGCGAGTTCTGCGCCCATTGCGGCGCGCACCTGCCCGTGGGCGACCGCCTCCTCGATGCCAGGCGGACGCGCACCTATGCCGCTGATCCGCGCGAACACCTGCTCCACCTCAGCGTCATCACGACCCTCTTCCCGCATCTCAATCCTCACCGCACCTTCCAGGCGCGCTGGCTGCTGCTAGCGGGCGCGGTGCTCGTGTTCCTCGTCGGGCTGGGGCGCTTCGTCCCGCTCTCCATCGTGCTGGCTGCCCTGTTGGTGCCCGTGCTCTACCTGCTGTATTTCTTTCTAGCGGGCATCCATGAGGATGAGCCGCTGCCGGTGCTCGCCGCGACCTTTCTGGCGGGCGCTGTCTTCGGTACGCTGCTGAGTGTGGCCTTCTATCGGGTTATCCTTGGACAGCGCCGGCTCATCTTTGGGCCAGCGCCCAGCTATGTGCTGCTGACCGGCATCCTCCTGCCGCTGCTCGCGCAGGCGCTGATGCTCATTGGGCCACTCGTCCTCTACTTCACCCGCCGCCGCTTCAACGACCTGCTCGATGGGCTGGCGTTTGGCGCCGCCTCGGGCCTGGGCTTCGCCGCCGCGCAGAGCGTAGTCTATTCCTGGCTGCTGATTGCCGGCCCGTTTCAGCGCGGTGGCTCCGCCACATCCTGGGCGCTTCCCACCATTCGCATCGCCCTGCTCGTGCCGTTATTAGACGCCGCGACCACTGGGCTTATCTGCGCGGCCCTCTGGCTGCGGCGCGATCACCACGCGCCGCGCCGTCGCCTCGGCTGGCTGGCGTTTCCGCCGGTGGCCGCGCTGGTCGGTACGCTGGGTCAGGTCGTGCCAAGCCTCGGCTTTGACCTGGTGGGTGGCCAGATTACCGCGCTCGTCTGGTATGGCGTGACCGCCGGGGTGATGCTGCTGCTGGTGCGTGTCGTGCTGCATGCGGGCCTCCTAGAGAAGGCCCAGGAGCTTGGACACGGTGGTGTGCTGACCTGCCCAGGATGCCATCACTCCGTACCGGATGTGGCCTTCTGCCCGGGCTGCGGCTTGGCGCTGCGCTCCATCGCCAAGCACGCCCGTCACCCTAGCGGGCAGGAGGAACGCCATGCGTAGCGAGTGGGGTCGGCACAACGCTTGGGGCATCACGCTGGGGCTGCTCTCCCTGCTCTTCGGCGCGTGGGCGTGTGGTACTGGGCCGATTCCGGTGGCGGGGCAGACGCCCTCGCGTTGCGCCGCCAACTGCCCACCGCCGCAGCGCAAGGCCACCAGCGCTCACACGATCGCGCTGACGCACTTTCGTCTGACCTACTTTGATCCCTGGACGGTGGCCTCCTCCAACGACCGTAGCGTGTTGCTTGTCGCGCAGACACAGTTTGGCGAGGTCTCGGTCGAGTTCGCCAGCATGACCGTCACGCCCGGCACGACCGCCGCGCAGGTATTAGCCACCGCGGTGCGGCAGGTGGTGGATCCCAATCAATTTACGGACGCGCAGGATACGGGGGCGATCAACGGTGCCGAGATTGGCTATAT
>JADEYI010002216.1_pt1 | contig 10529 bp, 8 predicted proteins | sample 8542331 | NCBI WGS metagenome assembly JADEYI01 (sample SAMN16510988, study PRJNA670497) | mine drainage metagenome | isolation source: biofilm near Copperflume 1 | place: Germany: Marsberg coppermine Kilianstollen | collected 2018-02 | reverse complement strand
TCCTCAACTTCGCCCTCATCGTCGAAGCCCTTCGCTAGTGTGAACACGCCCTAATGAACTGACGAGTTCTCCACAACGGCCGCGGCTGTAGACTTTGTGTGAATGCCGAAAGCGCTGAACAACGTCGTCGCGGCGGAAAAGGTCCGGTCGAAACAGGCGGAGAAGATGCGCCGTCTGCGCGCTCTGGTGTGCGGCGACAGACACGAGCGCGCCGCGTACCAGCAGGGCGCGACCGCTGTTGCCGGCGTGGATGAGGTGGGCCGGGGAGCTCTGTTCGGCCCCGTGGTCGCGGCAGCCGTGATTCTGCCCGCCGGAACGCGCATCCGTGGTGTACGCGACTCCAAACAGCTGGAGCAGGAAGAGCGCGAGCGGCTGGATGAGATCATTCGCAAACGTGCCATCGCGGTGGCGATCGGGTTTGCCGACGTGGCCACCATCGATGCCATCAACATTCGCCGCGCGTCGCATGTTGCGATGCTGTCCGCCATTGCGCAACTGATGCCGCAGCCGGATTTTCTGCTGATCGATGCAGATCGGCTCGATACCGCCTGCGCGCAAAAGGGAATCATCTACGGCGATTCGATCAGCGTGTCGATCGCGGCGGCTTCGATTGTCGCCAAAGTCTACAGGGACGCATGGATGTGCAGTTATCACGCAGAGTATCCGCAGTATGGGCTGGCCTCGCACAAGGGATACGGCACCCCGGCGCATCTGCGAGCGTTGCAGGAGCATGGCCCCACTCCGTTGCACCGAATGACGTATGAGCCGGTGCGGAGGGCGATCGAAATGCGCGGCAGCTAGGCAGGCGCCGTGACTTTTCTCTTCCTTGCCGTATCCACTGCGGACCAGATGATTCGCGCCAGCAGGAGCACAGCGAGAACCGCGGTCACCTTCCACGGAGTCAGCACGCCGGACTTAACGATCCACCAGTAATGGACCACGCCGGCGATGGCCGCCACGTATGCCAGGCGGTGCAGCGTCTGCCAGCGCTTACCGCCGAGTTTGCGAATGGACCATGCGGTCGAGGTTGCGGCCAGCATCAGCAGACAGGCCCAGCCAAACATTCCTATGGTGATGAACGGACGCTTGGCGATGTCGTGGACCATCGCCTGCACATCGAAGTTTGAAAACAACCAGACATATGTGAACAGATGCAGCGTTCCATAGAAGAAGGCAAAAAGTCCCAGCATCCGGCGGAAACGGATGAGCCATGCCAGATGTTTGCTCAAGCGGCGCACGGGTGTAATGGCAAGCGAGGTCAGCAGGAAGTATAGAGTCCAGAAGCCTGTGGCATGGGTTATGGTCGCCACCGGATCGGCTCCCAATGTGTTGGTGAGTCCGCGATAGACCAGCAGCGCCAGCGGAAGCAGGCAGGCAGGAAACACTACAAACTTGAGCGCGACAACATATCGATTCTTCATGAATGAATTGGCTTAGAAGTCTTTCTTCAGATTCATTCCCTGATACATGGAAGCCACCTGGTCGCCATAACCATTGAACATCAACGTGGGCTGGCGTGCCTGCCAGAAGGGCGCGCCGATGACGCGCTCATACTTCTGGCTCCAGCGCGGGTGATCCACGTTTGGATTCACGTTGGAGTAGAAGCCGTATTCGTTCGGCGCAGACTCATTCCAGGTAGTGCGCGGCTGGTTTTTGACAAAGCGCACCTCGACCAGCGACTTGGCGGACTTGAAGCCGTACTTCCACGGCAGGACGATGCGAACGGGGGCTCCATCCTGGTTGGGCAGCACCTGGCCATAGAGTCCGAAGGTGAGCAGAGTGAGCGGGTTCATGGCCTCGTCCATGCGCAGGCCTTCTGAATAGGGCCAGTGCAGATCGACCGAGTTGATCCAGGGCTCCTCTTTCGTGTTATCGAGGGAAAGAAACTGGACGTACCGCGCGGTACTGAGCGGCTCGCATTGCGAAATAAATTCCGAAAGCGAGTAGCCGGCCCAGGGAATTACCATGCTCCACCCCTCGACGCAGCGATGACGGTAGACGCGTTCTTCCATGGGATGAAGTTTCATGAGCGCATCGATGTCGAAGACCCTGGGCTTTTTCACCAGGCCATCGACCTTGACGCTCCAGGGCGAGGTCTTCAGTCGCCAGGCATTGTGCGACGGGTCGGATTTGCCGGTGCCGAACTCGTAGAAATTGTTGTAGGTAGTGATGTCCTGATAGGAGGTCTTGGTGAGGCCGGTCGAAGAATACTTGCTGGGAACCGTCGCCAGCTTTGTGTCCGCGGAGACGGCGTGGCGCGGGGAGGCCAGATCGATGAGGCGGTCCGCCGCGAACGCGACAGCTCCCAGCGCCGCCGCACCGGCCATGAATTTGCGCCGATTCATATAGTCGGACTGCGACGTGATCTGGGACGACGGAACATCGGACGGTTTACGGATCAGCATGGCACCTACTCCTGATGGTTCAGTTCTGATGGTTCAGTTCTATTAGACAGGCCAGGACGCATTTGGTCTCTCTACAAACAGAACGTCCCGCAGGTCATATGCGGATGGTGAAAATTGTTCCCAGCGGATATTTCATCCATTTGGTTGATTTGCGGCAGCACGGAAGGGGACCGGCTTGTACCAGTTATGGAAGAAACGCATCAGGGGTCGCTCGACGGCGAGATAGCAGGCGAGGCCTAAGCCAACGCAGGTCGCGCCGCAGAGCAGGACGCCGACATCTCCGCCCCAGCGGCCGAAGTATCGCCAGAGATGTTCGACTAGGCTGCGCGCGGGATTGGTGCACAGGTAGATGGAGTAGGATGCGTCGCCAATAAAAACGAGCAGGCGGGAGGGGAACGATCGCATGGCCGGATTCCAGAGAATGCCGCCCAGCACGAGCAGTGCCGAAGGCACGCCCCAGACGGCCAGGCGCAGCCAGCCGCACAGGCCAGCCATGATGGAGCTGGCCTCGCTGGCCAGGCCGTAGCCGGTAAAGATGGTGGCAACCAACATGAGCGTGCCCAGAGCCGCCAGGGACGTGCCGAGCAGAGGCATCACACGAAGAGATTTTTTATAGAGCAGGGCGATCAGGCATCCGAAAACAAATTCGAGAGCGACCGGATTGGACCAGATGACCAGCAAGGGACGGTGCAGACCGACGGCAGCGCCCAGCGCAACCATCCCCGCCAGAAAGAAAACGGTGTTGCGGACGGGATGCCGGGGGGTTGCGCGCATCCACGCGGCCAGGACCAGATAAAAATAGACCTCAAACAGAAGACTCCAGCCCAGCGAAAGGATCAGCGGGGGCACGGGATATTGCCAGGACGGCAGAAGCAGCAGGCTGGGCAGCCAGGGAACGCGATGCCAGAGGATCGGATGGCTGCCGAGCTGCGCCTCCGCAATGACGATCAGCGTCAGCAGCCAGTAGAGCGGGAATATTCGGGTGACGCGGCGGGAAAGAAACCTGCGGGTCGAGTGGGAACTTTCTTCGGCTCCCCGCATGGCCACGAGCGATACGATAAATCCGCTGATGACGAAAAAAATATCGAGGCCGCTCGCACCGAAGCTCTTCAGGTGAAAAAATGCCGCCTGGCGTGGGGTGGAACGATATCCGGCGGCCACGATGGAGTGCGTCCACACTACCAGCAGGACGGCGAGGGCCCGCAGTGCCTGCACGATATCCAGCTTGCCGACCGGCAGAGCCGGAGCGGGACTGGAAGCCGGTTTCGGATGCTTTGCGATGGCCATAGATCCCACCGGTCTAGGTTTTGCCGGGAAAAAGACCTTCCTGCTCGCCGACCGCGTGCTTACGGCGAACGGTGGGATGGACGACAGCGAGGATTTCCATTGATTGCAGGGCACTGCGCGGAATGAAAATTCTTTGCGTGTTGGAGCGCATATCGGGGGGGGCAAACTGTATGCCTTCCGGCTCCGTCAAAGACAGGTCATTGCTGGCGAGGCCTTCCATTTCCTCGCCATCTCGCAAAAGCATCCGCAGCCAAAGGCCGGGGGTGCGAGGACGCGAGGTGAAAGTTTTGCGGATCAGCCGCTCCGGGTCGTCGCCGGACAGAAATTCCCGCACGAAGCACATCATCTTTACTTCGTGAAGCTGGATGGTGAGCACTTTCCCAGTCATGTCGAGCAGTTCGAGCTTTCCGTCGTGAGCGAAGCCGGCGGGGGCGACGTAGCCGGATTGCCAGTCCCGGCTGAACTTGCGGACGATGACCTTTTTCCGGCTCGATCCCGATACGGGCAATGCAGGACTCCAGTGTTAGAGGATGGATGAAAACTCAGCCAGGATTGTCGCATGAAGCACAACCAACGCAACGCGAATTGTACGGGGCGCGATTGGATTATCGCATCCCAATGTGATATCTTAGAGTTTTATGTGTGCGAGAATTTCGCCCACATCTACTTGAAAAGAATAGCTTTAGCGGCGCGATAATGCGACTGCTGGCAGAGGCGCAAACTGGGCATGCCCGATTATATCCAACTGCTCGAATCCAAGCTTTCCCCGAACCAAAAACAGGCATTGAACGCCATGACCGACGTGGCCCGGGCCCGGAATATTACGTTGTTCCTGACGGGTGGAGCCGTCCGTGACATTGTCAGCGGTGCCTCGGTGCGCGACCTGGACATGACGGTCCAGGCCAATCCGCTAAAGTTCAGGAAGGACCTGGAAAAGGCCGGTTTTGTGCTGACTGGCGACCATGAGCCTTCGCAGACTCTTTATTTGCGATACGGCAATCAGGCCCGGCTGGAGGTTTCCGCTGCCCGCACGGAGAAATTTCCTAAAGCAGCGCGCCCGGAATATCACGCGGCGAGCATTCTCGACGATCTGCGCCGCCGGGACTTTACGGCCAATGCCATGGCGCTGTCTTTGAATGAAGGTTCCTGGGGGCTGCTGCTCGATCCACTGAACGGGACTGCGGACATCTCCGCCCGCAACCTTCGGCTGGTCAGCAATTATGGATTTCTAGAGGACCCGATCCGGATGGTGCGCGCCGTTCGTCTAATGTCCCGCACCGGCTGGGACATGGAGGAGCGCACCAAGGCCCGCTACGACAACGCCAAGGCGGAAGCCGTGATCAGTGCCATTACCGCCGTGCAGCGCGGATATGAGCTGGAAGAGATCGCATATGAGGAGGAGCCGCTGCAGGTCATCAAAGCGCTGGAGTCTGAAGGCTGGATGGAGAGCCTGTCCAGCGGCTGGACAAGCCGTTCGGCGGACGCGCCGGGAATTGAACGTCTGCATGAGCGCCTGGTACAGCTTCTAATGGCCGGCCTGCACCCGGATTCCTCCGCCGCGCAGTTCCGTCTATTGACGGCCAAGCTGACGCCGGCAAACCTGAGCGCGCTGAAGCGGCTGTTTGTCCGGAACGACCTGATTGCCGAGATGGATGCGTTGGACCGCGATGCCAAGAAGGTGCTGCAACAGATGACTGCGAAGGACGCGGCCAAGCCTTCTCAACTCTGGAAGCTGTTGCACAGTGTGAAGCCGGAAGCGGTGCTATGGCTGTTCTTCACGGGCAAAGGCGCGGCCATACAGGGCCGGTTTGAAAACTTCTTCACCAAGTGGTCGGAGGCGCGCCAGAAGATTCCGAACGCGATTTTGCAGGACATGCGGATTTTGCCGGATGTCTCCGGTTATGACGAGTTGCTGGACAAACTGACGTTTGCCTTTATGGATGACGAGCTGCCGAATGAAGAGGCGATCCGCAAATTCGCCGAGCCGTATTCTCCGCCCGCGCCGCCACCCCCGGTCATTGTGCGCCGCAGCCGAGCCGTCAAAAAAGTTGTCGAGCCGAAGGGATCGAAAAAAGGGAAAAAGGCGTCCAAGAAGGCCCTGGCGGAGATGCCGGGAGATATCAGCGTCGCCGCTTCCGACGGGTCCGAACCGCTTGCGGCACAGCCTGAGACTGTTCCGACAAAGGCTGTTGCTGGCAAAGCAGCATCAAAGTCGGCGGCCATGCCCGCAAAGACCGGTGCAGTTTCGGGAGCCAAGAAAAAGCCTGCGAGCGAATTGAAGGCCGCAAAAACTTCGCCGGTACCCGCGGGTGCAAAGAAAGCGACTGCGAGCAAAACGGTCAACGCTGTACCGGTGAAAGGGAAGCAGCCTGCATCGGTAAAATCCGCCTCGCCGGTGAAGTTAGCAGCGAAGAAGTCGGCAAAGGCAAACAGTAAGCCCGCAGCCAAGATAAGCGGCCCCACCCACAAGGCGGGTCTGGCTGCAAAGCCCGCTACCAAGGCCAAAGCAGCTTCGCATACGACGAAAAGTTCCTCGAAGCCGTCCGGCAAGCCCCGTCCTTCGGTCAAGGCATCCGGGGAAAAAGTCGAGAAGGCAAAGAGCAAGCCGAAGGCCAAGACGGCCAATATTTCTGCGGGCAAGCACAAACCAGCGGTGAAGAAAAAGTCCAGCAAGTAAACCACGCGGCGTCAGGTTTCCGGAGAACGATTTAGCCGGCAAGAATTCTGAGGTTGTCCGCCAGAGCATTCCACCTGTGTCTGTGGTGGGTGAGATTTTCTACGTGTTGCAGTTCTTTTGGGAGCGGTCACGCAGAGTTTAAATTCTCTCAACACGCCATCAGGAGAAATGTTCTAGTCTCCGCCGCCTTCAGAAATCACGGCGATCACCTCTGGTGGAAGTATGCCCAGCTTTCTATACACCGGACGAATATGCAGCCGGATGTTCGGCAGTTGCGTGGCGAACCAGCCTGCGGCAGCTATGCAAAAAGCGCCGGTGACGAGCAGGGTTGTTGGAGCGCTGAAAAAATGCGCGAGCCCGCCCGCCAGCAGACTGCCAAATGGCGCCATGCCTACGAATGCCATAGTGTAGTAGCTCATGACGCGGCCTCGTTTGTCCTCTGGAACGATGGTCTGGATGATGGTGTTGCTGGCCGCCATCTGCTGCATCATGCCGAAGCCGGTGATCACCATCAAAACCAGAGAGAGCCACAAGACGCGTGACAGCGCAAAGGCCATGAGGCCCGCGCCAAAGACGGCGGAGGAGATGGCGATTACGCGGCCCAGACCCAATACGGACTTTCGCAGCGCGAGTGAAATTGCTCCGACAAGGGCGCCAGCCCCCAGCGCTCCCATAAGAAAGCCGAGCGTGTGTGCGCCGCCGTGCAGGACTTTCGCGGCGAACACGGGCATGAGCACCGTGAAAGGCATTCCCATCAAACTGATGGAAGCGAACAGCAGCAGGATCGTTCGTGCCGGAGCGAACTCCGAAACGTAGGTCCAGCCTTCTTTCAACTGCTCCAGCATGGAGACCACCGCAACCCTGGGTGTGAAGGTGGGAACGCGCATCATGAGCAGGGAAGCGATGACGGCGATGTAGCTGACGCCGTCAATCAGAAAGCAATATCCTTCGCCGAACCCCGCAATGACCAGACCTGCGAGCGACGGACCTACCAGACGCGCCATGTTCACCATAGAAGAGTTGAGCGCGATGGCGTTGGCAAGGTCTTCGCGGCCTTCGACCATCTGCACCATGAAGGCCTGGCGTCCAGGCATGTCGAAGGCATTGATGAAGCCCTGAAACGCGCTCAGGACAAATATTTCCGTGATGGTGATTCTGTGGCTGAGGGTGAGCACGGCAAGCGCCAGCGACTGCACCATGGCAAGAGTCTGGGTGACGACCAGAACATGGCGGCGGTTCAACCGATCGACCCAGACTCCGGCGAACGGGGCCAGCAGGAAGGTGGGGATCTGGCCGGTGAACCCGACGATGCCAAGCAGCCACGCCGAACCTGTCAGCCTGTAGACCAGCCACGCGGTGGCGATGCGCGTCATCCAGGTGCCGATGAGCGAAATACTCTGACCGCCGAAGAACAGACGGAAGTTGCGATGGCGCAGCGCGCGCCAGGCCAGAGCCAGCCCTTCGGCTGGGGGCGCGACTGGAAGAGCGTTCTGAGTTAGAGGCTTGGTTTCCGGCACGATTCAATGATTTGCGGCCCCGCGGCATGGGGCGCACCTGTTTAGATGCTATCCGCTTCCTGAGGATGCGGATAGCAGAGGGCTTGCAGGAGTCAGGTCTCAGGAAATCGACGGTTTCAACCGCGATTTCCTCAGCCAATCCAGCGGCCTGCTTCATTCAGCCGGGGTTCCGTTCTGCATGCCGACTAGAATTGAAGAGAAGACGATGGCTGAATTTACTCATTTGCACCTGCATACGGATTATTCGCTGCTCGACGGAGCCTGCGATGTGGAGAAGCTGCTGAAGCACGTCAAAGGGATGGGCCAGAAGGCTGTCGCCATGACGGACCACGGCAACATATACGGCGCGGTGCAGTTTGCCGATGCCGCGAAGAAATACGATATTAATCCGATCCTTGGCTGTGAGTTGTATATCTGCCAGAAGGAAGACCATCGCGCAGACCCGCAGGGAGATGTGTATCACCACTTGCTGGTGATTGCGGAAAACGACGAAGGCTATCGCAATCTGGTGCGGATCACATCGGAGGCGTCGCTGCATGGCTTCTATCGCAAGCCGCGCGTGAGCAAAAAATTTCTGGCGGAACACGCCAAAGGGCTGATTGGATTTTCCGGCTGCCTGGCCGGGGAGCTATGCGACAGCCTGATGAAGGGCAACTACAACACTGCCCGTTCCACCGCCAAGCAGTATGAGGACATCTTCGGGCGCGGGAATTTTTTTCTGGAGATACAGGACCAGGGGCTGGAGCTGGAAAAAAAGATCCACGCCGACCTTTTCCGGCTGGAAAAAGAGCTCGATATTCCGCTGATTGCGACCAACGACAGCCACTACATCGGCCATGACGACCACCATGCGCACGATGTGCTGCTCTGCGTCCAGACCGGCAGCACCATCCACGACGAGAAGCGCTTCCGCTTCGATGGTGACCAGTTCTACGTAAAGTCCGCCGAAGAGATGATGAGCGTTTTTTCGCAGACCCCGGAGGTAGTTTCGCGCACCATGCAGTTCGCCGAGCGCTGCCATGCGAAGGTCGGCAAGGTAGAGAATTCTTTTCCTCAGTTCGATGTTCCGCCCGGCTTCACCATCGACAGCTACTTTGAAAAAGTCTGCCGGGAGGGATTTCGTCGCCGTCTCGATAGCTCCATCCAGCATCTGCGCGACAGGGGCAACCTGCGGCACACGACGGAAGAATACGAGCAGCGGTTGCAGCGAGAAATAGACTGCATCCAACAGATGAAGTTTTCCGGCTATTTCCTTATTGTGTGGGACTTTATACGCTACGCAAAAGAGCAGGATATTCCCGTCGGTCCGGGCCGAGGCTCGGCGGCCGGCTCGCTGGTTTCCTACGTCATGGGGATCACGGACGTCGATCCTTTGCAGGGCGACTTGCTGTTTGAGCGCTTTCTGAATCCGGAACGCGTGTCCATGCCGGACATTGACATCGACTTCTGCATGAACCGGCGCGGCGAGGTGATCGATTACGTCACGCGCAAATACGGACGCGAGCAGGTGGCGCAGATTATCACGTTCAACACCATGGCAGCGAAAGCGGCGATTAAGGACGTGGGTCGTGCGCTGGCCATGCCGTATGGGGAAGTCGACAAGATTGCAAAGCTGATACCGGCCACCATCGGCATGACCATTGACGATGCGCTGAAAGAATCTGAGCCGCTGCAGCAGGTGTACGAGAACGACCCACAGATACGGGAGATGATTGACATCGCCCGCAAGCTGGAAGGGCTGGCGCGAGGCGCAGGCGTACACGCGGCGGGCGTGGTGATTGCGCCCGAACCACTGACCAATCTGGTGCCGCTGAGCCGCAACAAGAACGACGAAATAGTCACCGCGTATGACATGAAGGCAATTGAGAAAATCGGTCTGCTGAAGATGGATTTTCTTGGTCTGACGGCTCTGACGGTCATTCATGAAGCCCTGCGTCTGATACGGGTCAATCATGGCGTCGAGGTCGATATGGAGACGCTGGCGTTAGATGACAAGCAGACCTTCGAGCAGGTGTTTCACCGCGCACTGACCTCCGGCGTGTTCCAGTTTGAATCGACCGGTATGCGTGATGTTTTGCGCCGCTACAAGCCGGATTCCATTGCCGACCTGACAGCTTTGAATGCGTTGTATCGTCCCGGGCCGATGGGAATGATCGATGACTTTGTCGAGCGCAAGTGGGGCCGCAAAGTAGTCCAGTACGAACTGCCGGAGATGGAAGCGATCCTGAAAGAGACGCTTGGCGTGATGGTGTATCAGGAACAGGTGATGCAGATTGCCAATGTCCTGGGCGGATATTCTCTAGGAGAAGCGGACCTGCTACGTCGCGCGATGGGAAAAAAAGATCCGGTAGAGATGGCCCGGCAGCGCAACCGTTTTGTGCAGGGAGCGCTCGATAAAAAATTCCCCCAGAAAAAAATCGAGCACATCTTCGACCTGATGGAACGGTTTGCCGGATACGGATTCAACAAGTCCCACTCCGCGGCGTATGCGCTGCTGGCGTATCACACGGCATATTTGAAGACGCATTACGCGAAGGAGTTCATGGCGGCGCTGCTGACGTCTGAAGTCAGCAAGCCGGACAACGTGGTGAAGTACATCAAGGAATGCCGCGAGATGGGCATTGCCGTCGAGCCGCCGGATGT
>JADEYI010002215.1_pt1 | contig 10530 bp, 10 predicted proteins | sample 8542331 | NCBI WGS metagenome assembly JADEYI01 (sample SAMN16510988, study PRJNA670497) | mine drainage metagenome | isolation source: biofilm near Copperflume 1 | place: Germany: Marsberg coppermine Kilianstollen | collected 2018-02 | reverse complement strand
TCCGGTCCCCGACGGCCGCGGCCCCCCGCCGACGAGCGGTCCCAACCGATCCGCCAGCACGCGGCGGGCGTAGACTCACGGTGACCATGTTGTTCCTGTGGGTCGTCGCCGGACTCGTGCTCCTCGCGGTGGAGCTGCACACGGTCGCCTTCTACGCCCTGTTCCTCGCCGCCGGCTCGTTCGTCGCGGCGATCCTCGTGATCTTCGTCCCGGACAGCCCGGTCTGGGTCCAGGCGCTCCTCGCGGCCGTCGCCTCGATCGTCGGCATGCTCGCCCTGCGGCCGTTCGCGAGTCGCGCCTTCCTCAATCGTCGCGACGGCGTCGTCTCGCGCGGCGTCCACGGCGGCCTCGTCGGACAGGAGGCGCTCACCCTGGACGCGATCGGCGACGAACATCATCCCGGGCATGTCCTCCTCGCGAGCGAGCGATGGCTCGCCGTGACGGACCATCCGGATCCCCTCGGCAGCGATGTGGCTGTCGGGGTCATCGCCGTGCGCGGAACGACGCTCCTCGTCCGTCCGCTCGAGCGTTCGGCGCCGTTCGCAGAAGGAGGAGTCCGTCGTGGATAGTGGTGTGATCGCCGGGATCGTCGTCGCGATCGTCATCTTCGTCGTCATCGTCGCCTTCCTGGGCCAGGCGGCGAACGTGATCCAGCAGGGATACGTCGGGGTCGTCAAGCAGTTCGGCGAGTTCAAGTCGATCCACAATCCGGGCCTGGCCCTCATCGTGCCGTTCTACCAGACGCTCGTCCGCGTCGACATGCGCGAGATCCCCCGTCCCGGCGACCGCCAGGAGGTCATCACCAAGGACAACGTCGTTGTGGCGGTGAACGCGACGATCTTCACCCAGGTGGTCGACGCGAAGCAGGCGCTCTTCAGCGTCTCCGATTTCGACGTCGCCATCGACGCGATCGCCCGGACCGCGCTCCGGTCCGTCATCGGAACGCTCTCCCTCGACCAGGCGCTGTCCGAGCGCGAGCGGATCAACGTGGACGTCCAGCAGCAGATGGAGGCGGTGACCGACAAGTGGGGGATCCGGATCAACCGGATCGAGATCGTCGAGATCACCCCGCCGCCACAGATCCTCCAGGCTCTCGCCCTCCAGAAGCAGGCGGACCAGGAGAAGCGGGCGAAGATCCTCCAGTCCGAGGGCCTTCAGCAGTCGGCGGTCAATGTCGCGGACGGCAACCGGCAGGCAGCGATCAAGAGCGCCGAAGGCGAACGGCAGTCGGCGATCCTCCGGGCGGAGGGCAACCGGCAGGCGGCGATCCTCGAGGCCGAGGGTCGAGCCCAGGCGATCAAGACGGTCTATGACGCGATCAAGGCAGCGGCGCCGGATCCGACGCTCGTCGCGATCCTCCAGCTCGACACGCTCGCCAAGTTCGCCGCCAGCGAGAACACGAAGATCGTCATCCCGGCCGAGAGCTCTGCGCTCCTCGGAGCGGCGCAGGCCCTGCGGTCGGTCCTCATGGACGTGCCGACGCTGCCGCCCAGCGGAAGCTGACCTGGCGAGGACGAGAACGGGCGCCGAGCCCGGTTCGCCGGTCGACGGCCTCGAGGCGCTCCGCGCCGAGATCATCGCCTGCCGCCGCTGTCCGCGTCTCGTCGAGTGGCGCGAACGAGTCGCCCGCGAGAAGGTCGCGCGCTTCGCGGACGAGCCGTACTGGGGTCGTCCGCTGGCCGGCTTCGGCGATCCCGAGGCGCGGATCCTCATCGTCGGGCTCGCCCCGGCGGCGCACGGCGGCAACCGGACCGGGCGAGTCTTCACCGGCGACCGGTCGGGCGATTTCCTGTGGTCCGCGCTTCATGTCAACGGGCTCGCCGACAGGCCGTCATCGCGCCGGGCGGACGACGGCCTCACCCTCCGCGGGGTCTACATCGCCGCGGCGGTCCGCTGTGCGCCACCCGCGAACCGACCGACGATCGAAGAGCGCGACCGATGTCTCCCATTCCTCCAGCGGGAGCTGGCGTTCCTGCCAAGGATTCGAGTCATCGTCGCCCTCGGCGCCTTCGGGTGGGACGCCGTCTTGCGCGTCCTCGGGGCGGACGGCCACGCCATCAGGCCGCGGCCACGGTTCGGGCACGGCGCGGAGGCGGTCGTCGGGCCGTACGTCCTGTTCGGGTCGTATCACCCGAGCCAGCAGAACACGTTCACCGGCCGCCTCACCACGCCAATGTTCGAGACGCTGCTCGCGCGGGCGAAAGCCGCGACCCGGTAGCGGTTCGCGCGTCGAGCAGATGTGCCCGCGGCCGCGCAGCCGCGGATCCGCGTCGCCCCGCGTCCCGCGCGTCTGTCGCCGCCCCGTCCGCCCGCTCGGACGTCCCCTCGTCGAAGGAATGTGACATCTGATCCCCAGGCGGGCGTTGGTCACGGGATCGCTGCCAGATGACTCCCGTGGTGCGCAGATGCCGTGATTGAGGATCGATCCGGAGTCCGGGCCACGCTCAATGGGGATCGCGTCGTCCTCGCCATCCTCCCGGACCACCGACGAGTGCCCTCTTGAAGACCAAATGACGGTTTCTCGCGGCCCGAACCACCCGAGCCCCACCCGAGCCCCAGCCGAACCACCCGAGCCCCACCCGAGCCCCAGCCGAGCCGCCGAGCCACGCCCGAGCCCGCCGAGCCGCCCCCCCGAGCCACCCGAGCCCGCCGAGCCGCCCCTCCGAGCCACCCGAGCACGCCGGGATGCCACCCGAGACTCGCCGCGATGCCACCCGCGTTCCGCCTCCCGTAGACTCTCCGGGCCATGGTGACCGAGCGCGACTACTACGACGTCCTGGGCGTCGCCCGCGGAGCGAGCGACGCGGACATCAAGCGCGCGTTCCGCAAGCTCGCCCAGCAGTGGCACCCGGACGTGAGCAAGGAACCTGCCGCGGACGAGCGTTTCAAGGAGATCAACGAGGCGTACCAGATCCTCTCCGACCCGCAGCGCCGGCAGGCCTACGACACGTTCGGCCGGGCGGGCGTCAGCGGCGCGGCCGGTGACGCGGGCTTCGGGGCCGGGTTCGGGAACTTCGGCGACATCTTCGATGCGTTCTTCGGTGGCGGCACAGCCGCGAACGCGCGTCACGGGCGACCGCCGACCGGGAGCGACCTGCGGTACGACCTTCGGATCTCGTTCGCCGAGGCGGTGGCGGGAACCGAGAAGGAGATCGAGTTCGCGGTCCTCGTTCGGTGCGAGACGTGCCGCGGGAGCGGAGCGAAGTCGGGCACGGACGCGACCACGTGTCCGCAGTGCAACGGGCGCGGCGAGGTGCGAAGCGTCCGTCAGACGATGCTCGGCCAGATGGTGAATGTCACCACCTGCCCGCGCTGCCGGGGCGAGGGCCGGGTGGTCGAAGCGCCGTGCGAAACGTGCCACGGCGATGGACGGGTCGAGCGGAAGCGGAAGGTCCGGGTCTCGATCCCCGCCGGCATCGACGAGGGTCATCAGATGCGGCTCTCCGGCGAGGGTGAGGCGGGTCCGCGCGGGGGTCCGCCCGGCAGCCTGTACGTGGCGATCCATGTCGCCCCGCACGCGGACCTCAAGCGGGATGGGACGGAGCTCTACTACGAACTCGACATCTCGATCGCCCAGGCAGCCCTCGGCACCCGCCGCCGCGTACCGACGGTCGAAGGAGACGAGGAGATCGAGATCAAGCCCGGCACCCAACCCGGGACCGAACTTCGCCTCCGCGGCAGGGGCGTGCCACATCTCCGTCGGACGGGCTCGCGCGGCGACCTCCACGTGCTCGTCCGGGTGACGGTTCCGACGAAGCTCACGAAGGAGGCACGCGCCGCGCTCGAGACCTATGCGACGGCGACCGGCGAGCAGGTGGGTCCGCACGGCCACGGCGGGATCATCGACCGTGTCCGCGATGTCCTCGGCTGATCCCGTCGCCGCGGTCGGCGGCGCACCGGCCGGCGGCTCCGACGGCGGCGCGGCGGACGACGACGGCGGGACCGCACCCGACGACGACGGCGGCGCGGCGAACGACGACGAAGGGACCTCAGCGGACGGCACCTGGCTCGAGCTGTCGGTGGCCGCGGACGTCGAGGCGGTGGAGGCGGTGAGCGAGATCCTCGGCCGCGTCGCCTCCGGCGGGACGAGCGTCGAGCCCGCGTTCATCCTCAGCGACGAGGGGCTCGGCGCGTTCGTGGACGCCTCGCGACCGGCGACCGTCCGGGCGTACCTCCCCGCGCGCGACCGAACGGCGGCGCGGACCGCCATCCACGACACCCGGATCGCGCTCGGCCACCTTCAGGCGTTCGGGATCCGGCCGATCGGCGACCTCGACGTCCGGGTCGTGCACGAGGCGGACTGGGCGGAGGCGTGGAAGGCGCATTTCCCGGTCCTGCGCGTCGGTCGCCGGCTCGTCATCCGGCCGACCTGGCGTCGGCATGCGCGGCGACCGGACGACGTGGTGCTCGCTCTCGACCCGGGGATGGCCTTCGGGACGGGCCTCCATCCAACGACCCGGCTCTGCCTCGCGGCGCTCGAGGTGGTCGCCGACCGCGCCGCCCCCGCGCTCGGTCGCGTCCTCGACGTCGGGACCGGCTCCGGGATCCTCGCGATCGCCGCCGGCCTGCTCGGTGCGGACGCGATCGTCGGCGTGGATCCCGATCCGATCGCCGTCGACGCGGCGAGGGCGAACATCGGCCGCAACGGTCTCGCGCGACGGACGCGGATCCGGGCCGGCTCCGTTCCGACCGGCGAGCCGCCGTTCGACATCGTCCTCGCCAACCTCATCGCGTCGCTCCTCGTCACCCTCGCACCGGACCTGAGCGCCGAGCTGGCGCCCGACGGCACGCTCATCGCGTCGGGCATCTTCATCGACCGCGAGGGCGATGTCCGGGCGGCGTTCGAGGCCGCCGGGCTCACGGTGCTCGACCGCCTCGCCGAGGGGGAGTGGGTGGCGCTCGTCGCGACTCGTAACGGGACGCGACTATGATCGGGCCGATGACGACCGACTGCCTCTTCTGCGGCATCGCCCGCGGCGACGTCCCCGCCACCCAGGTCCACGCCGACGATGTCATCGTCGCCTTCCGCGATATCGCGCCGCGCGCGCCCACCCACATCCTCCTCATCCCGCGCGAGCACATCGCGTCGGCGGCGGACCTGACGGAGGCGCACGGACCGCTCCTCGGGCGACTGTTCGCGATGGCGGCGGAGGTCGCCCGGCGGGAGGGGATCGCCGACGGCGGATACCGGATCGTCTCGAACGTCGGGCGGTGGGGCGGCCAGACCGTCGATCATCTGCACATCCATCTCATGGGCGGACGACCGTTCACCTGGCCGCCCGGGTGAGGCCGCCGACGCGCGGAGCGAGCGGCGGATCGCGGTCGCCGAGGATCGGGCGGGTCACCGCCGCGGCAGCGGTCGGTCTGCTCATCGGACTCGCACTCGCCGGCTGCGGGGTCGCCGCGCCGACCGGTCCGATCACCCCGGCGCCCACATTCGCACTCCCGACCTACTCGACTGCCATCGCCGAGACCCGCCGCGAGATCGCGGCGGCGCTCGCGGTCGACTCACTCCAGCTCCAGGACGCGACGCAGCCGTTCCGGCCGCCCGAGCCCCTCGCCTTCATCGATGCGCCGCGCGGCATCTTCCAGGTGATCCTGCCGGCGGATCCGGCCCACGGCTACATCGTCGTCTACGAGTTCCGCGACGTGGCGACCGCGGCGACCGCCGGCCGCCAGCTCGCGTCGTTCGTGGGCACCGGTCCCGGCCGGGTGGAGTTTCCGCCCGACACCCAGCATGTGATCCGTCAGCTCGGGACGACGATCGTCGACTACAGCTGGTCGCCGGCAAACTCGACGGACGCCCGGGCCCCCATGATCCTCACGGCCCTCGCCACGGTCGGCATCGCCGTCCCCGTGCCGCAGTAGGCGGCCTGCCCGCTTCGGAACCTGGCCCGCCTCGGGCCCGCTTCGGAACCCGGCCCGCTTCGGAACCCCGCTCAGGAACCTTCGCGGACCGGCAGCGGTTCCTCCACCGCGGCCCAGCGGCGGACCTGATCGCGCTTCACCTTGAGGGTGTGGGTGCGGGGGAAGTCCGCCTCGGGCCAGAGGCGCCAGCCGACGATCCGCTGGTGGATCGCGAGGGCCCGATTGGCCGATCGGACGGCCTCGTCGATTTCCGCTCTGATCGCCGCCCCGCCGATCGCGGCGCTCACCTCCGCCGGCGTGCCGCTCACCTCCGCCGGCGTGCCGCTCACCTCCGCCGGCGTGCCGCTCACCTCCGCCGGCGCTCCGCCCTGCGGGATCGTGTGCGAGCCCGGCGCCAGGACCACCGCCTCGATCCGTCCGGGCAGCGTCTCGACGACGACGGAATCGCGGATGCCGGCGACCCGCAGGGCGTTCTCGATGTCTTCCGGATAGACGTTGAGCCCGTTCGGCAGCACGATGATGTCCTTCGTCCGCCCCATGAGGATGAGCCGACCCTCGGGATCGAAGCGCCCGATGTCGCCCGTCCGGTACCACCCGTCGGAGGTGAACGCCGCCGCGGTCGACGCCGGATCGCGCCAGTAGCCGCTGAAGACATTCGGGCCGTGGACGAGGATCTCGCCGTCGTCGGCGAGGCGGACCTCCACCGGCGCCACGGACCGCCCCACCGTGCCCAGACCGTGATCCTCGCGGCTCGTGCACGCGGCGAACCCGCATTCGGTGGATCCGTAGCCCTGGATGACGACGACGCCGAGGTCCTCCCACGCCTGCTGGAGCGCCGGCGGGAGGAATGCCGCCGTCGACACGAGGAGCCGAAGGCCGCCCCCGAACTCGGCGTGGACCCGGCGGAAGAGCCACCGCCGCGCCGGGTACGGCAGCCGCCGGGCGACCCGTCGAAGGCGACCGAAGGCGCGACTCCGCCCGGATCGCTCGACCTCCCGCTCGATCGAGCTCCAGAACAGGTCGAGGACCTGGGGCACGAGGATCATCGAGGTCGTCCGATGGTCGCGGATCGACTCGAAGATGACCCGTGGGTTCCGGCTCCGGACATAGAGGATGTCCGCGCCGACGTCGATCGCGTAGAGCAGTCCGACCGCCTGCTCGAGGAGATGGGAGAGGGGAAGGAGCGACACGATCCGGTGCTCGAGGGGCGGGATGACCCGATGGATCGCCTCGATGGAGGCGAGGACGTTGCCGTGGGTGAGCATGACCCCCTTCGGCGCTCCGGTCGTTCCGGAGGTGAAGACAAGCTCGAAGAGGGTGGAGCGGTCCGGTCGCGGCAGGGCCGCCACGCGCTCCTCCCAGTCGGCCGGGAACGAGTCGTCCCGTTCGGCCGCGAGCGCCTCGACCGTCGTCGTCGGCATCCCGTCGAGGCGGGCATCGCGGGGATCCGGTGATTCGCGACCCGTCCCGATCGCGAGGTGGCGTGCTTCCGCCTTCTCCACGATCCGCTCGATCGCGTCGGGGGCCATCCGGAGGTCGAGCGGCACGAGGACGATCCCCGCCCGCATCGCCCCGAGGTAGACGGCCGGGAGCTCCGGCGCGGACGGCGACCAGGTGAGCAGCCGGTCGCCCGGCACGAGGTCGAGGGCGGTCAGTCGCCAGGCGACGATCCGGCTCCGTCGCTCGAGCTCGCGGTACGACCACGCCTGCCCCGTCCCGTCGTCGCGGCGGATGCCGAGCGCGGTCCGGTCGCCGTACCGGGCCGCCGCACGCTCGAGCAGCTCGACGAGGCTCTCCACGGCGCCAGGGTACCCGCGGCGGCGGGCCGGATGTGGACAGGCGGGCCGGATGTCACTGGACAGGTCCGGCGGAGCGTGGCAATATACCCCCTGGGAGTATCACCTCGGGAGCAGGGAACGGCGCCGTGACCGACCAGACCATCCAGATCATCACGCTTCCGGTGGAGGGCATGACGTGCGCGTCGTGCGTCAACCGGATCACCCGCTTCCTCGACAAGGTGGACGGCGTCGAGGAGGCGAACGTCAACCTCGCGACAGAGTCGGCGACGGTCCGGTTCGATCCCGCGCGAACGGACATCGAGGGTCTCGTCGCCGCCGTGGAGGCGGCCGGCTACACGGCGGTCCCGGCGAGCGACGCCGCGGCGCCGGCGACCAGCGCGGACGCCGCCGAGCCCACCTACGCCGAGCGCCATCTCGCGGACCTGCGCCGCCGGGTCACGGTCGCCGGGATCCTCACGATCCCGCTCCTCCTCGGCCTCGCCCACATGACGATCGCCCCGTTCCTCCCGTCGTTCCTCACGGACCCATGGCTCCAGCTCGCGCTCGCGACCCCGGTCCAGGCGTACGCGGCGGCGCCGTTCTATCGGGGCGCCTTCAACGCGCTTCGACACCGCACGACGGACATGAACACGCTCGTCGCCGTCGGCACGAGCGCGGCCTACGGATACAGCGTCGCCGCCATCGTCGCGCCGGCGTTCTTCGCCGTGGCCGGCCGCTCGGTGGGGGACGCCCCGCCCCTCTATTTCGACACGGCGGCGACGATCGTCACCCTCATCCTTCTCGGCCGCTTCCTCGAGGCGCGGGCGCGGAGTCACACCTCGGACGCCATCCGCCACCTCATCGGGCTCACGCCGCGGACCGCGCGGGTCGTCCGCGCCGGCGTGGAGCTCGACATCCCGATCGAGGCGGTCGTCGCCGGCGACGTCGTCCTCGTCCGGGCGTCCGAGCGCACCCCGGTGGACGGTGTCGTCCTCGACGGGCGCTCCGCCGTGGACGAGAGCATGGTCACCGGCGAGAGCATGCCGGTGTTGAAGGGGCCGGAGGACGAGATCATCGGCGGAACCCTCAACGGCTCGGGGTCGTTCACCTACCGGGCGACCCGGGTCGGCGCGGATACCGTCCTCGCCCGGATCGTGCGGCTCGTCCAGGATGCCCAGGGGTCGCGCGCGCCGATCCAGCGGCTCGCGGACCGGGTGACCGGGATCTTCGTCCCGATCGTCATCGCCGTCGCGACGCTCACGTTCGTCGTCTGGTTCGTCGCCGGGGCGGCGCCGGCGTTCAACCTCGCCCTCCTCAACACGATCGCCGTCCTCATCATCGCCTGCCCGTGCGCCCTCGGCCTCGCGACGCCGACCTCGATCATCACCGGCACCGGCAAGGGCGCTGAGCACGGCATCCTCTTCCGGAACGCCGAGGCCCTCGAGCGGCTGCAGGCCGTGACGACCGTCGTCCTCGACAAGACCGGGACGCTCACCGAGGGGAAGCCCCGGGTGACGGACGTGGTCCTCGCGCCAGCGCCAGTGTCGGCGGCGGCGGGGTCGGGGTCGGGGTCGGCCTCCGCGACGGCGGGCCTCACCGAGCGTGAGCTCCTCCGCTTCGCGGCCGCGGCCGAACGGGGCTCGGAACACCCCCTCGGCGAAGCGATCGTCCGCCACGTCGGTGGCGAGGGTATCGCGGCGACCGCCGCCACCGGGTTCGTTGCCACTCCCGGCGACGGGGTGTCCGCGCTCGTCGATGGGAGGTCCGTCCACGTCGGGCGGGCCGGGTTCGTGGGTGTCGAGGCGTCGATGCCGCTCGTCGCGGAGGCCGAGCGCCTTGCTCGCCTCGGTCGCTCGCCCGTCTTCGTCTCCATCGACGGCCGGCCGGCCGGGCTCATCGCCATCGCCGACCCGCTCAAGGAAGGATCGGCGGCCGCCGTCGCCGAGCTCCGTCGACTCGGACTCACCGTGACGATGCTCACCGGTGACGGCGAGACGACGGCCCGGGCGATCGCCGCCGAAGCGGGCGTGGAGCAGGTCATCGCCGACGTGCGACCGGCCGAGAAGGCGGCGCGCGTCCGGGCGCTCCAGGCGGCGGGCGCGGTCGTCGCGATGGTCGGCGACGGCGTGAACGATGCGCCGGCCCTCGCCTCCGCGGACGTCGGCATCGCGATCGGGACCGGGACGGACATCGCGATCGAGTCCGCCGGAGTGACGCTCATGAGCGGCGATCTCCGGGGTCTCGTCACGGCCGTCGCCCTGTCGCGCGCGACGATGCGGAACATCCGCCAGAACCTCTTCTGGGCGTTCGCCTACAACGTCGCCCTCATCCCCCTCGCCGCCGGCGCCCTGTACCCGTTCACCGGCTGGCTCCTCGACCCGATCTTCGCGGCGGGGGCGATGGCCCTCTCGTCCGTGACCGTCGTCTCGAACGCCCTGCGACTCCGGGACTTCCGGATCCCCGCCACCCGGCGGACCACCCCCACGACACTTCGAGAGGAGTTCTCCCGATGACCGAGCAGCCCCAGCCCACCACGCTCGTCGACCCGGTGTGCGGCATGACCGTCGACCTGGCAGAGGCGCGGGCGGACGGGCTCGTCACGGTGCACGATGGGACGACGTATGCGTTCTGTGGTCGAGGCTGCCTCCTCGACTTCCGCGACGACCCGGTCCGATATCTCGATCCGGGGCATACGCCGTCGATGTGACTCCCGGGCGGGGCCGGTAGCCGCCGCCCGCCGCCCGCGCTCGTCGTCCGGGCGCGGTCGCCGTCTCGGCCTGCCGGCGCCGGATCCCGTGTCCGCGCCGCCTCCTGCGCCGGCCGCCTCCTGCGCCGGATCCCGTGTCCGCGCCGCCTCCTGCGCCGGCCGCCTCCTGCGCCGGAT
>JADEYI010002214.1_pt1 | contig 10531 bp, 20 predicted proteins | sample 8542331 | NCBI WGS metagenome assembly JADEYI01 (sample SAMN16510988, study PRJNA670497) | mine drainage metagenome | isolation source: biofilm near Copperflume 1 | place: Germany: Marsberg coppermine Kilianstollen | collected 2018-02 | reverse complement strand
GCGGTGGGTGGGCAGGACGGATGAAGAGCGCGCAGAGCAGCGCAAGGCTGCGCGCCTGTGCCTGGACACATCGGCACACGCGGGCTCAGAATACCGCCGCCTTGTGCATGTCCTCTCCAATGTACGGTTCGGATGTCACCTTGAGACTGTCACATCAACACCTGGCTGCATATCCTCGTATGATGCATTGGGCTTTTGGTGTAGCCTCCATTGTCATACAGTGCCGATACAGGTGTGCCATGCAGGCTGCGCTGAATCAACAGGACAGCGCGTCGGATGGCACAGCAGACACGTCACGGTGGATGCCCCTCCAGCACATGCGTGACTCCCTCACAGACGTCCAGCAGGACACCAGCGCAGGGTCGCAGCAGGAACAGGCTCCTGTGTCGCCATCGCCGCCACCCCTGCCGTGTATACGGGAGACCTCTGAGCCGCCAGCCACGAAGCTGCTGAGTGAGGGGGAGGAGGGCCGACGAGGACAGCGCTTCTACAAGCATTTTGTGGAGTCCACGGGCGGCAGGCTCACTCAGGTGATTGACCCTTCTGCGGTGACGGTAAACCTACCTGTGAAAACTGGTGAAGACAACTTTCTTTAAGCTATACTTCCTTTCTTGAGCTATGCTGCCATTCTTACCTACTCTGGTGTGGATGATTGAATGCTTCGCTTGCGCTTCTTGTTCATGCAGGAGGAGCAAGCCCTGCACGCTGCCGAGCAAGCCGCTGAGTCCATGCAGGACGCCAGCACGGGTCGGATCCTACCGCGCACAGCAGTTCAAGAGCAGCCGGAGTCGCCCTTCTTGGCAAGCAGCCGCAGGCTTGCCATTCCTGCGACGCCGAGCACCAGCCCGCTCAAGGCAGACGGGAGCGCAGATGGCGCGCCGCGCAGATCCTCAGAGCGTCGCAAGGTGTCATTCAGGGTGGAGAGCAAGGAGGCCAGCAGCGATGCAGGTCCTGATGGCGTCAGCGCCGAGTCTCCCGGCAGAGCCATCAGTCTGCAGGAGCTCAGGGAGGTCATGAAGCAGATGCACTACACCCGGTGCGCACTCAACAAAGCTGTCACCTTGATCCGTGGCACTTTGAGTGTTTGGGTCAATGTTTTGCCTGGTGAGATGCTGAACACTGGACCTCATCATATTCTGAGATCTGCCTTTCCATTCAGGGAGGCGGAGGCTGTCACTGAGGCTGAGCTTGCGCAAGGGTTGGCATCCCTGGGATTCCGGTTGGAAGCTTCTGAGGCTCGAGCGCTGGTGGAGAAAATGGATGAACACAGAAGCGGTGCTGTCAGGAAGTCGGCTTTTGTTGCATCTCAACTGGACTGGCCAGCCATCCAGACTGATTACAGGTGAGCGGGCTCCGCTCAGTTTTGTCCTTGCGCACGGGCACCCTGCAAGCAAGAGCAGCTGTGCTGAGGTGTCTTCAACGGGGACAGGGAGCAGTGGTTGGCAGCAGCACGTAAAGTCTTTGAGGGCTTTGATGACGCAAATGGCCTGACAATTCAGCGACTCATGTCTGTGTTACGCGAGAAGCTGCCGGCAGCAGAGGTGGACTATGCCGTGGAGGATGCGCTTGTGGACGCTGGGTACAAGGGTACGACAACTTGAGACAACTCAAGATTTGTGTGTTGGGTTTGCAAAAGGCACGGCTATCATGGCAAGGCATTGTTGATCATGCGTGACCATGATGAGCTGATTTGCAGATGAGGAGGAAATAGACTTTGAGGGATTCATCAGAATTCTTCGTGCGGGATCAGCAGACAGCCTTGACAACCTCGACCAATATGATGCGCGCCTGTCCACCCACCTATCACCTAGAGCGGACTCAGCGCGTGATGATTCAGAGCACAGCCAGTCATAAAAGGCATAGCATGCAGATTTCTGTAAGAAAGTCTGAACAAAACAAATGCGTGCACCTTGTACTTTTCATGGACAGGCCTGTCAATTGGGCAATGGGCTCGGCATGTGACAGGTGTTTGGCCCAGCTCTTGGGGGCGGTGTACGTACCGAGCACCGTGCCTACGGTTGACTGGGTCGTGCTTGGATTTGTTGAGTCCCACAGGGAGGCAGCCATGAGTGCAGCTTGTCTGCAGACGCACTGCAGGAACATGATTATTATAATTACACGTTTTCCAGTCCTAAGGACCAGGTACGTCAAGCAACACCGCAGGAACATTGTGTATTATGATAGTGATGTAATTATACGTATATGCGGAAGAGTTGGCTGTCCGGCCTCTGTGGCAAGGTCTCTCGTGGTACGTCTGCGAGAGACCTCCAGAGTCCGAGCCAGACTGCATTCCCACAGACACCTCCTGTCATGTGCCTTCCTGCCTGTCAATACTTCACCGATGCTGGCCTTCTGAATCGACAGGGGTCAGGTAAAGACCCCATATTTGTGCCAAAATATTAAGGTGACGGCCTCAACCCTTTTGAGAGGTAGGCCTGCGGTGCGTCGAGACAGATCACCAGCACCTGTCGGACTCGAGGAGCCCGCAGTGCTGCTTGGCGCTCTTCAGCTACCTGTGGGGCACTTGTGTGGGGCACTTGTGGCACGACGATTGGCGCTCTGCAGCTGTTGGCCCAGGAGCCCTGCAAGGCATTGTTCTTCTTCCCCCCACCCAGCGGCTGCCCTGCGGCACACCATCTCCGATATAAGCGCTTAAACATTGCGCTGCGATGCGGTCGTTGCTGATTGCGATTGGCTGACCGTCCAAGAGGTGGAGACGCAGCCGTCAAGCTGCAGGACCACGAAGTGTGCTGGCTGGTGAGGTGGGGCACAGACTGACACGCTGGCAAGTGTCCTGAGCAGGCCACCACCTGACGGATGGCGCGCTGCGGGATGACTGCTGACACTGGCGTGCTGGGTCTCTGATATTCGCCAGTGATAAGCCGAGTTGCTTACAGCCCTAGGGTGGCAGAGTGAGTGAAGGCAACACCTGCTCGGGTAAAATTCACGGCAGACATCGTAGCGCTCGCAGCGTATGCGCGTGCATCCACTGCACAACCTCTGCCGGCAAGGCAGGATGCTCATCACCTGCTGCAGGCCCTCAACACGGAGGCAGCGAAGCATTTGGGTGGTGCTTGACCATCCAGCAGGGCGAAACCATTGGAACGACGTAGGTGTGGATGGCTCTGCAGAGCCGCTCCAGCAGCTCCTATGGCACTGATATGAAGGCAGCAATTGCTTGGCAACGTGCGCCCGGCCCAGCAGGCTGAGGCTGAAGCCCACCAGCGCGCGATGCGGGCCACCACCTTCGTGACGTTGGCTGTGTGGTGCGCTGTGGCCGCAGCTGGGGGCTGATTTGACAGAGTACTGCCCAGGTGCTTGAGGCTGTCGCACGACGCCGCAAAGGTGACTCCCATGACCGGATCAAGCCCGGTCCACAGCAACCTGGCACACGTGGCTGCGCAGTGCAGGCCCACGCTAGAGTCCAGTAATGTCTGCGCTGGCTCCTTTGAACGAAGCGTGATGGGCTGGAAAGCCTGCTGCTGCGCGAGGAGCCTGGCATGCGCGGCCACCGGCTGCGCCGCAAGCACGAAGAGGAGCGGCGACTGGAAGACGCACGAGTCCACTAGGAAGGCTTCTGTGTGCCAGCCGTTGACGGCGACGCCGAGGTGCACGCAGCGCTGCGCGCCAGGCCCGAAGCCGACTGCTGCCACGCACCGCTCAATCCAGGCCCTATCGAGACGGTCGGAGGTCTTGCACGAATTCCAGGAATACCAGGACGCCTGGCTGCTGGGTGGCCTTCAAGTAGCTGATCTCCTCGAGGTGGGCCAGCAAGGTATCCCCAGTCCAGAGCTTGGGAAAGAAGCCTATCTGGGTGGCGTCCACAAAATGGTCGAGCATTTGGCAGATGCGGGTGACCTTCGCCCGCGCTGCCAGCTTGGAATCGATGTTGAGCAGCGTGATGGGCCTGTAGCTGGCTGACGACTCCGCTCTCTTGCCCTTGTACAGGAGAGTGATGCGACTCTGTAGCAGTTTTAATAGAATTTGTACGGAATGCCATCCAGCCCAGGGGCCTTGCCGCACGGCAGGCTCATGACAGCGGCTCCAGCTCCGCGAGTGTTATGCTGCCATCAACTAGATCCCCTCTCCTGCTGCTGCTGCCTCTGGGGAAAGCCGCCTGTCCAGTGTCTGAAGCAGCTCACCCTGTGCCGCCTGCGAGACCGGCTGCACCGCGAAGAGGCCCTTGGTTGACTTTCCACTGGCTCGCAGCACGTCGCCGCCCTGCTCTCGCCCTGCTGGGGGGGGGGGGGTTACCCCAGCACCACCCGCGGGCTGTCGGGTGCTAATCGAGTCCTGAGCGCCTGCAGCTCCGTGTGGCCCTGCCTCTCCGTGGCCAGGTAGTGGAACCAGAAAGTGGACTGCTTCTCATAGAAGTGCCACACGATCCCTGCCTGCAGCGCTGCGCTCTTTGCTGCCTCTGTGTCGCCTGCAGCAGGTGGTGAGTTTCCTGCCATAACCGCAGGGTCTCCACGGTGGATGTGCGCTTGTAGGCTGCGAATGCTGCCCGGCTATCGGACTCAAGCTCCCGCCGCACTGCCCTGCGCTCCGCCGCTATGGCCCAGGAGCGCTGCAAGGCGATGTCGTTCAGCCTCTTGAGGTCCACCCAGCGGCTGCCCCGCGTGACTCGGTCTCCGAGGGGGTGTGTGGCGAGAGGTATGCTGGGATCTCCGCTTTTATGCGCTTGCAGAACGGCTGATCATCCAGATGGTGGAGAGGGAGCCTCCAGGCTGCAGAGCGATAGTGTGCTGGCTGATCGCACGCGGCTCCTGGCTGACTCTGGCGCGCAGCGGCACCGATATCAGCCAGCGATCCAGCCGCGCTGCTGACTGGCCTGAGGTGAATATGTGGGTGAAGGCATGCCTGCTGGGGTGGAGGTCTCGCCAGACATCGTAGAGGTGGTGATCTGTCTCGACACGCTGCAGGCCAGTCCACTTCTAGCGTCCGCTGGCAGGGCTGTCCAGGTCCAGCATGTCCTGCTGGCCAGAGATGCAGTTGAAGTCCCCACCCACCCGGTGCCTGTGTACTGGCAAGCTGGTAGGCAGCTCCTGCGTGTTGTAGTGCGGCCGCTCCGCTGCCGCTGCGGGCGCGTAAATGCGTTCGACTGTGTACGGCTGGGCGCTGAATGTGAAGTTTACAAGGAGGGTGGGGCCTGATGCGCTGCTGCTACGCACTTTTGATGTCTGATGTGCGGTATGTAGCCCTGAAGAGGACCGCTACGCTGCGAGAATGGGAGGTGCAGCGGTCCAGAACGCGGGCCCGCTCCAGTTGCAGCGGAGCCCGTTGGGGACCACCTGCTGCCCCTTCCTCTGCAGAGTTGCGGTGGGTCTCCGGGAGGAGGATGACATCCTACTTGTCCCTCTCCAGATGCAGCGCCGCTTGTCTTGTCCCAGCCGTTGACGTTGAGGCTGAGAAGACGCAGGAGGGCAAGTGCTGGCGCCTCATTGCGGCGAGGGCAGCCGTGCCGGTGGGCACTCAGTCCTGGAGTGCCTGTGTGTCCTTTGCTCCTGCGCCCGCCGCTGCTGCGGCTGCCAGTCCGTGGGCTGAAAGCCTGGCACGTCCCGAGCGGCGATGCGCTGCGAGGCCGGCCAGCTGCATGCTTGGCGATGCGGGCGGTGGTGGAGCGCAACTCGAAACCCGGTGGGATTCTGAGGCGCGAGCGCTGGTGGAGAAAACGGACGAACACAGAAGCGGTGCTGTTAGGAAGTCGGCTTTTGTTGCATCTCAACTGGACTGGCCAGCCATCCAGACTGAATATAGGTGAGCGGGCTCCGCTCAGTTTTGTCCTTGCGCACGGGCACCCTGCAAGCAAGAGCAGCTGTGCTGAGGTGCCTCCCGGGGCTCTCCCTTGCTGATCCTGTGGAGGACCTGGCGGCGCGTGGTGGCCTCCCTGACCACTAAGTCATGTGCCGGCCCACAGGCCGAGTACCCGGGCTTGGGGATCCAAGATTTGGCTGCCCCAGAGGCCGAAGAGGTACAGCGTGGCTGCTGCGGCCGGGGGCACCAGAGCGTCCTCCTCCTGCTCCTGTGCTCCAGGCTGCTGGCGCTTCCCCGGTGCGCGGGTGCCAGGGCCTAGTGATGTCCCAGTGCTGCACCAACGCCGGCTGCGCGGTCGCAGGGGGCAACGAGTGCTGACCAGCCTGTGCTCCGTCGTCTGCTGCACGAGGGCGCCTGTGCTGCTGACTGTATGGCTGAGCTGGTCGTGCCCTGCAGCTGTGCGCGACCAGACCCGGCACTCTACAGGATCAAGACACGCCAGCCACAGGGCCGCTGCTGGCTGAACCTGGATGAGCTGTCTCCATGACGCTGGCAGAGCGGCGAGAGGCGATGGCGGATGGCGCTTTGCTGGTGCTCCAGGCCGCTCAACAGGTCGCGAAGGTGACTGACCCTGACGAGGCCTAGCCTGGCCCAGTCCTCCCAGGCAAGAGGCTGCCCGCCGGCGTCTGTGAGCTGCCTGTTGAAGAGAGCGGCTCGCTGAGGACCGCGTCGTGGCTGAGCTTGTGTGGCTGCATGCGGCGATGAGGCTGCAGCTCCTGGTAAGCGTGCACGTACTGCCGCACGCGCGCCGCGGCCTGCAGCCGCTCTGCTGGGAACTGGAGAAGATAAGGAATCTGCTTAGCTGCCAGATATGCTGGTGGCGCGCTGAGAGCGAGGCGGGCTCCTGGGCTGCCAGGCAAGCGGCGCTCCTGTGCAGCCAGAAGTCGAAGAAGGCTTTCCAGTCCAGCTGCTCTGGTTCCAGCAGCCTGCCAAGCATCTTGGCCTGGAGTGCCAAGATCTGGGCGCTGAGGTCCACCAGCGCAATGCCGCCGTCCTTTCCCGCGCGGAAGCAGGTCGCCTTGCCCGGGAAGAGTGCTGCTGCGCTGCCTGTCACTGGCCTGTTCGCCGCGACGAAGGTGTGGATGGCTCTACAAAGCCGCTCCAGCAGCTCCCGCGGCACTGGCACGAAGGTGGCATGGTAGGTGACCATGGACGCCAGCACCTGCTTGGCGACGTACGCCCGGCCCAGCATGCTGAGGCGGAACCCGGACCAGCGCGCGATGCGGGCCTCCACCTTCGTGACGATGGCTGTGTGGAGGGCTGTGGCCGCAGCTGCTGGCTGGCTGGACAGAGGAATGCCCAGGTGCATGACGCTCCCGCCTGGCGCCGCGAAGGTGACCCCTGTGACCGGATCTGGCCCGGTCAAGTGGGTAGACGCCCGAGTCCACTGAGAAGGCGTCGGTATGCCAGCCGTGGAAGGCGACGCGTGCTGTCGTGCCGGAGTGCAAGAGATGCACCCAGCGCTGCGCTCCGGGCCCAAAGCCGACTGCCGCGATGCACCGCTCGATCCAGGCCCTGTCGAGACGGTCGAAGGCCTTCTCGAAGTCCAGAAACACCAGGACGCCTGGCTGCTGGGTGGCCGCCAAGTAGCTGATCTCCTCAAGGTGGGCTAGCACGTTGTCCCCAATCCAGCGCTTGGGGAGGAAGCCTGTCTGGGTGGCGTCCACAACCTGGTTGAGCAGCGGGCCGATGCGGCTGGCGATCGCCCGCGCTGCCAGCTTGTAGTCGGTGGTCAGGAGCGTGATGGGCCTGTTCAAAATCCTAGACACCCGCTCAAGGTGGTGCACATGAGACAACTGCCGAGGAGGCAACCGAAATTTCCTAAGGCAAAGGGCCACGGATGACGATGATGCAACGGCCATGGTCGAGTAACTGGCTGGAAGCTATGGTGGAACAATCGGAAAGGCCTGTTGAGGCTCAAGGTGAAGCATGCGAAGGTGGAACAACAAGAAATGGACATCCGAGAGCCCTGGGCATGGTGATATGGGCTGTCGCTGGGAGGGCAGCAAGTGTGCCCTGGCAGCCATTCCAGGCAACCCTCGATGCGCATGTAACGAACGCCGAAGAGCTCTAGAGGTGGAGCTATGTACGTGTCCCTGAGGCAGCCGGCGCAAATCAGGACGACAGTCTATGAGAGTCCCCTTGTGCAGGAATTTTTTGGCAGCCCTACACTGCACCATCATACATGGGCTGACATTGTGCTGGCAGTGAAGCCGGGCCAGCTACCAGTTGCGTCGACACCGTGGCATCTCCTCTGCATGGTACAGCACTCAGCCTGACGAGCCCAGGACGCATCTACTCAGCTGGCGCCCGAGACCATGTCGGGCCAACGGCCGCTTGGACAAGTGCAAGCCGGCCTCCAAACATATGCCCTGGATGCTGGTGGCCCTGCAGCAACAGCAGCAGCGTCGTCCGTGTAGGAAGCTAGTCCCTGTGGCTACTGGCTGGATGGGCTGCTGGGCCCCAGCGGGGAGCGCTGCGATTGTACCGCGATGTTATGGACACGTTGAGAAGGTTCCAATTCCTTGCGCTGCAGGTACAGGGTCTGCTACAAGACCACAAGTCAGAGAAGTCCTCTTAGGGTTTACTAGAATGCGTATGTGTTTAATAGAGCGACTGTCCCATTAGTCAAAGTGCTACTACTTGGACAAGGTGGCTCTCTATGTATATGACCAAAGAAAGCCTTCGCATTCGGCTTCAATTGTTACGCCGATGCTTCGTACAGTCTGCGAGGAAAGGTAGGAAGGACATGCAGCACACCATCCACATTTTAGATGAAGAGCCACTTGTCAATTGAGCCTCATAATGTTTCTCCACTAGTCACCCTTGTCATAATTGTGACTCATTCACATGACCATACACTGCAATGGGACCAGTCATATCAAGTGCACTAAATACGAAGTTTCAGTCTGTACGCACATTCCAGGATGGGCAGGTCTTGAGGGGAACAACTGCTGCGAGACTGTCCAACATCAGCAAACCCGTTGAAGACATTCTGCGTGAGTCAATTCAGCTTACGGTAGTCTGATTTGAAACCAAATACCAAATGCTCGCCAAAACTTGCTGCAATCAGTGTGTACGAAGGAAAGAATTCCCGGCGGCTCACTCTCAGTCTAAAGCAGCTTACTTCACAGGTGTATTTTCACTTCCTGTGCCACTGCCACCGGCTTGTGCTGCCAAGATCATCTTCCTGCTTTCCATCGGGCTCCACATTCAAAGGTCCCAGTCTGGGACCTCGGGTATCCTGCCATGACCAAAAGCACACGGATAAATAAACAGCAGAGTCTCTGTCTTTCATCCCACAACAAGCATCATCACCAAACAGATTGTGAGTCTCAGTTACACTGAAGAGTTCTACCTTGTCAGAGGACATCCGTGCAAAAATTGAGTCCAGTCCACCAGTTTGACGGTCGCTGTTTGAAGACTCGACAGGTGACCTGAAGTCCTCGAGGGCCTGATCTTCATTGCCAGATGACCCTGCTGGCTGTGCGCTTGACCTGTGGATAAAATTCCCAGTCATAAGCCTGTCGAGGTGGAGCAGATAATCCATGAAGCCAGGTGGTGACAATCATGGAAAGAACATGGAAACCTAAAACTGACCTGCTTGCGGAAACTCGAGCTGGGGCACTGGAGTGCCCTGAAGAATGCTCATCTGCCAGCAAGCTGCTTCCGGCTTTTGATCCCCAAGACCACCAGCGTTTTGATCCTGAACCTGTTTGTGGTGGTTCAGAACTCCGCATGCCATCGCTTCTTCCTGAAGTGAACAAGCAGTGCCTTGAAGCCACTGTGTCGTTGATGGTACAATGTGATATGACATGTACTTGCAGCGATCAGATTAGCAACCATGGCTTTACTTCAAGGAAATGGACACTGACCTGAGACGGTGATCGTCAAGCCCAGCGGACGTCCAGCATTGTGATTGTCTAATTCCATTTGCAAAAGCCTCAGCCCTTTTGCAGCAGCTCCGCTCTTTGTCTCAAAGTCATCGTCAAACTCAATGCTGTCCGAGCGAGTGAACATGGACGCCACGCGGTTGAACACATTGAAGACAAGCATGAGCATGTACGGCACAAGGGCCGCCGGCAAGTACGTGGTAAAGTCCCAACCGATGAGTGGTTGACGCATCATCAGAACCCCAAACTCCTCATAGAACACCTGTCAGACATGCGCTCTGATCAGCTTCCCACAGTGTTAATTCAGGCATGGAGGTTCCCCTTTATTCAGTATTGCAGGAGCAGCACACTAATGCAAAGGCAAGCACGGAGAGCAGCACCGTCTCTGTCACATCTCTACCAGAGCTCTTGGAGGGTGGCAGGGCTATGCCCGCCATGAAGTTGAACGCCAACGGAGGAGCAAACCGGGACATCAGCATGGCATTGGCCAGCAGGGAATATGCCGACGTATGGCCAGGCACCAGCAGATAAAAGGAGAAGCGTCCGAGCTTAAAGATGGCATAGTATGCACACAAGCAGGGGTATGCCTGTGAACCACACAGCGAAAGAGGCTCCACTCAGATGCTCAGAAGCACCGCAGAGCAGAACCTAGCCACCTTTGATCCTGCAACATCAGATTTCCATACATGTGGGTGAAGGATTGGGAACTGACCAGGGACACGAAAGTCAGCAGCTCCGTTGCAAGCTCATTCCCAGAAGTTGCGTGCAGGGCACGCGAGAACACTGATAGGTTCGGCACATATGGAGATATGGTCGCCTCCGCG
>JADEYI010002213.1_pt1 | contig 10539 bp, 13 predicted proteins | sample 8542331 | NCBI WGS metagenome assembly JADEYI01 (sample SAMN16510988, study PRJNA670497) | mine drainage metagenome | isolation source: biofilm near Copperflume 1 | place: Germany: Marsberg coppermine Kilianstollen | collected 2018-02 | reverse complement strand
ATATAGACACCAGCCTAATCCCTCCCGGTGAAACTCCTTGACCTTTCAAGAGCAAAAGCGGTTTAGCGTTTAGCAGATGTGGCAGAAAAGCTCAGGCCGTGAGAAAGAGAGCTTCCTTCACCGGCTGTGGTAGCTCAATTGGCGTGAAATAGCTGTCGGGGTACAGGTAATCTTCTCCTGACTCGTCAGTCACCCTGAGATAGTGCTGCTGGGCAGCAGTGGTGTCGGCTATAACTCGATATATCTTTCGTACCTCCAATGAGGCCGGATAACCGTCGTTACGCACGCAAATTGCGAAGCTCCCCTCGTTAGTCGTTACGGTGTTCATCATTGCTTAGTCCAGGAACTTTTTGATCTTGTACTCCCTGTCTCCAATACCTGTTGCATCGGGGGTGGCGTAGAAGGCTTACTCCATGTTAGCCGGAGCTACTTGTTACATGTACTAGCTCGCCCTGCCCCATTGTTCGTAGGAGCTCTAATGTTTGGGGTATCAGAGGAGCGAGCGTTTGCAATCTGGTGTCCCTTGCAACCAGCACAACTATGGCTACTTTCCTACCCGTAAGATTTTGCTGATAGTCCATATTCTGATCCGCGGTTACGAAGGCATCAAAGCTAGCGTCTGCCAACCGGAGCAGCGCGCCGTTCTTTATGCCATCCCACTTCATTTCTGATACTGTTCGCACGTCATAATCTACAAAGTACTTCTTAAGCAGGCGCGGCAGGCACTCGTCAAGCAGGACTTTCATGCCTCTTGAACTATTAGCAGTCGCTTAACTAGACCAAGTACCGCTTTAGCTTGCTCACGGCTGACCGATGGGAAGTTGTCCAGAAACTCGTCGAGGGTTTCACCACCCTCCAGGTAGTCAATCAATGTCTGCACGGGTACGCGGGTGCCCATGAACACGGGTGTGCCGCCCAGGATCTCGGGGTCGCGGTTGATAAGTTTGTTATCAGTCAGCATGCTCAGGCCCCCACTTACCTTATCCTCTTCTTCTTGCTGGAAACGTAGTCCACCAGGATATACTCGCCTAGCGCCTCCGGGGTGGCGTAGAAGGCACGGCCTTTGTTGACCTTGGTCATCTGCTCTACGAAGTCGGCCATGTAGTAGCTGCGCTCCAGCATGAAGGTGTTTATCGTGATCCCTTCGCGGGTGCAGCGCACGACCTCGCGCATCGTCTCCTGGATGGTGCGAAAGGTCGGGGGGTAGTTGAAGAAGACGTCGCCGTCCTCCAGGTGGGCGGTCGGCTCGCCATCGGTTATGACGATTATCTGCCGGTTCGGTGTCTTGTGCCTCCCCAGCAGCGACCTCGACAGCATCAGCGCGTGCTGCAAGTTGGTGCCATACTGGTACTCGCTCCAGTCAAGCTGAGGTAGCATCTCTGCCTTCAACTCACGGGCATACCCTGAAAAGCCAATGATAAAGAGGTCGTCGTTGGGGAACTGCGATCTTATCAGGTGGTTGAGCGCCAGCGCCACCTTCTTCGCCGCCAGGAAGCAGCCCCTCAGCAGCATCGAGCGGCTCATGTCTATCAGCAGAGCAGTGGACGACTGGGTAAGTAGCTCGGTCGAGTGTACCTCAAAGTCCTCCGGCGAGAGGCGCACGGGTGTGCCTACCCCCTGCCGCGCAAGCGAGTTACGTAGGGTAGCGTGCAAATCCAGGTGAAAAGGGTCGCCGAACTCGTAAGGCTTGGAGTCGTAGGTGCGCTCACCGCCCCTGCCGCGTGCGCTGATGGGGTGCTTGCCGAAGGCGTCTTTCTTCAGGTAAGCAAAGATGTCCTGCAAAGCCTTCTGGCCCAGCTTGCGCGTAGCCCTGGGCGTAAGCTGCATCTCGTCACCCTGCCACTCTAGATACCCCGCTTCTTCAAGCTGCTTTGCAAGCTCCTGCAACTGTTCAAGGGCCTGTTTAGCGTCGGGGCCTAGCATTTGCCCCACCTTCTCCGAGTTGATTTCGTCCAGGTTGTCGCCACGGCGGGCGGCGTTAAGCTCCTGCTCCAGCTTTTCAAGCTCGTCAAGCTGGCCCATCACCTGCATCGCCTCCGACATGGTAAGCGCCTCTTCGCTGTCGCCTGAGAAGCGATACTGGCGACCCTGCCCCGGCATTGGCATCATATTGCCGAGGTGCTCGGCAAGCTCGGACATTTCCTGGCGCAACCCCGCATCTTGCATAAGTTGCTCCATCGCGCTTTCAAGCTGGGCACGCTGTTGAGGAGACATCGAGTTGAGCATATTCTCCATGCGCTGCATCTGCTGGGCAAGGTGCTCCATTAACTGGTCGAGGTTTTGTATGCCGGGCGGAAAGTTATGCCCATGCTTCTGCATAAAATCCTCGAAGCGCGGCTCTTTGCCTTGTTCACGGTCGCGCAACATGGCGTTGAGGTCACGCAGCATCTCGCGTGTCTCTTCGAGGGCTTTGGGGTCCTGCTGCATCTGCTGCATACCCTCTTGCAGCCCTGAGAAGGTGTTTTGCATCATCTGCTGCTGGAGCATCTTGAGTAAATCCTGGAACTGCCGGCGAGCGTCAGGCTCCATGAAGTCGTAATCCTGAAGCGCCTTTATCTGCCCACCGAGGTCCTTCGGCAAATTATCAAGCTGCTCCCGGCGGCGATTAGCCATATTTTCAAGCATTTTCTGAAGCTGTTCGCGCTGCTCAGGGGAGATCTCCTGGTCGGGATTTTCGCTTTCGCCCTCTCCGGCATCCGGCGGCTGTTGCTTGCCCTCTCTAGCATCGTCAACCTGCCGGCGGCCCTCGTCTAGGCGGCGGTCAATGCCTGCGCGCTCGGTTTCCTTCACCTTTTCCAGGCGCTGCTGAATATCTTTGATAACCGAGTCCATGTTATGCTGCTTGAGGGTCTCCTGGCGCTGCTGCTTCAAGCGGTCAATGAGGTCGCGCAGGCCTGGCATCTTTTCGCCTGTGGGAAACTTATACCCTTGCTGCATCAGCTTCTCAAGAGCACGCCGCACATCGCCATGCTGCATAACATCTTCGGCGATAGCCTCCATGATTGCTTCGGCATCATATGGCATGATCTGCTGGGTGCCATCCCAGCGGGAATATCGGAAATTGCTCATGTTGGTTCTCCGGGGGTTAGGGGCTGGGGCCAAAAAGCCAGAAGTCGGGAGTGATAAGGCTCTACATGTAAGCGAGCAAGGGCTATTAGCTGGGACATGCTATAGCTGCTACTGACTCCTAGCGCCTGACAACGCTTTGTAATCTGTCAGCCTCAAGTGGGGCGCTTTCAGGGCTTTGTTCTGCGGCCTCTGTACCAGTATAGTCGTGATGCCATACTTTTTGCAAGACGACCCATTGGTCGGGAGCCTTGAGGATCATCTCCTCTATTAGCTGCGTCACTCTACGGAGATTGACATGCAGGTCGCGCTCGTTATCGCCGGTGCGCTCTAGCTCAAATGGGGGGGAGATAGTTACCATGTTGGAGTTGTTGGGGAGGCGGGTGGTATGTACAGGTATCAACGGTACTTTGAGGCGTAGTGCGAGCGCCACCGGGCCGGGCGGCAGGTCAGCTACAGCATCAAAGAACTGGACAGGCACCCCTGTGTCGTTCACATCGCGGTCTTGCGCCAGCATCAGGCCCTCACCGTTGCGCAAGAGCTTATAGATCAGCCGTACTTCAGAGCTACCCATCTTGAGGAGCTTCAGCCCGAAGCGCGAGCGCAGGCGATTCACGTAGTCGTACAGCTTTGGCGGTTGTATGTCTTCAGCGACGATAGACATCGGGTAGCCGCGTGCCGCCGCCATCTGAGCCACCAGGCTGAAATTGCCGATATGCCCACTTATGACGATAAAACCCTTCTTCGCGGCCACCGCGTTGTCGAGGTGCTCTATGCCGTACACCGCGATCTTGTGCTCCAGCTTGTTTTTGTCGAGGTAAGGCAGGCGCACAAGATCGTAATAGTTCTTCACGACGTTGCGTATGACCCTGCGTGCCATAGCCCTGCGCTGGCGCTTTGAGGTGCCAGGCATAACGTGGCGCATGTTATCCATAACTGCCTCGCGCACCCCTGGGCTGAAGTAGAATATCAACCCGCCTACAAGCGAACAAAGCCAGTACCCTGTACGCACAGGGAATACGCGCGTAAGCCAGCTTGCTATTCGTAAGAGGTAGTAGGTTTTCATAAGCGGGCACACTGTAAGGCAAGGTAACGAAGCAAGGCTACAGCCACACGCGCAGCCGTACACGCCGTACACCCTGCCTCTTTATCACACCCTGAATTATAACATTCTGCCTGCTTCATGAGTAGGCGCATCGCCAACCATCGAGAGGTCTACACCCTGCGAGCGACGGAAAGAGGGGCGCGGTTACGGGCAGCCCTCTTTCGCCTTTATTGCCAACCTGAGGTATAACCTACAAGATGCCCGTCACGGCCCCTCGAGTGCGCCCTGAGTCTGAGCCGCCTCGCCACCTTCTGCGCTTTACTTCTGCGTCGTGGCGGTCGGTGCGGGGCCACATCTGGCGGAACATGTACCACTGGTCGGGGTAATGGCGGATCACCCCTTCCATGCGGGTGACTATCTCCTGCGTGATTATCTGGATGTCGCGCTCTTTGTCCCCCGTCAGCAGAGGCTCGTAATCAATAGGAGGCTCGAAGGCTCCATAGAAGGTCTTGTTGCCGGGCTTGCGCGTGCAGTAGCCGACAACGATAGCGGAGCGCGTTTTGAGGGCGATAGCGGCAGGGCCGGTCGGGAGCCACGCGGTCTCCCCGAAGAACTGCACGGGCACGCCCTCGTTCGGCTGCGGGCGGTCAAAGAGGAGCATCACGATCTCGTTGTGCTTGAGGGCAGTGAATATCTGCTTGAGAGAGTTGGTCTCCATCTTAATGATGTTGATCCCCGACCTCTCGCGTGTGCCGTTGATAAGGTCGTCCATCCTCTTAGGCTCGAAGCTATCGGCTACCGCGTGGAGGGGGAGGCCGCGGCTGCCAAGAAGCGCGCCCGCCATGTCCCAGTTGCCAATATGTCCGCTGATGACGATAACCCCTTTACCCTTGCTGCGGGCCTTCTCAAGGTTCTCCCAGCCGTGCTGAAGGGGTATAGCTCTGCGTATATCGCCACTATCGAGGTAAGGATAGCGCAGGAAATCTACCAGCGTTTTTGCGTAGTTACGAAACGAGTCGCGGGCTGTTTCTTTCACCAGCTTCCAGTCGGCGCTGTCCCCCATAACCCGGCGCATGTTGCTCACGGCGTTTGCCGAGTGCTGCTTCCAGGTAAGATAGACAACATCGCCCACCACCGCACCCGCCCAGTAAGAAAAGCGTAGAGGCAACTTCCCCGTCACGTAACTTACCAACCTGAAGGTCCAGTACTTCACGCCGACCCAAATATGCTTGGCAGCCTTTCTAAAGATGCTCACTACGCAATATACCTTCCTCAACGTGTTGCGTGCGAAATCGGGATCAGAGACAATCGGTCCATAACCCCTTAGACAATACGCAGTATACTATCTACTTCTTGTGCCCATTCTTCGCGCTTACTACATCCGACTGTGGGACAGAGCCGTTCGCGGCGGGAGCGCCGTCGCTCATAGAGGCGTGAGGCTGGGTCACTTTTTCGGCAAGCTCGGCCATGTGCGCCTCTGACCCGCCTGCCGCTCGTGCGTTTTGCCTGGAGTACCTTACTATGAAGTCTTCCACCAAATCGTGGGCTATATCGTCGGTGAACTGCACGGGCGGGCTTTTCATGAAGTAGGAGGAGGGAGCCTCCAGTGCGCCACTCACACCGTTCTCCAGCGCCAGTTTCAAGCAGCGCACTGCGTCAATCACCACGCCTGCCGAGTTGGGTGAGTCCCACACCTCTAGCTTGAGTTCCATGTTCAGAGGCACATCGCCAAAGGTGGTGCCTTCGATGCGAATGTGGCACCACTTGCGGTCTTCGAGCCAGGGCACGTAGTCGCTGGGGCCGACATGCACATTCTTTTCTCCCAGGTCGTAATCAAGTTGAGAGGTGACAGCGTTGGTCTTGCTGATCTTCTTTGATTCGAGGCGCGAGCGCTCAAGCATATTATAGAAGTCCATATTGCCGCCGAAGTTTAGCTGGTAGGTGCGATCTATCTTCACGCCACGCTCGCGGAAGAGGCGGGTTAGCACGCGATGGGTGATTGTGGCCCCCACCTGGCTCTTGATGTCATCGCCGATGATCGGCAGGCCGCGATCCTCAAAGCGCTTGCGCCAGTATTCTTCGCGGGCGATAAAAACGGGAATGCAGTTGATAAAGCCAACTCCCGCCTCCAACGCCTGCTCCACGTACCACTTGGTAGCCATCTCGCTGCCCACAGGTAGATAGTTGATCACCATGTCGGTGCCGGTATCCTTGAGCACTTTCACAATGTCGGCGGTCTGACCGGGCGCTTTCTCGATTACGGTAGAGAGGTATTGGCCGAGGCCATCATGCGTCATGCCGCGCATCACAGGCACATTGAGGTTGGGCACCTTGCTGAACTTGTAGGTGTTATTTGGTTCGACGAAGACGGCCTCTGAGAGGTCTTTGCCCACCTTGTTTTTGTCTATGTCGAAAGCCGCGCTGAAGTCGATGTCACTGATATGATAACCACCGAGGCGCGTATGCATCAAGCCTGGTATAAAGACGTCATCAGCTGCCTCCTTATAGTATTGTACTCCCTGCACCAGCGAAGAAGCACAGTTTCCAACACCAATAACAGCCACGCGAATTTTCTTATCAGCCATTTGAATAGTTCTCCTTGTTGGCTACCAATTTTACAGCTCCGTTACCTGCTCAAACAACTTTCTATACTCTTGCAAGCGCTCGCGATTAATCCGATAGATACGCTGGCGGCCCAGGTGAGTAGGCGTGACCAGGTGTGCGCGCTTGAGGATGTGGAGGTGCCACGAAGTGAGAGGCTGGCTGAGTAGGAGGCGCTCCGAGAGGTCAAGCACGCTAAGCCCACCTTCGCGCCCTAGCTCCTGCAAAATAGCCAGGCGGTTCACATCGGCCACCGCCTTGAGGAAGGGCTTGAGGTCGCGCACAGCCTCCACCTGCTCGGTCGAAAGCACAGGCGGCGCCAGCTCCTTGGCCCGCCTGCGCGAGCCTCCATCGTGCTCAGGCTTAACAGAAGTTATTCCCCTATCCAAATCCAAGCTCATATCCCCGCAATCCAAACAATCTCGCGATACATAAACAACTGCTTATATAGTAAAACATTTATGTATCGCTGTCAAGACTGGATGCGAACTATGCGGAGCGACTACATCTAAACTGAAAAGAATGCAACGCAACGCATCGCGAGAATGGCACCGGTTGTAGAGAAGGGCGCTCACCCGAAAAAGCAAACAGCTACATAGAACACCATGGCCAATGCTGTGCATCCTGCACAATCTCCCCCCCTCTAATTGTGGTAAAACCATACTAGAATCCACCAGGCGGTATGAGGTGCCATTGGAGACGAATAGCGACAGGAACGAGCAAAATCATCTCCTCCCGATGCTCGAGGCGTTGAGATCGGACCCTGCTAAGGCCGCCTATTATAACAGCCTGTTAGCGCCTCTGCGCCGCTACGACCTGGAGCATCACGGTGACCTTGTGAAGACGCTTGCTGCCTATCTGCGCTGTGGGGGCAATGCCACACGCACAGCCGACGCTCTCTACCTGCATCGCAATTCGCTGAGATACAGGCTCGCCCGCATACAGGTGCTAACGGGCCTCGACCCCGATGAGCCGGATGCTCGACTGGCTTTGCAAATCGGCATCTTGCTGACGGCAAATTAGATAAGTAGCTGTAGGTAAGGGGGATATTTGTGAACAAAGATGGAATCACACGTACCAGCGCGCGCAACAAGCTGCCAGGCATCATCACCGCCATAAAGAAAGGCGACGTGATGTGCCAGGTAGATATGCAAGTGGGCGACAATCACATAGTGGCGATTATCACAGCTGAAGCCGCCGAAGAGATGGAGCTTGCGGTGGGGAAAGAAGCGATAGCCACATTCAAGTCTACTTCTGTAATGATATCCACACGCGACGGCGAGGAAAGCGGATTATCGTGAGCAGTGGAAAGGCGCTCTGTTTCGCTGCGCTGCCAATCTACCTGTTACTGCTGGCAAGTTGCAGAGGAATAACAACCACCCCCATAGACCCCGCTCTGGCACCCCTAACAGCTACTGCCACAGACGGGCCTGGCGGCACGCCAGGTGGCGCGGTCGTGATCTTTGCTGCCTCATCGTTAACAGATGCGTTCAGGGTAATGCGGGGCGGGCTTAGCTCCGCAGGCGTGGACCCCTCATACAACTTCAGCGGGTCGCAGGCTCTAGCCACACAGTTGGCTCTCGGTGCAAAGGCCGATGTCTTTGCCTCCGCAGACCTCCAAAGCGTGAACACGGCTATAGCGTCAGGCGCAGTTGTCAGTGGAACGGAGAGAGTACTGGCTACAAACCGGCTGGTAGTAGTCGTGCCTGTGGGCAATGGAGGCAAAGTAGCGGCGCTGAGAGACCTCGCAAACCCTGGCGTCAAGCTCGACCTGGCAGGCCCATCTGTGCCTGCGGGCAGCTACAGCTTGCAGGCGCTCGATAAGCTCTCCGGCGATGCAAGGTATGGGGCTGATTTCAAGCAAAAGGTGCTGGATAACGTCGTTTCCAGGGAAGATAATGTAAGGCAGGTGCTGGCGAAGGTGCAAGTGGGCGAGGCGGACGCGGGGATAGTCTACACAACAGACGCCGCAGTCCCAGGCACACCAGCAAACGGCAGCCATGTGCGTATTATAGGGATACCGGAGCAGTACAACGTAATCGCCCGCTATTATATAGCGCCTATAAAGAACGCTCAGCACCGGCAAAGCGCGCAACGCTTCATCCGGTACGCGCTATCAGATGCAGGGCAGGCGCAGCTGGAGAAGTATGGTTTTGGGCGCGGCGGCAGCACAAAGTAAATGAGAGTGAGCAGGAACCAACCATAATTAGCGGCCGGACAGGAGCGAAAGCCGGGGCTAATCGCCGGCAGGGGTGGGGACAGACGCTTGGGAGCCTGGCGTTGGGCCTTGCTGTATCGCTTTTCGTAGCCTTTCTGGTGTTGCCGCTCGCAGCGGTCCTCCTGCGAGTGCCATTATCCACGCTGGCCGATTACGCCGCGCGGCCAATAGTCCTTGACGCGCTGGGGCTGAGCCTCTTTACCAGCCTGGTCAGCCTCGCGCTGATCCTCTTATTTGGCACGCCTGTGGCCTACCTGCTGGGACGCTATCGCTTTCCCGGCAAGCGCATCCTCGAAACATTGATAGAGTTGCCGCTGGTCATGCCCCCCGCGGTGGCGGGAGTAGCTTTATTGCTGGCCTTCGGCAGGCGCGGGCTGCTAGGGCCAATCTTCGATAGCCTCGACCTCGATATAGCCTTCAGCACTGCTGCTGTGGTGCTTGCCCAGACCTTTGTGGCCTCGCCTTTCTATCTGAAAGCTGCACGATTGGCTTTCGCGGGGGTGCCGCGACAGCTAGATGAGGTAGCTGCCACCGAGGGCGCGGGACGCTGGGCACGCTTCGCTAGGATCATCCTTCCGCTCGCGCTGCCTGGCATCACAAGCGGGGCGGTGATGGCGTGGGCACGCTCGCTGGGAGAGTTTGGCGCAACTATCCTCTTCGCGGGCAACTTCGAGGGGCGCACGCAGACAATGCCTCTGGCGATCTACACAGCTCTGGAAAGCGACCTGAACGCGGCCATAGTGCTATCAGCAATCCTGGTGGCCGCCTCCTTCGTGCTGCTGATCACCTTCAAGCTCCTTTCAGGCCGCCAACTCGATGTGGTGGGACTGGGGGAGTAAACACCACCCTCAATGGCATAAAGCTTGCTCCCACAGACGCCGTGAGCCAGCACATGCGCGTTTAGAAGCAGGAGGACGAGAATGGAGCAGGACCCGACAAAGGGCGCAAGGCCCGAAATGGAAGACTACGGCAGTCCCTCGACAGATTACGACCAGGATGCTATGAGCGGTAACAAAGCTATAGACCAGGGGAAGTATAGCGGCGGCACCGCAGGAACGCAGCAGGGCGACACCGAAGGCGAAGAGTTCGGGGAGTTCAAAAAGACAGGCACAGGCACCGACCTGACAATTACGATGGAGAACACCGACCCTCTAACCGGCACAGTACGAGGCGGAGAAGAGAACGCTGACGACATAGCAGACGCGGACCACTACAGCGCGGAGGAAGGAGAGGTCTCATCGCACGGCCACTTCGGTGGGGGCAGTGCAGGCAGCGTCTCCGAGACGCCAAACAGCTAATCGGGGCTGGCCGCTGACCTTCCAAAGCTATCGTCAATTAACGGCAAGCTAGAAACCTCTGCCATTTACGCTGAGCCAACAATAATGCGAAACGCAAAGGCACTGAGAAGGCGAAGAGCGCAAAGAATCAAGCGGCCAGTTCAGCAATACACCTCATAAAGGGCGGCAGTCCCACGCCCGGCGGCTGACCGCAGAGGGGTCAGCCAACCGCAGGCGGCTGGGGTTTGGCTGCTCTCCTTACACTATCAGCTTCATGGCTAGTACCTTACCAGCTAAATAGTAACGGTTAATGATAAACTTAGGGCATGAGA
>JADEYI010002212.1_pt1 | contig 10549 bp, 10 predicted proteins | sample 8542331 | NCBI WGS metagenome assembly JADEYI01 (sample SAMN16510988, study PRJNA670497) | mine drainage metagenome | isolation source: biofilm near Copperflume 1 | place: Germany: Marsberg coppermine Kilianstollen | collected 2018-02 | reverse complement strand
GATCTGGTTTCGCAAGCCTGACCTGCGCATTTATGAGTAATCACCAGGGAAATTCCTACGTTTCGCGTTCTCAGGATTTTTCACAGGCCAATGCAGCAATAATAAAAACATCAGCGACAAGCTCCCTGTAAGCCCCCATACGGCCCTGAAATTCACCTCCGAAATATAGTATTTCCTGGAGGTTTTATGGTATGCTTCATACAGCACCTGCTAGCAGGATATTCAGCGACCTGGATTTCCGCGACATGGTGTCAAGAAGCTGCATTGACTCCCAACACTCTGTTGTTGCAATGCATGCACCAAGCAACAGCTCTACTGTTTTGAAAACTAGCAGGCGTAAAGTGCGCCTGTTACAAGAGCGAAAAGGAGTTACCCTGATGGCGCGTGTCCAATTCGACCACGTTTACAAGAGCTTCAACAAAGTTGAAGTGGTTCACGATATCAATATGGATGTCGCGGACAAAGAGTTTCTGGTGCTGGTCGGTCCTTCGGGCTGCGGTAAAAGCACCTGCCTGCGCATGATCGCAGGCCTGGAAGATGTTACCTCGGGGGAAATTTGGATTGGTGACAAGGTTGTCAACAACGTAGACCCCAAAGACCGTGATATCGCCATGGTTTTCCAGAACTACGCCCTCTATCCTCACATGACCGTCTACGACAACATGGCCTTCGGCCTCAAGCTGCGTCACATTCCCTCCCAGGATATCAAGAAGCGTGTTGAGGACGCGGCGGACATCCTGGGCCTGGAAAAATTGCTCAAGCGCAAGCCCAAAGAACTCTCCGGCGGTCAGAGGCAGCGCGTCGCGTTGGGCCGCGCGCTCGTGCGGTCCGCGCAGGTGTTCTTATTAGACGAGCCGCTCTCCAACCTGGATGCCAAACTGCGCGTGCAGACGCGCGCGGAGATTTCCAAGATTCACCAGCGCGTACAGACCACCTTCGTCTACGTGACACACGACCAGACCGAAGCCATGACGATGGGCACCCGTATCGCTGTTCTCAACGGCGGTTTAATCCAGCAAATCGGCGCGCCGCAGGAACTCTACGATCACCCGACCAACCTGTTCGTGGCGGGTTTCATCGGCTCTCCGGCCATGAACTTCTTTGACGATGTCAAGGTGGTGACCGATGGTGATTCAACGAAGATCATCATGGGCGACACCGGCCAGGTTGAGGTGCCGCCGCTCTACGTCCATAGCGCGCGCGACGCGGCTGGCAAGAAATTGATCCTGGGTATTCGCCCGGAGCATCTCGCGGATATGTCCCTGCTTTCAGAAGCCGAACGCGCCAGCTCAAGCATGAGCGCGCCCATTGAAGTCGTTGAACACCTGGGCAGTGAACTGCTTGTGTACATGACCGTCCAGGGCAAACAAATGGTGGCTCGCATTGACCCGCGTTCCAAAGCCAGCATCGGGCAGACCATCAACCTGCATATCGATACTGAACACATTCACCTCTTCGACACAGACACAGGTCTGGCCCTTTTCTAACGCGAGTGACCAGGGCGGGGTTTCGCCGCTCTTGCGGCCCCCCTGCCCTGGTTAACAACTCCCTATGGTATACTATGATATAGTAGGACATATTGTATAAATGTCTGCTATTCCACAGTATTTTGTGGAAAAGTATGTTATGCTACACACATTAAATGAAACTGAACTTATAACTTACGCCGTTTTCATGAAATAAAGATAAGGTAAATGTAACCAATGGACACCTCTATCCGTCTCTACAACACGAATAGTAGATTGCGTGCAACGCTGAATGCCGAGGCGCCTGGCTATACTACTCGTCCCTTGCAGGACGAAGAGGATAGACGCGCAGAGGTTTCGCTTGACGAGGAAGAACCTGTTACCGACACGATCTCCACGCAATCTACAAGCACGCTGCAAGAACACGTGCAGCGGGTAGATGTGGCGGACTTTGAGGCGATCTTTGTTCGCTTTCAAGGACCTATTACGAATTTCATCTACCACCTGATTGGCAATCGTGAACAGGCATATGATCTGGCGCAGGACGTTTTCGTGAAAGCATACAAGGCGCTGCTCAACGGGACAGTAGTGCAGCCGGGGGCCTTATCGGCCTGGCTGTATCGCATCGCCTCGAACACGACAACGGACACGCTGCGCAGACGCCGTTTGATCTCCTGGTTGCCTCTTTCATTGTTTAACGAGGATCGTGGCATCGGCGCGGGAGTCATTTCCGACGCGGGTGGCGTGTCTTCCGAGAATTTTAGCTCGAACAATGAAGATGGCGAAGGGAAAAGTAGCTCCATTACGGCGATGTATGAGCGTGGGGGCTATGACGGCGGGCGTTTTGAGAATCGCGTTGCAGACCGTGAAATCGTTGAGCGACTCTTCCAGCAGCTCCCACCTAAGTATGCTGTCTGTTTGTGGCTCTACGAAAATGATGGCCGCTCCTGTGCTGAGATCGCGGAGTTCTTGCACATTAGCCCATCAGCAGTCAAAATGCGTTTAATGCGCGCGCGAGAACGGTTCGCGACCTTGTATAAACAAGAAGTGGGTGACATACGTGAATTGTGAGCAGGCGCGGTCAGTGTTGTCCGCATATCGCGAATTGAAAGACGGAACGATCGATAGCACCGAACTGGATGTGCATCTGGAAGGATGCCCATCCTGCCGGCAAATGCTTGCCCGCGATATGTTTATCGGCGGACGCTTACGCGCGCTCCCCACGATCGAGCCACCTCCCGAAATGCATGGACGGTTGATGCGCACCCTCGCTCACGAACACGCGCAGTATCTCCAGAAGGCCCCGCCTGGCAGTGTGCCAACGCCCGAATTTCTCAAACCATACTTGCAAGAACATGCCAGGATCACACAAATCTCAAACCACTTCAGCGCATTATCAACTGCCGAAACCGGTCCCCTCCCCATCGTCCACGCGAAACGCCGCCGGCGTCCGCGCTCCCACATGAGCCAGTTCGCCGTGCTTGGCCTGGCCGCCATGTTTTTGATGGTGATGATGATGGGCGGCATAGCGTCGCTGCTTATATTGGCGCGTAATAATACAGGCAATCTAGCGCATGTCTATACGAATGGCGCTTCCCTTACGTTTACCGAAATCCAAAAAGGCTCCGTCGCGACATCTACCCCGTACCAGCACGTCGCCAGCGCAGTGGCTAATCGCACTGGCATCTATTATTCTGCTTATCAGAGCGACAAACAGACCACCTGGATGTTGCTACAACTTGACCGCGCAAGCAAGAAGAGCACGCCGTTATTAACCCAACCCACCGACCAGCCCATGATCGTACTGGATAGCACTCCGCAGTGGCTGGTATGGTTACAATTTGATAAGCCCTTTGCGCGATCACAGAACAACGTTCCCGGTACCGACCTGCGGCCCTGGAGCTTGCGCATCCTTTCACTGGTGCAGGTAGCGCAATCGCCGGTTCCCCTCACGCCGGCCATCCTCCTGAATGGGACGTTCGACCAATCGACCGCTCCAACCTGGGTACATACCCCCATACAGGGCGTCTGGCTGGCGCAAAGTGTGCTGTTCGTCGCAACGATTGATAGCAAAGGCGCATCGCATCTACTGGAATACCAGTTAGATTTGTCAGGCAAATCCGCCGGTATCGAAATTGCAAAAGCCGCTCCCGGTGATATCCTGACCTCGCCGACCGCCAGTAGCGACGCAACCGCCGTCTACTGGGCCGACGAATGGATGAATGATGCTGGCATTCTGAGTAGCAATATTATGATGAGACAGGAAACAACCGAATCTGGTCCTGCGCACTTCTCACAGAGAAGGTGGGTGACAGACACCACGCAATCGATACAACAGGGAGCTTTCCGCGAGGATAGCATGTCCTTCCGCCCCCAGATCGCGGACGGAACGCTTTTCTGGCTGAGTACCGCTACCAACACACCGAAGGGAACGCCAACAGCCAGCCAGACGCCGCGCGTGGCAACACCACAGCTTAGCCCAATCCTCATTCCGCGTACAGAGCCAGGCATTTACGCGCCAGCGCTGGATGCTTCGGTACCCGGACAAATCTTTGCGCAACCTCTGGATGGCCTGACACCGCCCATCACAGTGAATAACGGCGGAGCCGCCTACGCGCTGCAAGTTGGCACCGACTTCGCCCTCTGGCAGAATGGCAAGGGGTACGAAATGTACGATGTTCCCACGCAGAGCGACGTGACCATTGGCAATACCCTGAATGACGCGACCATCCTGGCGGTCAACGGCAACTCCGCCGTATGGCTAGCCAACCGCACTACCAATGCGACCCCTGACGCGCAAGGCCAGAGCACGCTTTTACCGGTGAATTTCTTCTCATTCGACTGGCCGAAGTAGGCAGGCGCTTCTCAGAAATTACCGGATATATCATTTTCGTCCGTGAGTTCTTCACTCAATTTGACGATATCAATTCCTTAGCAGGTGACTAGCATCCCAGGAGTTTGGCGATCAGCATTCGCTGCACCTCGCTTGTGCCTTCACCGATTTCGTTGATTTTGACGCTGCGCCAGTAGCGCGAAACAGGGTACTCGTCCATGAATCCGTAGCCGCCGTGAATCTGCACGGCCTGGTCGGCGGCGCGTTTGGCCGTTTCTGAGGCGAAAAGTTTGGCTATGGACGCCTCGCGTGTGTACGGCTTGCCCTGCATATGCAACCAGGCAGCCTTATAATACATTAAACGCGCCAGTTCAATTTCTGTATCCATATCCGCCAGCTTGAACTGGATGGCCTGGAATGTGCTGATGGAGCGACCAAACTGCTTGCGCTCTTTAGCATAGGCCAGCGCCTCATCCAGGCAGGCCTGGGCAAGACCGACAGAGAGCGCGGCAATGGCGACACGCCCGGCATCGAGAATCTGCATGAACTGCTTGAAGCCGTCGCCGCGCTTGCCCAGGATGTCACCTTCGGGAACTGTACAATCGTCGAAGGTGAGGGGGCGCGTATCGGAGGCTTTCCAGCCCATTTTCTTGTACGCAGTGCCGATGATGTACCCAGGCGTGTCTCTGGGAACGATGATGTTGGTAATCTCGTTGCGATTGTCGGGTCGTCTTCCGGTAACGGCGGTGATGGTGACGCCGCCCGTCATATCCGTGCCAGCGTTAGTGATGAAAGCTTTGGAGCCGTTGATATGCCAGTAGCCATCGCGCAAGACAGCGCGGGTCTGCGTGCCGCCGGAGTCAGAACCGGCTCCCGGCTCGGTCAAGCCAAAAGCCCATAGCTTTTCACCGCTTGCCAGGGGAACCAGGTATTCCTCTTTTTGCCGCTTGCTGCCAAAGAGGTAGAATGGGCTGGCTCCCAGCGAAGTATGCGCTTCCATAGTAATTCCAACCGAAACGTCACCTCGTGAGATTTCTTCGATAGCGATACAGTAGGAGAGAAAATCCGCGCCCGCGCCGCCATATTCCTCCGGGAACGGTAATCCCAGCAGCCCCAGCTCGCCCATTTTGCGCACAATATCGTAGGGGAATTCCCCGGCGCGATCCATTTCTTCGGCGCGTGGTTTGATTTCCTGTTCGGCAAAATCACGGCAGGTTTCACGAATTGCCGTCTGCTCCTCATTGAGCGAAAAATCCATGATGATGTGCCCTCTTTCTCTGGAACGACAGAACTAGTATGCGCACCTATTATAAAGTAGTGGATGAGCAGTGACAAGCTACAACAAAGAAGCCGGGCATGAAGGCGAGAGAATAGCGTTTTCGCCACCTTCTCGCCTTCATGCCCGGCTTCTTCTCAGGCTAGGATGTCTGATCGACGTTATCGAAATACTCAGCGGTTTTGGTGAGATGAAGACCAATTTCCTCGCCCCAGGTAATGAGGCTTTGCGCGCTCTGGCACCAGCGCTGAAAGAGTTCGTCGTAATGGGCGCGGCTCAGGCCCACCCAGTCACCTTCCATTTGCGCTGTGAGGCCCTGGAGTTCTGAGATCATTTTGCTGCGAGCGAATTCGCAATTTTCTTGATAGCGCCTGCCAAGCTGGCGCATGAGTTCGGTATTGACATGAATTGTGCCACTCATCGTATAGTGCTCCTCTACGAATACTAATCAAACTTCCCGGAAGATGCTATCAGGCACGAAGCCCGTCTACCAGTAGTATACTGTGCTGTTCCAAAGACCCTCTGCAAGCGTGAGCCATGGTGCCCCTACCCGTCCCTGTCATCCTGAGCGCAGCGAAGGATCTGCGTCTGGCCTCATGAGAGATCCTTCGCTGCGCTCAGGATGACAGGGACGCTTCAGATAACGCCTATTACTACTACGGATGTTTCAGCAGGGCGACCCTCACGGTCGCCCTGGCTCATCTTGAAACAATATGACGGACAAAGAACTTCCGAATATTCACACCATTTTCACAAGTAGAGAAAGCTTTTTAGCGCAATATTCATACGTAACCAGTATAGTGAACAATGCAGGTCTCTGCTATTGATTGAGATGAACGTGAGAATTGGAGGAGTGAACATGAGTGTGATGCAACAAGCGTATACCCCGTTTGCCTATGTGGAGTTAGCTCGCCCTGGCGCTACAGCTATTTTTCGCGCGTTACCGTTCGCAACCGCGAAGCGTATCATGATGAATCAGATGCAGAGGCGCGAACGCCTGGTCTACATATTGCTGGATGGACGGCGTTCCGTAACGGACGTGGCCCGCTTACTCCATCTCAGCGAGGTGCAAGTGGCGCAGATAATGGTGTACCTGCTCAAATTCGGCTATATCGAATACATGCGCGGATGATGAGTTTTTGGGGGAAGGCGAAATTTGCCCCCAAAAGTGATAACTATTGGGCTTCCTGTACGTTATAATACATAGGCCTGGGATGGAAGGCGGGATGTTCGTGGGCAAGCATATCCACCTCGACGAGCAAGCTTGTAGCGTACATCTGGTAATCGCGCAACCTTTTCCCCATGGGGTTTGCGCGCGCGCCTCCTGGAGCTTCGCGATGCTCCATGCATACGCGTGGTAAGGGGAGGACGAGCTGGCACCCCGTCCTCTCCTTACTTTTTTTGTTGACAACCAGAAGGGTTGGTATGCGATTTACTGTTCGGTCTCTGGGTGGAAAATTAATCGCCGGCGCTGCTTTGACGCTTTTGCTTTGTTTGCTGTTCTTCTCGGCGGCATCATGGTATGTTCTTAAAATATTTTACGAGCACGAAGCAAAAAAGGATGCGACAACGCACCTGGCGCTGGTGCAACGTGCCTTCCAGACCCAGACCGCGCTTCTGACCTCCGAACTCTCTTCGATAACAAACAATCGTGCGTTGGTTATCGCGCTTTCGCAGCCCGATTTACCATCATCCAGCGCGCAAATCATCAATGCATTTGCATCGACGCTTACTCCCCCGCACCGCTTTTCAGGCATTGCCTACATCTCTAAATCGAAAAGCGACACCCTTGTTGAACCCCTGGGTAATATCAATGCCGACAATACTCTCTCTCAAGGTGTCAGGTCTCTGGCTGATGCTAGCTTGCTGGGAAAAACTGCTACTCTAATCATGCCGTCACCCGACGCGAAAGCGAGATCACCGTGGAATATTGGCTTCTCTGTGCCGGTATTCCAGACTGGAACCACAACCATCGTGGGTGCGCTGGTCGGATTGCAGCCCATCGATTATAATTTTGCCTTCGCACTTTTGGGTGTGAGCCGTAATCCAGAGCTGGATGTGGTTTTATGCGAAGCGCAACAAATAGAAGGCTCGACCCTCCACAACATCACGCTTGATCGCCGGCTGATCTGGGATGGTATTTGCCAGCCTGGTACTACGAATATGATCGATGCAAATCAACAGTATCTGACGAAATCCGCAATGGTTAGCTCTACTGGCGCGCTGGTCAATTCTCCAGGGCTGGTCATCGTAGATATTGAGCCGCTGTATAGCCTTTCCACGCATACCGAACGCGCCATCGAAATCCTGGTCTTCCTGGGCGTCTTTATGATAACCCTTGGCGTTATCATCTACACCCTCATTGCCCGCACGTTCTTCATCGGCCCCATTCGTCGTTTGCAGTCGAGTCTAGCCTCGCTGGTGACAGGAAGCAGCGAGCTGCCAGCGCCATATGTCACACTGGACGAGTTGAGCACGTTGACCCGCTCGTTCGACCTCCTTTCGGAATCATTAAACACGCAGGAAAATGAGAGCCAGGTGATTACCAGCCGCATGACCGACCTGCTCGCTATGAGCGATATCTTGATCTCCACACTGAATCTGGAAGACCTGCTGAAAGAAATTGTGTCGCGCCTGGGTAAGATCATGCAGGCAAAAAGGGTCTCGCTTTTGCTGTATGGGCGCGAAATGCCTTCTCCCTGGGCTGTTGCGCACTGGTCAGATATGCAGCAATCCAGCGGACGCCTGCCCGCCGCGGGTCCAGCCACCCCGGACACGGTAACGGTTCACGCCGACCCTGCCGGTGACATCACCATGACGGCCACCACCAAGCTATCGGCCATTCCCACCAGTGGTGTGCGCGCCGCTACCTCCTCGAATGGAAGCGGAAAACGACGAGCCATACGCGCGCCCAAATTGACGCCGCCGCCGCAGCCAAACGGTTTGCGCCACCCGCGCATTCCACGCCCGGCCCTGCGCGATCTCGATATGTTACTGGCGCGCATGGTGATGCAGAAGCAGAAAATCGCCTATGGCGAGGATGTCAACGCCATCTATCGCGAACGCGGGGAGACCTGGGCGCGCCTGGCGTTGGAAGCGGGCCATCAGTCTGTGGTTGCCGTGCCTTTGTTTCTCCAGGACAGGGCCATTGGGGCGGTAATGCTCTATGACGACAGCCCGCGACAGGTCAGCGGCCCCGACACGTTCTTACTAAGCACAGCAGCTATCCAGGCGGCCATGGCGATACAAAACGCGCTGCTTTTCGTCGAAGTCAAAGATAAAAATGCCGCCCTCGAGCGCGTCAACCACCTGAAATCGCAATTCCTGGCAACGGTGACACATGAATTACGTACTCCTTTGCACAGTATTATCAGTTATGGTTCGTTAATCTTAGAAGGATACCTTGATGGCGATCTGTCCGAAGAGCAGCAAGAGCACATTCAATTTATGGTGCGCCGCGCCGAAGACCTATCGCGCCTGGTCGATGACATGCTTGATCTATCCAAGATAGAAGCAGACCGGCTGGAAGTCAAAGTCGAACCGCTCGACCTCGAAGAAAGCCTGCACGATGTGCTGGGCGAACTCCGGCAAATAGCAGGCAATAAGGGGCTGGCCCTGACGCTCGAGATGGAGGAAGACCTGCCTATGGCCCTGGCCGACAGCCACCGCATTCGCCAGGTATTGGTGAACCTGGCCTCCAATGCCCTCAAATTCACGGAAAAGGGCGGTGTGACGATTCGCTGCTCCTTGCTGGAGCGTTACGACATGCTGCGCATCTCCGTCAGCGATTCGGGGATAGGGATTTCGCCTGCCGCCCTCGACTATATCTTTGAGGCATTTCGCCAGGCCGATGGCAGCACGACGCGCCGCTTTGGCGGAACGGGCCTGGGCCTGACCATCGCCCGCAAGTTGATCGAATTACAGGGCGGCGAGGTGGCCGTAGAAAGCATCGTCGGACAGGGTTCAACCTTCTCTTTCACGCTGCCAGTTGCCGCGCCCGCCAGAGTGCGCGCCAGTTAAACACGACACTCATCACAGAAGAGGCAATGCCAATGAATTTACCCGGTACATCTCATGCGCGTCAGGGGACGCAGTCGCCCACCATTCTCATCGTTGAAAATGAAGTGTCCAACCGCATCTTGATCGAGCGCGTCTTATCTACACGCGGCTATCGCTGCCTCCTGGCATCGAACGGACAAGAAGCCTTAAACATGCTCGACCGCGAACACGTCGATCTGATCCTGACCGATCTTTCGATGCCTGTGCTGGATGGCTTTCGCGCCACGCAATTGATTCGCGCCCGTCCTGGTATGGCAAATATCCCCATCGTAGCAGTTACCGCCTACGCGCTGAACGACGAAAGCGAGGCAGCCATGCAAAACGGGTGCAATGAGTATCTCACCAAGCCATTCAAGCCGCGCCAGCTTTTAGAAGTGGTTGATCGCCTGCTGCCCCGGCCACAGTAAAAGTCATACAGTGCGCAAAAATTGTAGCACATTGATTGAAAATTTGTTATGATGTACATATCAATGTGTGATACCCGTGACCCCGGCATGATCGCGAGCATCTCCCCTTATTCTCATGATGTTTGACAACCGAAATGGCTAATGCCGTAGCCCAATCCGGTGAATTTTATCGACCAGAGCCGGTTTTGTCATCCTGAGCGCAGCGAAGGATCTCGGTGTAGGGCCAGTTAGACCCTTCGCTGCGCTCAGGGTGACAAAACATGATAGGTGGTGGGTAAAAAAATTCATCAGGATCGGGGCGGACGTTTCATTTTATGGGTGTATTCGGTTGGCAAAATTCATCGAGATGGGTGACTTGTTTAAGTTGCGCCCTGTCATAGAGATCACACACAATCAAGTAACTTCTGGAAGTAGAGAATAGTATGGATATCAAATTTTCTAATCTGGCCATTCAAGATGTTGCCTCTGATGCGCTGGTGCTTGGAGTAGCATACCGGCAAACAGGAGA
>JADEYI010002211.1_pt1 | contig 10552 bp, 10 predicted proteins | sample 8542331 | NCBI WGS metagenome assembly JADEYI01 (sample SAMN16510988, study PRJNA670497) | mine drainage metagenome | isolation source: biofilm near Copperflume 1 | place: Germany: Marsberg coppermine Kilianstollen | collected 2018-02 | reverse complement strand
GGCGCGCTCCGGGCGGGCAGGAGATGGGCGATGGGCGAGTTCGTGACGATTCGGCGCTGGGCGCTGAAGCATGCCTCGGCGGAGGACGAGCTGATCGCCCATGTCCGCGACGCAATCATACCGGCGTACAAGGAGCAGGCCGGATGCCGCGAGCTGGAACTGCTCCGGACATCCGACACCGGCTCGTACCTGGCGATCACGCACTGGGACAAGCGCTCTTCGTTCGAGGCGTGGGCAGGGCCGGCGGGCGAGGCGTGGCGGATGCGGCATCGCGCCGACCTCGAGCGGTGGCTGGAGCTGATGGCGTTTCAGGCCGAGTGGGACGCTGAAGAGGTAGTGTCGGGCTAATCTGGGCGCAGCGAGACAAACGTTCGCCTCCGTTTTCGCGAATCTCAACCGATTTGACTACAGATTCCGCATTTGCAATTGACAGCTTCGGCGGTCAGGCGTAATATGTACGGGAAATCACAAACGGCCCGGCAGGCGCTGCAGGGCTGTTCTGCCGCAAGGCAGTCGACCGAACTCCGGAGTCGAATCCGGAGACGGGGGAACCAATTCCGCTCCACGCGGATGGGGTGAATCGTGCGGCGACCATCGGGCGCCGACACGTAGGACGAGCGGCTTTCGGTCCGAACCCGGCAGCTAACCCCGTAGGTGACGTGAAGGCCACATCCGGCGTATCGGTGGCAGGGCTTGCCGCCGGCGAACGGCCCCAACGGGGCCCTGGAGGGGTACCTCAATGAACAACGCTCTCCCCCGCAGCTGTCCCCGGTGCCGCGGATCGATGATCGTCGAGCGCGACTGGTACGGTGCGTACAGCACCTGCCTCTGCTGCGGCTACGTCCACGAAGCCGTGTCGACGCCGCCGATCGAGCTGCTCGAAGAAGACGAGGGGCACCCGCGGCAGCGCCGCCGCCAGCCCTCGCATGGCAAGCTGCGGCTCTAGCATCGCCCAGGCGGGTTCGTAGAGAAGTCCGACGGGAGACGCCGGCCGGTTCGGGTCAGGCGTTTTCTTTCGCCCGCGGCAGGGACTACGATGCGTGCGAACCCGCACCCGCTCGGGCGGCAGCCGGAGGAGGCAGCATTGCTGTACATCCGCGTATCCCTCATGACGCCGAAAGCCGACGAAGCACCCGCGGTGGCGCGCATCATGGATGAACTCCTCGCGTTCTATGCGACGCAACCGGGCTACCTGGACGGCTACAAGCTCCGTTCGGCCGACGCGAATCACCAGATTGGGCGGATCACCGTCTGGCGCTCCGGCGAGGATGCGGACGCGACGGCCCAACACCAGCACGTACTGGCACAGCGCTCCGAGCTTGCGCCGCTGATTGAGTCCGATTCGCACACCGAATGGTCGTTTGAGGCGGCCGAGGCTTCGGAGTCGCTGGCGGCGATCGTGGGATAAGGGGCCGGCGTTGCGGTGGGGGCATAGGCCGCCGTGGCGCACGAACAATTCGGGACGCGTCGGCGATCACCGCCCATCCCTCCTCCCACAGGAGGAGAGGGGAGGCGCGATTTGCGCGGTCTTTCAGTGCGATGGGTCGCATTGCGCTCACGTAATTCGATAGGGCATGCGCGTCCCGGCAGGGCACAGCAGACCGAGATCTGCAATAGGCGCAGCTGAAGCTACGCGGCTACCGGTTTGAGGCCTGTCCGGCGGCGCTCCTGAGGGCGGCGTCGAATGCGGGATCGGGCGATCGTGCCGATGATGTTAGGGAAGGTGCTGCCGGATGCCGGTTTGTTCACGGTCCGGTAACCTACGGCGCCGTGCCGCTCGATAGCTTGTACCCGGCATTGATGCCGTTCACGGAGGATGTGTGGACCCGCACGACACGACCGTCCGCAACGCGGACATCTGGGCACGATATTTCGAGCAGCTCTGGCAGCCCTGGTTGGGGCTCGGCGCGGGCGCACCGGTGGCGGAAATCGCCGAGGGCACGGCAGCGCGCGTCGCGGGCTTCCTGACGCTGGTCGCCGCCGGGCCGATCGCCTGGCTCTACGCCTCGAACGCCGCGCAGATGGCCGCCGCCGCCGAGCCGGAGCCGATTCGCGACCACATGCCGCCCGGGCAGCGGAGCGCCGCCGCGTAGTCGCTACCCCCTGCGCTGAACGCGTCGCGGTTTTGTCCTCCTCGCGAGGCCGCCGTACACTCGATCGTGATGCCCGACGCCATCTCGCGCCACCTCGACGCGCTGATCCAGCAGTTGGACCTCGAACGACTCGACAGCGACCTGTTTCTCGGTGATGCGGGGAAGGGCGAAGGGCGGCTGTTCGGCGGCCTCGTAGCCGCCCAGTCGGTCGTTGCGGCGTATCGTACGGTCCCTGCGGACGACGCCGCGCTACACTCGCTGCACGCCTACTTCCTGCGGCCCGGGCGCCACAACGTGCCGATCCGGTACGTCGTGTACCGCATTCGCGACGGACGCACGTTTACCACGCGTGACGTCGTCGCCTATCAGGCGGGCGAGGCAATCTTCAACCTTTCCAGCAGCTTCACGCGCCCGGAGCCGGGCGCCTCGCGGCAGGAGCCGATGCCCGTGGTGCCGGATCCCGACGGCCTGCCGGAGTGGCAGTTTGTGCGCGCCCGCACCGAGGACCAGCTGCGTCACTCTCGGAGATGGCAGAACAGCCCCATCGAGATGCGTTCGTGCGACGACCCGGCCTATGCTGCTGCCGAAGCTTCACCACGGCGGCGCGTCTGGATGCGCGTGCGCGGCACGCTGCCGGACGATCCGGTCGTGCACGCAGCGATGCTGACGTACGCGAGCGACCGCGGCCTGCTGCAGACCGCGCGCCGGGGCACCGAGTGGATGGCGCGCCCCGCGATGTCGGCAAGCATCGACCACGCGATCTGGTACCACCGGCCGCCGCGCTTCGATGGCTGGGTGCTGTACACGAGCGAGAGCCCCGTCGCGCACGCCGCGCGGGCGCTGATCTTCGCACAGATGCACGCCGCCGATGGCACGCGGATCGCGTCGGTGGCGCAGGAGGGGCTGGTGCGGATGACGGGGTCGACGGGTCGATAGTCGGTGGTCGGTGGCGATGGTCGATGGTGGGCCGTCGATGCCCTCGCGAGGCCATCGCGCAAAACAACAGTGGACCGGCGGACTAGTCGAGACGGCAGCCGCGGCTTGGCGGTTGCGCGGCGGCTCCGCCTTCCGCACCGTCGGATACCCGCTCGGCGCCCGAATCGCCGTCTCGGGCGAATTGCCATGTCAATCCGTAGCCACGAGTACGCTCGGTCTGATACGATAGCGCCGACGAATAGGATGAGGCGCGTACTCGATACAGCAGAAGGACGGCACGGATGCTCCTGATCGGGCTCGTTATCGGCGGCATCATCGGGGCGGGGGCGGGCGCGTACGCGGCGTGGAGCTTCTCGCGCAGCCGCTGCGAGCGCGAAGTCGCGGTGATCGCCGGGAAGTCGGCGGCGGACATCGCCTCGACGAGCGCGCGGCTCGACGAATGGTCGAAGCAGATCGCCCGGCTCGACGAAGAGCTGGCGCGACGCACGCGTGAGCTCGAACAGGCGGTCGCCGAATCTTCGTCGGTGCGACAGGAGCGGGCGCGGATCGCGGCGGAACTGGAGGCGGAGCGACGTGCGGGCGCCGATAAGCTGGCGCTGCTGCAGGACGCCGAGACGAAGCTGCGCGAGGCGTTCGCGTCGCTGTCATCAGAGGCGCTGCGCCAGAACAGCCAGTCGTTCCTGGAGCTGGCGAAGACGTCGCTCGGCGAGTTCCAGCAGCTGGCGACGGGCGACCTCGATAAGCGGCAGACGGCGATCACGGAGCTGGTGCAGCCGATCCGGGAGTCGCTCGCGAAGGTCGACACGAAGCTACAGGACGTCGAGAAGGCGCGCCTCGAGGCGTATAGCCAGCTGCGCGAGCAGGTGAAGACGCTGGGGACTTCGCAGCAGCACCTGGAGTCGGAGACGGCGAACCTCGTGAAGGCGCTGCGGACGCCGAACGTCCGCGGCCGCTGGGGGGAGATCCAGCTGCGGCGCGTCGTTGAGCTGGCGGGGATGCTGGATCACTGCGACTTCCGCGAGCAGCAGACGGTGACGACGGACGACGGACGCTTCCGGCCGGACGTCGTCGTGCAGCTGCCGGGGCGCAAGCAGGTGGTGGTCGACGCGAAGGCGCCGCTGATGTCGTACCTGCAGGCGCTCGAGGCGACGGACGACGACGAGCGCGAGGCGATGTATCGCGACCACGCCCGGCAGGTACGGGAGCACGTGACGCGGCTGAGCAGCAAGGCGTACTGGTCGCAGTTCCCGTCGACGCCGGAGATGGTGATCATGTTCCTGCCGGGCGAGACGTTCTTCAGTGCGGCGCTGCAGTACGACCCGACGTTGATTGAGTTCGGCGTCGAGCAGCGGGTAATCATCGCCAGCCCGACAACGCTGATCGCGCTGCTGCGGTCGGTCGCCTACGGCTGGCGGCAGGAGCAGATCGCGGAGAACGCACAGCAGATCAGCCGCCTCGGGCGCGACCTGTACGAGCGGCTGCTGACGATGACGTCGCACTTCGACGACATCCGGAAAGGGCTGGACCGCACGGTCGAGGCGTACAACCGGACGGTGGGTTCGTACGAAGGGCGCGTGCTCGTCGCCGGGCGGCGGTTCAAGGAGCTCGGTGCGACATCGCTCGATGATCTGCCGGAGGCCGGCGTCATCGAGCGCGCGTCGCGGGCGCTGCAGTCGGCATCGGGCGGAAGCATCGAGCCGAGCCCGATCGATGAAGCGCCGGCATACCTGCTGGCGGAGTAGGCGAGCGCTAACCGTCGCCTTATGCGTAGCGATGATCCGATCAGTGCCGCTGGTCAACGCACTCAGAGTGATATTGGACGTTGGAGGTCGGGGCGCTCAGCCTATCCAACGCCCGCCGCTTCCCCCTCCAACATCCAACCTCTAACATCCAACATCCGCACCGAAGACACGCAGGATCAGCCGCGCTAGCCACGACGATCGAAAGGCCCACACATGCCCGAAACGCCATTCTGGTGGAAGCATGGGATTGTCTACCAGATCTATCCGCGCAGCTTTCAGGATTCGGATGGCGACGGGATCGGCGACCTACGCGGCGTCATCGACCGGCTTGATTACCTGAACGACGGGACGGAGCGCTCGCTCGGGATCGATGCGATCTGGTTTTCGCCGACGTATCCATCGCCCATGGCGGACTTCGGGTACGACGTGTCGGATTACGAGGACGTGCACCCGGACTTCGGCGACCTGGCGACGATGGATGAGCTGATCGCGAAGGCGCACGCGCGCGGCATCCGCATCATCCTGGACTTCGTGCCGAACCATTCGTCGTCGGAGCACCCGTGGTTCCTGGAGTCGCGGTCGTCAGTCGATTCGCCGAAGCGCGACTGGTACGTCTGGCGCGATGCGAAGCCCGAGGGCAGCCCGCCGAACAACTGGATCGCCGTCTTCGGCGGACCGGCGTGGGAATGGGACCAGGCGACGCAGCAGTACTACCTGCACGAGTTCCTGAAGGAGCAGCCGGACCTGAACTGGCGCAACCCGGAGCTTGTTCAGCGCATGCACGACGTGCTGCGCTTCTGGATGCGGCGCGGGGTCGATGGCTTCCGCATCGACGTGATGGATCGCATCCTGAAGGATCCGCAGCTGCGCGACAACCCGCCGGCGCTCGACCGCAACGCGGCGCGGCGCTTCGGACAGACGGCGCTGCAGCAGCACACGCAGGACCAGAACTGGCCGGAGATCATCGATGCGGTGCGCATGATTCGGACGGTGGTCGATGAGTTTCCGGAGCGCATGACGGTCGGAGAAGTCTTCGGAACGCCGGAGAACATCGTGCGCTACTACGGCGGCGACAAGCTCGACGGGCTGCACCTCGCGTTCAATTTCCCTCTCGTGCGGATCTGGGACCGGCGCTGGACGGCCGAGCACGTGCGGGCGAAGGTCGACGGCTTCGAAGCGGCGCTGCCGAAGGGCGCCTGGCCGAACTACGTGCTCGGCAATCACGATGTCGACCGCTTCGTCAGCCGCGTGAACGGCGACGGGCGCGGGCAGGAGCGCGCGCGCGTCGCGGCGCTGCTGCTGCTGACGCTGCGGGGTACGCCGTTCGTGTACTACGGCGACGAGCTCGGCATGGAGAACGTCGACGTCCCGGATGATCGGCTGCAGGATCCGGCGCGCAAGTACGGCCGCGGCCGCGATCCGGAGCGCACGCCGATGCAGTGGACGAACGACGGCGGATTCACATCCGGCGAGCCGTGGCTGCCGTACGGCGACCTTGCGCGGAACGTCGAACAGCAGTCCGCCGACGCGCAATCGCTGCTGTCGCTGTATCGGCGGCTCGCCTGGTTCCGGCGCGGGTCGAAGGCGCTGCGCTTCGGCGACTACGCGGCGGTCGACGGGACGCCGCGGGGGATCTTCGCGTACACGCGCTCGCACGGCGACGAGCGGCTGCTGACCGTGCTGAACTTCACGAACGACGCGATCGCGTTCGAGCTGGCGGCGCTCGCGGTGCGGGAATACGTCGACGGCACGCATGATGGTGGCGCGGCGAGCGGACGGCGAATCGAGTTGGCGGCGAACGAGGGGCGATTGCTGCGGTTGGAGTGACGCGCGCCGTTGACGACGGGTCACCGGACGCCTACTCGGGAACCGTTCGTCCGAACTCGTAGCAGCAACGCTTCAGCTCCGCCCGATCTGCGGCACGGCCCGAGCAGCCGCTCCCGACCTCATCACACCTGCTCGAAGTAGCGGCGGCGCTCCCATTCGGTGACAGCGGTGCGGTGCTTCTCCACTTCCCAGCGGCGCATGGCGACGTAGTGGTCGATGAACGCATCGCCCAGCCACTCGCGGGCGATGGCGCTGGTATCGAGCAGGTCGATGGCGGCTTCGAGCGTTGGCGGGAGGTGCGCGACACCATCCGCTTCGTAGACGTTTCCGGCGACCGCGGGTGTCGGCGCGAGGTTGCGCTCGACACCGGACAGGCCGCCGGCGAGACAGGCGGCGAACCCGAGGTACGGATTGACGTCAGCGCCGGGAACGCGGTTCTCGAGCCGGATCGCGGATTCGCCTGACACGATCGCTCGCAGTGCAGTCGTGCGATTTTCGATGCCCCACGTGGCGGCGGTGGGCGCCCAGCTGCCGCTGACGTAGCGCTTGTAGGAGTTGACGTTGGGCGCGAAGAGCGCGAACAGCTCCGGCAGGGTCTCGATCGCGCCGGCGATATACGACGACATGGTGGCGCCGATGTGATGCGCAGCACCCTCGTCCCAGAAGGCGCTGTTGCCGTCGCGCCAGAGGCTCTGGTGGATGTGGCCGCTGCAGCCGTCCATGCGGTCGGAGTACTTCGCCATGAACGTCGGCACCGCGCCGGAGCGCGCAAGCAGTTCTTTCGCGGCGCTCTTGAAGAGCATGCCGCGGTCGGCGGCTTCGAGCGCCCCGGCGTAGTGCAGATTCATCTCGTACATGCCCTCGCCGTGCTCGCGGTTGTAGCCTTCGACCTCGATCCCGTAGGCATCGATTTGGCGGCGCAGTCCGCCGACGATCGCGTCATCGATACTCGCATGGCTGATCCAGTAGCAGTTGAACCCGGGGTTGAGCGGCCGCAAGCCGGTGTACGACTTCGCGCGCAAGCTCTCCTGATCCTCGCGGAAGATGCGAAACTCGAGCTCCACCGCCATCTGCGCGTCGAAACCCATCGCTCGCGCGCGCCCGATGACGCGGCGCAGGACGCTGCGTGGCGAGACGCCGACGGACTCCCCGCGCTCGTCGTAGACGTCGCACACGACCGCGGCAGTCGCCGTCTCCCACGGCACGATGCGGAACGTCGCAAGATCGGGACGGAGGAGAATGTCGGCGAACCCGGTATCGGCGCTGCCAACGGCGAGGTGGTGGCCCGTGACAACCTCTTCGCCGATGTCCCAGCCGAAGATCACGTCGCACTGCGCGAAGCCGGGACCGCCGAGGCCGGCGAGGAATTGCTTTGCGGAGACGCGTTTGCCGCGGAATACACCGTCGAGATCCGGTGTGCCGATCTTCACCGTCTCGATGGCGTTCGACTCGATCAGCCGTGTGACCTCGCTGGTGTCCATGGGTAGCGATGATAGCAGGGATCGGGGGCTGGGGCTGGGGCTGGAGGGTAGACGGTGGAGGACGGAGCCGGAAGTCGCCGTGGCGCTGCGCTTACCACGGGACATGCCATGACGTGTTGCTAGATGTCGATGCCGTGGGGGATGTCGAGGAGAGCGAGGCGCTGAAGCAATTCCGCGCGGTGGTGGATGTCGTGTTCGAGCAGGTGAAACGCGACCCAGTGCCCGGTATAGCTTTCCACATGCCCGTCCCACTCCTCGGTGTAAGAAGCGTCGAGCTGCGAGCGGTTTCGAAGGAATTTTTGCACGCGAGTGAACGTGCGGATGAGCTCGCGGCGCAGGTCGTCTCGGGTGCGGGCGGTCAGCCAGATATTCGGATACGGCTCACCATCCTGGACGCCGTGGGTGCCGTCGGCGAGCCAGCCGTCGCGGGCATCGGCGATGTGGATGAGGATGCCGCGGAAGTTCCAGAGATCGGCCTTTGGCGTCCAGTCAAGCTTGTCGGCTGGCACGATCTCGACGATGTGCAGCAAGTGGTCCTGGACGGACTCCCAGTAGCGCGAAATCGCGAGGGAAGGGAACGCTTCGGTCTGCATGAGGCGCATGATAGCAGCCGGCCGCCTGAGACGGACCGGAGCAGGCCCGTGAAGTTCAGAGTATGGCGGCCGGACTCCGCGTACCGGCCGCGCCAACTTGCGTCCCTGCCGCCACTCGTTCGTGGCTCCTCCGTCGTCCAGCCTTCAGACTCCGCCGTACAGCTTCCAGCCTCCACTTTCCGGCTTCCAGCTTCCAGCGATGGGGTAAGCTGCGCCGACTGCCGACACTTATGCGGGTTGACAGGCGAACCTGCGGTCCCACGGCAGCGAGCGGCGGGCGTATCCTTTTGCTCTCACAATCAGATAATCCCAGCAAAGCAGCGGACAGTATGGCAATCCACGCTGTCGAAGCTGACGCGGAGCAGGCGCTCATCGAACGGGCGCGCGGGCTGGAAAACGCAGCATGGGCAGAGTTATACGAGCGGCATGCCGAGCAGGTGTACGCGTACATCTACTACCGCCTGGGAGACCAGCACACGGCCGAAGATCTGACGGCGGACGTGTTCGTGAAGGCGGTCGCCGGGATCAAGGGCTACAGCTACCGCGGGACGCCGCTTCTCGCCTGGCTCTACCGAATCGCCCACAACGTGACGGTGGACTATCGCAAGGCAGCTGCGAAACGTGCGTTGCGCGCGACCGCGGAGGAGTTGGAGCGCGTGGAGGCGCCACACGACGCGATGCAAGCGACGGACGAGCGCGGCGACATGCTGGCCGCGATTCGGCGGCTGACGCCCGAGCAACAGCAGGTGGTCATCCTGCGCTTTTACTCGGGCATGAGTAACGCAGAGGTAGCCCAGGTGATGGGCAAGCCGGAAGGTGCCGTGAAGGCGCTGCAGACGCGCGCCGTGCGATCACTGCGGCGGATCCTTGAAGCAGGCGCTCCGCGGAGGGCGACGGCATGAGCGGTCACGAGTCCTTCGACCAGGCCTTCGATGCCGCCGTTGACGCACTGCGCGCAGGCGCGCACATGCCGGATGTGCTCGCGGCGCATCCGGATCACCGCGCGGAACTGCTGCCCTTGCTGGCTGTCGCCGTCCAGGTGGACGCCGCAGCAGGTGTGCCTGCGCCATCGGCGCGTCTGGCGCAGAACTTCCGCATGGTGCGCGCAGTCGTGGTCGAAGCGCAGGAATCCGGGCGACGCCCGGCGCCGTGGTTGCGCCGGCCGGTGACATTCGCGTCGCGCTCGCTGCCTGCAGGCGTCCTGGCGCTGGTGGCGATCGGTGCGGCAGGCGCAGCAGCCGGCGGCGCTGTCGCCGTATCGCAGACGGGGGTGCCCGCCGCGGTTGAGCACATCGTCACGTTCGGTGCGGTGGGTGGCGCGAGTTCGACCGCGCACCAGAACGCAGCGACCGCACCGGCTGGAGTGCCTGGTGCCGGCAACAGCAGCGGTTCCGGCGGACCCGGCAACGCCGGCGCACCAACGGAAGGACACGCAAACAACGGTGGCGGCAGCGCCGCATCCGGCACGCCGGAGAATCCGAACGCGCCCGCCAGCGTTATCGTCTCGGGCACGATCGAGGACGCGCATGGCGGCGTATTCGCGCTGCGGACGGCCGATGGCGATTGGCAGGTGAACGTCGACGGCAAGACGACGGTCACGGGCACGATCGTGAATGGCGCGTCTGCGACGATCACGGGCACGTCGACGGCCGCCAAAGAACTGCATGCGACGGCGGTGGATGTCGCGGCCGCGCCTGCGACGCCCCTGCCGGCAGCTGCAGCGACCGAGACGCCGTTTGCCGGATCGCCCGGGAATCCGGGGCACACGCCGGGAGCCGGCGCGAACGGCAACGGCAACGGGACGCCGCCGAAGACGCCCGCGAGCGGCAACGGGACGCCGCCGAAGACGCCGGCGAGCGGCAATCCGAACGCGGGCTCCA
>JADEYI010002210.1_pt1 | contig 10573 bp, 9 predicted proteins | sample 8542331 | NCBI WGS metagenome assembly JADEYI01 (sample SAMN16510988, study PRJNA670497) | mine drainage metagenome | isolation source: biofilm near Copperflume 1 | place: Germany: Marsberg coppermine Kilianstollen | collected 2018-02 | reverse complement strand
GTGCTGGGGCGGGACGCCGCGAAGGTCCGCGAGCGCTGCGGGGAGCAGGTCGAGCCGCGCGCCGGTGACGTGCGCGACCCGGAGACCCTCGCCGACGCGATGGCCGGCGTTGAGGTCGTCGTCAACGCCGTGCAGTTCCCCAACTCGCCCATCGAGAACCGCCGCAAGGGCTGGACGTTTGAGGACGTCGACCTCAAGGGCACGCGCAACCAGGTCGATGCCGCGAAGGCGGCGGGCGTGCGGCGCTTCGTCTACGTGAGCGGCGTCGGCGCCGCCAGGGACGCGGACAAGCACTGGTTCCGCTACAAGTGGGAGGCCGAGACGTACCTGCGCGACAGCGGCCTCGAATGGGTGATCGTGCGGCCGACCTGGGTCTACGGCCCCGGTGACGTGTCGCTGAACCGCTTCCTCGGCTTCGCGCGGCTGCTGCCGTTCATCCCCATGTTTGGCAGCGGCGAGCAGGCCATGCAGCCGGTGTTCATCGACGACGTCGGGCGGGTGCTCGCGGACGCCGCGCTGGTGCCCGAGGCGGCCAACACGCTGTTCGAGCTGGGCGGGCCCGACGTGATGACGATGAACGACGTGGTAAAGACGGCGCTCGACGTGCAGGGCAAGAAGCGGCCCCTACTCCACCAGCCCGCAGCGGTCGGCAAGTTCGTCGGCACGCTGGCGTCCGTGCTCCCGTCCCCGCCGCTGTCCGCCGACGCCATCGACTTCATCACCGAGCCCGCCGTCTCCGACAACACGAAGCTCATCGCGGTCCTGCACCCTGCGCTGACGCCGTTGCGCGAGGGTCTGGCCACATACCTCGGGTAGCCGGCCCCGGGGCTGTCTGTGCGTCCCCCGTCTGGTAAAGATACCGTAACTTGATCCCGCGGGCATCTCGGCGATAACGTATAAGAAACTTGACTCTACTTTACCAGGGACGGCACGACATGCTAAAGACGCGCGTGTTCGAGGTGCTGGAGGAGCGCGGCCAGAAGCAGCGCTGGCTGCTCGCGGAGCTCGACCGGCGCGGCTACCGCGTCAGCGAAGGCTACCTCTCGCAGGTGAAGGCCGGCACCAAGCAGCCGTCCCGGCAGTTCATCGAAGCGGTGTGCGATGTGCTCGGCATGCCCGAGCGGCTCCTGTTTTACGAGGAAGGTGAAGAGATGGCGACGAGGGCAGGCGCACGGGCGACGAAGGCCGCGGTGAAGGCGCGCGCGACCGGCAAGAAGGACAAGGGGAAGATCAACGTCGCGATCATCGGCGTCGGCAACTGCGCGTCGTCGCTCGTCCAGGGGCGCTACTTCTATCACGACGCCCGCCAGGGCGAGATCGTCCCCGGCCTGATGCACGTCGACCTCGGCGGCTACCACATCCGCGACATCAACTTCGTCGCCGCCATCGACATCGATGAGAACAAGGTCGGCCACGACCTCTCCGAAGCTGTCTTCACCACGCCCAACAACACGTACAAGTTCAGCGATGTCCCCAACCAGGGCGTGCGCGTCGCGCGCGGCATGACCCACGACGGCCTCGGCAAGTACCTGTCGCAGGTGATCACCAAGGCCTCCGGGCCGACCGATGACATCGTCAAGCTGCTCAAGGACACGCAGACCGACGTCGTCGTCAGCTACCTCCCCGTCGGCTCCGAAGAGGCCACCAAGTGGTACGTCGAACAGGTCCTGGCGGCGGGCTGCGGCTTCGTCAACTGCATCCCGGTCTTCATCGCGCGCGACCACTACGGCTACTGGCCCAAGCGCTTCGAAGAGGCGGGCCTGCCGATCATCGGCGACGACATCAAGTCGCAGGTGGGCGCCACGATCGTCCACCGCGTCCTCACCCGGCTCTTCCGCGAGCGCGGCGTCCGCCTGGACCGGACGTACCAGCTCAACTTCGGCGGCAACACAGATTTCCTCAATATGCTGGAGCGGGAGCGCCTGGAGTCCAAGAAGATCTCCAAGACGAATGCCGTGACCTCCCAACTCGACTACGAGCTCCCCGCCGGCGATGTGCACGTAGGCCCCTCCGACCACGTGCCGTGGCTCTTGGACCGCAAATGGTGCTACATTCGGATGGAGGGCACGACCTTCGGCAACGTGCCGCTGAACGCGGAGGTGAAGCTGGAGGTCTGGGATAGCCCCAACTCCGCCGGCGTCGTCATCGACGCGATCCGCTGCTGCAAGATCGCGCTTGACCGCGGCCTGTCCGGTCCGCTGCTCGGGCCATCGGCGTACTTCATGAAGTCGCCGCCCCAGCAGTTCCCGGACGATGTCGCCCATGATATGGTGGAGGAGTTCATCGCGGGATAGGACGAGTTGCTCGACCGGACCGTCTACTGGCTCTTCCGCCTGGCGATCCTCCTGGCGCGGCCGCTGCCGCTGCGGCTCGGTTACTGGTTCGGCGAGCGTATCGCCCTCATCTGCTACTTCATCATCTTTCCCCGGCACCGCAAGGCGCTGAACGCCAACCTCGCCCACATCCTCCGGAGCGACGACGCGCGCTACGTCGACTCGGTGGCGCGTCGCTCGTTCCGCAACTTCGGCAAGTACGTGATCGACTTCATCCACTACCCCCTCGTCACCCGCGACGAGGTGCGCCGGCGCCTGCGCTTCGATCGCTGGGAGGACCTCGATCAGATGGGGGCCTCCGGCCGCGGCATCATCATCGCGTCGATGCACTTCGGCAACTGGGACATCGGGGGCGCCGCCCTCGCGGCCACGGGCTACCCGGTCAGCGCCATCGCCGAGTCGTTTCGCTATCAGCCGATGAACGACCTCGTCCAGGGCTCGCGAGCCAAGCTCGGCATGAACATCATCGGGCGCAGGGCGATCGGCACCAGCGTCTTCCGCGCCCTGCGCCGGCGCGAGATGCTCGCCATGCTGATCGATGTCCCGACCAAACACTTCGGCATCTACGTCGATTTCTTCGGCGCGCCCGCCTTCGTCTCCTCGGCCCCCGCGCGGATCGCCCTGCGCACCGGCGCCTGGGTGGTGCCGGCCGTCGTCCTCCGCGGCCCCGACGACGACCTGATCATCCGTCCGGTGCTCGACCTTAGCCTGCGGGACTTTCGCGCGACGGGCGACAAGGATCGGGACGTGCGGGAGCTGACGCGCCTCATCCTCCAGTCGCTCGAATCGATGATCCGCCCGCACCCCGACCAGTGGTTCATCTTCCGGCGCCTGTGGCAGCAGCCTGGCGTGGCGCCCGCCCCCCACGGCGAGTTGGCGGAGGGCCTGTAAGCGTGCGCTTCCTCCCCCGCCCCGGCAAGTGGAAGTACTACCTGATGCTGATCGTCATCAACACGATCGGCCGCATGCCTCTCGGCTGGCGCTACGGCGTCTCGCGGGTCGTCAGCGACCGCGTCTACGACTGGCGGCCGACCGTCCGCAACAGCATCCGCAGCAACATCCGCCACGTCCTGGGCCCCGGCGCCTCCGACGGCGAGGTCGACCGCATCAGCCGCCAGTGCGCCCGTAACACCGGGCGCTACTACGCCGATGTCGTCGGCATGCGGCGGCTGGACGTGCACCGTTTCCTCGAGCACGACCTCGTCCTCGAGGGCCTCGAGTACGTGCGCGAAGCGCAGGCGGCCGGCCGCGGCGTCGTGCTGGCGTCCGCGCACTACGCCAATCCGGAGTTCGCCGTCCAGGGCCTCGCCGCCGCAGGCATCAAGGTGTTCGCGCTCGTCGAGCCGCTGCGCCCGCCCGAGCTCAGCCGCCTCATGCGCAGCCTGCGCACCGTGCACGGCCACCAGTACGAGGAAGTGAGCTTCGGCGCCATCAAGAAGGCCATCGCCTGGCTGCGCGGCGGCGGCGTCGTCGCCATCCTCGTCGACCGCGACATCCAGAAACGCGGCGTCGAGATCGCGTTCTGCGGCTACCCCGCGAAGTTCCCGACCGGCGCCGTCGACCTCGCGATGCGCACGGGCGCCGTGCTCCTCCCCGGCTGGGTGCGCCGTACCGGCGGCTTCAAGGTCGAGGCGATCATCGGCCCGCCGCTCCCGCTCGTCCTCACGGGCCGCGCCGACGAGGATCTGCGCGCCAACACTGCCCGCCTGCTCGCGCTCTTCGAGCAGCACCTCAAGCGCGACCCGGGGCAGTGGAGCGTGCTCGACCGCATCTGGCCCGACGACGTCGATCCCCGCCCGGCGCCCCCGCCGGCCCTCGCCGAGACTCCCGATCGCGAGGCGGTACAATAGCACACACATCGGCGATCGCCGACGGTCGCACGTGATGTCATGAAGGCGCCGCCGTGGGCAAGGCCGACCTCCACATCCATACGCGCTACGGCGACGGCATGGCGACCGTCCCGCAACTGCTCGACTACGCCGAGCGGCACACCGGCCTCGACGTTATCGCCGTCACCGAGCACGACACCCTGCGCGCCGCCGATGAGGCGCGCGAGCTGCACGCCCGCGGCGCCTACCGCTTCGATCTGATCTGCGGCGAAGAGGTGACCACGCTCGACGGCCACCTACTCGCGCTCCGCATCGAAGCCCCCGTGCCGAGCTTCCGCCGCATCGAAGAGACGCTCGCCGAGATCCACCGGCAGGGCGGCATCGCCATCGCGCCGCACCCGCTCTCCTTCCTCACGCGCAGCATCACGCGGCGGGGCTTCGAGCGCGTCGCGGCCAGCACGGACGAGGCCGTGCGCATCGACGCGATCGAGGAGTACAACCTGAGCCCGGCGGGCCGCGTCACCTCCGCGAGGGCGCGGCGCCTCAACCGGGACGTCCTGCACCTCGCCGCCGTCGGCTCCAGCGACGCGCACTTCCTCCAGTCGGTCGGCAGCGCCTACACGGTCTTCGACGGCACGACGGCCGCCGACCTGCTGGCTGCCATCGCCGCGAAGACCACAGCCGGCGCGGCCGGCCGCGCCCCCCGCATCTCCGAGCTCGGCTATCGCAACGTCGCGGTCCAGCAGTGGCGCGGCATGATGGCGACGCCGCGCACTATGGGCTGGCTGCCGACGATCCGGAGCTTCGTCACCAGCCGCATCCACGCGCGCCCGCCGTCCCTCGGCGGCCCCGGCGCCGGTGAGGAGCGGCGATGAAGATCGTGCTCGTGTCGCCGTACGACTGGGGCGTCTCCGGCGGAGTCAACAACCACATCCACCACCTCGCCGAGCAGTTCGTCTCGCTCGGGCACGAGCCGCACATCGTCGCGCCGGGATCGCGTCCGGTCACGGGCGGCGCCTGCCCGATCACCATCATCGGCCGGCCGATCCCCCTCCGGGTGAGCGGCTCCATCGCGCGCATCACGCTCTCGCTGCGCACGGCCGGCCGCATCCGCCGGCTACTCGAGGCGAACGACTTCGACATCGTGCACGTACACGAGCCGTTCATGCCCCAGCTCCCGATCAACTTCCTGCGCTACTCGACGACAGTGAACGTCGGCACCTGGCACGCCGCGCGCGAGTCCAACTTCATCTACGTGTACGGCCGCAGGCTGATCAAGCGCTGGGTGAGCAAGCTCGACGGCAAGATCGCCGTCTCGCCCGCCGCCGTGAAGCACATCGAGCAGTACTTTCCCGGCTACTACAACATCATCCCGAACGGCGTCGATGTCGAGCACTTTTCCCAGGACGTCGAGCCGCTGCCGGAGTTCTGCGACGGCAAGCTCAATGTGCTGTTCGTCGGACGCCCGGAGAAGCGCAAGGGGCTGAAGTACCTGCTGCGCGCGTTCGTCGGCGTCCAGCAGGCGATCCCCGAGAGCCGCCTGATCGTCGTCGGCGCCGGCAAGTTCGACCGCTACGAGCGCGCCGTCCGCTCGGCCCACCTGCGCGATGTCGTCTTCCGCAGCTACGTCCCGTCCGATCAGCTCCCGCGCTACCACAAGAGCGCGCACGTCTTCTGCGCGCCCAACACGGGCTTCGAGAGCCAGGGTCTCGTGCTGCTTGAGGCGATGGCCGCGGGCCGCGCCATCGTCGCCTCGAACATCGAAGGATTCGCCGGCGTCCTCACCCACGGCGTCGAGGGGCTGCTCGTGCGCCCGGAGGACCCCCAGGCGCTCGCCGCGGCGCTCATCGAGCTGCTGCGCGACCCCGAGCGGCGCGAGGCGATGGTTGCGCACGGACGGGAGCGTGTCCAGCACTTCCGCTGGGACCGCGTCAGCCAGCGCGTGCTCTCGTACTACGAGCGCCTGATCTACGAGCGGCGCCTCGTCGAGCGCGACGCGCCCGCCGAAGAGCGCCGCCCGCTGGGCGTGTAGCCCGCGGTTCGCGCACGCCGTTCGCCGCTCGCGATGTCATCCGCTACCCTGCTCCTGATGCGCCTGATCCCCATCATCGCGCTCGTGCTCGCCGCCGCGATGCTCGCCGCTTGCGGTGGCGGCTCGTCGGCGAAGGGCACGCCCACGCCGGCCGGGGCCGGGAGCCCGGCCGCGTCGACTGCCGCCGGCACCGCCGCGGCTGCCTCGCCGACGCGCTCTGCCGGCAACAGCACGCCCGTCGCGCCCGGCGACACCGTGGAGGTGCGCGGCATCGTCGGCACCATCACGACCGACCCGAAAGCCATCGAGATCACGCGCCTCTCCGGTGCGGCCGTGAACCGCATCGTCGTGCAGGCCTCGACCGTGATCCGCAGCGCCGGCGGCGGCACCATCAGCTTCGCCGCCATCCGCACCTCCGACCGCATCATCGCCGCCGGCCGCGTCAACGACCGGGGCGACGCGCTCGTCGCCGGGCAGATCACCGTCTCCGCCGTCGTCCCGGGCGCCGCGCCGGGCGGCTAACAGCGCACCGCTCACGCCTGCCGCGTCAGCCAGTCAAACTGCTGCGGCTTGCGCCGCGCCTGCGCGCTGATCATGACGTTGATGATCCCCGGCCTCCCGCTCGCGAACGACGCCTCGATCGCCGGCCGCAGCTCCTCCGGCCGCTCGACGAAGTAGCCTTCGCCGCCGAACGCCTCGATCACCCGCTCGTAGCGCGCGTTCGGCACGTACGCCGTGGGCATCACCGGGCGCGACGGGTCGAGCTCTGACGGCCCGCCGCCGATGCCGTTGTTGTTGAGGATGATGAAGGTGATCGGCATGTTGTAGCGGCACGCCACCTCGACCTCCATGCCGCTGAAGCCGAACGCGGAGTCGCCTTCGACCGCCACGACGCGCTTGCCCGGGTGCACCGCCTGCGCCGCGATGGCGAAGGCCAGCCCAACGCCCATCGTCCCGAAGCTGCCCGCATCGAGCCGGTGCCGTGGCAGGAAGTTCGGCAGCACCGTGCGGCCGATGTCCATCGTGCTGGCGCCCTCGCTGCAGACGATCGCGTCCCGCGGGAGCGCGTCGCGGATGTCGCGGAGCGCGCGGTAGTAGTTCATCGGTGTGCTGTCGTCCTCGAACAGCGGCTGCGTCGTCGCGCGGTTCTCTTCGATCTTCTTCGCGATGCCGGTGCGCCAGGTGTTCTCGGCGCCGAACTGCCACGGGCTCGCGCGCAGCGCCGCGTTGAGCTGCGCCGTCACCGCGCGGGCGTCGCCGGCGAGCGCCACCTCCGCCGGCACGTTCGTGCCGATCTCCTCCGCGGCGATGTCCAGTTGCACGACCCGGACGTCCGGGTTGAAGCGCGGCGGCAGGCCGAAGTGCATGATCCAGTTCAGCCGCGCGCCCACGAGGAACACCAGGTCGGCGTTCTGCAGCACGTAGGACCGCGCCGGCGCCGTCGAGAGCGTGTGGTCGTCCGGGAGCACGCCCTTCCCCATCGGCGACGCCAGGAACGGCAGTTGCGTCGACTCGATGAACGCGCGCACCTCGTCCTCGGCGCGCGCGTACGCCGCCCCCTTGCCGACGACGACGAGCGGGCGCTCGGCCGAGCGCAGCGCCGCAAGGGCGGCCTCGACCGCGGCCGGGTCGGCGAGCGGGCGCGGGGCGTCGCCGACGCGCGGGCGCCGGGGCGCCGCCTCGTCGTCGCAGGCGCCGCTGATGACGTCGCCCGGCAGGTCCAGGTACACCGGCCCCGGCCGCCCGTAGATCGACGTGCGCACGGCCTGCTCGATGTAGTAGGGGATGCGCTCGACGCGGTCGACCTCGGCCGCGTACTTGCACCAGGGCCGCGCCGCTTCGACCTGCGGCGCCTCCTGGAAGGCGCCCATGCCGTGCTGCGCGATGTCGGACGAGCCGCCGAGCAGGATCATCGGCCAGCGGTTCGACCAGGCGTTCGCCAGGCCGGAGATGGCGTTGGTCATGCCCGGCCCGGAGACGACGAGGCAGGCGCCCGGGCGGCCGGTCAGGTAGCCGACGGCCTGCGCCGCGTACGAGGCCGACTGCTCGTGCCGCATGCCGATGTAGGTGATGCCCTCGCGCTGGGCGGCGAAGGCGATCGGCACGACGGGGATGCCGACGATGCCGAACATGTACTCGACGCCCTGCTGCTTCAGGCTCCGCGCGATCAGCGTCGCCCCATCGATCCGGGCCATGGCGATCCTCCTCAGGTGTAGCGCGCGCCATTCTACGGGCGGCCGCGGGTACGAACCAGACGGCCGGCAACCCGCGACGGCCGTACAGCCCGTCTGGGCCGCATCGCAGGCCGCCGCCGACTCATCGGCTGACCACGACGTGCGGCGGCGACGCGCGGTCTGTGTGGTACTCGACGCGCTTGCCGCCCGCATCGATGATGATCCGGTAGCCCGGCGTCACGACCTGGGCGCAGACCTTGCCCGGCGCCCGTACGCCGAGACAGGCGTCCGGCCAGTCCACCGGCGTCACCGCGACGACGCGGGCGTCCGCGCCCGCCTGAGACAGCGCCTGCAGTACCGGCTCCGGCCACCAGATACGCCATCCGTCCGGGCCGCCCGACGCCAACTCCCACGGCGCGAGCGCCGGCGCCGCCCCACGCGCCATCGCGATGCGCGTACCGTCGGGCGCTGTCGCCTCGCCCGCTGGCTCGAGCTTCGCGGCGGACAGCGCGCCCGGCTGCAGGGTCCGCACGACGCGCAGCGTTGCGCCGGCGAGGGTCGCATCCGTCGCACTCGCGGGCACCGTCGCGGTCGCGCCGGGAGCCGGATCGGCGCCCGCCTGCCGGGGGGCGCTGTTGCCGCCGCCGCAGGCCGCGAGCAGCAGCGCGGTGGCGACGGCGCAGGCCGCCGCGAGGGTCCGCCGCCAGGTGATGATGCCCATGCGCCCTCCCACGGCGGCACGCTCGCCGGTTGGGCCGGCTTTCGGCCCGTCTGCTATACTCTCGCCGGTCTGCGCCGATCCTGGCGCAGCCCCAGCGTCGCGTGCGAGGAGCCGGCCGTTCTCGGGGACGGCCTTCATTATGCCAGCAGTCGTCGTCATCGGTGGTCAGTGGGGCGATGAGGGCAAGGGCCGCATCGTGGACCTGATCGCGCAGGGCGCGTCGGTCGTCGCCCGCTACTCGGCGGGGAACAACGCCGGGCACACGGTCATCAACGACCTCGGCGAGTTCAAGCTGAACGTCGTGCCCGCCGGCATCTTCTATCCAGAGAAGACGTGCCTCGTCGGCAACGGCGTCGCCGTCGACCCCGCCATCCTCCTCAACGAGATCGAGCAGCTCGCCTCGCGCGGCATCAGCGTCGCCCATCTGTTCGTGAGCGATCGCTGCCACGTGATCATGCCCTGGCACCCGCTGATCGACATCGCCGACGAGAAGCTGCGGGGCCCGGCGGCCATCGGCACGACCGGCCGCGGCGTCGGCCCCTGCTTCACGGACAAGGTCGCGCGCCTCGGCATCCGCGTGGGCGACCTCATCGACCCGGACGCCTTCCGCGCCCGCCTGGAGTTCGTGCTGCCGTACAAGAACGCCGTCATGCAGCAGCTCTACGGGCTGCCGCCGCTCGGCTTCGACGACGTCTACCGTCAGTACACCGAGTATGGCGTGCGCCTCGCGCCCTTCGTGCGCGACACCGCGCAGATCGTCCACGAGGCGCTCGACCGCGGCGAGACGGTGCTGCTCGAAGGCGCGCAGGGCTGCCTGCTCGACCTCGACGCCGGCACGTACGAATTCGTCACCGCGTCCGTGCCGTCGTCCTCCGCGGGCGGCGCCGGCATCGGCATCGGCATCGGCCCGACGGTGATCCAGCAGGTCGTCGGCATCTACAAGGCCTACGTCACACGCGTCGGCAACGGGCCGATGCCCTCGGAGCTGCTCGACGAGACCGGCATGATCCTGCGGCTCGAAGGCCCGCGGCCGGAGATCGGCACGACCACCGGCCGCCCGCGACGCACCGGCTGGTTCGACGCGGTCGCCTCACGCTACAGCGCGATGGTGAACGGCGTGACGAGCGGCGTCCTGACCCGCCTCGACGTGCTCGACAACTTCCCCTCGATCAAGATCTGCGTCGCCTACGAGACCGAGGATGGCCGCACGCTGACCACGCTCCCGGCCAGCTCCGTCGTCATGGGCAAGGTGAAGCCCGTGTACGAGGAGGTCGACGGCTGGCGCGCACCGACGTCGAAGTGCCGCACCTGGGACGAGCTGCCGCAGGGCGCGCGCGACTACATCCGCCGCATCGAGTCCCTGATCAAGATCCCCATCGATATCGTCTCCATCGGCCCCGAGCGCGACCAGGCGATTATCGTCCACGACGTCCTGAAGGTCCGCCCGCGCACGTAGCCGCGCACCGGCCGACCCCTCCTGCGGC
>JADEYI010002209.1_pt1 | contig 10584 bp, 11 predicted proteins | sample 8542331 | NCBI WGS metagenome assembly JADEYI01 (sample SAMN16510988, study PRJNA670497) | mine drainage metagenome | isolation source: biofilm near Copperflume 1 | place: Germany: Marsberg coppermine Kilianstollen | collected 2018-02 | reverse complement strand
CCGGCTCGCGCAGGGGCCGTGCATGGTCGAGTATGTCGCGAGGGCGCGACCGGACTGATGGGTGACCGGATGTGGGCATCAGATACCGACCGCGCCGACCAGTTGCCCGATCGCGAACGTGACGAGCATGGCTGCGGCGCCGCCGAGCACGACTCGGGCCACCGCGCGGTTGCGGGGCGCGCCACCGATCCGGGCGCTGAGCGTGCCCGTCACGGCCAGGGCCAGCAACACCACAACGAACGTCACCGGAATCCGCACCGCCGCGGGGAGCAGGATCGCCAGAACGGGAAGTAGCGCCCCCAAAGTGAACGACGCTGCGGACGCGCCCGCGGCGTGCCACGGATTGGTCAGCTCGGACGGGTCGATGCCGAGTTCCGCGTGGATATGCGCGGCGTAGGCGTCATGCGCGGTGAGTTCGCGCGCGACTTGTTCAGCGGTCTCGGAGGTCAACCCTTGGGCCTGGTAGATGGCAGCGAGTTCGGCCAGCTCACGGTGCGGGCTTAGGGTGAGTTCGGTGCGTTCCTTGACGAGCAGGGCCCGTTCGGTGTCACGTTGGCTGCTGACCGACACGTACTAACCGAGCGCCATCGCCACCGCTCCGGCGGCGAGGCCGGCGATACCGGCCGTAAGGATCGGTGACCGCGCGGTCGTTGCCGCGGCGACGCCAACAACCAGTCCGGCGGTGGAGACGATGCCGTCATTCGCGCCGAGCACCCCCGCGCGCAGCCAGTTCAGCCGAACAGCGAGCCCACCGGCGTGCGGCTCGTTGGCGTGCGGAGGCAGCGACGTCAGATGGAGCGCAAAAGGGTCACTGAGGTCAGCCATACCGACGACGCTAGAGCGACCGGGGTTAGGCGTGTAGGGCCGAAAGTCTCCTCAACTCCGGGTTCCGGGCTGGGTTCCTCGTGGTGGCACCCAATGACGTCACTGCATAACGAGACCTTCGGCACGGTCCGCATTGCTTCGTTCCCGCGTAATGCTGAACGGCGCGTTGTGTACCTGGGGGTCAGCCCAACACGACGCGGAGGTGGGGTTGGAGCGGCTGCTGGCCTACCGTTCCCAAGCCGACCGGCTGGTCGGCGTCTCTATCCGATAAAGGCGTCGTCGATACCTAGCGGTCGATCTGCGCGATGCGCAGTGCAATCGACGCTCGACATCAACGTTTGCGGACACGTTCGAACGCATTCCTACTACTCGGGAACGAGGCGGCGGCTCTACTGAAGGCGTTCGAGTTTCTGCCCTGGCAGAAATGTGGGTGGTGATCGCTTTCAACGCTGCGGTGCGCTGTCGGGTGCCGTCGGATCGTCACGGCGCGGTCATTGTGACGAGTTGGTCCGCGGGTCGGGCGGCCCGTGTTAAGTCATTGGTGGTGAGTATGCCGATTGGGTGGCTGTTGTCATCGGTGACGACGGCGACGCCTGCGTGTTGGCGTAGGACTAGGGCAACGTCGCTCAACCTCGCTCCCGCTCGGACCGAGAGTGGGCGGATGCGGCGACCGCGCACGATGTCGCGGATTCGTGTGTCGGCCCGGGCAGCGGGTGCAACCTTGTCTAGATCGCGGCGCGTCAGAGCACCTGTTGCCTGTCCGGCGAAGTCCACCAGCGGATAGATCTGCGATGAGGCGTCAGGGTCGGGTGAGAACGCGGCGAGGGCCTGCTCGACGGTCCACCACTCTGGCAGCACGATCGGAGTGCCCGTCATGACGTCGCCGACGGTCAGATCTTGGAGGCCTTCAGCCTGGCTGACGTGTCCTTCGACGGTGGCGGAACCGACAATGAGCCAGCCGACAAAGCTCAGCCACAAGCCGGCCAACGACCCGGCGAGGATGAGTTCAGCCAGGCCCAACGCGATCAGAACAAACCCGAGCCCGCGCCCGACCAGGGCGGTGATGTAGCCGGCGCGGGCCCGGTCGTTGTAGCGGCGCCACAGCAAGGCACGCAGCAGTCGGCCGCCGTCTAATGGCGCCGCCGGCAGCAGATTAAACAGACCCAGGAACACGCTGACGCCAGCCAACCAGCCTAGTGAAGCGCCAGGCAGTCCCGACCCGCCGACCACCCAGGCCAGCGCGCCGCTGATAGCCCCGAGCCCGATACTGGTCGCCGGTCCGGCAACGGCCACCGCTGCGTCGGCTCGCGGGGTCGGCGATTCCCCGTCGAGTTCGGTGACGCCGCCGAGCATCCATAACGTGATGCCCTTGACCCGGATCCCGTAGTGGCGGGCCGTGACGGCGTGCGCGACCTCGTGGGCGACGACGGTGACGAGGAAGACGGCCGCAGTGAGTACCCCGAACAGCCAGTAGGCGCTCGTGGGATGACCAGGTCGGGCCGCGGGTAGCGCCGACGTCGCCAGGATCTCGGCGAACAGCGCGAGGATGAACAACACTGAGAAGCGGGCTGATACCGGGACTCCGCCGCAGCGTCCTAACGGAATACCGCCGCCGGGCACCGACCTCTGCGCGGCAGTCGGTGCGTGTCGGATCGGTTCTTTCGTATCGAGATTGGTCATAGCACTGCTCGTCTCGCTGGCACAGCACGCGCCGGTCACGGCGGCTGGCGCGTTACTAATTGTTTCAACGAACGCCAAGAGTGCCTTGTTCCGTAAACGCAGCGACCCGTCGATCGGTTAGCTCAACTGCGTCTGAACGGAGCGAGTTCGTTCGTGCTGCGTTCGAGGTCCGTGTAGACGCCCGGGCGCGCAGGGCAGCAGCGCTTCGCTACCAACGTGCTGACGCCTCTACGGTCGGACCGATGTAGGAGGGGCGGCGCCGGGTTCGCTCGTCGCACTGCGCCGACGTCGTGGCGCAGCAGGAGCTTCCCCTGGTCCTTTCGATGCTGCTGAACGGGCCAGCTCCAGCCGCCAGCCGCCGCGCCAGCTAGAACGGACACGGAGCCACAGCGACGTGATCATGCGCTCAACGGCTGCGTTCTGGATATTTGCTTTTGGTCTAGCTATTCGTCGAGATCGCGGGTCCAGTGGCTGCGGCGGAACATGCGCCCGAAGCGGGCGGTGAGCGCCGGTCCAGCGTCCTGTAGCGCATCAACGTGGTAGACCTCGTCGCTTTCCGGCTTTGGCAGCTTCTCGGCATCGGCGGGGCTCAGCGTTGTGGTGACTTTGCGGGTTGTGATCGTTGTGATCTGGTCTCGGTCAATAAAGCGCATGCCGTCGTGTGTCTTCACCACGATCCCGTCGAACAGGTCCATGTCCGGTTCCTGTAGCACGTGTTCGACGGTGCCGATGCTCGTGCCGTCGGCACAGATGACTTCGGTCCCGGTCGCCAGCCCTTGATAGGAAACAGGCTCTTCTTCCATCACGCGATCTCCTCGAATAGAACGGTCGTGTCGTGAGTACGGCGCTGCTGAACGCTAGGTGCCTAAAGTGCACGTGGTCCGCAAAGTCGCAATCTCACGGGGGACCTGACGGGTGGTCATCGGGTCCGGATCCGTCGGCGTCGACGGTGGCGATGCGTGTGGTGACTAGGACGTGCTCGACGGGGTCGGATTCGGCGTCGCCGATCCGGACGGCCGACCTGGGAAGGTCCGCGCAGTCGGGCCACGCTGCTTCGACCCGTGGAATTGCCCGTAGCCGTTGCGTGCTGATGAGTGTGTGAATGCGGAGGACCGGTGATGGTTGCCGTGGCCACTGATCAGGCTTCCGCCGAGGAAGCCGAGCCCCAGCAGCAATATGGCGGCGACGAGCGCGATCGCGGCAACAGCAGCCTTTCGGTTCGGAGCGACCCACGGTGCCCTGGGCTGACGGGCCACCGGAGCAAACATGGCGCCGTAACCCGCGCTCGGATCGATGCCGCCGCCGGGCGGCCCAGGGAACCCGTAGCCGGGTTGATAGATGCCTGTTGGCATCTGCCCGGGCGGTGGTCCAGCCGGCATGTTCGCCGCCGGTGGCACGGGCGAAGCGATGGTCGGGGATTCGGGCCTGTCGGTCGGGGTCGCGGCGGTTTCGGTTGTCTGATCGGGGGGTTCGGGGTTGATGGTGCTCATTGGTTTGCTCCTGCTCCGATGCGGCGAAGCCGCGTGTATCCACAACGGTAGGCAGCGGATATAGCAGACTGTTAGCCTTCGGGCTCATCATCAGGAGATGCTCAGTTAATGCATGGCGAAAGCAGAATATTGCTTTGTCATGCTTGCTCTGTCGGAGCGGCACAGGTCCGATCGAAGGTCGTGGTTGCGTCACGGTCTGCGGCGTAGGCGGCTCGTCCCGCCGATTCATATGGCGTCGAGGTGTTCGAGCCATTTCATTGCTCCCCAGCCGAGAGGTACGGGTATCCAGAAGGTGGCGAGACGGAAGACGAGGACGGCGCTGACGGCGGCGACGCTGGGCATGTGGGCGGCGGCGAGGCCGGTGGCGAGGGCAACTTCGACGGCGCCGAGTCCGCCGGGGGTGGGTGCGAGGAAGCCGACGGCGTTACCGGCGAGGTAGACCACTGCGATTGTTGCCAACGGGATTGTTCCGTTGAAGGCGCGGACGGCGGCCCAGAGGGCCGCGACGTAGGCGGTGTTGAGCAGGAGCGTGCCCGATACGGCTTCGGCGAGCTTGATCGGGCTGGTGATCAGATTGAGCATTCGCGGTAGCGCTTCATGGATTAGCGGTAAGGCTCGGCGGACGACGGCGTGCCTGAGTGGGGGAATCGTGAGCACGACTAGAGCGATCGCGACCGCGCAACCGACAGCCGCAACGGCAAGAGAGAGACTCGGCAAGCTGTCGGCCGCGGACGACGTGCCGGTTGCGGCTGCGCAAGCGATCACGATGACGACGTACAGTGCCGCACCGAACACCTGAGACATGCCGACACTCGTGACGGCCGCGGTCGCGCTGAGGCGGGCTTTGATGAGAAACCGAATGTTCAGGGCCAGCCCACCCACCGACGGTGGCGTGACGAAGCCGACGAACGAGGCCGCGAGTTGCACGAGGACGGTCCGGGTAAAGGAGAGCTTCTCGCGGACATAGCCGATCAGCGACAAGGCGGCGGCGGGATAGGTCGCGACCGAGGCAAGCAGCACGACCGGTATCCATTGCCAGTTTGTCTTCGTGAGCACTGAGGTGAGGTTGACCGACCCCAGTTGTCCGATGATCAGGTAGGCAGCAACGAGCAGAGCAGTCACGGACACGATCGCTCGTGGCTGGACGCGTTCGATGCGGGCCAGATCGGGGAGTTCGCGTTCGGTGTTGGCTTGGATCTCGCTGCGAAGTGCTTCCAGCAGGTCGGGGGTGCCCTTGAGGGCCTTGCGGGTGACGGTGTTCAGTGCGACCGGTTGCAGGACCGGAAGAGTCGCGAGCAGGTCGTCCTCGGTGATGGCGGTGCGGGCGCTGCGGAGGGCGCGCGTCGGTCCGGCCAGTTGGGCGCAGGTGGTCAAGAGCTGGGCCCGTTCGACGCTGATGCGCAGATCTGATGCGAGGGCGGTGCCGTCGGTGGGAATCGATAGGATCACGTGTTCGTCGGCCGTGACGAGCAGGTGGTCTGCGGTCAGGCCCTGGTGGACGACGCGGCGCTGGTGCAGCAGCGACACGCCTTGCCATATCTCGTCGAGCTGCGCGTCGGTGGGGTTGAGCAGGGCATCCAGTGGCGGTGATTCGTAGGCCAGCACGACGGCGTCCGGCCCACACGGCATCGCGGCGATCAGGCGAGGCACGGGTGCCTCGGCGGCCGCGGCGAGGAACGCCACCGTCGATCGTCGCTCGACGATCCGCTCGAGCGACAGGGTCAGCCCTTGGGTGATCTCGCGACGGAGGCGAATGAGCCGATACAGGGTCCGAAACCCATCGGAGGCGATCCGGTCCCGGTCAAACACCTGGACCGTCAACCGAGTTCCGGCCGCAGACAGCGCCAGGTACGTGCGGTGGTCTGAACGGTCATCCGGGATGCGCTCCAAGGACGTGATAGGCGAGCCGCCGCGTTCGAGTTCAGCGGCGATCCGAAGCCCGTCCGGCTGCTCGTTCGCCTCGCCGGCGACGTACCGGACGAGCACGCCAACAATGGCGCCGATGGTGGCACTGGCCACCAGCGACAGCAGCGACACGTGCGCCACCGTCAACGTCGACACCACATAGGTGGCCATCGTGGTGACGATGACGCCGCGGCGACGTGGACTGCCGTCCAGGCCGATGACGGTCAGGAACGCGACCACGGCAGCAAAGTACGCGTCGAGCGGTCGAACGGTGGTCGTAGCGTTGAGGCGGGTCAACGCCCGGTACAGCGCGCTCGTGGGGAACAACCGGATCGTGCGGTCGAGAGCGATGATGACCCCGATCGCCGCGATGCCGGTCAGAATCGCTTCGATCGTGCGACGGGACCGCCCCCGAATGACCTCGGTGACGATCAGGCCGAGCGGCAGCACGAGCACACCGACCGCGCCCGCGACGCCGATCACCCGCACGATCGTGTGAGGGATATCGCGGATCAGGCGAGTCAGGTCCTGGTTCATTCCGCGGCCGGTATTGCGTGCTACCGACCCAAAGAGGGCGAGCAGGACCAGCGCACACGTGAGCCCCGCGACTCGCACCAGTTCCAACGGTCGCCGGATCCGCGCCGGAGCCGAATCGGCGGCGACGACCAATGGTCCGTCGGTTCTCACTTCGGCGTCACCACCGGCCAACCTGGCGCCGGGTCTGTGGACGAACGGGATAACTGAATGTTCCATCTGTTCTAGGGCTCAGCCCTTGCGACTCGCCAGGCCTGGTGAGAGCAGCCTTCCAGATGGCGCGCTATTCGGCCCTCCGAAGCCTGCGGCAGGCGCTTTTGCCGGCCCACAATTCCTGGACGATTTCGATCGCAGCATTCGCGTTCACGACCAACTCGGACAGGAGTCGGTTGTTGCGGCGGGTGCCTGGGTTACAGCGCGGCGCGGCGGCGTAGATGGTGGGTGGCGAAGATGCCGATGGCTGCGGGGAGCCAGAAGGTGACGATGCGGAAGATGAGGACCTGCTGCACCGCTGCGGCGGCGGGGACGTGGACGCCGACGAGGACCGCGATCAGCGCGGCCTCAGTCGTGCCGAGCCCGGCCGGAACCGGCAGGGCGCTCCCGGCGGCGGTGCCGAGCATAAATGCGATCAACAGCGCGCCGAGGGCAGCGATCGGCCGCGGGCCGGGGACCATCGCGACGCTGGCCACGAACGCGAACGCGAGGATCAGTGTGGTTTCCCCGGATGCGAGCGCGAGGGTCGCGAGCCGTCCGGGATGCCGCGCGAGTCCCCATACCGGCGCCCAGAACGCGGCCCAGTCTCGTTTCGAACGCGACTTCCGCAGCCGCCGCGTCAGCAAGAACCCACCGATCAGGAGGGCCGCGGCGAGCCACGCCCAGGGCGAGCGGAGCGGGGCGAGCATGTGCCCGATCTTCGTCGTCAGCGCTTGTAACTCGTGAGCGCCGCCGTTGAGCCCGACCCAGCTGCCGCCGAGGACGAGGAAAGCCAGAACGACTATGTCGGTGATCGGTCCACGAAGGTGCAGCATGACCACGGCACCGAGCGCGGCGGGAAGGGTCAAGCCGCGGCGGGTGAAGTAGCGGGCGTCCACGGCCGCTGCGCCGACACCGCCGGGGGTCAGGCGATCGGCGGCGGAGGCGGCAAGTTGGACTAGAACCGCTTCGCCCATCGGCAGTCGCACGCCGCACGCAGCGCGGGCAGCGACCGCTGCAGCGACGTAGTGCAGCGCCGCCAGCACGACCACCATGACCGCGAATTGCCAGCGGAGCCGGAGCACATCGCGGCCGATCAGGCGGCCAAGGGCAAAGATGTCGCCGCCGGTGTCGGCGTCGACGTTGACGGCGCTGATCGTTGCGGCGGCGAGCAGGACGAGCGTCGCGAGGGTGCCCGCCAGCCACCATCGCCAGTCGGCGCTTCGGCGCCGTCGAGTGCCGACCGGCGAGTCGGGCTCGGTCACCGTGTTCGGGATTTGCGGCGCGGTCAGTGAGTCATGAGCCTTGCTCACTATGGCGGAGCCGGTCATCGGTTTCCCGCTGCCGGGCGATCTACCGGGGTGCCGGGTGGCGACCGCAGCGGTGCGGATCGGTTCACGTCGCCGCCATTCCCATGTCGCGCTTCTCGAGGCCCCCTCCAGCGTGCACCCGTGGCCGTGCCCGGCACAGAGTCTTTAGACCTGAGCGTCGTAAGCCACTGTGTTCAGTCGCGGACTGGCCCTCGGGTCGTCATCGCGGTCGGGCATTGCGCGTTGTGGGCTCCGGGATTGTTTCCAGACGCAGCGCGAGGGCAGGACACGCGGCGACGGTGCGGCGGGCGTCGATCAGGTCGTCCTCGCTGCGGTCGTGGGGTTTACGGATGAGGGGGTAGCCCCAGTCGTCGAGACCGATTTTCTCGGGGTTGAGTTGGGCGCAGAGGCCGTGGCCGTCGCAGCGCGTCCAGTCGATCTGCAGAGTCTTCATCTTGTGCCACCGCGGTCGAGAGGTAGTTGGGCCCGCGCAGGTCGTCCGCAGGTGCCGCGATGGCGATGGGTTGCGATCTCGTCCGCGAGTTGGGTGAGGCCGGTGGTGATGAAGCGGATCGCGCCGTCGGGATGGGCGCACGCGCCTCGTCCGCTGATCTGCCCTGTGTGGCGCTTGAGGTCGCTCCCGCCGCTGGCGTGGCCGCGGTTGAGTGCCGTGAGGTCTTCGACGAGCGCGGGTAGCCCGAACATGCACGGGCCGCATTGGCCGGCCGATTCCCGTGCGAGCCAGTGGGCGACGCGGGTCAGTTCACCGAGCCCGCAGGTGGTGTCGTCGAGCACGAGGACAACGCCGGCGCCGAACGTGGCGCCTCGTGAGGCGAGTGAACCGGGCGACAGCGGTAGGTCGGTGTGAGGCGCGATCCAGGCGCCGTGGTAGCCGCCGATTGCAATGGCGGCTGTCTTGCTGGACCCGACGTGCGCAAGAACTTGGCTCAATGCGACGCCCAGGGGGACCTCGATGACCCCGGGTCGGGCCACGGCACCGGCGACGGTGACCAAGGTCGTTCCGGGTTCCTTGCTGGTACCGGTTTCGTGGTAGCCGACCGGGCCGAGGCTGGCCAGCACGGCGATCTGGGCGAAGGTTTCGGCGTTGGACAGAAACGTCGGGGCGCCCCCGACTCCGTGTTCGGTCGGCAACGTGCGCCGCCCCGGCGGGAGGGCCGGTCCGCCATTCAGCGCCCGGATCACGGACCGGGCCTCGCCGGCAACGAAGCCGCCACTGACGACCTGGACGCTGATCCGCGTCCCGCCCGTATCCGGTCGATCGGCGAGCGCGCCCTGCAGCAGGGTGGCGTGGTAACGGTGGTGCACCGCGAGTCGGATGTCGCGGGAGCCGACCGCGTGGGCGACGAGCAGCGCGCCGTCGAGAATCAGGTGCGGGCAGCGCTCGATGAGGAAGCGGTCCTTCTGGCTGGCCGGTTCGCTTTCGGTCGCATTGACGACGACGACCCGCCGACCGCGGGCCAGGCCCGCGAGTTTCGCGGCGACCGGGAACGCGGCGCCGCCTCGTCCGCGCAGGTTCACGGCCTCGCAGGCGGCGATGAGTTGCGCCAGGTCGAGCACCGGGATATGGCCGTGCAGCTGGCGGTGCAGCCCGAGGTCGACTACAGCGCCGTGTTCGGCGCCGAGAAGTAGGCGGGCCGGGCCGATCGCGAACGGTGAGTTGGTCATGGTTGCGGTGTGGGCGGCAGCAGTCATCGGGAGGCGCCTGTCAGTCGTTTCGACGATGGGGGAGTAGCACTCGGTTCGTCGGCGGCAAGGCCAGCGACGCGGCAGAACGCGGCGAGCAGCACCGTGGCGATGCAGCCGATGGTGAGCAGCACCACCCATTTCTGGGTGCGGTCGGTGCCGGCCATCAGTCCGTGCACGATCGCGATGGCCCAGGCGGGGTAGGCGAGCAGGTGCAGCCCGCGCCAGGTCGCGGTACCGAGCCGTGAGGATGCGAGCCGCCCGCGGGCGAAGCCGAGCGCGGCCACGAACAGCAGCAGGTACATCGCGATCGAACCGAACGCGACGGCCGACGGTCGGTATTGGGCCGCGAACGGGACCAACGCACCGGCCAGGCTGACGTGGGACTTGGAGTCCAGCACCAGCGTGGATACGTGAACGACGATCAGTAACAGACCCAGGACCGCCGCGGTGCGGTGCACGTATTGCACGACGACGCGGTTGGCGGCCGATCGCAGCCGCATCGAACCAAGGGCGCCCAGGGCGGTGGCGATCGTGAGGATAAGCATCGCGGCCAGACCGGCGCCGCGGGCGGTGAACCACAGGTCGTTGGTCGTCATCGCGACACCAGGCTTTCTCGGGCGATGCTTCCTTGTGTGGGCCAGCCGGTAGTTGTCGTGACGTGACCGTTCTGGTCGATCAGACGGGCGCTCAGGCCACGCGCCTCGAGCCACGCTTCGGCTTTGCTTCCCAGCACAATCGCGGCGGTGCTGGCCGTGTTGGCTTGCAGCGCTGAGGACGCGGCGACGGTGACCGTGCGCCAGCATCCCCGCGCTGGTGCGCCGGTGGCCGGGTCGATGATGTGGTGCAGGCGGTGTCCGCCGCGGGCCCAGGTACGGATCGTGGTCGTGCTGGTGGCCATGCCACCGTCATGCAGGACGACGGTCTGCCCGGCGCCGACTTCG
>JADEYI010002208.1_pt1 | contig 10592 bp, 9 predicted proteins | sample 8542331 | NCBI WGS metagenome assembly JADEYI01 (sample SAMN16510988, study PRJNA670497) | mine drainage metagenome | isolation source: biofilm near Copperflume 1 | place: Germany: Marsberg coppermine Kilianstollen | collected 2018-02 | reverse complement strand
ACGGCGACCGGCGGCTCCTCGTTCGAGATCTACGTCGAACATGCGGCGGCGGCGATCAACGCCGGCCTCTGCAGCGTCGCGCTGATCACGCACGGCGAGACCGGGCATTCGGGGCGCATGCGGCGCGGCGGAGGCGGCCGCGGCGGCTTCGATACGTCACTGCCGGCGGCGCAGTTCGAGATGCCGTTCGGCGTCGGAGGCGCGCCGAGCGCGTACTGCATGGCGGCGATGCGCCACATGCACGAATACGGCACGACGAGCGAGCAGCTGGCGGAGATCGCGGTGGCGACGCGGAAGTGGGCGCAGTTGAACCAGCGGGCGATGATGCGCGACGACCTGACGATCGAAGACGTGCTCGCGTCTCGATGGATCGCGTACCCGTTCCATATCTACGACTGCTGCCTCGTCACCGACGCAGGTGGTGCGGTCGTGGTCGTCGGCGCAGACCGCGCCCGCGACTTCAAGAAGAAGCCGGTGTGGGTGCTGGGCACGGGGGAAGCGAGCGACCACCAGTCGCTGCTGGGCATGTCCGACATCACGACGACGCCGGCGCGCTACTCCGGCAAAGCGGCCTTCGAGATGGCCGGCGTCACACACGATGACATCGATGTCTGCGAGATCTACGACTCGTTCACGTACACCGCGCTCGTCACGCTCGAGGAGTTGGGCTTCTGTGCGAAGGGCGAGGGCGGCGCCTTCGTCTCGAACCAGCGTACGGCGCCGGGCGGCGACTTTCCGATGAACACGAATGGCGGCGGGTTGTCGTACACGCATCCGGGCATGTACGGGATGTTCATCCTCATCGAAGCGGTGCGCCAGCTGCGGGGCGAGTGCGGGCCGCGGCAGGTGGCGGGGGCGAAACTGGCGCTCGTGAACGGCACCGGTGGCACGCTGAGCGCGACCGGCACGCTGATCCTTGGGGCCGATTAACGGACGAGCGGGTCAGACTTCGACGTAGACGTCGTCGGCTTCGAGGCGGGTCGGGTACGACGGGACGCTGCGCTTGAGGAAGCCGGGGAAGCTGGCGTCCATCAGCAGCTTGTACCAGGTCGGATGCGTCACCCAGTTGCAGATGCCGCCGTCCGTGACGTCGAAGCGTGCGCCGTGGTTCTTACACTCGACGACCGTGCCTTCGAGCATGCCGTCGTGCAGGCGGCCGCGCAGGTGCGGGCAGACATCGCCGATGGCGTAGGCCTGGCCGTCGATGTTCGCGACGCAGATCTCCTTGCCGTGCGCTCTCACGCCCTTCAGACCCCCGGCGGGGATCTCCGACAACCTGCAGACACGCACGAATTCAGCCACGATCGACCCTCCTTCTGACGACCGCGATTCTATCCAACGCCGGTCTCAAGCGCCATGTCGGTGCAGGGTCGCAAGGCTCAGGTCGCAGGTTTCAGTGCGGCAGGTGACACGCCGCGATGGGGTCGGGACAACGCAGCCGCGCGTGCTCAAGCTCCGGGCGGCTCGAACGCAAAGTCACGACAGACGATTGGTCGCTGAGGTTCAGCCATCGGATTCATGACGCCTGGCAGCTACAGTCGCGCCGCCGGCTCGACGATCTCGCGCGCGACGTACTCCAGCGTCTCGGGGCGCTCGACGTTCGGCATGTTGAAGATGACGTGATCGGCGCCGGCATCGCGGAACGCCGCCAGCCTCTCGAGCGCCTGCGCGGGCTCCAGCCAGCGCTCGTCGTGCGCGTCCGGCGTCATCCACAGCGTCGAGAGGGTCGTTTTTTCGATGGCGTCGTACGGCCGGCCCTCCCGCTCGCAGTGCTCCCGCAGAACGCCGAGCAACCGCTGGAGTTCCTTCGCGCCGTCCGCATCGAAGCGCACGGAGATGTTCGTCGCGTCGGCGTATTTTGCGACGAGCCGCAGCGTCTTCTTCTCTCCGCGGCCGCCGATCAAGATCGGCGGGTGCGGCTGTGACAGCGGCGGTGGCACGCACAACGTCTCTGCGAGTTGGTAGTGCTTGCCTGCGTAGGGCGCAACGTCCTCACCCCACAACTGCTGCGCAATCTGCAGCAGCTCCTCGAGCCGCTCGAAGCGCTCCCGCAACGGCGGGAACGGCACACCGAGCCCGAGATGCTCGCGCTCGAACCAGGCGGCGCCGACGCCGAAGTAGGCACGGCCGCCGGACAGCACATCGAGCGTCGTCGCGGTCTTCACGAGTACGCCCGGTTGGCGGTACGTGACGCCGGTCACCATCGTCCCCAGCTTGATGCGTGATGTGCGCGCCGCTGCGAAGGCGAGTGCGGTGTAGCCTTCGAGCATCTCCTGCTCCGGCCGCCCGACGCCGGGGATCTGGAAGAAGTGATCCATCACCCAGAGACTGGCGAATCCACCGTCCTCCGCGCGCTTCGCGATCGCGCCGAAGGTCTCGCCGAGCGCGGCGGAACCCGCAGGCCACGTGAAGTACGGTATTTGCAGCCCGATGTGCATGTCCCCCCCCCCGGCTTACGCGCTGTCTTGCGTCGCAGTCGACATGAGAAAGCGTGGCGACCGGCGCCAACGTCCGTGTGCCGATGATAGCGGCCGTGTGCTCCGACGCCAGCGCCATGCCGACTCCATTCGCGGAGTTAACCGGGTGCGAAGCAGCGCTGCTGCGGAGGCAGCAGCGGTGAAACAGAAGAGCAAAGCGCGGCTACCCCGGGCGCGTCGCGGGATCGTCGACGCCGTTCGGCGATATGCCGCTGTTCGTGCCGGAGATCGCGTCGAGGCCGGACTCGGTCGTGGCACCCATCGAGGCGCCGAGCGCATCATTCGCGTACTGGCCATCCTCCGTCCCGAGAGTCGACATCTGGGTGCTGTCTTCCATGATCTCCTTGAACCGATGGAGGTCCGCATCGATCTGGCGCTCCGGATCCTTGAAGATCTTGGCCACCGTCTCGCCGACGACGCCCGCCGGCGCCTCGTACTCCAGCGTCACTTCGATCTTGGTCGTGCCGTCGCGGCCATCGAGGTTCACACGCCCCGCCGTCTTCGTCGCGCTGCCTTCGATGGACCGCCAGCCGATCGTGCGCTCGGGCTCGTCGAGCGTGATCTCGGCGTCCCATTCGGGCGCGGTGCCCAGCGGCCCCTTCGCCTTCCAGTGCGAGCGGCCGCCGCCGACCACGCGGACCTCTTCGATGTTGTCCATGAAGCGCGGGAAGTTCTCGAAGTTGTGCCACGCGCGGTACACAATTCCCACCGGGGCATCGACGGTGATCGACTTCTTCACCTTTGGCATCTTTGTCCTCCTCGAACGAATTCGGCGCCGCTTCGGTGCGCGCATCGCTGATCGGAGGCTATCAATCCGGGCATCGCATCCGCGTCGTTTTGCAGGGCGAAGCGCTTCCTTACGCACGACAGCGGGGAACGTTGCTGCACCGACGGGGAATCGGCGTCCAGCGAGGACATCTGCGATTCTTGAGCGTAGTGAAAGCTCCGTGATAGGCTTCACATGCCACGGAGATTCGATGATTGACGCCAACCCGCTCGAACTTGCCGCCGCGGCCCATTCTGGTCGCCGCTTCTCCGTTCAGCCGGGCATCCCTGCTCCAGCCTCACAACGATGCGGACAAACGAGCGCTGAACGCCGAAGCCGCGCTGCAAGCCGGCTGCCGCGAAGGAAGGTATAGCCGAGCATGGCGCTCTACGAACACGACGTTCTGGTCATCGGCGGCGGCCTCGCCGGCATGCGCGCAGCTATCGCGGCCCAGCAGATGGGCGCCGATGTGGCGATGGTGTCGAAGGTACACCCTGTGCGGTCGCACTCGAACGCGGCGCAAGGCGGCATCAATGGCCCCGGTGTCGGCGAAGACGGCGGCCCGTGGGAAGAGCACGCGTACGAGACGACGAAGGCGTCCGACTATCTCGGCGATCAGGATGCGATCACCATCCTCGCGCAGGAGGGCGGCCGCGAGGTGCTGCAGGCGGAGCACTGGGGCGTCGTCTTCAGCCGCAAGCCCGACGGCCACATGGCCGTGCGCCGGTTCGGCGGGATGGGCAAGGCGCGAACCTTCTTCGTCGGCGCCATCACCGGCCAGGCGATCCTGCACGTCCTCTACGAACAACTGATGCACCCCGCGCGCTTCCAGGCGATGCGGATGTACGAGGAGTGGTTCGTGACGAGCCTGATCGTGCTCGACGGGCAGTGCCGGGGCTGCGTCGCGATGAACATCCGCACCGGGGAACTCCACGCAATCACGGCCAAGGCGACGATCGTCTGTACCGGTGGCCTCGGGCGCGTGTACGAGCCTTCGACGAACGCGCTCATCTGCACCGGCGACGGGATCGCTCAGGCGTACCGCGCAGGCGCGCCGGTGATGGACATGGAGATGGTGCAGATCCACCCGACATCGCTCAAGGGCTCCGGCGTCCTGATCACGGAGGGCGCACGTGGCGAAGGCGCGTACCTGCTGAACAAGGACGGCGACCGCTTCATGACGAAGTATGCGCCGAACATGATGGAGCTGGCGTCACGCGATGTCGTCACGCGCGCGGAGCAGACGGAGATCGACGAAGGTCGCGGCGTCGACGGTTGCGTCTTCCTCGACCTGCGCCACCTCGGCGAGCAGTTGATCAAGGAGCGTCTCGAGGAGATCTACGAGATTGCGCGTGACCTCGTGAACGTCGACCTGACGAAGGAACTGCTGCCGATTCTGCCGGGCGTCCACTACATCATGGGCGGGATCAAGACGGACATCGATGGTCTGACGCCGCTTCCGGGCCTGTACTCCGCCGGTGAGGCGGCCTGCGTCAGCGTCCACGGCGCCAATCGCGTCGGCGCCAACTCGCTGCTCGATACGTTGGTCTTCGGCCGCCGCGCCGCGGAGCACGCCGTCCCCTGGCTGCGCGACCAGAAGTTCTCGCGCGTCCCCGACAGCATCGTCGACAACGACCGCGCGATGATCCGTGCGATTCTGGACCGCCCGACGAACGGCGACCGCGTGGCGAAGATTCGCCGCGATATGGGCACGTCGATGAGCGCGAACGTCGGCATCTTCCGGACGCCGGAGAAGCTCAACCAACAGGTCGAGCAGCTGAAGGAGCTGCGCGCGCGCTACGACAAGGTCGGCATCGACGACAAGGGCTCCGTCTTCAACACGGATTTGCTCTTCCACATCGAGCTTGGCTGCATGCTCGACTGCGCGGAGATGATCACGAAGAGTGCGATCGAGCGAAAGGAAAGCCGGGGCGCCCACACGCGTCTCGACTTCCCCGAGCGCAACGATGCCGAATGGCTGAAGCACATCATGCTGACGCAGCAGCCCGACGGCACAGAGAAGATGAGCTATCTGCCGGTGACAATCACCGAGTGGCAGCCGCAGGAGCGCAAGTACTGATCTGGGCTGGTTGGTGGCTGGGAACTGGGGACGGATGCACGAAGTTTGAGCTCGCGTCCGCCGCGACGGACACATGCGATAGATAGTCCACTCTCCACTGAGGGAGAGGGGGTGCGGGTGAGGGTCCCATGAAGGTCAAGCTGAAGGTGAAGCGCACAGACCCGGAGCATGGCGCCACCGGATACAGCGACTATGCAATCGAGATGCCGGAGAGCTCGACGCTGCTCGACGCGCTGATCAACGTGCGCGAGTACGAGGACGGCACGCTCGCTCTGCGCTGCTCGTGCCGGAGCGCCATCTGCGGATCCTGCAGCATGCGCGTCGACAAGCGCGCGCGCCTCGCGTGCCGCGCGAAGATCATCGCCATCACGGGTGGCGACGAGGAGCACGAGATCCTCGTCGAGCCGATGACGAACATGCCTGTGATCAAGGACCTCATCGTCGACCAGGAGTCGTTCTTCTCGAAGATGCGCCAGGTCGACCCGTACCTGCAGCCGGTCGGACCAGTCCCCGAGCGTGAGTATCGCGTCCCGAACGAGGCGATGATCGACCTCACGCACACCATGAACTGCATCATGTGCGGCGCCTGCGTCAGCGACTGCACCGTGCTCGAAGTCGACAAGAACTTCATCGCACCGGCCGCGCTTGCCAAGGCCTACCGGTTCGCGGCCGACCCGCGCGACGGCCATACGCACGACCGCCTCGAGAAGCTCAGCGAGTACGGCGGCATCTGGGACTGCACGCGCTGCAACATGTGCGTCGAGGTTTGCCCCAAGGGCGTCGCGCCGATGAACCGCATCCTGCAGCTGCGGGAGATGGCGATGGAGGCGGGCATCCAGAACAACGCCGGTGCCCGCCACACCAACATCTTCACGAAGTCGATCACGGACGGCGGCCGGCTCAACGAAGTGTGGATGGTGCCGGGCTCCGTCGGGATGTTCAACGTGCCGCGACTGATGAAGGAACTTCCGGGCGCACTGAAGATGCTGCGCGTGGGCAAGCTGCCACTCCAGCAGATGATCCCGCCCGGCGCCCCCGGCTCGCACAAGATGAAGGGCATGGATCGCGTGCGGAACGTGGTGAAGAAGGCGGCGATGTTGAAGCCGAAGAAGGCTGAGGTAACGGACTGATGGCAATGAAGTACGCGTTCTGGCCGGGCTGCGTGTCGAAGGGCGCCGCGCCCGAGCTCTACCTCGCGACCAATCGCGTGGCCCGCGAGTTGGGCATCGAGCTCGTGGAGTTGGACCAGGCGACATGCACGGGCGCCGGCGTCATCCAGGAACAGGCGCCGGAGCTTGCCGACGCGCTAAACGCCCGCACCTTCGCGATGGCGCAGCAGCTCGGCCTGCCGCTGATGAACATCTGCTCGACGTGCCAGGGCATCGAGAGCATGGTGCAGGACAAGCTCACCAAGAACGCGGACTACCTGGCGAAGGTGAACGACATCCTGGCGGAAGAAGGCCTGCACTACACCCCCGGCCTCGAGATCAAGAACTTCCTCTGGGTGCTCGTCGAGGACTTCGGGCTCGACAACCTGAAGAAGATGATCACGCGGCCGCTCACCGGTGTCCGCATCGGCCCCTTCTACGGCTGCTACATCCTGCGGCCCAGCGAGATCCTCGGAAAGGAAGAGCACCCCGGCCGCGACAAGTACCTCGAGATGGTCATCGAGGCGGTCGGCGCAACGCCGGTCGACTACGAGGGTGCGAAGAAGTGCTGCGGCTTCCCGCTGCTCACGATCAACCGCGAGAACTCGCTCAAGCAGGCGGGCAATCACATCCACGAGGCGCAGGATCTTGGCGCCGACGCGCTCGTCTCACCTTGCCCGCTCTGCCACCTGAACCTCGACGCGCAGCAGCCGGCCGCGAAGGCCGTGACGCAGTACGACATCGACCTGCCGATTATCCATCTGCCACAGATGATTGGATTGGCGATCGGTGTCGACCCGGCCGAGATGCGCATGGACCACCACGTGGTTTCGACGAAGAAGCTCCTCGCGAAGCTCCCGCAGGGCGTATCCGCCTGACCCCATCGGCGCAATCGCGTTCGAAGGACGACGGATCTGATGCTCCGTCGTCCTTCGTGATCGAGAACGAGGTGGAGATCGTCGGTCCGTTGAGAAGCTCGCGGATGAGATGCCCGAGTGCGTCGGCGAGTTGGTGCTGCCGGAGCCGCACAAATCGGATCTCACGCAGGCGCGCGAATTCCTGAAGCGCGTGCCCGGTGCGTCGGGCGTCGCAGGTAAGAGCACCCGTGACGCCCTGCGGGCATTGAAGTCCGTGAGGATTCCCCCACGAAATGCGGACGTAACGTCCCTGCAATGCGGCCGTCATCTCACGGTTGCACCATCCTCTCATGACGCGGGCAGCGACGGCCCGCGCGTGTCATCGACGAGGAGGAGACCATGCAGGGAGTCAAGTTCAGCGGGCTGCAAAAGCTGGTGGCGCTGTCGCTGATCACGCTCGTCGCGATCTTCGCGGCGGCGAAGTTTACGCACGGCGACGCGAGTGGCACTGCGACGGGCACCGCCGTCAACGCGACGACATACTCAGCAAACGGCGGCAGCGCATTTTCGTCCGACTGTCAGGCGGCGACTGACAACACGACGGCGGCCAAGTGCGCGGCGCAGGACCCGGGCGCGCTCGCGGCGCAGGTCGGGCACAACAAGATCGCGATCAACTTCACGTGGACGCTGATCCTCGGCGCCTTCGTGCTCTTCATGCAGGCCGGATTCGCGCTGCTCACCGTGGGCCTGACGCGCGCGAAGAATGCCGGACACATGGTGATGCTGAATTTCGGCGCGTTCGTGATCGCCTTCATGGGCTACTGGGCGGTCGGATACGCCTTCCAGTTCGGGGGCGCGGCGATCAACGCCGCTCCGACGAACCTCGGCGGGGCGATGGTGCTCGGCCATCTGGTCTCCGTCGGCAACAGCAACTGGGGCCTCTTCGGGACGCACGGCTTCCTCGGCCAGTCGGGGCACACGTATGACGTCGGCGCGCTGGCGCTGTTCTTCTTCGAAGTCGTCTTCATGGAGACGGCGGGCTACATCATCGTCGGCGCGATCGCCGAGCGCATCAACTTCAAGACGTTCATCTTCGCCGAGCTGGCGATCGGCGCGATCATCTACCCGATCTACGGCAACTGGGTCTGGGGCGGCGGCTGGCTGTCGCGGATGGGCGAGACGTGGGGGCTCGGGCACGGCGCGGTCGACTTCGCCGGCTCGGGCGTCGTGCATGCGACGGGCGGCTTCGCGGCGCTGGCGCTGGCGATGCTGCTCGGGCCGCGCATCGGCAAGTTCAACGAGGACGGGACGCCGAACGCGATCCCGGGCCACAGTCTTCCGTTCGTCGTAACGGGGACGTTCGTGCTGCTGTTCGGCTGGATGGGCTTCAACCCCGGCTCGACGCTCGGCGGCACCGACCTCCGCGTCGCGGTCGTGATTGTGAACACGCTCACCGCGTCGGTGTTCGGGGCGGCGGCGGCGATGATGTTCACCGGCTGGATCTACGGCAAGCCGGACATCTCGATGTCGTGCAACGGCATGCTCGCCGGTCTCGTGGCGATCACGGCGCCGTGTGCGTTCGTGTCGCCCTGGGCGGCGGCGCTGATCGGCCTGGTCGCCGGGTTCATCGTCTGCGGCGGCGTCTGGTTCTTCGACCACGTCGCTCGCGTCGATGACCCGTGCGGTGCGGTCAGTGTGCACGGCCTCTGCGGGGCGTGGGGTGTAATCGCGCTTGGGCTCTTCGCCGACGGCACGTACGGCGCCGGCTGGAACGGGGTCAGCGGCAACGTGACCGGATTGTTCTACGGCGACGCGAGCCAGCTCGGCGCGCAGGCGGTCAGCATTGCGGTGTGCTTCGCGTGGGGCTTTGGGCTGACGACGGTACTGTTCGGCGCCTACAAGATGGTGACGTCGATGCGTGTGTCGCCGGAAGCGGAGATCCAAGGTTTGGACGTCCCGGAGTTCGGGGTGCGCGGGTACGCGGGCTTCGTCATGGAGCGGGAGCTGCACGGTGCGATCCCGGTGGAATTGCTGCGGGAAGCGGGCATGGCGTCCGTGCCGGTAACACAACCCGCTCTCGGCGCCGCGCCTTCTGGCGGCGGCGTCTAGTGCTACGGGCCTGACTCTCGGGCGATTGGTACGACAGCACGTGCGGGCGCACGGAGGAGGATCAGTGCAGAAAATTGAAGCGGTCCTGCGCGAGGAACGGCTGCCGCTTGTCCTTGCCGCACTGGGGGAGCTGGGATACGGCGGCATCACGATGACGCAGGTGCGGGGGCACGGCCGCCAGCGGGGCGTCGTGCAGCAGTGGCGCAGCTCCGAGTTTCGTGTGGACTTCCTGCCGAAGGTGAAGATCGAGCTGATCGTCGGCGATGACATCGTGGACCGGATCATCGAGACGATCTGCGAGAACGCGCGCACCGGCGCCGTCGGCGACGGCAAGATCTGGGTGACGCCGGTCAGCCGGCTGGTCCGCGTCCGCACAGGTGAAGTCGGGGAGGCCGCGGTCTAGCGGCGCCGGTGCGGTACCTGCTGCTCCATGGCGACGACGGTGAGGCGGCCGAGCTCGGTGTGCGACTCGACCGGCCGGTGCACGATCAGGTCATGGCACTGGCGGAGCTGACAGACGCTGGCGTGCAGGCTGTGCTCGCGTTTCGACCCGAGATCATCGTTGCGCTGGTAACGGCGCGGCTGGGCGCAGCGCCCGGGCTGTTGAGCGATATCGCAGCGTTCGGGCGATGCAAGGTGATCGCGCTCCTCCAGCATCGCGCCATCGACCGGGGAGCGCTGCCGTGGGCGGCCGGTACGTGCGTGGCGCCGTACAGCGCGGAGCGCGTGCGGCGGTTGGCGCAGCTGCTGGCGCCGGGCGGCCGGCGCTGGGAGGGCGACCCGCTGATCCTGCGCTGCGGCGCACTCGAACTTCGCGAAGATGAGCGCGTTGTCCTCGCGGACGGCACGCGCGTCAACCTCACGTTTTCGGAGTTCGAGCTTCTCGACATGCTGATGCGCCGGAAGGGAATTACCATCACGCGCGCCGAGTTGGTGGTGTCCGACCGCGCCGGGCGTACGGAACGCTCTCGCGGCGTCGATGTGCACATCCAGCGCATCCGGAAGAAGCTGGAGGGCGTGGCGGGGATCAGCATCGAAACGGTCAAGGGCGTCGGTTACCGCGCGCGACCGACTTGAAGCTTCACCACGGCATCGCTGGCAGCCACGGCGACCGAACACGGTGAGGGGTTCGTGCCGCCCGTAGTCGGCCGCGTT
>JADEYI010002207.1_pt1 | contig 10593 bp, 11 predicted proteins | sample 8542331 | NCBI WGS metagenome assembly JADEYI01 (sample SAMN16510988, study PRJNA670497) | mine drainage metagenome | isolation source: biofilm near Copperflume 1 | place: Germany: Marsberg coppermine Kilianstollen | collected 2018-02 | reverse complement strand
CCACCGACTGCTGCGCCATCGCCCACTCGTTGCGCGCGCGACGATCGTCGGGCCAGTCGCGCAGTCCTTCGTGCGTCAGGCAGGCGAGCACGAGCGCCGGCGCGCCGACGATCTGCCGCCGCGACTTCCGCAGCAGCTTCTCGACGAGCGCAGCCGAATGGCCGTCGCGTTCGAGGTCCGCCCGCCACGCCGCCCCCATCCCGGCGGACAGCGTCTCCCGGCGCTCCGGCCCGATGACGACGTAGCGCCACGGCTTCGTATGGTGCGGCGCCGGCGCCAGCAAGGCGTGCGTTACCGCCTGTTCGACCAGAGCATCGGGCACGGGCCGGGTGTCGAGCTGGCGCAGCGAGCGGCGCGTGGCGATCGCATCGAGCACGTCCATCAGACCTGACCTTCCGTTCGTCGTGCGGGCCCCGCCGCGCCGTACTGCCCTCGCGCATCGAGCCAGCCGCGCGTGGCGCCGCCCACGGGAAGGGCCATCAGCTGCTCGACATCCTCCGGCGCGTCGACGTCAAATCGCAGGCGGTCGAGCACTCGTATCTCGACATCGAGCGCAGCCTCACGAGCGGCCGCGCAATGCGCGTCGAAGCTGTCGCGGCCGAAGTGCATGCCGATCGCTTCTGGCGGCCGCAGTGCCAGCGCGTTCGTGCCGTTATCGGCGGACTGCACAATCACCGCGCGCGGCTGCCCATCGTCGCCGAGCGCCTCGACGACCGCCCACACGTCTTCTGGCTGCACGAGCGGGATGTCCGCCGGCAGGATCACCAGCTCGTCGACGTGCACGCGCCGCGCGAGATAGCGCTGACCGAAGGTCAATCCGTTGTTCAGCGCCTGCACCCCGGACGCCGACTGCAGCGTCGCCGGCTCCGCAATCGGCTTCGCGCCGAGGTCGCGCGCGTGCCAGCACACCTCGCTGTCGCTGCTGACGACCGTCACCAGGTCGAAGCAGCCGCTGTCGTTGCAGGCGACGATGACATCGCTGAGCATCGCCAGCACGAGCTCGCGGCGCGCGTCGCCGTCGAGCACATCGGCGAGGCGCATCTTCGCCTGGGCCAACTCTTTCATCGGGATCAGTGCCGCGCGCATGGCATCATTGAACCGCGGCGAGCACCGCTGCGGCCAGAGCGCGCTTCTCCGGCAGCCCGTGCATGATCGTCGGCGCGACCACGGCGCGGACGCCTGTCGCCTCAACTTCGGCCACCAGATCGCGGTCCTCCTCGTCGATCACCAGCACGTCGATGAAGTCGCGATACGCCTCGGCGACACCCACCGCCGTCGGCGTCATCCCGAGCGAGCGCATCATCCGGTCGGCCGGCCCCTTGATCGTCTTGCCGCCGATGATCGGGCTGACCGCGACGACCGGTGCACCCGTCGAGCGGAGCTCATCCCGTACTCCGGGTACAGCAAGTACGGGACCGATGCTCACGACCGGATTGCTCGGCGCGATGACGATCATGCTGGTGGAGTCGATCGCTTCGAGCACCCCTGGCGCCGGCGACGCGCGTTCGATGCCGTCGAAACGCACCGCGCGTACGTCGTCCTCCGTGCGGCGCTTCACGAAATATTCCTGGAACGCCAGCGTGGCTTCGTCGGTCTCCACCATCGTGCGAATGCGATCGTCGGATACCGGCAGCACACGAAAGCGCAGGCCGAACGCATCGGCGATGCGCTGCGTCGCTTCGCTCAGTGTCGCGCCGTCGCGCAGTTGCTGCGTGCGGAAGAGGTGCGTCGCCAGGTCGCGGTCGCCGAGCGTGAACCACGTCTCGTAACCGAAGCGTTTCGCGGCGTCGAGCGTCGAATAGGTCTCACCGGCGAGCCCCCAGCCATGCTCCACGTCGATGACGCCGGCAAGCGTATAGATCACCGTGTCGATGTCCGGCGAGACGTGCAGCCCGAAGAACTCGTCGTCGTCGCCGATATTAGAGACGACGGTGATGTCATCGGGCGGCACGACCTGGACCAAGCCCTCGAGGAAGCGCGCGGCGCCGACGCCGCCGGCAAGGACAGTCACGTGCATGCGCAGATCGTATCAGCAGTGTGCCGCTGACGCTGTCCCATGCCCGCTCGCGGGCTTCACATAAGCGCCCGCAAGCGATTTGCAACGAAGCGCGGGAGTTCTCTAATGGCGTTGGCGTCCGGCCGGAAGCATGATGATGCCATGATGGAACAGACACCACCGACCCGCATCGACGCCCCACCGCGCACCCGCATCCGCGATCTGCGTCAGCAGATCGAAGAGCGCGACGAAACGATCCGTCTCCTGAACGAGGCCCTGTCGCGAGCCCTCGACGAGCTGGAGCGTGGCGGCAAGCTCGCTGCCTGATCGTCGCCTACGGCAACGGCTCGAATCGGCCGCTGGTGACCTTGTACAGCACCAGTCCCGCTTCTGCGGGCGTCGCACCCACGCGGTCGCCGTGCGCATCGAAGCTGATCGCGCCGGTCAGCCCAAGTAACTTCTTCGACCGCAGAGCGTCGGCGAGCCGCGCCCGGTCGATGTGCAGCGAGCCATCGCTGCCCGTGGTCGCCGTCGCCTCGATGGCGCCGATGAGCGCGTTGGCAGCATCGTATGCCTGCAGTACGAAGGCCGTTTGCGGCGCCCGCTGATACTTCGCCTGGAACTTCGCGATGAAATCGGCATCCGGTTGCGGGCCGCCTGAGACGATCGATCCGTCGCTCGCCGCGCCGGCTGCGTCGATATAGTCGTGGGCGTTGAAGACGCCGTCTGGCGCCATGAAGATGCCGGTGTAATGTTGATGGCGCAGCTCCTTCACGAGGAGCGCCGCTTCCGGGTTCAGGCCTTCGAACACGACGATGTCCGGGTTGATGCTCAGCACGCCCTTGACCGTGGCGCTGAAGTCGACGGTGCCCCGGTCGATGCGCTCGTGTGACAACAGCGAGCCGCCAAGCGACTGGAATTTGGCCGCAAAGGCGTCAGACAGTCCTTTGCCGTACGGCTCGCTGTCGTCGATGACCACGGCGCTGGCCGCTTTCGCCGTACCCCGCGCGTACGAGGCCTGAACATCCGCCTGCAAGTCGTCGCTCCAGGCCGTCCGGAAGAAGTAACGCTCGCCCTGCTGCGACAGCTCGACGCGTGTGGCCGACGGCGAGACGTGGATGATGTGCGCCGCTTCGTACAGCGGATCTGCCGCCTGCGCGCCCGTCGTGCACATCGGTCCGATGACGCCCGCTACGCTCGTATCGGTGATGAAGCCGCGCGCGACGCTCACCGCCTTCAATGCGTCCGTACAGCCGTCGTCCTTGCGTACGGCCACGATCGGGTGCCCCTTGATCGACGCGCCATGATCGGCGATCGCGAGATCCGCTGCGTCCGCGATATCCCGGCCGATCGCCTGCTGGTCGCCGCTCAGCGCGACGGAGACGCCGATGGTGATCGGCGCGTTCGCCGGGATAACGATGTCGGTCGTCGGTGTGCGCTGCGGCGTTGTTGCCGGAGTGGGCGTCCGGTGACCGGATCCACCGCAGCCGGCGAGCGCCAGCGCGATCCAGAGCACGAACGCGGTCAGCGGATATCGCATGCGCCCCAATTCCGGAGCGCATGCACGCGCCCCTGCCGTAGTCCGGGGGTATTATCCGCGTGAGAGGCGCGAGCGCCAACCTTGAGGATTGGAAGCATCATGTCGATTGAAAAGGCCTTCGCGATCCGCGCCGCTCCGCACGAGATCTACCAGGCGCTGGAACGCGACCTCACCCGCGGCGCTGGAGACCCCGGCTTCGAGGTCCTGCGCCGCGAGCGCGACCGCGAGATCGAGCTGCGCGTGACGATGGGTGGCATCCCGTGCTGGCTGACGTATCGCCTCGAGCAGAAGCCTGACTACACCGAGGTCGTCGCGATCCTGACGCCGTTCGGAATGAAGTACGCGCTCTTCCGGATCATGACGTTCGGGCTGCACGATCACGGCTTCGAGGTCGCGCTCGTGCAGGGGCTCGCGAACCTCAAGGAGTCCGTCGAAGACCCTGCACCCGATGACCAGCGGGACGAAGGCGAAGCTGACGAGGTCGACAGCACCGACGAGCCATCGGCGCAAAGGTAACCCGCCGCCCTGCGCCCGCACCCGCGCCGATCACGCACGAATGTGGCCAGTTGCCCCGGGCTGTGCATACAAACGTCGCACAGCCGCACCCGGCTGTGCATCTCCGTAACCACGACGCGGACACAGCTTCACGGCGCCGCGCCGCCCGCGCGCTTCTCCAGCTCCATCCGCACGTAGGGGTTCCGCTGGCGCTCCTGGCCGATCGTCGTCTGGTCCATGTGTCCGGGCAGCACGATCGTATCGTCCGGCAGCGTCAGCAACCGCTCGACGATGCTGCCCATCTCCTGGTCGTAGTCCCCGCCGGGCAGGTCGGTGCGGCCGATCGAGCCGGCAAAGAGCGTGTCGCCGGCGAAGAGGACGCCGTTGACATAAAAGCAGACGCTGCCCGCTGTGTGTCCCGGCGTATGCAGCACCTGCAGCTTCAAACCTTCGACATCGATCTGGTCGCCGTCAGCGAGCAGTTGGTCGGGAGGCGGTGGATTGGCGATCTCCGCGCCCATCCAGCGCTTCGCGGACTCCGCCGTGCCGCGCACCAGTTCGACATCGGCCGGATGCAGGAGGAAGCGGGCGCCCGTCGCCTCGCGGATACCCGCGACGCCGAGGACATGGTCGATGTGGCCGTGGGAGTTGGCGATAAACTTGATGCGGACGCCCATCTCACGCGCCATCGCCAGGATCTCGCCGGGCTCGTCGCCGGGGTCGACGCAGACGGCTTCGCCGGTGCGCCGGTTGCCGATCACCCAGCAGTTCTCCTGGAAGGCGCCGACGACGATCCCACGGACCATCACTTCCTGCACGGAGGGTTCGCTGGTCATGGCGAGAGTGTACGTAGTCTTGACGCGGCGAGCGAGATCTGTACCACGCCGGTAAGCGTAATGATCGTACTATTCCCCCCTGCTGAGACGGCGCAGGGTGACGATATTTGAACGGGCCGATCGGCTTCTTGTTTCGGCAGGATCGAGGCTCTACAATCACGCGATATTCGAAGAGCTTGCTAGAGGATCTATGACGTATCAGACGCAGGACGAATCACGCATGAAGCGGGTCCGGACCGAGCAGGCGGTTCAGTTCGCCATGCAGAGCCGCTGGGACGACGCAGTCACCGCCAACCGGGCGATCGTCTCGATCTTCCCGGACGACGCCGAGGCCTACAATCGCCTCGGCAAGGCGCTCAGCGAGACAGGCAAGATTAAGGAGGCCCGCGAGGCCTACCAGAAGTCACTCGAGCTGAACCCGGCGAACGGCATCGCCCGCAAGAACCTCGATCGGCTCGCGTCCGCCCGCGCGAAGGTGGACCCCGATAAGGCGCACCAGGTCGATGCCAGCCTGTTCATCGAGGAGATGGGGAAGACCGGCGTCACGACGCTTCAGCAGGTCAACACCAAGATGCTGGCGACACTGTCGGCCGGCGATGAGGTGGCATTGAAGCCGCTCGGGTCGCGGCTATCAATCGAGACGGTGGCCGGCGACTACATCAGCGACATCGAGCCGAAGCTGGCGATGCGGCTGGCCAAGCTGATGGCGGGCGGCAACAAATACGCGGCCGCGATCGCCGGTATTCGCGAGCATGCGGTCCGGGTGATCATCAAGGAGACCTTCCAGCACCCCACGCAGGTCGGCCGCCTTTCGTTCCCAGCGGGCAAGGCCGGCGATGGCGTCCGTCCCTACACGAAGGAGAGCCTCGTGCGCTCCGACATGGACGATGACGACGACAGCGCCGACGACTCGGACGAATGGGAAGACACCGAGACCGAGGCGGAGTCCGAAGCGGAGCCGCGCGAGATGGGCCTATTCGACGCTGCGCGTGCCGAAGAGCACGAGGACAGCGACTTCGACGAATAGCCTCCGCCGTCATCCGGTCAGGTTGGAGCCGCCCGCTTGTCATTCGTGAGCGCAGCCCCGCCTGTCACTCTGAGCGCGCCGGGGGTTCGATGCGCGAACACGAGAAGCCACGCATCGGCGTGACGCGCTGGGAAGACGTCGCCGGCGAGTCCGTCGAGCGGTACTGGAACGCCGTGCGTCAGGCGGGCGGCGAGGTCGTCGACCTCTCCGAGGCGAACGCCGCCGAGATCGGGCCGATCGCCGCAACGCTCGACGCGCTCATGCTCACGGGTGGCGTCGATGTCGACCCGGCGCGATACGGCGCCGACCGCCACCCGAAGGTGAAATCGACCCACGCCGCGCGCGACGAGATGGAGATCACCTATCTGCAGGCAGCGGCGGACCGCGATATTCCCGTGCTCGCCATCTGCCGCGGGCATCAGCTGCTGAATGTCGCGTTCGGCGGGACATTACTGCAGCACATCGACAGCGGCGAGCATCGCGCGGACGTGCGCGCGGAGGGCATGCCGTCGCGCTGGCACGACGTCCGTATCGACGCTGGCTCGCGGCTATCCGAGATCCTCGCCGCAACGCACTTCCGCATCAACTCACGACACCATCAGGCGGTACGCGCCGAAGACCTGGCGCCAGGCCTGCGCCCGACGGCCTTCGCCGACGATCACGGCGCAGAGCTGATCGAAGGCGTCGAGAGCGAACGGCATCGCTGGCTGTTCGGCGTGCAGTGGCACCCGGAGCGGCCGGAGGAGCAGGAACCGGAGTTCGCGCCCCGGATGCGCCGCCTGTTCGATGCCTTCGTCCGCGAGGCTTCGGTCCCGCGCGCGCCGGTGTAGCCGGCCGATCGAACCGTGCTGCGCATCGGGCGAGCGACGTGCTGACCCGCGCCGTGGTTTGCGTTTTCAGTAGCGCGTCCGTGCCTGCTGGTGCTGAAGCTTCGTCCCACGCGGCGGTCGTGTGTGCGCTCGGCGGCGATCTCAACCGGCGACGCCGTTTGCCTCCAGAAGGGCTGCGGCGCGTTGGCCGGCGGCGGGGTCGCCGAAGGCATCGGCAATGATCTGCTGCACCTTAGCCGGCACCAGCAGCTGGAGCGCCGCCTTGCATGAGTTGCACGGCGTCGACGCATCGCCCAGCGACTTCGTCTTCAGCTGGCTGTCCGGCACACGCTTCAGCATCGCCAGCACGCCCGCCGACTGGCGGAAACTCATGTCCGTGCCGATCGTCTTCTCGTACGCGCTCCAGACTGATGGCACGCGCAGCAACGATGACGGCGACGCCGCCTCGTCGAGCAGTCCGGCCGCGACGCGCTGCTGCCGCAGGATCCGGTCGAAGTCAGACGACCCCTGCCGGATCCGCCCGTACGCCACCGCCTGGTAGCCGTTGAGGTGCTGCGTGCCGACCGGGAACTGCTGCGGGTGTACGTGGATATCGTCGTCCGAGTAGTCGGACTGGCCGAACGCCCTCGGATTATTGATCGTGACGCCGCCCATCGCGTCGATGAGCTTCTCGGAGTCGTACTGGTCGAAGGTGACGTAGTGGTCGACCTTAATCCCCAGATTGTGCTGGATCGTCGTCATCAGTGCCTTCGGGGCGGCCGTCGCGTCCTTCGACGACCAGTTGTAGACGTAGGCGGTGTTGATGCGGTCCTGCGTCCAGCCGCCACTCGCCGTCGGCACCTCCATCATGTCGTCGCGCGGGATGCTGAGGAACGCCGCATGGTGCGAGTTCGGATCGATGCGCACCAGCAGCACCGTATCGGTGCGGCTCGGCCCTGTGTCCGTCGGCCGCCGGTCGAGCCCGATCACCAGCACCGTGAACGGCCGGTCGGGCAGGCCGAAGATCAGCGGCGCACCGCCGGGGATCGGCACGGAGATACGCGCCGACGCGATCGGGATCGGCTCCACGGTGGTGATGACGCCGGCTACGACGTATGCAATCGCGAGCAGGATGATGTTGCGGAGCCAGTGATGGCGTTTCTTCCGCGCGGGCGATGCGGGGAGGGGGACGGGTGGCGCGATTGGCGTTCCGCCCGGGAGCGCGCGTTCCTGCAACTGCCCGTAGGCTTCGGTGTCATCCATGACTGCGCACAGCATAACCTACGACTGTTGGCGGTCGTTAACACTGACGACGACGACGGAGATAGAGATTTGGAAGGCAGATGTGCGTCGACCAACCGGACTGAGCTGAACCGGCGCGTTAGGCTGGTGGTTCCATCTCGCCGCATCCTCTTCGCATGTACCCATCTGCGCCAATCTGCGTCATCTGCGGTTCCCCCGCGGTCGTCCTATCTCGATCGGTGAACATCTGTGTCATCTGTGGTTCCGTCAACGTACAATCGCCGCATGAGGATCGGACACGGCTTCGACGCGCACGCCTTCACCGAAGGCCGCCCGCTCGTGCTTGGCGGCGTCGTGATCCCGCACCCGCGCGGGCTTGCGGGCCACTCGGACGGCGATGCGCTCCTGCACGCGGTCATCGATGCGCTCCTCGGCGCCGCCGGATTGGGCGACATCGGCACGATGTTCCCGTCGTCGGACGACCGCTGGCGGGGCGCGGAGAGCGTCGCCCTGCTGCGGATCGCCGCCGAGAGCGTGCGCGACGCCGGCTACAGCGTCGGGAACATCGATGCGACCCTCATCGCCGAGGCGCCGAGGCTGGCGCCGCACGTCGCCGCGATGCGGGCGCGTATTGCGGCAGCGCTGGAGATTGACGTCGCACAGGTGAGCGTCAAGCCGAAGACGGCAGATGGACTCGGCTTTACGGGCCGCGAGGAGGGCATTGCCGCCTTCGCGACAGTGTTGCTAGAGTGAACCCCTGACGGTGGATAGTCGGCACCGGCCACCTTCGGGCGCGAGGACAGGTGGCTGTACGGTTCCTCCGCGAATCTGAAACGCGACCGCTCGGATTCAGGCGCGACTGCTGTTGTCCTTCGGGCGCCCCGCCTGACGGGCGTCCCGGTTCCTGCCGACAAGCCAGAGGGATTACAGCACGAAGGAGGAGGACGCCGTCCTCATGTCTGTTCTGAAGTCGATCAAACGTGACATCGATGCCATCCGCGAGCGCGATCCCGCAGCCCGCGGCTCGCTCGAGGTCATCTTCGCCTATCCCGGCTTCCACGCGCGCGAGATGCACCGCCTGTCGCACGCCCTCTACAATCGCCGCGTGCCTGTCCTGCCGCGGGTCCTCTCGAACGCGACTCGCTTTGTAACGGGCATCGAGATCCATCCGGGCGCGCGCATCGGCGAAGGTTTGTTCATCGATCACGGCATGGGCGTCGTCATCGGCGAGACGGCGGAGATCGGCGACGACTGCCATATCCTGCAGGACGTGACGCTCGGCGGCACCAGCATGCACCGCACCAAGCGCCATCCGACGCTCGGGAACGGGGTAACGGTCGGTGCCGGTGCGAAGCTGATCGGCGCCATCGAGATCGGCGACCATGCGCGCATCGGTGCGGGCTCGGTCGTCGTGACGAACGTGCCCGAGAACGCAACGGTCGTCGGTGTACCAGGCCACGTCGTCGCCTATCACGACCCCGGCAGCGACACGATCACGAAGCTGCCCGACCCGGAGTGGGACCGCATCGACGTGCTGGAGCGCGAGATCGCGCAGATGGACTCCCGTATCCAGGCCCTGCAGCAACAGCTCGAAGGCGTCCGCGCGCAAGTCAGCGTTCGCGGCGTTCCGGACGACGGCGAGCGCGCGCATGTGCACCGTGAGCGCCGCGACGACGCGTCGGCCGCTCCGGACGACGCGCCGGCGAACGGCACCCTACCGAGCAGAGAGGCGATCGGCGGTTGATCCGCTTCACCAACACGCTCAGCCGGAGCCTTGAGGAGTTCCAGCCGCAGGGCGATGTCGTCACGCTATACGTCTGCGGCATCACGCCCTACGACGACTCGCACATCGGCCACGCGATGAGTTACGTCGTCTTCGACGTGCTCAAGCGCTATCTCCTCTGGCGCGGCTTCAAGGTCAAGCACGTCCAGAACTTCACCGACATCGACGACCGCATCATCGAGCGCGCGAACCGGCTGAAGATCACCACCGACGAGCTCGTCGCGAAGTACATCGACGCCTACGCCGCCGACATGCGTGACCTTAATGTGCTCCCGGCAGACGAATATCCACGAGCGACGCGCGAAGTGCCGGACATGATCCGCATCATCGAAGGGCTCGTCGAGAAGGGCTTCGCGTACGAGACCGCGTCGCCGCAGAGCGAGTGGTCGGACGTCTACTATCGGGTGTCGGCGAAGGACGACTACGGCAAGCTGTCGCATCGCACGCAGGATTCGCTCCTCGCGGGCGCGCGCGTCGAGTCCGGGGAGCAGAAGGAGAACGCCGCCGACTTCGCGCTGTGGAAGGGCGCCAAAGCCGGTGAGCCTTCCTGGGACAGCCCCTGGGGCAAAGGTCGCCCCGGCTGGCATATCGAATGCTCGGCGATGTCGCTGCGCTATCTCGGGGAACGCATCGACATCCACGGCGGCGGCGAGGACCTGATTTTCCCCCACCACGAGAACGAGATCGCGCAGAGCGAGGCGTACACGGGCGCCGTGCCCTTTGTGCGTTACTGGCTGCACAACGCCTGGGTGAAGATGGGCGACGAGAAGATGAGCAAGTCGCTCGGCAACTTCATCACCATCCGCGACGGCCTCAACAAGGTGGGCGGCGATGGACTTCGCCTCTGGATCCTGACGTCGCACTA
>JADEYI010002206.1_pt1 | contig 10598 bp, 7 predicted proteins | sample 8542331 | NCBI WGS metagenome assembly JADEYI01 (sample SAMN16510988, study PRJNA670497) | mine drainage metagenome | isolation source: biofilm near Copperflume 1 | place: Germany: Marsberg coppermine Kilianstollen | collected 2018-02 | reverse complement strand
GACGGGGTATTAGGGGTGTCCCCTAATCTCTCCTGATAAGAGTTCCCCCTCCCACACATGGGAGGGGGTTAGGGGGTGGGCCTTGCTTTGTACTCTGAACACTTACTTACTCGCTACGGCTAACAGCATTCCGCTTTTTGCGCTATACTTAACAATACAATACCGTAAGCTAGCGGAAAGCGAAAAGATATGAAAGATACATTACCACGACATGACACACCCCCCGGCAACGGTGTCGAGCACGCCAACGGCATAGACCGCCCCGATCTTGACCCCACGACAGCCTCCCCAACTCTCCCGCCCTCGACCTTCGGCACAACCGGCGAGGCGCAGCTGCTGCCACCAAGGAGGCGCAGGCTGAGGCTCGTCCTACCCGTACTCTTGCTATTGGTGGTAGCTATTGGAGCCGCCTACTTCTTCCTCAGCCCGCCAAAGGGCCTGACCACCGCCACCGTCCGGCGCGGCACGATAATATCCTCCGTCCAGACAACGGGCAAGCTGGAGGCCCAGACAAGCGCGAATCTCTCCTTCAAGTCGGGCGGCCAAGTCGCCCGTGTGATAGCAAAACAGGGCGATGTCGTAAAACCCGGCACACTGCTCGCCGAGCTTGACACTACCGCCCTGCAAAGGCAGCTAAATGAAGCCAAAGTGCAGCTGGAAATCAGCAAGCTGAAGCTACAGCAGGCCAAAGAAGGGCCGCAGCCCGCCGACGTGAGCCAGGCCACAGCCGACCTCAATGCTGCAATCGCCCAGCTAAACCAGACAAAAGCAGGAGGCCGCGCAGAGGATGTCGCCGTTGCTCAGGCCCAGCTAAACGAAGCGCAAGCCAGGCTCGACGGCATCAAAAAAGGGGCTACAGCCGCCGACATAGCCGGGGCCGAGGCCACGCTGAGAGAGGCGCAAGCCAACCTGCAAACAGCAAAGCAGCCCGCATCTGCGCAGGATATAGCAGGGGCCGAGGCCGCTGTGCGCCAGGCGCAAGCCAACCTGCAAACAGCAAAGCAGCCCGCCACTCCCGACCAGATAGCTCAGGCACAAGCATCGCTTAATCAGGCGCAGGCCACCCTCGACGCCACCAAAGCAGGCCCAACCCAGCAAGAGATAGCCGCCGCCCAAGCAGAAGTAGACCAGGCGCAGGCCACCCTCAACCAGGTGAAAGCACCCGCCAGCCCCAGCGACATCGCCGCCGCCCAGGCCAAAGTAGACCAGGCAAAAGCCAGCAAAGTCCAGGTAGCCGCTACCGCCTCCAACAACAAAGAGCAGGCGCGCATCGCCTTGCAGCAAGCCTCAAATGCCCTCCAAAACGCGCAAGACACTTACGGCAAGATAAAGTTCGACAACGACCAGACTAACCCCAAAAACCTCACCGACGACCAGAAGCGCGCCGAAGAAAAGGCCCTGCGCGACGTTCAGGACGCACAGGGCAAGGTCACCCAGGCCAACCTCGACTACACCGCCGCCAAACAAAGCGAGATAGCCCAGTTGGCCCAGGCCGACGCGCAAATCTCAGACGCGCAGGCAGCCCTCGACAAGCTCAACGCAGGTCCTTCAGCCCAGGATATAGCTGTCGCCCAGGCGGGCGTCAACTCGGCAAATGCCAAACTTGCGCAGGTCGAAGCAGGCCCGAAACCCGCCGACATCACGGCTGCCCAGGCGCAGGTAGACCAGGCCCAGGCCAAAGTCAACGACCTGAAAGCCGGCGGCACGGCAAGCAATATAGCAGCAGCCCAGGCGCAGGTAGACCAGGCGCAAGCCAAGCTCGATGCCCTCAAAGCAGGTGGGAGCGCCAGCGACGTCGCCGCTGCCCAGGCAGCGGTGGACCAGGCCCAGGCGGCCCTCAACAAGCTCAAAGCAGGCCCTTCCGCAGACGACGTGCGCCAGGCCCAGGAGAGCGTAAACCAGGCCAAAGCCAACCTCGACAAAGTAAAGAAAGGTGCCACACCCCAGGAGATAGCCCAGGCCCAATCGAAAGTAGACGCGGCGCAGGCAGCCCTCGACAAGGTGAACGCCGGCCCAACAGACGCCGATCTTGCCATACTTCAGCAGCAGATCAACCTCTCGCAGATCTCCGTTGACAATGCAAACGCTCAAATAGCCGACGCCCAGCTAACCTCCCCGATAACCGGCACCCTCCTCTCCATAAGCCTTGATACTGGCGAATCCATAGGTGCCTTGCAGCCCGTCGCCACCGTAGCTGACACCAACTCGCTACGCATCAAAGCCGATGTAGACGAGATTGACGTGGGCCGGGTAAGAGCGGGACAGCCCGTAACAGTCACCCTCGACTCCTATCCTGGCGTGAAGATGCAGGGCAAAATAGAATCACTCGCGCCGGGCGCAACCCTCAAGCAGGGCAGCACCGTCTACGAGGCCACTATCAGCTTCTCCCCAACCCAAAACGTGCAGCCGCGTGAGGGCATGGCCGCCAACGTAGACATCACCGCCCAGCGCAAAGACAACGTACTTCTCCTCCCCAACCGCGCCTTCGAGACGGTTGGCAACCGAGACTACGTTACCATCCCCCAACCCGACGGCACCACCCGCAAAGTAGAAGTAGAAACCGGCCTCAGCAACGCCACCGACACAGAAGTGCTATCAGCCCTCACCGAAGGCCAGCAAGTCCTCCTGAAGTGACTGCTGAGTGCCGAGGACTAAAGGCTGAGCCGCGAGTTGCTCATTGCTACCATGAACCACACCCTTACCATCGCAGACCTGATAGCCCCCGGCGGGCCTCTCTTTCCGGCTGAGGTAGTCGCCGGGCAAGACAAGCTGCTGAACCCGGTCAGTTGGGTGGTGTCTCTGCGCCCTTACCCTCCCGCACTTCCGCGCCTGCGAGGTGGGGAGCTAGTCCTCGTCGCCATCGAGCATCTCGCCAGATTGGAGCCGCCAACCACCCTGGCCGATGTTATCAGAGAGTTGGCGTCGCGTGACGCGGCGGCTATCGCTGTACGCGGCGAAATAGATAAACAGGCAGTTGACGCCGCAACTCAAACAGCCCTGCCCCTCTTGCAAACCGAAGCCGGCGCGCCCTTGCAGGACATTGAGCAAGCTGTGATGCGCGAGTGCGCTCTCTACCAGGCGCGGCGAGAAATCCTCCCTGTTATGGATCCGCAAGGCTGGGCAGACGATTTGCTGGCACGGCGCCTCACCTCTCCGACTGATCTACAATCACTGGCGCGCAAGCAAGGCTTTAGCGTTGCGAACCACTACGCTGTTGCCTACCTGTCACCTTTGCCCCACGCTGCAAACCACAACGAAGCAGACACCCAAAAGAGCCTCTTTCAAAGGATAGCAGACCGAATCGAAAAAGAGAGTCGCAAAACAGGCGTATCCGCCATCGCCCGCCCGCACAAGGAAGGTCTGGCTGTCATCCTTGCCGCAGGCGCAGAAGTCACACTCCTATCCACCCTGGACGGCAACGGCCTCGCATGTGGCATAGGAAGGGAGAAGCCACTGCTCGAAGCGCCCACTTCGCTCTCTGAAGCAATGCTGGCTGCCTCCGCCTCCTCACTTCTCTATAGTGGCGCACCCACGCGCTATGCCAACATGGGCGCCGACAGGCTGCTGGTGCTCCTTTACAGCGAACACCCAAGCGATCTGGACAGCTTCGTTGAGGCAACGCTTGGCCCACTGCTCACGCACGATGCCCATTCGGCGACACCTTTCCTGCCGACCCTCCAAGCCTTCATAGAACATGGCGGTCGCTTGCGCGAAACTGCCGCCGCCATCTACATTCATCGCAATACCCTGGCCTACCGCCTCGACCGTGCCGCCGAAATACTCGGTGTAGACCTCAAAGACCCATCCGCAAGGTTATCTATCGAGCTAGCCCTTCGAGCCTTCCTTCTAACCGGCGATCACTCAGGCTAGCGCAGAATCAGAAAAGATCCATTATTCGGCCCTAGCCACTGCTCCCTACGCCGGCTTTTCTGTCTTCGTTTGTGTGAACAACACGTTGATAATGTCACCGTCTTTCACAACATAGCTCTTGCCTTCGCTACGCACCATTCCGCGCTTCTTGGCCTCTACCATCCCCCCAGCCGAAATTAGATCGTCAAAGTGGACTGTCTCCGCCCGTATGAAGCCGCGCTCAAGGTCAGAGTGTATCGTACCCGAGGCGCGCTGGGCAACCGTGCCTTTGCGAATAGTCCACGCCCGCACCTCGTCCTCTCCCGCTGTCAGAAAGCTGATAAGCCCCAGCAGCGCGTACGACCTGCTCACCACTTCTCCCAGCCGCGAAGCGCCAAGTCCCATGCTCTCCCGAAACTCTGCCGCATCTTCGGGAGCCAACTGCGCCATCTCCATCTCAAGCTGCGCCGGAATCGCGATCACACTCGCCTCCTCGCCGTTCCAGGTCTCACCAATCTGCTCTTCTATCTCCGCCATCTGATCAAGATTATTCTCCCCCAGGTTAGCCACAATCAACACAGGCTTCGCTGTCAAAAAACCGTAGTTGCGGATCGCCTTCATATCGTCTTCACTCAGGCCCATATCGCGTATATGCTTACCCTCCTCAAGGAGTGGACCTACTCGGCTGAGTACCTCCTGCTCGTGCTCACGCATCTCCCGTTCCGCCCCCTTCATCTTTTGTATCTCGCTCTTGATACGCTCCATGCGGCGCTCGATTATCCCCAGATCGGAGAAGGCCATCTCAAGCATCATCGAGTCGACATCCCGCGCAGGGTCAACACCGCTACTACCTTCCGCCAGAGGTACAGCAGGGTTCTCAAAGGCTCGCACCACCAGCACAAGGGCGTCCACAGTGCTGATAAAGCCCAGCGTCTGCCTGCTGATAGGCTCTTTGGCGTCCTTATCTCTAGCCGCAGCCGACATCCCCGCCACATCGGTGAACTGCACATCGGTGGGCGTCACCTTGCGCGGGTGAAACATCTCCGCCAGCACCCCAAGCCGGGCGTCAGGCACCTTGACCACAGCCACATTAGGCTGCTCCTCAGAGGAGTAAGCCGAGGTTTCAGCGTGGCTGCCCGTAATAGCATTAAAGAGGGTAGTCTTGCCGCTCTTGGGCAAGCCAACAATTCCGAGGTTTAGCGCCATCTGGTAAAAGCTCCGTTCGTAAAGCATGATGCCTCAAAGCATGATGCCCTATTGTACACGAAAGAGCCGCCAGATGGCACAGGCAGGTAAGCAGAGCCACGTCTATTGCTGCTTCGTGGCCCATAGCTCCATCTTGTACTTCGACCCGCGCACGATACCCAACTCCGACCCTTTAGGCGACCACTGAAAGCGAAGCCCGTCAAGATCAACATCAACTTCACGCAGGGGCGCTGCCGTTCGGAGAAACAGCATATTGCTCCAATTGAATATCGTTCCCGATGCTGATGTACGCCAGCATGTGACCCCTCGCCACATCCCACCCTTGTACAGAAGTATATGGAGGTCCGCTCACAGGTGGTAACCCCGGCTCCGGCAAGCCAGTCTCTATTGATGCTTTGGTGACGGTAAGTAGTTCCCCACCATCACCCGACCAGCCAAGCGGCTGCGAAGATACATCAACATATATAGCTGGCTTGGTGACGCCACCTGTAGCTGCGGGCAGGAGCGGGCTTATCTTTCGAGCGGCCTGCCCTCTAGATAAGTCCACCAACTCCTCGAATACGCCGCCACACTCTTCAACGCACGAACATAGTACCCTTGCTACGCAATACAACAAGGACTGAGGCCAGAAGCTACTAACCCCTGATCCTCAGTCCCTGCCCCCCAGCCCGGCCTAATACTTCGCCATCGTAGGATCAACCTCGTTCGCCCAGGCGGTAATCCCCCCCTTCAGGTTCCACAGCTTACGGAAGCCCAGGTCGCGCAAGGCGTTCACAGCGCGAGCGCTCCTTACCCCACTCTTGCAGTAAACCACGATTTCATCCGCTGTGCTAAGCTCATTGGCGCGAGCCGTCACGCTGTTCACCGGGATCAACTTCGCCCCTTCCAGGCGCACCACCTCCCACTCGTTCGGCTCTCGCACGTCCAGCAGCACCAGGTTGTCGCCCGCCTTCAACCTCTTTTGCACTTCTAGCGGGGATATGTCGTGATCGGCCTCGCCCACCTCCCCCTGCGGCTTGATGCCGCAGAACTGCTGGTAGTCTATCAGCTCGGTGACCGTAGGGTGCTCGCCGCAAACCGGACAATCGGGGTCCTTTCGCAGCTTCATCTCCCTGAATCGCATATCCAGCGCATCATACAACAGCAACCTGCCAACCAGAGGCTCCCCTATCCCAAGCAACAGCTTAATCGTCTCCGTCGCCTGTATCGTGCCTATAGTGCCCGGCAATATGCCAAGCACCCCACCTTCCGCACATGAAGGCACAAGCCCCGGAGGCGGCGGCTCAGGATAGAGGCAGCGATAGCACGGCCCTTGCTCGGCCCAGAATACCGACGCCTGCCCCTCGAACCTGAAGATGCTGCCATAGACGTTAGGCTTCCCCAGCAGCACACAGGCGTCATTCACCAAATACCGAGTGGGAAAGTTGTCCGTGCCGTCTACAACCACGTCGTAAGGCCGCAGCACCTCAAGGGCGTTCTCCGATGTCAGCGGAAACTCATAGCTATCCACCTGCACGTTAGGGTTTATATCCAGGATGCGCTCTTTCGCACTCTCAAGCTTGCTCCTGCCCACAGACGATGTGCCATGTATCACCTGCCGCTGCAAGTTGCTCTCGTCCACCACATCAAAGTCAACGATGCCTATACGCCCCACTCCGGCAGCTGCAAGGTACAGGCCAAGAGGCGAGCCCAGCCCTCCCGCGCCAATCAGCAGCACACTGCTCCTCTTGAGCTTCTTCTGCCCTTCCATCCCCACTTCGGGCACAATCAGGTGCCTGCTGTAGCGGCGTATCTCTTCATGCGACAGCGTCTCATTCTGCCCATTCTGCGCCCCTGGAGATGGATACGCCACCGCCCTACGTCCCCCGGCGATTGAAGGGATTATCAAAACTGTGTCGCTCTCCGCCACAGGCGTTTCGCCCTTCTTCAGATAGCGCACGTCCTCGTCGTTCAAGTATATATTGACGAAGTTGCGCAACTTGCCCCCTTCGCTATAAATCTGCTTGCGCAGCTCAGGATACTGCTCCGTCAGCCTGCTGAGCACTGCGTCCACCGTGCCGCCGCTTAACCTGACCTCTTCTTGCTGCCCCGCGTACTGCCGTAGAGCCGTAGGTATTATCACAGTTGCCATCTCTCTTATATCTCCTTCATAATATAATGTCTACACACCACCGGCCACCGACCACCGGCTACTCACAAATAACCACATCTTCCTCGTCAAAGTCACTGCGGTCCTCGCGCAGCTTCCAGGCATGCAGCCCAGCAGCCTTACCCTTCCGTACAGATACTACTATATAGCTCCACGAGCTCCACGCCGCGTGGTCGCGGTCATACTCCGATGGCCGAGCCTCTTCATCGGGGTGCGAGTGGTAAACCCCCAGCACGTCCAACTTTTCATAGCGAGCCAGCTTCTCAGCCTTGAACATATCCTGAGGAGTAATCTGGAAGCGATGATACTGCTCCTCCACCTCGAAAGAGTTCTCGATGGGCATCACCTTCCTTATACAACGCTCCCCCTCAACATCCTTCCCCAGCAGAATCCCGCATATCTCGTTAGGGTAACCCGCCTCTCCATGCTGCGTTATAGAGTCGCGAGCGCACCCCTGTACATTCAACGTCATTAGCATTGCCTCCTTACTTGTGTGAAACGTGGAGGGTTATGGAAAGGGTACTTTCATCCCCGCCGCTTACCCACCACGCAAGATACACTACTCTCACGTTTCACACTCCACGAGCCAGCGCCTGCTCAAAGTCAGCTATTACATCTTCTATATCCTCTATCCCCACAGAAACACGCACCAGGCCGGGCGTAATGCCGGCTCTGCGCAACTGCGCTGGCGCCCACTCCCTGTGGCTCGACATGAGCGGATAAGACACTTCTGTATAAACATCCCCCAGCGTCGTCGCCGGCAGAACCAACCGCAGAGCATCCAGAAAGCCAAGCACTTCCTCGCGCTCGGCCCCCGCGATCTCAAAGGCCAGCATCGCCCCGAACATCGGCTGGCGTAAAAGACCGCTAGCTACCTCGTGCTGAGGGTGGTCAGGCAGCCCAGGGTAATGAACTCGCGCTACACGCGGGTTATCCGACAGCCATGAAGCCAGCGCCGCTGCGTTCTCGCATTGCTGCCTCACCCGCAACGCCAGCGTCTTGACACCCCTGCTGATAAGGAACGCCTCAAACGGCCCAAGCACCGCCCCCGCCAGCTTCGAAATCTGCCGCAGCGTAGCTTCGCGCTCCCCATCGGCCACAGAAACCAGCCCACCCACTACATCTCCATGCCCACCAAAATACTTGGTCGCACTATGCATCACGATATCCGCCCCCAGTAACAAAGGCTGGACAAGTGGCGGCGGCGTAAAGGTGCTGTCAACAATTGACAGCGCACCCGCAGCGCGAGCCATCTCGCTCAACTTCGCCACATCTGCTACCTTGATCAGCGGGTTCGATACAGTTTCAAAGAGCGCCACACGCGGGCGCGGCTCCTCCGCAAGAGCTTGCTCAACCGCCGCCAGGTCGGTCATCTCAACAAAGCGGCTCTGCACGTCAAACTGCCCCAGCAAAGTAGCCAGCAAAGTATGCGTCGCCCCGTACAGATCTGTGCTCGCCAGCACTACCGCCCCAGGCTCAAGCTCGCACAGCAAGAGCGCGGCGTGCAACGCAGCCATACCGCTGCCAAAAGCCACCGTAGCCGCACCCCCTTCAAGCGCGCAAACCACCGCCTCCAGCGCCGTCACAGTAGGATTAGCGTAACGAGCATAAACGTAGCCTGCCTGCTCACCACCCAACACAGCATCCAGCATACTCGCATTCGGGCTAAGAAAAGTGCTGGTGGCGTAAATAGGCACATTGGTAGGCTGCGTGCCGTTGAGCGACACATGCGAACCCGCATGCACAGCCCTCGTTGCAAACCCAGGCCCAGTCGCCTCGGTGCCCGCGCCCCTAGACAGCATGCCATTCCTCTCAGATATATCCATATCCCTCCTTACCTGCTTTGCGCATCAACTCACCCCATATACAACGACATCCAGATAACCGCTACCTTTACACTATACCCACCGCACCCTAACTCCCCGCAGCCCCGCATTCGCCTTTTAATTCTTGGCGTCCTTTGCGTCCTGGCGGTTCCGTAACCCATACCCCCGTCAGCCCAGCTACTGAGCAATTAACAACTCGTAATTAGTAATTCATAATTCGTACTTCCCCTCGTCCCAGAAGCTGTCGCTCAAATAACGGTTGCCCCCATCCGGCAGCACCGTCACAACCACTCCTTCTTCCAAAGTCCGAGCCACGCGGAGCGCCGCCAGCACCCCCGCCCCACCTGATGGGCCTGCCAGTATCCCCTCTAGATGCGCCAGCGCGCGGGTCATCGCCTGCGCATCTTCCGTGCTCACGCTCAACTTTGAATCAGCCAGGCTGGGGTCGTATATCCCAGGCACAAGGGCGCTCGCCATGTGCTTCATCCCCTCCAGCCCATGAAAAGCCGAGTCGGGCTGCACTTCTACCACCTCGATTTTGGGATTGTATTCCTTGAGGCGTCGTGCGGTGCCTACCAGGGTGCCGCCTGTGCCTACCACCGCCACAAAGTGCGTAATCAGCCCATTCGTCTGCCGCCATATCTCCGGCGCTGTGCCAAAAAAGTGCGCCTGCCAGTTCGCAGGGTTATTGTACTGGTCAGGATAGAAGTAACGCTCCGGCGCTTCAGCATACCTGCGCTCTGCCTCAGCTATCGCCCCTTCTATCCCCTGCGCCGCAGGCGTCTCAATCACTTGCGCCCCATAAAGCTTCAGAAGACGCTTGCGCTCCTCACTCGCCATCCCCGGCAGAGCAATCTCCACCCTGTAGCCAAGCGATGCCCCGATCATAGCATACGCGATACCCGTGTTGCCCGATGTAGCATCCAGGATCGTCTTACCCGGCGTCAGCAGCCCACGCTTCTCCCCATCCCGAATCATAAACAGGGCAGCCCGGTCCTTTACCGACCCGCCCGGGTTAAACCACTCAGCCTTGGCGTAGAGCTTTACACCGCTCTCAAGCTCGTACGCTTCGGCAACTCGCGACAGACACAGCAACGGCGTGTCACCTATCTGCGTTGTGAGATCGCCCCTCCCCGCAGAGCCTCTCGGCATATATGTAGTGACGTTTAGCGTCTCCAACCTTCCTCCAGTAAAAAATAAACAGAGCCGGCCCCCCGGCCGGCCCTCACCGCACAGCGCTACTCCTGTAGCATCACTGCCGCACGATCTCTCCAGCCAACGTGAGAAGCTGACCACAACCGGAAAGGCTGGCCGCCGCGCACCCGCGCCCGGCCAGCCGTATACACAAGCACCAACACATACACTGCTGCGCCTGCGGCATAAACTCACAATCTACAACTGTACTGTCACAATTAGCCATACCCATTATCCAAGATCGCCCTTCCACAACATCGTAGTTTATATGTATACTATTATACCAGAACAATCAATCGTTCGCCACCCCAGCCTAACCGCCCCTCACCCTCACCACCAACTCCACCCAAAATAAGCCCCAATTAGCCCCAAAA
>JADEYI010002205.1_pt1 | contig 10615 bp, 9 predicted proteins | sample 8542331 | NCBI WGS metagenome assembly JADEYI01 (sample SAMN16510988, study PRJNA670497) | mine drainage metagenome | isolation source: biofilm near Copperflume 1 | place: Germany: Marsberg coppermine Kilianstollen | collected 2018-02 | reverse complement strand
AAACCAATTTAGATGCAATCGCCCTGATCTGTGCACCGCCAACTACCCCTCACCCCCTGTTCTGAACAGTTACTGCCACCGGTGCAAATTAGCGCCCTTTTGCAATTAGCCGCTGAAGCCGACGGCGATGTAAGAATGCCATCCTGGAGTTACAATCCTATGCAATCAAAGAAAATAAGCCTGCAAGCAAGACTAATTTCCTATGCTGCGCTCTTGTGAAGAATAGGGGGCATTTGTTACAATCAGTACGCTGGCAGTACGCTGGCAGTACGCGGGTAACTTTGCCTTGTGTTGGGCGCATAATTTACTCTACACAATAAGATGGAAGGCCAGTTTTATGCTTCACCGGAGCTTGGTGCGCTCAACTTATGTTGTAGCCCTGATTATCTTCGTCCTCGCGGTTGTGGGTCAGGGCTGGATAGCGCGCCCTCCGTCAGCGACCGCCGCAGCTCCTTCTCAGCCTGGCAGCAAGCTTGTGCTGGCTTTTTATTACATGTGGTATGGCCCCAGCAGCTTCGATGGTGGGCAGATGACCGACCGGCCTGCCACGCCTTATATATCCGACCAAACTGACGTTATCCGGCGACAGGTGCGCGAAGCGAAGGCGGCGGGAATAGACGCCTTTATTAGCTCCTGGACGGGCACAGGCACAGAAACCGACCAGAATTTCCCGAAGCTGCTGGACGTGGCAGCAGCGCAGGGCTTCAACTCTACCATCTACTTTGAGACTAACTCGGCGATGCAACATGGCGATGTGGTGAGCCAGCTGCGCTCCGTAGTGAGCCGTTTTGCGAGCCAGCCCGCTTTCCTGCGCTGGAACGGCAAGCCGGTGATCTTCTTCTGGTCGCCGCAATCGTTGGGCGGCCCTGACGCCTGGCGTACAGTGCGGCAGCAGGTGGACCCTAACAATACCCAGATTTGGTCGGTGGATACGACCGACTCTGCATACCTGGCTGTATTTGATACAATCCACTTTTATAGCGGCGGCAAATGGAATGCCAGCACAAACGTGGCGCAGGTGGATAGCACCTGGCGCGGCATTGTGGACATCTACAATAAGTCGCACGGCACATCGCGGCTGTGGACGGCAGACGTGATACCTGGGTGGGATGAGAGCAAGATACAACCGCCCCGGAACCCTGCGAAAATATTCCCCCGGCGCAACGGTGCGATGTATGCCGAGGACTGGCAAGCGGCTATTGCGAGCAATCCTGAGTGGATTACCCTCACCAGCTACAACGAGTGGTTTGAGGGAACACAGATAGAGCCGAGCGCCAGCTACGGCAGCCAATACCTCGATCTCACCCGGCAGTACTCAAGCCTATGGAAAAATGGCCCCGACCCATGCGCCGGAGGCGCCTCTTTCCCTCAGACCGGGCGTGCTATTTGTAAAGCCATGCAGGGCTACTGGCAGCAATATGGCGGTGTTGCGCAATTCGGCTATCCAATATCAGACCCGCTTAGCGAGAAAAGCCAAACTGATGGCAAAACGTACACTGTGCAGTACTTCGAGCGTGCCCGCTTCGAGCTACACCCTGAGAATAAAGGCACTCCTTACGAGGTGATGGTGGGCTTACTGGGCCGCCAATTCCACAAAGTCGATCCGCCCGTCGCCCCGTTAAATGACGGCGCGCACCAATACTTCAAAGAAACAGGGCATAATGTCAGCGCCGCTTTCTATGGCTACTGGCAGCAGCACGGCGGCCTCTTCGTCAATGGCTACCCGATAAGCGAGGCTATACAGGAAAAGGCAGCCGATGGCAAAATATACACTGTGCAGTACTTCGAACGCGCACGCTTCGAGCTACACCCTGAGAACCCACCGCCTTACAACATCTTATTAGGCGCGCTTGGCCGCCAGGCGTGGGCATCGGGTGGACGCTGAGCACTCAGCCCTCGTTATTTCCTACGCCTGGCTGTCCACCACACACCCGCAAAGATTAGCGCCAGCACGCTGAAAAGCACGAACTCTGGCGGCACTCCACCTGTGGAAAGCCCCAGGTATAGCTGGAAGAGGGCTGCTACAAGGCAGAAGATAGCGGTAATACCGGCTGATAAAGCAGGCCGGGGTTTGTTCCTTTTCTGAAGCTTTGTGGGTTCAGGAAGCATAGGCATCGGTCTGGCGCAGCATGAGCGGGAGGTGGCTCCGGCGCTTGCTTACGACTCTCCCTCCATCTGCTCGGCAATGCTGACGCCTGCTTCGACCAGCGCCAGCCTGAGCAACCCCAGGGAAAGCAGCGCGCACTTCATGCGGGCGTAGCTTACCTCTACCCCCAGGTTATCCAGTATATCCTGGCGAGTCATCTTCGCAAGCTCGGTGAGCGGCTTGCCTGCTATCTCTTCGGTTAGCATCGAAGCCGACGCCTGGCTGATAGCGCAGCCCCTTCCCGTAAAGCGCACGTCCTGCACGATGCCATCCCGCACCTCCAGGTCCATAAAGAGCTTGTCGCCGCAAAGTGGGTTGTTAGCCTCTACGTGGATATCGGGCTTCTCAAGCTCCCCAAAGTTGCGAGGGTTCTTGTAGTGGTCGAGTATTTCTTCTTTGTAAATTGAGTCCACAGCTTTTCGCCTTTTGCTCCTACCCGAAGATCGCCTGCACCTTCTTTATCCCCTCTACAAGCGCGTCTATATCCTCTTTGCGTGTGTAAATGTAAAAGGAGGCGCGGGCAAGAGCGGGCACGTCAAGGTGCTGCATCAAAGGCTGGCAGCAGTGGTGCCCTGCTCGTATGCAGATGCCTTCGCTGTCGAGGATGGTGGCGATGTCATGGGGGTGCGTGCCCTCTATGGCGAAAGAGATTACTCCGCCCTTATGTGCTGCATCAGGGCCGTAGAGCGTCACGCCGGGCATATTCGCCATGATGTCTATCGTATAAGAAGTGAGCTTCTGCTCATGGCTGTGGACGTTATCCATCCCTATAGCCGAGAGGTAATCCACCGCCGCGCCCAGGCCTATCGCTTCGGCTATGGCGGGTGTACCTGCCTCGAACTTCCAGGGCAGCTGGTTTGGAGTAAAGCCTTCCAACGTCACAGTGTTGATCATATCGCCGCCCCCGAGGAATGGAGGCATCTCTTCGAGCAAATGGCGCTTGCCGTAGAGTATGCCTATGCCTGTTGGCCCGCACATCTTATGCCCTGAAAAAGCCAGGAAGTCCACATCGAGAGCCTGCACGTCTACGGGCAGGTGCGGCACGCCCTGGGCTGCATCCAGCATGACCAGCGCGCCCGCCTGGTGCGCAGCAGCGATAATCTCTTCAACAGGGTTGATAGTGCCGAGCACGTTGCTCATCTGGGTTATGCTGACGAGCTTGACGCCCTGCAACTTCGCTTCAAGATCATCGAGGACGAGCACGCCGCGGGGGTCCAGGTCAAGGTAGCGCAGCTTTACGCCGCGCTCTGCCGCCAGCATCTGCCAGGGCACAAGATTGGAGTGGTGCTCCATCTTGGTGAGAAGCACAACGTCGCCTTCATGCAAGTTGGCTCGCCCCCATGTATGCGTCACCAGGTTTATAGATTCCGTGGTGTTGCGGGTGTAGATTATCTCGCGGCTGCTCTTTGCGTTGATAAAATTGCCGATTCGGGCGCGCGCCTTTTCATAACGGTCTGTGGCTACTTCGCTCAACTCGTAAACGCCACGATGGATGTTAGCGTTAGTTGTGCGGTAGTAATTCTCCATCGTGTCGAGCACCACCTGTGGCTTCTGCGCGGTAGCTGTGCTGTCGAGGTAGACAAGGGGCTTACCATGTACAATGCGCGAGAGAATAGGGAAGTCGGCGCGCACCTTCTCCCAATCAGTCGAGGAGGCTGCTTTGCTTGGCAGAGATGCCATCTCAAGCGGAGCGGGCTTGTTCACGATTGGCGGGTCGGAGGCCGCGATCTCTGCTGTTGATATTCGGGCGGGAGGGAGGGCTGTCTCTTCCGGTAGATTGGTGGTTGTGTGCATTTTTGCCTTCCTGAGATGGTAGGCTCCACGGCGTTTCACTGTGTGGAGATGTTGTTGCTTTCTACAATCCTCAACCTTTGAGGGACGAACCTTGCTGAATAGCTGCTTCTGTGGCTTCAGGGAAGGGGGACCAATAGGTGAAGACACTCGGCGGCGGAATCGATTGCCCATCGGCAAGAGCCGCGTCTATCCAGCCTTCTACAGCATACTGAGCCTGCTGTACCGCTTCTTCATAACTATTGCCGTGCGTGCGGCAGCCAGGCAACTCAGGAACAGTCACGATATAGGCATCGTCCTCATCGGACCACTCGATGATCATTGAGTAGCGCTTATTCTTGTCAGGACGTTTACTCATGGTTGCCTCCGCTGCGCATCGTGTAGCTTATCCAATATTGTGCGAAGTTCGCGCTCCTGATAAGGTTTTGCATCATCTCCCTCGCTCCCCGAAATAGTTATTCTTTCGCCTACGAGGAGAGGATGACTCCAGAATGTATGGCTTCCCTTTCCTGGCCTCGAACTGAATCCCGCTCTGCTTAGATCAGCCTTTAGCTCACGGATTTTCCTTGGCATTAACTCTCCGAGATGCTAAACGTCACTTCTGCGCCACTAAGCCTCCCCCGGCCTTTGCGCTTCCCTGCCCAATCTGGGTAGCGCAACCTTCTCCTGGATGATGTCTCGCAGGCGCTGGCGCACAGACTCCAGAGGCATCTCATCGATTATCGGCTCGAAGAATCCACCCACGATCAGCTTTTCAGCATCTATTCGGCTGATGCCACGACTCATCAGGTAAAAGACCTCAGCCTCCTGCACTGTGCCTACGGTAGCCCCGTGTGAGCATTTTACGTCATCAGCGAGGATTTCCAGCCCCGGTATTGAGTTGGCTCTCGCGCCTTCGCTGAGGAAGAGAGTGTTCATCGTCAGGTAGGAGTCGGTGCGCTGTGCCCCATGATCTACTTTGATGACGCCCTCAAAGCCGAGGCGAGAGACGTCACGCAAGGCGCCCTTGAAAAGTATGTTACCGTATGTGTCTTCGGCCACATGATGAGTGTTAGAGGTGTTGTCGAAGTGCTGGTCGCCATCAGTGAAGCAAATGCCCCTCGTCAGGGTCTTCGCGCCCTGGCCCAGAAGCTGTGTCTCAGCGTGCGCCTTGATCAGCTTTGAGCCAACCTCACCGATAACCCAGTGCATCAGGCCGCCTTTATCTACGGTGGCGTACCTGGTGGCGAAGGAATAGACGTTGCGCGCCCATTCCTGCATCGAAGTAAACTCGACCTTCGCCTCTTCGCCCACAGCTACCTCGATCACGCCGGAGTGGAGGGCTTGTGTGCCCGTCTCCTCCGACTGGAACTCTTCGATGTAGCGTACATTTGAGCCTCTGTCGGCCACGATAAGTGTATGCCCCAGCGCCACCGCGCCGGGGGTGTCAAGCCTGTAGACCACGTGCACAGTCTGAGTGACCTTTACACCTTCCGGTATGTAAAGGAATACGCCGCCGCGCCAGAAGGCGCTATGCAGTGCGGCGAACTTATCTTTATTAGGGGTGACCAGCTTGTGTAGATATTTCTGCACGAGGTCCGAATGGTTGCGCACCGCATCTTCAAGCGAGGAGAAGATCACGCCCTGCGCTCTCACGCTGTCGGGAAGCTGAATATATGCTACTTCCGAGTTTATTTGCACCAGCAGAGGCCCCTCTTCCTCTCCAGCCTTGCCGAGCGAGACCAGCTCTTTGGCCTCCGCACCTCTTTTAGTTGCCGCGACGAAGGGCCTCATCTCATTCAGATTTAGCTCGCTCACGTCGGTGGTCCACCACTGCGCGATACCCTTGGTCCAGCGTGGGAAAGGCAGTTCCTCGAAGGCTCGCCAACCCTCAAGGCGCGACTCGCGCAACCACTGAGGCTCATTCTTGCTATCGGAAAGCCTTACCAGTTCCTCCTCATTCAGGCCCTGGGAGGTGGCAAACGGCTGTGCGCTCGGCTCAACAGAGCTAGAAATTGTCGTCGTCATTGCTGCCCCCTTCGGACTCATCTTCAGCCTCGATGCCGAGATCGGTGCGCAGCCAATCATACCCTTGCTGCTCTAGCTCCTGAGCAAGCCCCGGCCCGCCTGAGCGCACCACTTTGCCGTCTATCATCACGTGCACATAGTCTGGCTTCACATAGTTTAGGATGCGCTGGTAGTGGGTGACGAGGAGAACGCCCATATCAGGGCCGCGCAAACTATTCACGCCCTCAGAGACGATGCGCACAGCGTCGATATCAAGGCCGGAGTCCGGCTCGTCGAGCATGGCGATCTTCGGCTTGAGCATCGCCATTTGCAACACCTCAAGGCGCTTCTTTTCGCCGCCTGAGAAGCCATCATTTACATAGCGAGTGGCGAAGCTCTCGTCCATTTTGAGGAGAGCCAGCTTTTCGCGCAGGTTCTTGCGGAACTCTTTTATCGCGGGGTTAGAGCGCGCCACACCGCCTCTGCCGACGTAGGAGGTCTGCTTGAGATCGGCGTTCTCTTTCGGCTGGCCGTCAACGCGCACCTCGCCTGTCTCGGTAAGGAGGTCGGATTCGGTGCGGGCGCGGGGCTTGGTGAGCGACACGAGCGCGGTGCGGATAAAGTTAGCTACAGAGACGCCGGGGATTACTGACGGATACTGAAAGCCAAGGAAAAGGCCCACTTTAGCGCGCTCGTCCGGCGGCAAGTCAAGTATATTCTCGCCATTGAGAGTGGCGGTGCCGCCCGTGACCACATAGGTCGGGTTGCCCATAAGAGCATTCACCAGGGTAGACTTGCCTGATCCGTTAGGACCCATGAGCGCATGCACTTCCCCCTGCCGCACTGTCAAATCAAGGCCCTTCAATATCTCACGGCCCTCCACATTAACGTGCAAATCTTTTATGACCAGGCCCTCTCCCACCGGCTTTCTGTCGGCTACGGCCACGTTACTCTCACTCTGAACCATCTAATCCTCCATCTCTGTTGTTTGTCTTTGTAAGCCAGGTAGATTAGCTACTTTGCTGCGAACCCTTATCGGTTATCGGCTACTCCGGCGTGCCTACAGATGTCACTTTGCCTCCCGCCATCTCGATTGGGGCGTGGCTGATATGGAACTCGCATGCACACTGACCTTCGACGATGCGGCTCGCCAGCTTCACGTCCACATTGGGGCCAAGGATCTCCGCCAGCATCTCCTGTTCCATCTCGCAAATCTCACGGTGGTCCTTCGCCACCTCAAAATAGGGGCAAGAATGAGCCTTCAGCACGAAACCGCCCTCGCCCTCGACTGGAAGCATAGTTATATCCATCCCCGTCTCGCCAAGAGCACCTACCAGGCCGAGAAGCTTCTGGGAAAGTTCCTTGCCGGGCGTCTGGCCGGCGAGCTTACCGGCCAGACGGCGGCTGACGCGATTGAGGAGCATCCGCAGGCCCTCCTGCCCGTTCATTTCAAGCGTTTCCTCCAGGAGGAGGAGCGCGAGGGTGGCGTAATCCTTGGGGAAAAGTTCATGCGCTTTGGCGGTGAGAGAATAAACATAATAAGGTCGGCCCACATCGCCGCGCACGCGGGTAGCCTGTAGAAAGCCTTCGCGCAGGAGATGGGCTATCTGCTCGCGCACAGCGGTGGTAGTTACGCCAATAGCCGCCTCAAGCTCCTTGATAGAGCACGAACCCTCATGTTGGATAATGCGTAGCACCTCCATCCGAGGCGAGCCTTCAACCTGTTTAGGGTCACGGGTCATCTGCAATGCTCCTCCTTGCTTCCGCTGCTAACCAGAAAAAGCAAACCTATATTACTCTCATTATAGCACAAAACTTTGTCTGTAACCAGTTTAGACAGGATAAACTGCGCAAAGTGGGTTAAAGCAAAGGGATAGACCCACGACCAGCGGGCTCGTCAGATAACTGGGGAAGCGCGCACCTACGTGGTGACTTCTCACATCCGCTGGCCTGACTATTGCCATGCAATATCCTCTACACTCTTTGAGCATAGAAGGGAGGTATTCCTGACAATATGAGCAAAAAACGATTTGTAAGCCTGGGCGCAGCTACTTTGTGGTCGCTCGCCTGGGCGGTTACTGCCTTCAAGGCGTTACAGGAGCCGGACAAGATACCGCCGGTGAATGCTTTGCAGAGTGCAGCGCCAGGCGGGGGCGAGTGGCCCTTTGTGTCGGTGATAGTGCCTGCCCGCAACGAAGAGCGCAACCTGCCGAGATTGCTGCCCAGCTTGCTGTCGCAGCGCTATCCCGAATACGAAGTGATTGTGGTGGATGACCAGTCGGAGGACGCCACAGCCCGCATAGTGGCAGAGTGGTCTGCGAGCGATAAGCGATTGAGGGCGATTGAAGGCGCGGAGCTGCCCCGGCGCGAAGGTTGGCTGGGCAAGCCCCACGCCATGCACCAGGGAGCTAACGCCGCCAGAGGTGCGTTCTTGCTATTCACCGATGCTGATACAGTACACGCTAAACTCTCGCTGTCGTCCTCAGTGGCATATGCGCTGGCGCACAACGTAGATTTGCTGACTATCACCCCCTGCGCCGAATTGCTCAGCCCCTCCGAGCGGCTGCTCATGCCCCTGGCCTTCGAGGGGATAGTGACGCTATACCCACCCTATAAGGTGAACGACCCGGCCAGCAGCGTGGCTATAGCCAATGGACAGTATATGCTCGTCAGACGGGAGGTGTACGACGCGGTAGGTGGAGCCGGGCGGGTGAAGGACAAGATCGCTGAGGACCTGGAGTTCGGGAAGGCGGTAAAGAGCGACGGCTATAGGCTCTACCTTGCGAACGGCGCGCATCTGATGACGGTGCGAATGTACACCAACTTCAGGGAGGTCTGGGAAGGTTGGAGCAAGAATGTAGTGCTATCCTTCAAGGAGAACCCGCGCACCGGCTTCTTCGCAGTGGTGGGTCTTCTGTCGGTAACAGTGATGCCCTTTTTGCTGGTAAAGTGGTCGCTGCGCGCCTGGCAGGAAGCTCTGAAGAGCGGCAATAAGAGCCACAGGTTAGCAGCCGGCTGGATAACGGGGCTCGCAGCCTGGAATATTGCTCTGCCCCTTATCTTCCGCAGAAGGGCCGATAGATCGCTTGGCCTACCGGTTGGCTGGACCTTCACCCAGCCTGTGGGAGCAGTAGTTTTCTCGCTGATCATCCTCAACTCGCTGCTAAGGCTGGCGAGAGGTAAAGGCGTGGTGTGGAAGGGAAGGAGCTACGGGACCAGAGACTAGCTACTTACCCATGATTCCTCATACCTCGCCCCCGCAATTGCTCTGGACAAAGGCCCAGACTGTGCGCCACACTTCTTCTCGCTCGGCATCGAAAACCACACCATGCCCGCTATTTTGCCACAAGCGCAGCTCTTTGCGTGTAGAGCCGATATGCTTAAAGATATATCGTGCGCTTCGTGGGTCTACTACTCCGTCCTGAACACCCTGCATGATGAGGGCAGGCATACGTATCCCAGGGAGTATTTTGCGCGTGACACGCATAAGGTCAAGCAAACTGTCTACAGCTATGAGAGGATAGCGGCGATACGAGACGTAGCGGGTGTGAGCCTCAGGATCGGTGTTGTTGCTGGGGTGCTTTATCTTGTGCCAGGGTATAACATGTCGCACCACAGGGATGAGGTGGATACGCTGGTCGCGAAAGTAGATAGGGGATGAAATGATGACCATCCCAGCGACCTCCGCGGCAGAGGACGAGCAGAGGTGAAGCCCAAGCAGGCCGCCCATCGAGAAGCCTATTATTACGATCTTGCGGCCATTACGATGCAGACGCTCAAGGCCGTCAGCGGCGGATTGCAGCCAGTCCCGCCATGTGAGGCCTGTTAGCTCCTCAGGCTCCCTGCCATGCCCCGCCAATCGAACGCCCTCTACGCGTGCGCCCTGTCCAGCGAGATAGGTGCCAAGCCCGCGCATCTCAGGAGGGCTGCCGCTGAAGCCATGTATAAGCAAGCAAGCCACCGGCGCATCAACAGGACCAAGAGAAAACGACTCCAGGTCAAGGTCGGGCTGAGGGGGCAAAAGAGCTCGCCGGGGGCGAAGCCGCCGCAAGAGATCGGGCATAAGAGGATGTTAACCGGGCGGGTATGATTTGTCAAAGCAGTTATGAATGGTAAGCGTTCAGATTTAGGGTGGAGCAACCTTCAAGGAGTAGCTGTGGAGTCGGCCCGCTACCCGCGCTCACCCCCAATGCACCCTCACCCCATGCCCCCTCTCCCCTTGTAGGAGAGGGGGCATGGGGTGAGGGGTAGTTGAGGGAGCAACACCCGCACAGATACCTCTTGAACTTTGTTCCTCCACCCTAACTCTGAACAGTTGCTATGAATGGTAAGAGTTCAGGTGCGCCTGAAGAGGCGTGTTAGTCCAAGTCACTGAAGAGTGATGCCAATGGAGTAAGAGTGGCTAAAGCAGCACCTTACCTTCTCCTCGAAAGGGGAGGGGAGACTGTAGCATGGTGTGTAAAAGGCGGGTGAAGTCTGAGTATCACAGACCAGAGGTCGGCCAGCTATCTCATATGTGGTGAAGGCTGATTGCTTCAACCCTAGTCACGCTGGGAAAGTTACGCCCCCTGGGCTTGAACGATACCGGGGCCCAGGCTCAGCACCACAGCATTTCTGAACCTGTTTGTGGCACTCCCGCCTTGCCTGTGCATGTGAATAGCCATCGCTTCGGTGGGGGTAGACCACGTGTGC
>JADEYI010002203.1_pt1 | contig 10621 bp, 5 predicted proteins | sample 8542331 | NCBI WGS metagenome assembly JADEYI01 (sample SAMN16510988, study PRJNA670497) | mine drainage metagenome | isolation source: biofilm near Copperflume 1 | place: Germany: Marsberg coppermine Kilianstollen | collected 2018-02 | reverse complement strand
TCCGCAACAGCACCACCAGTGCGCAATACTCCTCGTATCCCTGCTGTTCCTGTTGTTCCTGCTGTTCCTGCTGTTCCTGTTGCTCAGGTTACAACTACGCCACCTACGAGCAATGGTACGCATGGAATAGAACGCGCTATACCTTTGACACCTGTACAGACAAGTAGGAGGACTCTACAGCCAACCAATGTCCTGCATTCCCCTCCACAGCAGGATACCCGGAGTTCATCTCCATTAGGTCCTACCAGGAATGTCTCCAGTGCCGCACCTCCTGCTTCTCAGCCACAAGCGGATGCTAAAGCGGATACTACTACGGTTGAGCTACCCACGGCTCCTGTAGCGACAGTAATAGCACCAGTAAAGCCAGCTACAACTGCAGTCTCTCATTTGCCCACACCTGAAAAGGTGCAATCGCCTGTTCCCGTTTCGGCATCCCCTGCTACCCCACAGAATCGGGTTCCGCCAACAGGGTCAACGGCGGTAGCGCATCAACGTGAGAGTGCGTCTATCATGGTAAGCGAAGAGGATGTGGCTATTTTTGAACAAATGCGCCATCAACTTATGCTGTGGTTGCGGGTAGAGGCTGTTCGTTCAGGGATAGATATCTCCAATCAGGGTCCAATGCAGCTCCTTGAACTCCTGCGCCAGCAAGAAAAGTGCGATGAGACGCGCTTGCAGATTGTCTCCACTATGCTCAATCTCTGTAATCAAGTGATGAAGAATGGTAAAGCTGGCCTCTATGATTACAAACAAGCACTGATGTTCCACTTGATGCATACTAGACGCTAGAGATGCTTACACTACTCGTGTTTTTCACTATAACTGGGTAGCTAAGCATAAATATTTCATTAAGAATACCAAAAGTGCCCCCCAGAGCGATACTTCCACCTTCCTTAACCGTCCATATCTATGGTATAACTGTTATGGTTATATTGAAATGTATGTCTAAGACATACATAGCGCAACGGAGAGCTATGGTAAAATAGACACTTTGCTAGAAATGTGCATGAATTATGCTCACAACAGCGATGCTATGGGAGACCAGTTGCCATGATAAACGGCAGGAATAATGAGGCCGAGAGTTTACGTGATATTTTAGCACTGATTCGTATGCGCAAGCAAAGCGGTTTATTGAGTGTAGAGCATTATTCAGGACTTCGCTTCGAGGAAGGCGAAATTCTCATTCAAGGCGGACAACCTACTCATGCCCATACAGGCCAGCTCACAGGTCAAGATGCTCTTGCGTATTTACTCGGCTGGCACCAGGTGTATTTTACGTTTTTAGCAGACCAGCAGCAACTACCGGCAAGTATTTCTGTTACGGCCCCTGCCAATAACAGTAATGCCTTTGGTGTGGGTACCGCCGTAATACCTCATACCCAAAGGTCGTCACAGGTGAATATGACCGAAAATGTCTCGGTTACTTCTACGAAACTTCCTCCAGTGACCTCGAATGTTGGTTCTTCTAGTGTGGGGATAAATGATACAATGTACAGCCCAAATAATTCCATGACTCCCGGCTTAGAGGGGCTTGTCCCGCAAAAACTGGCTACCGAGCACGATATCCTTTCCTTACCGCTTACTCGCCCACAGCGTTCAATTTATTTACTGGTCGATGGACACAGAACAGTTGCGGACCTCTCACGCTGTACTCGCAGGAGTATGCAAGAAATAGAGCGCTTGCTCATTGAGTTGCAGGAACAAGGCTTAATCGCGATCTAGACCGTGATTAAGCCGCTATAGTGATAGCTGGCAACAGTTCGCGCAGTTGTTGTAGCCAGTCGGTGCCGAATAGTCGTCGTGGTATACGTATGACCCCTTGTTGCACCCGTGCTTCATTGCGGAAACGGCGATAGAGGACGATACGATTCGGCACAATGGTACGCTTTACTGTCAGCACCAGTTCGCTCTCTTTCAGCGAAATCGCTTCAAACCCTAAGGCTGCTGCTTCCACCTTGAGACGCACCATCGCCAGCAAGTTCTGCGCAGGTAATGGGGGTGCGCCAAAACGATCATTCAACTCTGCCGTCATGGCTTCGATCTCTTCAGTGGTTTTCAGGTTCGCGAGTCGCTGATAGAAATTGACTTTAAGTGTGCGATCTCCGATATAGTCATCGGGCAAATACGAGTCCAATGGGAGATCAACGCTTGCTGTTGGTGTGCTGACTTCGGCCTGCTTGCCTTGCAATTCCTGCACGGCTTCTGCCAGCAATTTGCAGTAGAGGTCAAAACCTACTGAATTCATGAAACCGGATTGCTCCGCTCCCAATAAGCTGCCCGCGCCACGAATTTCGAGGTCTTTCATGGCGATACGGAACCCTGCTCCCAACTCTGTGGCCTCAAAGATAGCCCGTAATCGTTTCTCCTGGATAGGGGTTAACTTAGCATCTTTATTGTAGAGGAAGTAGGAATAGGCCTGGTGCGTCGCACGCCCGACACGACCGCGCAACTGGTAGAGTTGTGATAGTCCGAAGTAGGCCGCGTTATTGACGATAATGGTATTGGCATTGGAGATATCCAGGCCATTTTCAATGATGGTGGTCGAGATGAGCACATCGTACTCACCGTTGGAGAAATCCATCATCACCCGTTCCAATTGGTCTTCCGGCATCTGTCCATGGCCGACGATGAAACGTGCCTCTGGAACGAGTCGCTGCAGTTTCTGCGCAATGACCTGGATTCCTTGCACACGATTATGCACAAAAAAGACCTGCCCGCCGCGGTCGATCTCGCGGAGAATAACCTCGCGTATTAAGCTCTCATCGTACTCACGAATGGTAGTGCGAATAGGCAATCGTTCTTGTGGTGGCGTCTCAATCACGCTCATATCGCGCAAATTGACCAGTGACATGTGCAGTGTGCGCGGGATCGGTGTTGCCGTCATCGTCAGCACATCAATCTCTGTGCGCATCTGTTTGAGCCGCTCCTTATGGACAACACCAAAGCGTTGCTCCTCATCTACGACGAGCAGGCCAAGATTGAAAAAAACGACATCCTTTTGCAACAGGCGGTGCGTGCCAATCACAATGTCTACTTTGCCAAAAGCCAGGTCCTCCAATACCTGCTTCTGCTCCTTGGCGGAACGGAAACGGCTTAACAGCTCGACACGTACCGGATAGGCTTTGAGTCGCTCTTTAAACGTGTTGTAGTGCTGGAGTGCCAGCACGGTAGTAGGCACCAGAATGGCGACCTGCCGTTGATCAAGCACAGCCTTGAAGGAAGCACGCAGCGCGACCTCCGTTTTGCCATAGCCCACATCGCCACAGACCAGCCGATCCATAGGCCGGGGACGCTCCATATCCGCTTTAACCTCTTCGATGGCGCGAGCCTGGTCGGGTGTCTCCTCATAGGGGAAGGCGTCTTCGAGTTCTTGTAGCCACGGCTGCTCAGAATCCGGCGAGAAAGCAAAGCCCTTGAGTGCTTCTCGCGCACTATAGAGGCGCAACAGGTCGCGCGCAATATCCTGAACATCCTCTTTGACCTTCGATTTAGCGCGTGTCCATTCGGTTGTGCCCAGTTTGCTAAGGGCAGGTACAGCCTCACCCATGCCAATGTAGCGTGTAACGCGATCAAGCTGGTCGGTTGGAATATAGAGCTTATCGGTACCCGAATAGTGAATCAGCAGGTATTCGCGTTCGACCCCCGTCATCGTGAGCTTGACCAGTCCCTCAAAACGTCCAATACCATGCTCCTGGTGTACCACGTAATCCCCTGGGTTGACTTCGGCGAGGAAGGAGGCAGGCGTCACTGGCTTGCGTCGCAAGGCGTTCCGTCTTCTTGACCAGCCGAAAATTTCGGTATCGGTGTAGACGTTCAATGCCAATGCACTTGATTGCCAGCCCTCGATCAATTGACCTTGAATTAATGTCAGTGTCCCTGGCTCCGGTAGCGTTTTAATGTTTGAACCGGGGCTGACATGGATGGTGTCGTCGTGCAGGATACTCTCATCGCTGAACACCTCTGCTAAACGCCGCGCCTGTGCTGTCACAATGATGACGCGCTCGCGTTTATCAAGAGCTTTGCGGCAGTCTTGTACAAAGGGACGTAGACGACCTCCATACGAATTGGCACTGCTGTAGTGTGGCATGAATTGATTTGTACCGCCCTGCAAATGGGCATCAAAATCACCCTCCGCGGCAGAGAGAATACCCGCGAAATTCAGTTGGCGGCGTTGCTGTAATTGTGGCTCTAACTGGTTCCAGCTCACATATGTACCGCGTAATTGGGTTGGATTTTCGCGGTCGTGTTCAAACCGCGCCCGCATCTCCTCGGCCTGCTCATCGAGTTCCGCGATACGGTTATGGATGCTTTCAGGGTTATCGACAATGAATAGCCCGTTACGCGGCAAATAGTCCAAAACTGTGGCTGTGCTGTGCAGATAGGGCAGATAGAAGGCTATATCATCAAACGAATGTCGCTGGCGTAATTCCTCAAGATCGCTCTTCCACCGTTCCTCGCACTCGTGATGCAGCATACTACTATTGAGTTGCGCCAGCTCCAGAGCGGCTTCTGGCCCTCGCAAGGGCAGAGCTTCACGAGCAGGGCCAACGACACAGGAGGCAATGGGGTTAAGCGAGCGTTGCGTCTCCTGGTCAAAGGTACGCAGCGACTCAATTTCGTCCCCAAAGAACTCAATACGTACCGGACGTGGCAGTGTGGGCGGGTAAAGGTCAACAATGCCTCCCCGATGACTGAACTGGCCGGGTTCCTCTACCTCCGCCACCGGCTCGTACCCCAGATTATAGAGGTGCTCCAGCATCAGTGCAAGATCAACTTCCTGTCCCGGTTGCAGATTGTACAATGACGCGGTCAGTTCCTGCGGCGGCATGACAGCTTGTGTCAGCACACGCGCTGAACAGACCACCAGCACATTGCGTTCGCGGCTCGCCAAGGCAATCAATGCCTGCATACGTTGCTGAGTAGTGAGTGCGTCGCTGATTAGCCGCTCATAAGGGAGGGCGTCGCGGTCGGGGAGGCAGAATACATCGTTCGGTTGCTCCGCAAAAACCTTCAGGCTCTCGACCATCTGGTTGGCCTGGACTTCATCTTCAACCACAACCAACAGTGATTGTTTTAGGGCCGTTGCCAGCGTCGCGATAACATATGGACGGGCAGTTTCAGTAATCCCTGTCAAGGCTGGTACCCCCTCGCCTTGACGGAGTTGTTCTAGCAAACGACGAAATTCTGGTCGCTGCGCCAATAGTGTAAGTAGTCCCTGTAATGTCAATCCACCCTCCAACGGACACAACAAAATGTGCCGTTTTCCACATGAACCCCATGTGTGGCACTTTCAAATGCGCGTCTAGTCCGTATGCACCAATTCCATGACGCCGTGCATCACAATGCATTGCGCATCTTCCCTGTAATCATACTCCACAGCGCACGCCATTGCAACTTTTTATGCTTATTCCTCCTCAAGGCCAAAACTTTCGAATCGCAACTGACGGCAATTCTCTTTGAGCGTATTCACGACATCGACCGGAATACCATTGGGGACGTTGGCCTGGATTTCGAGCGTCACCTGGACGTTCGCTCCGTACAGAGCTGTCAGGTGTTGGACAACCTCTTGCATGATGTTCCCAGATTCGCTTGCCATCTTGAAGGGTTTGATCGTGACAGAGCCATGGAAGCGGTGCAGTTTTGGCTCAACGGGTACTGATTGCGCTGGCGGAAATGGCGTCCCCGTCATGGCAATGGTTGTCTCCTGGATCGTGCCTGGCTGTTCGCTTACTGCTCTTTGGGAGGCTTGCATCCCTGTATAGGTCATGGCCGCGGTGCTTGTGTTGGTGGGCATAACAGGGGCCGTATCAGCCGCAATTTGAGCGACAGCAACATCTGGCTTGACCAGGACGATGCTTGCATTGAGCAGCACGGACACTTGCTGACCAACTTTGAGACCGAGATAGCGGCTGCGCCCTTCATCATAGCTATCGGCATAGGCAAAGGTTTCCTGGGGCCATAAGCGCGTTTCTACCCCCTCGCGGATGGCGCCAAGCAGCACGTCAGTCTGTTTCAAACGCGGCAAGTAGACGTAGCGAGCAAAGTTCTCAGCTACTTCTTTCACCGTGACATGGTTGCCGCGCCACAGGGGAATGCGCTCCATTTCCTGGCGCAAGAGCGTTCCGGCGTATTGCGTGATGAGCATCTCCTCGCTTTTCAGCTTGCGGCTCGCGTTCAGTGCCAGGGAACCTTGCGGCTGCATCTTGATCTCTTGCAGAACGTCGGGCTTTTTGGGGTCCGGTTGGTCGGGAACCAGCAGCCAGGTGTAGGTTTCGGGAATGCGCATCTCGACCATTTTGTTGGCTTCCTCGCGCTTCGTCTGGGCTTGATTGCGTTGGAAATTGTCAAGATTCAGGTTCAGCGTTTTGCTATCTTCGTAGATGGAATTCCAGGCGAGGAATTGGCGCATCCCCTGCTTGAGGTCTTCCAATCGGTTGCGGTCCGCCGCGAGGAAGACGAGGGTATTGCGATTCATCCGGTTGGCATTCCCCCGGTGATCGAGCATCTCCTTCGCGGCTACCCTGGCCTCGCTTTGTGCGTCCCGCAACGCGTGCGTCAGGTGAGGCTTGAGAATAACCAGCCGCGTGGCCGTATCGTCATCGGTGATATCGGCACTGGAGAGCGGGCACACATGCACCCTTGCAAAATCGCCACGGTTGTGCTGTTCTGAGCGCAGACGTTTCTCAATCTCTTCGAGGACGATCTCTTCATCCAACTGGGCGGCACGATCCTGCGCCAGGCGGTTCACGCTCTGTTGCGTCGAGAACCAGTAGCGTTGATTATCCACGTAGAGATGCGTCGCATTATCCGAGATGCGGCGCAAGGCATCACCAAACGTGGCGACACTCTCACCCGGTTGGACACAGCCGAGCTTGATCTGTGCCTCAGTCAGACCTTTGTTCGGGTTGCTCAATACAGGAGCCGAGCCGAGGTAGAGCGTGCGCGTGACGCGTCGGCAGGCCGAGTAGCGTCCCAGGTTAGGGTTGTCGCCATCCAGTTGGAGCGGCAGCGAGTGTGGGCCATCCACATCTTTCTCGATGACAGGAATCCAGTTATCTTCCATGTAGCGTGTCAGTTCAAATTGGACGGTAGATTCATCTATCGGGACGGTGGCGGGCATGATGAGCAGGCTGGCGTCCTGCCGTTCCCACAGCGTATGAACTACCGCTGCCATCAAGCGCAACACACCACGCGTGCGCTGAAATTTCTCAATACTGGACCAATCGGTGTAGAGCCGATCAAAGAGTTCGGGGTGGATCGGGTACGCCACCTTGATGCGCCGTTCATAATCAGCTTCGCGGCTGGTCGCGGGAAACTCCTGTGGCTGGGTGCGGTACTGATCGACGAAGGTTTTTGCCACGGCATCGCGTGCCGTGAAGAGGGCCGGTTGCGCGATCGGCTGGAAGAGTCGCCGCCGCACAATCTCGTACCCCTCTTCGCGGTCTGCCGGACGCCAGGGAGACTCAATACGACCAAAGATATTCTTGAGACGCAGTGCAGCCTCGCGCCCACCCTCACCGCCCGTTTCCGTATCGGAGGCCGGGATCGTGGCGACAACCAGCGTCTGCGGTGCCGCCTTTGCCGCCTCCGTCAGCGATTGGGCAAAGCTCAGGTTCGCATCAAAGGAGCCACCAGGGAGACCGGAGACGTTGTAGAGTTGGCGGGCATAGACGACCCATTCATCAATGAGGATCAGGCAGGGAGCGGCGGCGGCGAAGATTTCGCGCAGTACCTCTGAGCCGGGGCTAACTCCTTGCCGATCGGCTTCCGCGACCAGCGCGAAACCATCTTTGCCGAGTAGTTGCCACGCCAGTTCCCCCCACAGCGTTCTCACTGCGCACCCATCCGGTTTGACGCGTGGCAGTCCAGGCGAGAGTGCGTAGCCGACCAGGACGGCACGCTGCGCCAGTGGTGGGCGCGAGACAGCCGCCGCTTGCAAAACTGGCTCAATGCCCACCAGTTCTGAGACAGGAACGCCAGCAAAGAGGTGATAGAGGGCCAGCAGCGAGTGTGTTTTGCCTCCGCCAAAGTTCGTCTGCAAATCAATGACAGGATCGCCGCCTGTCCCACTCAGGCGTTGCAACGCATTCGCCAGCAATTGTTTCAAGCCGTTTGTGAGGTAGGTACGCTGAAAGAAGTCGTGTGGGACACGGTACTCAACTGACCCTTCGCCACTATGCACACGCCACAGGTCGGCCGCGAATTCTGCCTGCTGGTAGCGACCGGAAGCGACATCAGGATGCGGGGTGACGATCTCACGCCATGGGCGCAAGCCCCCCGTCGGCTTCCCTTCAATGGGTGCGACCGCGACCTTGCGCGTCTCATTGCGTACTTGTTCCTCGAAACGTAGGCGCAGCAATTCTTGCTTCTGTCGCTCAATCTCGCTGGCCTGTGGTGCGGCAGAAACGGCGGTGAGCAGGCGTTGGATGCTATCCAGGGCGCGATAGGCATCATCAGTGCTGAAGGCTTCCTGGTGTGCCCATTTATTGCGCGTCTCCCGTAACTCACTCACCAGCGACCGTTCGGCGTGCCCCAACACATTTCTGAAAACCGCCTGCCACTGATCCCACATAATCATCAAAAGAGCTTGCGTATCACCGGATAGCTCACCACTGCGAGCCGATGCCAGATGGTAATCGCGCAGATTGGATGCCGCCTCCTGTAACCAGCGTTCCCCATGTACAGCCTTCATCTCGCGCTCAATAAATGGTTGCAGCCCCGTATTCAATAACTCTAACGCTTTTCCCACGCGCTCATGATTGCTTTGTGCCATTGGTGTATCTTCCTATTCAATACGACGTCATGTTCCAGGGCGGCCGTTCCCATCCAGACCAGGGCGACCGCCTGACCCTTACCCATTACTACAGGTAGAAGCGGTAGAAGTGCAGAAGGCTCATCTAAGCAAGACGGCCATTTCGTGTCAAAGAGGAGGAGAGAACCAGACCGCAGCAGAACAGGAGAACCAGATGGAAGAAAAGAAGCTCACGGATCCCCTGGGATGGGCTCAGGAAACCTTTGGAGAGGCCCATTTAGGCGATCCCCGACGAACCAGACGCTTAGTGCGCGTGGCGGCCCAGGTGGCCGCTGATCCCCAAGGCAGCCTGCCGCGAGAGATGGGCGGAGACTGGGCAGTGCTCAAGGCAGCGTACCGCTTGGCGCGAGCCGATGGGGTGAGCCATGAAGCCATCAGTCGCCCCGCCTGGCAGCAGACGCGGAAGCGTGTGGAGCGAGAGCCGGGGGTGGTGCTGCTGGTGCATGATGATACGGAAGTGGATTATGGCTATCATCCAGCCACCCAGGGCTTGGGCCCCATTGGCAATGGCAGCCATCGCGGCTTCTTCGTGCAGACGGTGCTAGCCCTGGTGCCGCGGGGCGAGAGCGAGCGGGTGCTTGGGGTGCTGCATCAAGAAGTGTGGGTGCGTCAGCCCGCTCCGCGCACCGCTGATGGCCGTAAACAGCGCAGCCAACAGCGAGCCGAGCGACCACGGGAAAGCGAGGGGTGGACGCGAGCCGTGGAGCAGGTGGGGTCGCCTCCGGCGGGACAGGTGTGGCTCCATGTGGCCGATCGCTACGCCGATATGTTTGCCTTCTTGCAGGGCTGTCGGCAGATGGGAACCTTCTTCCTGGTGCGAGCCGCCCAGAATCGACGCGTGCAGGCTGTGGAGGAGGAGGCTGAGCCCGAACTGGATCATCTGCTTGATCGGGCGAAGTCCTGGCCCGCGCAGGCACGCGGCAGCATCGCGGTGCCCAGCGAGCATGAACGACGAGCCAGAACCGCACAGGTGCAGCTCAGCTGGGGAGCTATGCAGTTGCTTCCTCCCGCGAAAGGCCCCTTTGCCGGAGGTGATCCCCTGCCGCTGTGGGTGGTGCGCGTGTGGGAGCCGCAGCCGCCTGGCAAGAAGGAAGCCCAGCGGGAATTTGTGCCCAGCCAGAAACATGGCTCGCACAGACGCCGGGAGCAGCAGAGCGCGCAGGTGGAAGCCGTGGAGTGGATCCTGCTGAGTGCGTTGCCGGTGGAGAGTGCCGAGCAGGCCTGGCAGGCCGTCTCCCAGTATCGCTCACGGTGGCCCATTGAGGAGTTTCATCGGGGGGTGAAAACAGGGTGCAGCTTGGAGCAGCGTCATCTGCAGGAGCAACGCTCGTTGGCGAATCTGCTGGCCATCGTCTCCCCCATCGCCGTGCGCTTGCTCCAGCTGCGCAACCTCTGCCGGGAAGAGCCGGAGCAGCCAGCCACCGCCTGGGTCGAGCCAGAGGAGGCGCGGGTGATCGCTTCGCGACAAGGCGTGGCCGTCGAGCGGCTGAGCATCGAGCAGTTCGTCTTCAGCGTGGCTCAATTGGGAGGCTTTCTCCGACGCGCTTGCGATGGGCCACCGGGCTGGCAAACCCTGTGGGAGGGCTGGCTGCGCTTGCGCTGGTTTGTCGCTGGGATGCATTTTGCTGCTGATGCTCGTCCCGCTCCTCTTGCCCGTCTCCCCTGTACTTATGGGTAAGTGTCTGGCGGTCGCCCTGGTGGTGTACACCTAGAGCGCGTCACAGAAGCTATGCGTCGTGTATGGTAGGGGCGACCCTCATAGGCGCGGACTTAAGGAAAAAAGGAGGGAAAAAAGCCAGACAGGGTCTC
>JADEYI010002202.1_pt1 | contig 10627 bp, 6 predicted proteins | sample 8542331 | NCBI WGS metagenome assembly JADEYI01 (sample SAMN16510988, study PRJNA670497) | mine drainage metagenome | isolation source: biofilm near Copperflume 1 | place: Germany: Marsberg coppermine Kilianstollen | collected 2018-02 | reverse complement strand
TACGCCGGCACCTCGCGCCCTTCTTCGGCCGAGCGGTACGCCGCCTCGATGATGCGCTGGACGTTGACCGTCTCTTCCGGCGTGACGATCTGCTGCTCCGTGCCCTCGACGACGCGCAGCCAGTGCGCGATCTCGCGCTCGTAGGAGCTGGCCTTCTGCACCTGGAGCTGCTCGTCGGCCGGGATGCCGGCGTGGTTGCGGTAGACCATCGGCGGCGCCGTCGTCGCGCCGGCTTCGGTACCGACGAGGCGCACGGAGAACGTCTCGGCGTCGATGTGCGCCGCCCACGACGTGCGCAGGAGCAGCGTCGCGCTGCCCGCGAAGTGCACGAGCGCCACGGCGAAGTCCTCGACGTCGAAGCGCGCCGGGTCCCAGGCGTTGCGCATCATCTTCGCGATCTCGGGCCGCGTCCCGAACCTGCGCTGCGTCTGCGCCGAGACGCGGGCCGGCTCCGGGTTGCCCATCAGCCACACGGCGAGGTCGAGCATGTGGACGCCGATGTCGAGCAGGGCGCCGCCGTGCGACTGCGCCTTCTGGTGGAAGACGCCCCACGAGGGGATGCCCATGCGCCGCAGCGCCGTCGCCTCGCCGTAGTAGATCTCGCCCAGGTCGCCGGTATCGACGATGCGGCGGATGGCGCGCGAGCCGGCGTCCCAGCGCCAGTTCTGCGCCGCCATCAGCCGCCTGCCGGCGCGCTCGGCGGCGGCGAACATCTCGCGCGCCTCTGCGACGCTGGTCGCCAGCGGCTTCTCGCAGAGCACGTGCGCGCCGGCGGCGAGCGTGGCGAGCACGATCTCCCGGTGCGCGACGTTCGGCACGCAGACGCTGACGATGTCGGGCCGCTCCCGCGCGATCATCTCGCGCCAGTCCCCGTAGACCTTCGGGACACCGTACTGCGCCGCGAGCTTCCGGGCCGGCTCCTCGGCGATGTCGCACAGCGCCACGACGTCCGCGCCCGCGGCCCGGTACCCGGGCAGATGCCCCACCCGCGTGATGAAGCCCGCGCCGACGATCGCGATCCGCGGTCCTGACATGCTCCAGCTCCTCCGATCGTCCGCCGCACGTCGCCGGGCCTGCTACCCGCCCTGGTAGCGTTCGAGCAGCGCCTTGCACGCGAGGATCCCTTCGCGCTCGGGCAGCCGCTCGCCCTCGTACTCGATGCCGACGTAACCGGTGTATCGGGCGGCCGTCACGATCTCCATCATCTGCCCGAAGTCGATCTTGGTCTCGTCGCCCGCAGCGTCGAAGTCGTAGCACTTGGCGCTGACCGCCTTCGCGTACGGCATCATCTTGCGCACCGCGTCGTAGCGGTCGATGCTGTCCGGCATGTTGCCGAAGTCCGGCAGCGTGCCAAAGCGCGGGTGCCCCACCTTGCGCATCAGCGCGACGAGCCAGTCGGGGTCCGACGAGAGCCCGCCGTGGTTTTCGATCAGCACGTTGATGCCGCTGGCGTCGGCGTACTCCAGCAGCGCGGAGAAGCTCTCGGCGCAGCGGTCGAGCGCGTCGGCGTCACCCGCCTGCGCGCCGGTGTTGCAGCGGATCGCGTGGCAGCCGAGCACAGCGGCGACATCGACCCACTTGTGGTGGTTCTTCGCCGCCTGCATGCGGCTCGCCCGTTCCGGGCCGGCCATGCTGCCCTCGGCGTCGCACATGATCAGCAGCAGCCGCACGCCGGCGTCCTCGGCGCGCTTATGGAGCTGCTTCAGGTAGCCGTACTGCGGCGACGGGAAGAACGTGTTGACCAGCTCCAGCGCGCCGATGCCGAACTCGTGGCAGAGGTCGACCATGCCGAGCTGGTCGACCTCGCGCGCGAAGAACATCCGGTGCATCGACCACGCCGCGAGCGAGATTTCGAACTTGCGCACGCCCATGCGGCGCCTCCTTCCGCGACGCCGAGATCCTACGCCACGCCCGCCGCTCGGAGAAGCGAGCGGGCCGACCGATGCGTCCCAAACGACTGCGGCCAGCCTCATGCCTGTCCGCATCCGTGCGGGAAGCCGCCCGCGGTGCGCTAAACGGCCCTGCGTACCATGCCTCCCGCATCTCGGCATCTCTCAATGTGGGCGATCCGGCCGATACTTTAGATGGGGCAGTCAGGGCGCAGGGGACGATGGGTGGAGGTGGTGATGCGCCACGTCATCCTCGTCGATGCGCAGCCCCGGATGATCCTGCACGAGCCCGTGCTCGGGCCGGACGGCGAGGCGATCCTTGCCGCCGGTCATGTGCTGACCCAGGAGGATCTGGCGATGCTCCGGGAATCCGCCCAGGCGGACATCGCGGTCGAGGACGCACTCGCGCCCTACACTCCGGTGCGGGCGCTCTTCCCCGCGCACATCGAGGCCGCCGCGCTCCAGGCGCTGAACGGCCTGATCATGGTGCATCCGGGTCTTGACCAGCCGGTGCGCTTCAAGAACGTGCAGAAGCTGCTGGGCGCGCTCGATGAGCTGGTCGACGGGCTCATCGGGGACCTCGACGGCACGGCGGACTTCGCCGGTCCGGACTCGCTCCAGGGTCGCGACTACATCCACCCGATCAAGGTCGCGGAGCTGTGCACGGCGATGGGCCGGCTTATGGGCATGCCGAAGGCAGAGCTGCTCTCGCTCGCCCAGGCGTCGGCGCTGATGAACATCGGCTATTCCGCGCTGCGGCGCTCGCTGCTCGACGAGCCGCGCGGCCTCGAAGAGCACGAGTGGCGCCACCAGGTCGAGATGCACCCGCAGTACAGCGTGCGCATCCTCACCGAGTCAGGACTTTCGGACGGCGCTCTGGTCGCCATCGAGCAGCACCACGAGCGCTGGGATGGCTCGGGGTATCCGCGTGGTCTGAAGGGCAAGGGCATTACGCAGTACGCGCGCATCATCGCGATCGGCGACACCTACGTGTCGCTGCGCTCGCGACGCGCGTACCGGCCGCCGCTCACGCACAAGGAGGCGCTCGAGCTGCTGAACGACGGGTCGGACGAGTTCTTCGACCCCGAGGCGGTGCGCGTCTTCAACGACCTGGCCGCGCGCCTGGTCACGCCGGTGCGCGATGCCCACCCGGAGGCCGCGCGGGCCACAGGCGCCGCGGCGCAGCAGGAAGAGGAGGCGGCGTTGCGATCGAGGACGGTTGAGGAGGGGGACGGCACAGCGCGCGCGGCGGCCAGAGGTGATGGGCCGGAGACGCCGCACGATGATGAGACCGCGCGCCGCGCGCCCGCGCGGGCCGCGGCCGCGTCATCGCCACCACCGTCGGCCTCGCGTGCAGCCACGAAGCGTGCGGGTGGCACCCCAGGCATCACGACGATCCGCCGGCCGGAGCTGCGCCCCGTCTCCTCAGCGCAACCGGTCGAAGTCCGGCGCGTCCGCCGGCGCCGGCCCGGGTCGCTGTGGTCCGCCGCGTTCTACCTCGAAGGCGCGACGCACGAGGGCTGGAGTAGCGTCGATAGGCCGCGGCTGTAGCGGCTACGCGCGCCCGCGCCGGCGCTGGGTGGCGTCGAGCACGCGCTTGCGCAGGCGCAGGCTCTTTGGCGTCACCTCGAGCGCCTCGTCGTCGCGGATCCACTCGATTGCCTGCTCGAGCGAGAGCTTGTGCACGGGCAAGAGCTGGATGGCGATCTCCGACGTCGACGAGCGCATGTTGGTGAGCTTCTTCTCCTTCGTGATGTTGACGTCGATGTCCTCTTCGCGCGCGTTCTCGCCGACGATCATGCCCTCGTACACGGCCTCGCTGGGCTCGACGAACATCTCGCCGCGGTCCTGCAGGTTCTCGATCGCGAAGCCGGTGACCTTGCCGGCGCGGTCGGCGACGAGCGCCCCCGTCTGGCGGTGCGCGATCTCACCCTGCCACGGCTCGTAGCCGTCGAAGAGGTGGTTCAGCAGGCCGGTGCCGCGCGTGTCCGTGAGGAACTGGCTGCGGAAGCCGATCAGCCCGCGCGAGGGGATACGAAACTCGAGCCGCACGCGGCCGCTCCCGTGGTTCACCATGTTCGTCATTCGTCCGCGTCGCGTCGAGATCATCTGCGTGACGACGCCGACGTAGTCCTCGGCGCAGTCGACGACCAGTGCCTCCATCGGCTCGTGCTTCGCACCGTTGATGACGCGCGTGATCACTTCGGGCTTGCTGACCATCAGCTCGTAGCCTTCGCGGCGCATCGTCTCGATGACGATTGCCATCTGCAGCTCGCCGCGGCCCGAAACCTGGAACGTCTCCGCCGAAGCGCCCGGCTCGACGCGCAGGCTGACGTTCGTCAGCACCTCGCGCTCCAGGCGGTCCTTGATGTTGCGCGATGTCACGAACTGCCCATCGGCGCCTGCGAACGGCGACGTGTTCACCGAAAACGCCATCGTCACCGTCGGCTCGTCGACGACGACGGGCGGCAGCCCGCGCGGGTCGTCCGGGTCCGCGATCGTCTCGCCGATGTTCACTTCTTCGAACCCCGCCAGCGCGACGATATCGCCGGGGCCGGCCTCCTGCACCGCGACGCGCTCCAGACCCTCGAACGCATACAGCCCGCTCGCCCGCGTCCGCGTGACGCTGCCGTCGTGCCGCACGAGCGCGACATCCTGCTTCGCGCTGACGCTGCCGTTCACGATGCGGCCGATCGCCAGCCGCCCGAGGAAGTCGGAGTAGTCGAGGTTCAGGACGAGCATCTGCAGCGGCGACTGCGGGTCGAAGCGCGGCGCCGGAATCGTGCGCACGATCTCCTCGAACAACGGCTGCAGGCGGTGATCCTCGCCGTCCGGCGTCAGACGACAGACGCCGTCGCGCGCGATCGTGTAGAGCACAGGGAAATCGATCTGGTGGTCGCCGGCGTCGAGGTCGATGAAGAGGTCGTAGATCTCGTTCAGCACCTCCTGCGGCCGCGCGTCCTTGCGGTCGATCTTGTTGATCACGACGATCGGCGGCAGCCCCAGCTCCAGCGCCTTCTTCAGCACGAAGCGCGTCTGCGGCAGCGGCCCTTCGCTGGCGTCGACGAGCAGCAGCACGCCATCGACCATCTTCAGCGTGCGCTCAACCTCGCCACCGAAGTCCGCGTGGCCGGGCGTATCGACGATGTTGATCTTGATGTCGCCGAAGCGCACCGCGGTGTTCTTCGCGAGGATCGTGATGCCCTTTTCGCGCTCGAGGTCGTTCGAGTCCATGACCCGCTCGGCGACCTCCTGGTTCTCGCGGAAGATGCCGCTCTGCCAGAGCATGGCGTCGACCAGCGTCGTCTTGCCGTGGTCGACGTGCGCGATGATCGCCACGTTGCGCACGTCCTCGCGGACGGCGAGCCGGTCGCCGGCGTCGGTCTTCGTCTTGTCCTGCGTCTGCGTCGATTCCATCGATGTCCTTTGCCGCATGATCGTCTGCCGCCGCCTCGCGCCGCATCGGGGCGATCCCCCGCGCGCACGATCGCCCTTCCGCAGGTGCGCATCGCGCCGATGCGCCCGCACCGTCTCCACCGGTCCGATGGGTTCGGGGGCTATATCCAGTATAGCGGACGGCGAAGGGTGGTCGGGGAGACAGGATTCGAACCTGCGACCTCCTGGTCCCAAACCAGGCGCGCTACCGGACTGCGCCACTCCCCGGTGCCGCTCGCGGACACGGGCAGTGTAGCCTACGGTATCGGGTACTCGAAGCAGTCCTCTAAGCGCCCGGATTAGCTACAGGATGACACCGAGCGCGCTGGCAAGCTCCGTGCACGAAGCAAGGAGAACACACCCGGGAGGGGTGAAACCTCAACACTGGGGGTTACTTGTCGCGGGTCTATAGATATTCCCAGCGGCCTTGGAAGCGGTCATTAAGCGGCTCGTACTTCCACACAACGTCATCAAACGCTTGAAGTCGTTCCGTTGGCGAGAGCGCTTCATCACCGAGCCGCTGCCAAAGCCCGATTCGGCAAACCCAAACGATCATCCTCGGCATGTATGAGCGAACCACCCAGTACCATGGAAACTTGATCGGGGCGTGAAACACAATCACCTCGGTTTCTGCGTTCGCGAGCGACATCGCGTGGTCGACAGCGCGGAAGTCATGGGCGTGTCTCACGGGGAAGATCGCCCGACCGCCACTCCAGCTAGCCGGTGATCTCCCGCTTACGTGTTCAACCTGCAAATAGGCCCACGCCATCATGGAGTAGGTAGAGAGAAGAACATCTGCCCGGGCATCCCTGCCTTGCCGCGCGGATTTGTCGAGCGGGGCGTAGTCCGTCACGCGGAGCGTGTTGCCGCGAACTTCGGCCCACGAAATCTCTCGCCCTATGAGGGGTCGGCGATCACTGGCTGAGGCGCTCAGATCCACTTGTCTTCCGGCGGGCCGGCGGCGGGCGAACAGACGCAGCGAAGAGTCTTCAACACTCGAGTCTCGCAAAAAACGGAACCTCGCCGTCGAGCGACGTTCCTGAACGCACCGTCTCCACCGCTCCGATAGGTTCGAGGCTGTAACCAGTATAGCGGACGGCGAATCGATGCCCGCGTTCGATGCGCGCGATCCTCGCTCGGCGGGGGGGCGTCGTTCGACTACCCGGTCGATGCGCCTCGCCGACTACCGCGACGGCGTGCTCGGCCGGTCCGAAGCACTACGCACGACACCTTCGACCGGCTCGATGCGGCTGGCTGGCACCGCAGCACATGCGATCGTCGCGAGGTCATCTACGCGTCCGTCCGCTCCGGGCGCTTCAATACCTAGATCACCCGCGACCGTATTGACAGCGCCGTGATCGGGGACAACTGGCGATCACAACAGCATCCCGCCGGACGGCACGTAGCGGTCGAACCGCCCGAACGGCGCCGATGTCAGGAAGTAGCTCCAGCCATCGATGCGCCACCCGGCGTCGACAAGCGCCGCCATCACCGTCGCGTTGTGCGATAACACGTAGCAGCGCCCCCGTTCGACGCCGCGTTCTGTCAGCCAATCGCCGGCCATCCGCAGCAACGGCCGCTGCAACCCCGGCTCGCGGGCCGCCAGCATGCCGAACCAGCCGTCGTCCTGCGCATAGCCGTACCCCAACAGCTCGCCGCCGTCCGCGTTCGAGCCGTCGCGCAGCGTGAACGTCGCCGCCTGCTCCTCGAACCCGTTGTCCGCTTCCAGAAACAGCGCGTGATCCTGTCGACGCTCGGCCCCCCACACCGCCCGGTCGAGCGGCGCGCGCTCGCCGATCAGGCGCCCGATGTCGTCCGCAGACAATGCACCGACCTCCACGAGGACCGCCTGCTGCCCCGCCGCCGCCGCCGGTTGCGCGCGCAGCACGTCGACCGGCCCCGACAGCCGGTACCCCAGCGCCGCCGCCAGCATCCCCTGCCGCACGTACAGCCCGTGCGCCACCGGCGATGACGACGCCGTCACACATCGCACCCGCGCCCCGCGCGCCTCCGCGTACGATGCCGCCCGAGCCAACGCCCCTTCGCCGAGCCCGTGGCCGTGCGCTTCCGGCTGTACGAAGAGCTGCGCGAGCGACCAGATCTCCCCGCGTACGAACGCCTGCGCGTACCCCATCACCAGCCCGTCGAGCTCCGCCACCCAGCACCCGTCCGGATCCGTGCGCAGGAAGTAGTTCTGGATGATCGGCCGCTGCGGCAGCGACATCGCCGGCTCGCGCCCCTCCGTCCGCTCCAGCCACGCGATCGCCGCCCGACGCACCAGCGTCGTCGCGCTCACGTCCGCCTCCGTCATCAGCCGAAACGATATCTTCGCCGTCATGTCCCCTTAACCGCAGATGTCGCAGATGAACGCAGATGTCATGAAGTGATCGCCGAAGGAACCGATGGCAACAACCCGGCGCGTCGAGTCTGCGCGTTCGCGTCGTCCAACATCCAACTCCAGCATCCACCATCTACGATCGCACCGATCTCGGAACCCGTCTCACAACTCCGTCCATCCGTCGATCGCCGACGCTCTCGAGTCCATTCAGCCAACACATCTGCGCCCATCTGCGTCATCTGCGGTTAAGGATTCTGTGTCCATCTGTGCCCATCTGTGGATCGCCCGTCACGAGCACCTTCCGCAGCTCACTCCGGCCGCCCGAAAGCCGCGCGAAGGCGTCCGGCGTCCCCTCCACCGACACCACTTCCGAGATCACCGCCGAGACATCGACCTTCCGTTCGGCGATCAGCATCGCTGCGTCGATGAACTCCTGCCGCGAGTAGCCGAGCACGGCGACATACGTCAGTTCGTTAATGATCGAGCGCGTGATGTCGAGCGGGAACGGCTGGTCGCCGACGCCGGCGAGCACCACGCGGCCGCCGCGCGCCGTCGCGTCGACGCAGCTCGCGATGCCCACCGGCAACCCGCTCGCGTCGACGCTGATCTCCGCACCAACGCCCTCGCTCAGTCCGTACACCGTCTGCACCAGCTCGCCCGGCTCGACGACGTGCGATGCGCCGACCTCGACCGCCGCCGCACGTCGCCCCGCCAGCGGCTCCGACACGACGATGCGCTCGCCACACATCGACCGCGCGGCGATCACCGTCAGCAGCCCGATCGGCCCCGCCCCCGCGATCACCAGCAGCTCGCCCGGCCGATAGCCCCCCTGGATCAGCGCATGCCGGGCGACGGCGAACGGCTCCGTGAGCGCCGCCTCGCGCGCGTCCGCGTCCTCGGGCAGCACGACGGCCGCACGCTCGGTGATAGTCACGTACTCCGCGTACGCTCCGGGCTTCGTGTAGCCGGTGCCGCCGAGCGAACCTTCGCGGCAGAGGTTCTCGCGCCCCGCACGGCAGTACGTGCACGTCCCGCAACCCGGCCCCGGGTTGCCGACGACCAGCTGCCCCACACGCACGTCCCGCACGCCATCACCGACGGCCACCACCCACCCGCTGAACTCGTGCCCCATCACCGGCTGCAGCAGCCCCATCGCCCGGAAGGGCTGCGCGCTCTCGTACTCGTGCATGTCCGACCCGCAGATGCCGCAATACCCCACCCGCAGCCGCACCTCGCCGGCCGCGGGCTCCGCGTCCGGAAGTTCGACGATCTCCATCGCCCGCGAGCCCGTCAGTGCTGCAGCCTTCATCGTTACCCCCGTGCGTAATCAACTGTCGAGAGGAAAGAATCGCTTCAGCTTCCCGGTTGTCTGCCGGTCGAACGATTCGACGATCTCGACCGTAACAGACGGATGATCGCACCCCGACCCCGCCATGTGTTCCGCGATCGACTCCGAAAGTGCGTGGACGTCGACCATGCCGGACGCGCGAATCGCGATGTCCGCGCCGCGTGGCGTCTGGTGCACTTGGTACTCAACGATCGCCGGGATGCCGAGGAGGCTACGAAACACGAGGGGGTGCACGAGCGTGCCGTCGGCGTATATGAACACATCGTCGCTGCGTCCCTCTATATCATCGATACGCCGCATCGCGCAGCCACAGCGGCAGCCTGCTTCGATACTGATCGCCTCGTCCGTGAGCTCATACCGAATCAGAGGCTGGACGGTGTTGTACAGGTTGGTGATGAGGATCTTTGCGGCGCGCGTTCCCGCGGCTGCCGGCTGCCCATCGCGATCAACAAACTCAAAGATCGCGAGATCTTCGTCGAGGTGCATGCCGGCGCCCTCTCCGCACGCTCCCGCGAACACGCCCTCAGACGCACCCCACGCGTTCAGAATGGTGCATCCCCAAGCCTCTTCGATGCCTCGTCTCATCTCGGGCAAGAGCGGTTCGCTGTTCGGCCCGACAACCCGCGGAACGATCCGCAGCTCTCCCCCGAGTGCGCGGAGCGCCAACTCGTAAAGCAGCGAGGGGTAGCCCGTTAGGATCACCGGCTGCGCGTCGTTGAGGCGGACGATGATCTCCGTGAGGGGCAGCGTCGCCGGAACGTTCACCGCGTTGAACATGCCGCGAAACGTACGCGCGGTCGCAAAACTGATGTGCGTCGCCTTGCCCGCCGCCACGTTTACCCGCAGCGGTCGCTCGCCCAACTCTGGGTGCGATCGCACGTATCGGAGCCGAAAGCGCTGCATGAGCATCGCGCACGTCGCCCAGGCGTCCCAGTCGTAGACGAAGACGCCGCGCATCCCGCTCGATCCGCCGGACGCCACCACGTGAAACTCATCCAACAGGTAGGCGTCGTCGGTGAGATGGAAGAGGTGATCTTCGATCGCGGCGCGTGAAAGCCGACGGACCGTCAGGATATCATCGAAATTGTCCATCAGATCCTGCTTCGTCATCGTCGGGATGGACGGCAGGTCGGCCTCTGTGACCACCCCCGCGTCCACGCCGGCAAGGCGCCCGCGGTACCACGGCGAGCCCTCCTTCGCTGCTCCGATCATTGTGCGCAATCTGCGATCGCGTTCTGCGCGTAGTTCGTCAGAGGGCCGATTGATGCGCGCCGCGTCTGCGTCGATGAGTTCGCGCAGTCGTGCCTCATGTTGCGGGCGCAGGCTGTCGTAGTCGGCCATGTGCAGAAGTCTACGGCGGCGCAACACCCGATGCGAGGACTTCGGCGCAGACAAACTGGCGCCCGCGCCGTCATGTCCGCACTAGCCCGACGCCCAGGAACCGAATAGCATTCCACGTAACCATCCGACCCAGGAGACACACCACACGCATGAAACTCGGACTCTCCGCCGGCTACTGGTCCAGCGGCCCGCCCGCCGGCATCGACGAGCAGATCGCCGCCGCCGAAGATCTCGGCTTCGATTCGATGTGGACCGCCGAGGCGTACGGCTCTGACG
>JADEYI010002201.1_pt1 | contig 10632 bp, 10 predicted proteins | sample 8542331 | NCBI WGS metagenome assembly JADEYI01 (sample SAMN16510988, study PRJNA670497) | mine drainage metagenome | isolation source: biofilm near Copperflume 1 | place: Germany: Marsberg coppermine Kilianstollen | collected 2018-02 | reverse complement strand
CACGCACCACGCAGTAACCACCCTCTGATATGTTTTGCTTCCTCACGCTTCGCGAGACCGCTTCGGGCGCAAGAGACAGCGCGGGTTACCGGTAGGCTAGAACCAGCACCTTAGCAAGCTGGGCGCGGGTAGCGAACGCATCGGGATAGAAGCAGCCATCGCCGTAACCGGTAAACATACCGTGAGCAATTGCTACCTGTACATAGCTCCACGCCCAGTTGCCCGGTTGCATATCGCAGAGGACAGCGGGCGAGTCCACGCGAAGCTCCCAGTTGCGGGCAAGCACCAGCATTTTGGCTACCTGCGACCTGCTCACAAAGAGATCAGGGCGGAAGGTGTTGTCAGCATAGCCGGAGATCACCCCATGTGCGTACGCAGTCTCAATGTAGCGATAGAAGGTATGGTCCTGGCCCACATCGGAGAAGGTGGGACGGGTTGGATTGAGGGTGGTCCAGCCTTCTGAGAGAACAACCATCTTGACGAGCTGCCCGCGCGTTGTAGAGTTCTGAGGGCGAAAAGTCGCGTCGGAATAGCCGGAAACAATTCCCATGCATGCCAGGTCCGAAATATAGCTGTATGCCCATTGCTCAGACGTTACATCAATGAAGCGAGTGTTACAGTTTACTGCACCTGGAGTCGCGGAAGGCATAACAGAGGGGGTAGGCGAAGCACCGGCAGGAGGGTCAGGCATGCCATACTGCACCGCCAGAGCGAGCAGTTGGGTGGCTACAGCATTCGGATCGGGAGCGCCATCGCTGCTCTCGTGGACATCTACGCCCATGATGACTGAATCTGCCAGCCAGTGAAAGCGCTGCTCGATCAACCGGCCATTAGCATCAGTTATTGTGGCTGTGTATGCGGGATAAGAATAAAACAAGCCCGGCGTGACGGCATACCCGGCGAGCTTGGCATCCTGTTGCTCGGCTGTAAAGGCCGCCTCTGCCCCCGCACGAGAATCGAACTGCCTGACCATAGCAAGCGACCACTGGTCTTCAGAGGTAAGTCGTTGGATGTACAGACGATCACTTCCATCGCTTGCTACTACGGGAGGCCAGCCAAGTACTTCGGCGAGATCACGTAGCGAGGCTGCTGCCCAGCCCAATGCCTCGGCTTGAGACTGCCCCTGCGCTGCTGTCGCCGTGACGAGAGCGGTCTGCGAGGCTTGTTCGGTTTCATGCTGGATTATTGTCGCACTGACGGCAGGCGTGCCAGGAGGGTGTGGTTTCCCATCGCCCTGCGCGGCGCTTGCCACAGCCGACTTGCCCAACAAGCCTACCGCCGACAACAAAATCAGCGCAGCTATCACCAGAGCGCGCCGGGGGGGAAGCAACCACGCTGTGCTTGCTGCCGCCAATGCATTGTGTTTGCTAACACTCATAGAAACTCGATCCTAAACTGCAACTCGCTGCAACAAATTAGTACGTAAGAGATTGGTAGCGGCAAGACCAATCAACCTGCTGACCTCGGATGGAGTGGTACGCCATGATTGTTGCGCTTCGGCAAAATCTGTGCTCTCGCCTACTGAGCGAGTTGCAACCAGCATTTCTGCTCGCACACGTAATGAGCCGGGCACCCCCTCTTCGGGAACACTTATAGCCGAAGCCGCAACTACAACATCGGCATGCATCGTCTCGCGCCAGGCCTCGGCTGCGGAGCGCAAGGTGTCGTAGTAAGGCACGCCACTTGCGCCTGATACGATGAACTCTAGCTGTGGCAGATCAGCCACTGAAAGGAGAGTAGCAGAGTGCGTGCCTGACGCGATTGTGGTGAGCGACCCTATAGCGCTACCGACTTCAAGAAGAGCACAGCGAAGCCCCTGGGACCGCAACAGGTCTGCAACTGCGCTATGTGGGCTTTCATCGTCCGCTGCGTAAATGGCGTCTCCAAGCCTCTGCCGCACCTGCGCTTCGAGGCGAGCAATCATCTCTTCGGCCTGTGCACGATTGCTCGCCTTTGCGGTGATACGGAGGTGGATTCCGTCCTGTTTTGCGTAAGGGGCGAGCGTGGGGTTGGCTCCTGCCATTAGATCGTCCACCATCTCCTCAACTGCGCTCTCGCCAAGACCAAGCACTTTCAGGGTGCGAGAGACGATAATTGTGGAGGTGAGGGATCGTAGACGCGGTTCGACCTCGTTTTGCCACATCCTCTTCATCTCGAAGGGCACGCCTGGCATGGCGACCAATAGGCGCTGTTCATCTCCACGCTGCCTGTTGACCCACCAGCCTGGGGCGGTGCCTACAGGGTTTAGCAAAGGCTCAGCCGACGGAATCAAAGTGGCCTGCTTGACGTTGCGCGCAGGCATCTTCAGGCTGCGCGATGCGATAAAGTGACGCAATCTGGCCTCAAGCTCAGGAGAGACGTAGGGTGTCTCATCGAGCATGCCTGCTATAGCTTCACGGGTGAGGTCGTCCAGGGTAGGGCCAAGGCCGCCTGTGGCAACGACAAGATCACTACGCTCCCAGGCGCGTTGCAGTGTGGCCGTGAGGCGCGAGAGGTTATCGCCCACCTGGGAGATGTAGTAGCAATCAATACCCAGGGCAGCAAGCCGTTGGGCAAGATAGGATGCATTTGTATCTGTGATGGTGCCCAGCAGCAATTCGGTGCCGATGGACACAATTTCCGCTTTCATAGCTCACCTGCCCACGAGAGCCGTTGCGCCTCTCAGCACGATTATAGCACAGATAGCCCTGAGCACCAATAGCGCGAATGAAGTAATTAGGGACTAGAGATCAGGGGTTAGGAGCCGGTTCATCTTACGCAGATCTGAGCCTGCAAGGGTACTAACACTTGATCTCCGAGCAGATCACTGGCCCGCGGAGTTTATGTAATCTGTGGCTTGCGAAGCGAGAGTGGTGCCGGGGGCCAGCTTCAGCACCATGCGCCATTCGCTCAGCGCATCCTGCATGCGCGGGGGATTCAGCTTACTCAAGGAAAGCCCCAGGAGAAGGTGGATTTCGGGGCTACCAGGTGAAAGAGCGGCGGCTTGTTGGAGGGTAGCTTCTGCCTGGTCGAACTTCTGCTGGTAAATATAGCTGCCCGCAAGCTTTCGGAGAATCCCCACGTTGTGAGGGTCGAGCTTGACAGCGCGCTCGTAGTCAACTTGCGCCTGCGGATATTGCTCGGCAGCGTAATAGAGGTCCGCCAGATCCTGGGTGCATTTGAGGTCGTTGGGGTTCGAGGCGAGGCAGGCTTGCAGCTCTGCCATGCGCCTGGTGTCAGGGTCTTGTCCAATGGTGCCCACAGCTGCCAGCGTGGGTGTCTGCTGCTTGACGGGCATTCCTTTGCCGGTCACGTTGTCATAAATCTGGCTGACGACCATGAACAACATGACCCACACCATCACAAGCACTATTATCCGTTTTCCCAACAGGCTCATTTTCCCTCGTTGCTGTAGCTATGTGAAGTGATTACTCACCGTACGGTGGTCGGTGCTACAATGTTATTATCCGCCACAGACACAGAGAGGCACAACCGCAACTTATTTAGAACTCACCCTGCGGGCCTTGCGCGTCGTGGATATTACGCCGGAGGAAGAAGTCATGCAGCCAGCGTTGCACGATTCCGAAGGCGCAGCCAAAGGTAAAGCCGCTCACAGCTGCCAGTGCAGTATAGGGTAAAAGGGAGGCCCGGAGGAGATTCCAGGCGACTCGCAAGCCACCCAGGTTGGCGATGTCGAGCCATGCACCTTGTCTTCCGAGGCCGAGTGATAATTGCGCGAGGTAATATCCATAGTAGCTCACCACAGCTGCGCTCCAGAAGAGAGCGCACACCCACCCCATCGTCACGGGGTGCCGCCCACGGGCCAGAAGCAATAGCAATGGCACCAGGAGCAATAGCCATAAAGCGTATGAGGCCCAGCCTGCTATGCTGCTCACAAATGTCTGCAATGGCTGATCTACCGCGCCCCAGGCAATGCCAAGCAAGATAGCGGGGCGCACAAGCCGGTTGGCTGACCGGCTAGGGCGTTGGCGCGAGGATGCGGCGAGGAGCATAGGACGTTACAGCTTTTCGTCCGGAGTGGAGGGTTGGATAGTTCGAGCAGCGCGTTCGCTCGCGTCAATGATAAGGTTGTTCAGGCGAGTAATCTCCTGTGCGATGTTGTCTACTTCTTCAGTTATGAGACGAATGTCCACCGTCTGTGAGCTTTCGGCGGGTGTCAACGGATTGTCTTGTTCGGGCAAATTGGAGAGTTTACCTGATAGCTCCTGCCGTCGCGCTTGAAGCCCGGCAAGTTGAGAGCGGGCTTCCGACACACGCTTTGTAAGCAAAAGCACCTCAAGCTCAGTGGTGGCTTTGTCGTCTATCATCTTCAGGTGAGAGATGGAGTGCAGCACTTCATCAAGCTTGCCCTGTACCTCTGCCATGAGGAAAAGAGCGTTAGCGACATCACCTTCACGATAGACGGCAAACTCTACTATTCGCGTCAGTTGAGATTTATACTGGCTCTCCATGACTGAGAGCTGAACCTGCTTGCCTTGGATGTCGGCAAGCAAGAGGCGCAGTAGAGCGATCCTCTTCTCTAATTCTTGCATATGGATATCCTTGCGGCTACTCCGTACTCCGTACTCCGTATCGTGTAAGCTGTAAACAGCTACGTTGCCCTACTTTTCCATTATCTCCTTTAGCCTGGACATATCAGCGGAAAGGAGACCGCCCATCAATCCGGCCAGGAATATGGCGGGAATGTTTGCTACATCCAGTGTGAGGTTGACCTGGGTCTTGTCTTTGCCCTCCGGTGTGAGATGCAGCGAAAGAGAGACAGGCGGGTCGCCAGCCATGCTGAAACGGACGAAGTGTGGTTGGCGTATCTCGTCGAGGCGCAATCGCACTGACCGCTTCTGCCCAAGAAAGTTGGCCTCAGCCTGCCATGCTTGCCCATCCTGTGCTGCTCCTTGCGGCCCAGACACTATCCTGGTGATGGAGCTAATGTAGTTGGGAGCGTTGTAGGGGTCTGAGACATATCTGAATAGCTGCTCAGGCGAAGCATCAATAGTAGCCTGCCTGCTGATCTCGGCCAAAGGCTTTCCTCCTGGGAAGACGAGCGACACGCGGCGCGCCTTACCCGTTCCGTGTTGCTTACGTGATAGGATGCCGCCGTTGCGCAAAGAGTCAATTGCCCAACCCCACACGGTGACTATTCCTGCCTGCGCTTACCGCGCGTGTCGCCTCTACCCTGCATGTTGTAGAGCTCTACTATCTCGGCGACACTGGTGGCGTCCTGGGGTTCTCGATCTGACCGCTCTTTCACTATGCGCGGAAAGCGTAGAGCGTAGCCCGGCGACTCGCCGGTCTTGCCTGCTGGGTGCATTTGCGAGCGGCTTATTTCATCGGCCTGTAGCTCGATTACATAGCGGGGCACAACCCAGTTGTCGGGAACTAGAACGCTCTGCACGCGCGGGTCGCGATGGTCAATCCGGTCGGCTTCCAGCCTCTTGCACAGGTCGCGCCAGCCCTGGTCGGAAAGACCGCTCGCCACGCGGGTTACAGATGGCAGCATATCGGTCTCCTTGTCGTAGACGGAAACGAGCAGCGAACCGATGCCCCAGGCAGCACGCCTGCCTTTGCCATAGTCGTAACCAACTATGACACAGTCTACCGTATCTCGCAATTGCGTTTGGTATGAGCGCTTCATCTTGATCCAATTGAAGCCCCGCTTGCCCGCGTCGTAAGTGCCGCTCAGTCGCTTGGCGACAATGCCCTCAAGTCCTTCGCCGAGCGAGTCCTCATAGAAAATAACAATCTCTTCAGGGTCCTCGGTGATGATGTTGGTGGCGGGCTGGATACCTCCGAGGCCAGTGTGGGGCTGTATAGCGCCCAGCAAGGCGTCGCGCCGCTCTGTGTAAGGCGAGCGAGTGAGGTCGCGCCCATCAACAAGCAAGGCATCGAAGGCCAGCAGGCGTAGAGGTAGAGACTCGCTCATCTGCTCGATATTATGGATGCGCCTGCGCTGTGAAGTCACCTGGAAGGGCTGGTAGATGCCCGTCTCAGGGTCATAGGAGAGCGCTTCACCCTCAAGTATCATCTGGGTAGCGGTTATCTGCTTGTGTACAGCTGCCACGACGTCGGGGAACATGCCGCTCAAATCTTCCAGGCCACGCGAGAAAATGCTTATGTCATCGCCATCTTTGTGTATTTGCATCCTGAAGCCGTCGAACTTAGGCTCAACGGCGCACCTGCCCAGGCGGGCGAGTATTTCTTCAGCGCTGTCAGCGCGCTCTGCGAGGGCCATCCGCACAGGATTGCCGACTTTCACCTGAATTGTTTCGAGGGCATTCACACCTGAAGCGTAGAGAGTGCGAGCCACGAGGCCCAGGTCGCTGGAAAGGTTATAAGCGCGCTCGATCTGTGGGCGGAAAGATTTATCGCCTGCCTTCACCAGCGACAAAGCGTCCATCAGCGTTGGGTCGCCAACACCCACTCGCAGGCGGCCTACAACGATACGGGCTATATGTTTCGCTTCGAGTGGGGAAAGCTGCGAAAAAAGGTTCGCCAGCAGGCTCACCTTGGCCTCCTGGCTTCCTGAGCCGACCGCCTTCGTGATAGCCATCAGACGTTGGTAAACCTCGGTGAGCGATAAGCCATCGCCAGCTGACACATCTTCATGACGCTCTGCAAACTCGTTGGCGACAAGTCCTGCGTCGCCCTTCTGCTTGAAGAGTGCGGTGACCTCTTCGTTAGGCACACCGTACGCCTGAGCAACCGAGCGGAAGATCAGCCGTTCGTTCATGCCGAATTCTTCCTGAATGAACTCCGGCAGGAGACGGCCTTGAGTAAGGTAGACCAGTTCTGTGATCTCTTCGGCTCCGGCCTGGTTGAGCAGATCGGCCAGGATGCCGATCATCTGCGTACGGCTGGTAACAGGCTCAAGAGCCTCAAGGGTTGCCGCGAGTGCGCTGAAACAGATAGACATCGTTAGGTATATGCTCCTGGGGAGTAAAGGATTGGGTAGCTGAAACGGATGGATTAGTAGGATTATATACCCACAAAGTGCGTGTGGCAAGCACAGTGTTGTGTGCGTAAGCGTCGGGCATCAGGCACGGATTGACCGCCACGTAGACCAGGAACGCCAAGCATCTCCGCCAGTGAGGATGAGCTTGCTTCGTCAGCAAAAGCAGGATAACGGCAGCCCGATGCTGCCGTTATCCTGCTTTTGCGTGGGTTTACTTCGCCTTCCCGACTGGAAAGTGAATTAGGAGATGCGCATTTGATTACTCCGATGTTAGGGAGGCTACGAAGCTATTGTCGAAATCTGAGCAGCATCAGAGCCGTCTTGAGCGGCGTTTAGCTCGGCGAGGAGTTTGGTGGTAGCCTTATCTGCGGGGTGCCATTGTAACAGATTAAAGCGAGTATCTCTACGCAGGCGGTTGAGTTGGCCGTGGAAGCGCAACACGCCTACCCGCGCGTTGACCACCGTTACCTCATGCCGGTCGAGAAAGAGGGAATGCCCATCAGGTGGATTCTCCCATAGATCTTGTATCGAGGGGTCTCTTGTGAGACGGCTAACCAGATCGAGGTACCAGCAGTCGAACTGCTGGTTGGCGAAGGTAATCTTGAAAGCATAAGCAAGAGAGGCAAAGAATGCCCTGCGCGCATCATCGGTGAGGCTTGGATAAATGGGCGACGACGGCCTGACCACGCCCTCCAGCACATGCTCGCCCAGGTGGCCTGTGTAGGCATCTGTTGTAAGCCCCAGTACGGCACGCGATGCGCGATTCTGGTACCATCGGAACCACCGCTCATCAAGCAGCGTAGCTGGAATGGGGCTATTCTCCTCGTGAGCCGCAACCTGCTCGACCCTGTTAGCTATATCAGCGCGAGAGAGTGGGGGCGCTTCGCTGTGGAAGACGGCGTCACGCTCCTGATGGGTGGCGTTGAGTGCATCTAATATACGGAGCAGCGTGCCCGGCTTCGGGTGGAATCTCACCGCGCCGCTCTCGATGCGGCTGATATAAGCTATGTCCAATCCTGACAACCGTGCGACATCGGTCTGTGTGAGGTTGCGGCGTAAGCGAAGCTGCTTAACCCGCCAGCCAACGAGAAGCGACTGCGGCGGCGAGCCTGGTGCATAGAACCGCGCAACTATGGGTTTTTGTGGCTTGTTCTGTCGATTCGGCGTCGAAAGTGTCATGCAAGGATGTCCTATCGGCATAGTTGGCAACTGGCCGTGGGCGACTTACCACCGGGCAAGGTTGTACAAAAGTACAAAGGAGAAGTGTGCGCTACTTCAGTTATAGCAGTTGGCGCAGGGCGGCGCATCAGTAGTTCTACTTAATTTTGGAGAAGTTTTGACTTAGATCACGAGATGGACCACTGATGACCGGACAACCTGGCTTCTATATCTTCCAGGCCGCGAATCCCAGCGGATATTTGCGTTCTTTGTGGGCCGTCATCAGTCGCGGAGGAAGGCGACTCTGAGGGGCGAGGATCGAAGAACCAGGCAAGCCCCTGGTTGAAGGGCCAGCAGCCGATAGCTAGCTGTCGAATGGCTGAAGCGGCTGCTCAGGGCCACCCTGGCGTGCTTCGGGAGGGTCAGCACCGGCAAATTGCACCAGACTGATGAATGTGCGAGCACTATGTATCTCTTCTGCGCTCATACGGAAGCTTCGTGAAAGCGCCTCTTCGACCGAAAGGCCCGCGCTGCCTGCGAGAACAGAGAGTATCTCACCACTGGGCAGATGCCGTTCGCCTCCTCCCTGCAAAGGGACAGCAATCAAGCTCTCTTTGCCGAGGAGGGCCAGAAGATCGCTGTCTTCAACAGGGTCTCCTGCGCGGATCATCTCTTCGAGCTTGTGTAGAGGTGTCAATCCCATTTTTAGCTTACCCCGAGAAAGGAGAACTAACGTAGTGTAGAGGGCAAGATGCCCAGTTGGCTACGATATTTGGCAACGGTGCGGCGTGCGATCCTGATGCCGCGCTCGCGAAGACGCGCCACGATCTCTCGGTCGGCCATTGGGCGGCCTTCCTGTACAATTATCTCTTTGATTATGTCTTTGACACTGAGAGATGCGGTGAAGAAATCGGAGAATGGCACAACCTGGCGGTTGGGGAGCATAATATATTTACCTGCCGTTGCGCGGCTTACCGTCGATTCGTGAAGGCCCGTAGCCTCAGCCACCTGCGCCCGTGTAAGTGGCTTGAGAGAGCGAACGCCGTGCAGAAGGAACTCTCTCTGGTATATCACCAGGGCACGAGCTATTTTGCTCATTGTTTCGCGCCGCTGCTTGATGTTGGAGATAAAGAGTTTGGTACGCGATACATACTGGTATATGTGGCGCTTGTCATCCTCTGAGTAGGCTGCGCCTTTAGTGCGCAGGTCACTAGCCATCTGGCTATAGAGTGGGTTCACCCTCATAAAGAAGCGGCGCGACTCCATCACTTCAACTATCAACTCGCCATCTACTTCTCTGATTATGACATCAGGGGAGACATACTGCGCTTTGGAAGGGCTGCCCCAGGTGGGCACTTCATCGTCGGCCCAGGTGACGGGGAAGGGCGTAAGGTTATTGCGAATATACTCGCGCGCGGCCTCTACGTCATCCAGTGTGATACCCATCTTCTGGGCGATATGGCTGTACTTATGCTCGCCAAGCTCAACAAAGTAGTTCTCCAGGACCTGGCGGACATGGGGCGGTGCGCCTTTCTCCTGTTCAACATAATTGAGCTGCAACAGGAGACATTCTCGCGGATCGCGTGCGCCTATACCGGAAGGGCCAAGTCGCTGTAGTGTCTCAAGGACAGCTTGCACACGCACGGTGGATATACCGAGGTCGTCTGCGATGACCTCAGGCTCAGATTTGAGGAAACCCCTGTCATCGAGATTACCGACGAGATAATCAGCAATGAAAAAATCATCGCCGGGCAGAGCGGAGCGCAGGTCGAGCAAAAGACGCTCTTTCACGCTAGGCTCCGCGGCTACGAGCGAGACTGGGTCGAACTCCTCTTCGTCGGCGGTAACGCCGCTGAAGTTACCAGCCATTCCATCTTCCCGGTAGCTAAATGCGCTATAGCTAAAGTCATCATTGCCATCCTGGCTGCTTGTGGAGCTTGCGCCACGCACACAGTTGAAGCAAACGCCATGCTTTAGCTGCTCACCGCAGATTGCGCAGGTTTGATGCTCAGTTATATCGAGGGCGGGGTTATCCTCGGCCTCTTGTTTGATCACGTTTTGCAGTTCTTGAGAGGATAGAGCAAGAATGTAGTTCACAGCGATGAGAGTAGGTGATACTCTCATTGACTGTTCGGCATTCATCTCAAGAGAGATATCCATATAAGTCACCTGATTCTGAGAAAGGATTTCGTTGTAAGGGGAGTGGGCCGACCGTAGCAGCACATATCGGCCAACTCGCATAGGGGCAAGAACCGTGCCAGTCTTTTCACAGATAAGTGTGATTTCGCACGCTAATAGAGCACAAGCGCCTCACTGCTTTGCTTCTTCACTCACCTGACCGTGAATGCTGGGGACGGCGAACGGCGGCTGACGCGCAATAGGCTCCCTCTGATCACTGCGCTGGCAGGTGCGGCTTATTAGGGTGCGGAAGCTTTGCAAGATCGTTCTGAACGCTCTCCAACAAATACAAGTAAGTGTTCAGAGTTGGGGTAGAACAATCTTCAAGAGGTATCCTGCGCGGGTGC
>JADEYI010002200.1_pt1 | contig 10634 bp, 5 predicted proteins | sample 8542331 | NCBI WGS metagenome assembly JADEYI01 (sample SAMN16510988, study PRJNA670497) | mine drainage metagenome | isolation source: biofilm near Copperflume 1 | place: Germany: Marsberg coppermine Kilianstollen | collected 2018-02 | reverse complement strand
GCATTTCTGCTCCCTGGCAAGGCTTGCTGTTCATGCTGGCGTTGATCGTCATAGGCCTGGTGATCTATGGGGTCGCTCGTATTGTAAGAGCAAATCAGGGAATACAACTTGATCTTATTTACCAGGAGTTGCCGCCTGAGTAACGTAGATTATGCTTTGTTGGAGGTCTTTGCGGTCTCTGGGGAATAACGGTATAGCGTGACCTGTTCCGTTGGTCTTCAGAGACCATTATTATTGAAGATGGTTTTCATAAAATTTCCTTGATACAGGCATAATCTCTCTAATCAAGAGATGAGACTTTACAAGTGGACCACGATGACAATGGCAATAATGATGAGGAGAAAGATCGTAAGCTGAATGAGAATAGACGCTCTCCTGGAAAGTCGGGAGGCCTTTTCCGCATACGGGTTGAGATCCCTTATTCGTTCCTGTTCTTTGATTTTGATTTCTGCTTCTGTTATGTATCGTTGTGGCTCAGGATTTGGTATTGACATGATCTTTTTTTCTTTCTCTCGAAACACTGTTTCTCATGGTAGGGAGAGCTCTTCCACTGCTCTGCTCTGTTCACATTGACTCAACATATGTTCTCTAAAGATAGACGCAGATCTTCTTGCTTTCTCACATATTGATCTTTGCTGTTACAATTGAGGCATATCACTTTTCGCATTAGCCATGTTGCGTAGAGCCAAGTTATGGTGTTCAGACAGCTATCAGGCGACTTGCAAGAGTCGCCCCCATAGGAGCAGGCTTAATAAGGTTGTTTCGAGGGCTGGCCTTTTTGAACCTCGCTCTCGATGATAACGGTTGTGACATTGTGACACTTGTGACGGTTAGAATGGTTGTAACATCAGTACATCGTAACATCAAGCAGTCAGGACATTGGGACACTTGTGACGGTTGTGACACATCTTTTTTGATGGTTGCATCGTCAGGGGATGCTGGTGGGAGAGAGGCCACGGTGGGTGCGACGATTTCTGACAAGGGATTACCTTGCGTTGCCTCAGGAAGAGTATACAATATTTTTGGGGAGCAAGCAAGGGGTGAATGCAGTAACTTCAGAATGTCCACACCTTCGCGTTGGTGAACACTGCCTCGGTTGGATTGTTATTATCAAGCACAGCAACCCCTACTTCGCCCTGGTTATATGTGGTATCAGTGAGAGTAGCAACTGACTGATGATTCACGTACAGGGTGATCTGACTATTCATTGCTACCACACCAAGCATATTGGCTTGAGCTAACCCAGAATTGAACGTTATGCTAGTATCTGAGACATTGCCTGATGCCAAGATATTAGTACGAACACCATTAGAGACAACAAGTGCATAATCCCCTTGACTTTGAACATTAAAAAAATAAAACGTGTGATTCGTATCATTCACACGAAATATTATTCCAGACGCGTCACCCTGAACGATTGTCATCTGCACCTCATAAGCAAAATTACGAAAGTTTGTTGTGCTTGCAGGACAATAGCGATAATTGTGTTGCTGAGACAAAAGAACATCGTAAGCTCCTTTGCTGAAGCCACAAGAAGCACCACCAGAATCAGTCGCCTCACCCCAAAAGTAGCCGAGGCTATTGTCACTCAGTGGATCGTTGAGTGCCAACGTTCCTGAACCAGGAGGGTAGGGATTCGCTATTGCAGCACTGAGCAGATTATTCTTTTGAATGAAGTTGAAATATTTGAAATAGAAAGTGCCAGAACTCGCCAGCACAATGAGCACTACCAATCCGATAATGAGCGCAGCCCTGCTACGAGGCAAACGTAAATGGCCCTACGTTAAGGAAGAGGCCCTCTATCCGCAAAGTAGATAAGTGCGGCACAGTTTTTGAAAAAAGTGGGTTTTTACGCGATAGTGGTACGTGACAAAGGGATGCGTTGGGTCAGATCCAAGGTGAAGTGCCCATAGGGGTTGACATGCTGATAAAATAAGGGGGTCAATCCGCGCCAGTCTTCTCGCTTCATCGCGCTTTTCCACTTCTCCTCCGCCAGAACTTCTTGTAACAGAAGCGTATTGACCAAGGCGAGGCTGATCTGGATCAGATGGAGAGCTAAGATAGCCATCTCTTGATCCTCGGGCCGATTCGAGAGCAGTTCTCCTCCGCGAGCCGAGAAAATGAAGCCATTCACACTGTTCCATTGCTCAATCACATTGAGTGCTTCCTGGATTTCCTGCCGGAGTCGTTGGTCGCTGAGATATTCGCAGAGGAAGATGGTCTTGATGACCCGGCCCAGCTCGTGGAGTCCCTGATACGTCGGGTGCTGAAGATTACTGCGCGTAAATCGCCGGAGAAGTGCATCCGCATCCGCCGTTCCAGTCTTGAGAGCTGACGTGTATTTGACCATCATGTCATACTGTTGGGAAATGGCCTCCCAGTTAATCGCTTTTCCTAAGACCTCTTTGAGATGGGGATAGTCGTCCTGCGTGCCCGCCTCCACCAAAGCTAATCGCTGAGAATGAATGGGCTTGAGACGAGGAAGCAAGCGAAATCCGAGGAGGTGGCTAAACGCAAACCCGATCTCGCTTTGACCGTGCGAATCGGTCATCTGATGTTTGATGGTCATATCGGTACAATGGCGGAGGACGCCTTCAAGCATGGCTGCCACCTCGGAGGACGTACAGGATTTTAACTGCGAATAAATGCACACCGAGCGACGTTCCACATGCCAGTAGACGAGGACACCGGGACCGCGATAGCGTGCATGCCATTGGGTCAACAAGTTCTGATCGACGGCATGAAATTTCTTGGAATCGGAGGCACAGGTGGAGGTGGCTTCTCCCCAGATGGCTTCCAGCCGAGCACGGAGCAGGGCGTTCACCACCTGCGCAATCGCAGCTCGCATGTGCTCTTTGTGCAAATAACGCCGTCGGGTGTAGCGTAAATCCTCTGCGGTGATATGGGGATCAACCCCGGCCATCCGTTTGAGTCCCATATTGGTTCCCATGCCATAAATACAGAGGAGCAAGCGCTTTTGCAACAGTTCGGGATCGAGGGCTTCACGGCTGCTTGTCGATTGGAAACAGTCGAGGCATCCGGTGAGCATCGCCGATTCTTTGAGCATATCAAGCAAGCCAATGACACCCCAGCGACGCATGATCTCCGTTTTCACGCGGGGGAGATGCTTGGGTTCAGGTTGCTTCGGCAGTGGAGAGAGCGTGATCCATCCGTTCCCGCGTTTCGTGCCGATGGCCACATCACTCGGCTTTTTCGCCATGAAGCGTTCAAATGACGCGAGCGCCGTGGTCAACTGGGTCTTTAACGAAGCCACAAACGCGTCAGCCGAGAGCGACAGGTTGAGATCCGCGTAATAGGTTGTCCGATGCTGGTCAAAATCACGCGGGAGGTCGTCCTCAGGATTGCGGAATTGGGCAGCCCCAGCTACCCAAACTTCCTTGCTCCGTACACGCTCACGTAAAGTTTGTAACACACTCAATTCGTAGGTTAAGCGATTGACCCGCTCCTCTCCTGCGCTATCTTTTTCCGTCACGATGTTTTCCCAGGTGGGAGGGACCACTCCCTCAATGGGAGGACTAACCTCGACCGGATACCACGCCACTCGGCTGCTCACATACTCGCGAACCACCACAAGCGCCTCGATCACTGGTTGATAGGCCGTGTTGTTGGAATGGAAGTCAAGCACGTCCAGGAGGGCCGGGAGAATCTGGCGATAGTGATTGCGATAGGAGGAACGCATCACCTCCTGCACTTTTTGACGGTAGGCTCCCCCTTGCGCTTTGTACTCGGCAACCAGATCGCGTAAGGTCTGCTCGTTGGCAACTGGAAAGACCACCTCTCGGACGGGTTCATCAGGGTGTTTGAGCGCTGCATCGGCGATACGATAGAGAATGCGCGTTTTCCCGGCCACCCGCTTGAGATCGTTGATGTACGCAGCTTCAACTCGGCGTTCAGCTCGTTTGCCGATTCGATGGACAATTTGGATCAACAAGGTGACCAGGGCATCAGTGACTTCCTGGGTACGCTGGAACACCAAAGCGGCCAGCAGGGTCATGCGAATGGCTTGGGGATGCTGGCGAATATGGGAAGGAGACTCAGCAGCAATGCGTCGTCGCAGTCGTTCGACCAGCTTGGGTGTATATCCCTCAAAGAGATCCGGTGGCAATCCGATGGCATGCAGTGAGCGTAATTTGGTGATTTCGCTCAGAGCACTCTCCACACCAACGGGACCAGGATCACGGCGCAGCAAGCTGAGTGGTAATTCTTCTTCCTCCGCATCTGGCGAAACCACGAGAAGGGTATCCAATCGATTCTGCACATCGGGCATGAGGCGAGCCACGATGACGGTATAGATCTGCGCTTCGTATGCCATCAACCCAGTGTCGATAAGGGCTGCGATGTCATCCGGGACCTCGAGAGCACGGGTTCGACACTCGGCACGAATCAGATCATGGAGACGCTCAGGATGGTGTTCATAATGGAAAATCTCGGTGCAGAGCCAATCAAGAAGTGCTTCTTCATCGGCGCGGTGGAACTCTCGTATCTTGGTCATCTCACGGATTTGCGCCCGATGCGCCTCAATTGTCCGCCCCTCCCACGCGTACTGGGTAAAGAGAGCAGCATCAATCCCAACCTGGGCCGCAAGAAATCGCACCACATCAGGGGCCACCTCAGACCTCGAATGGGGAAAACGGCCTTCGTAGTGCAAACATTTGAGTAAGACAGCAAACCCAAGGCGAGTCGCCCCAGATTTGTTGCCAATCGCAGCCAACTCGTCAGGCAGAAGCGTAAAGTGTTCCAGTAACTCATCTGCTGTCCATGTTCGCTTCATCCGCATCCCCTTTTGCTGTGTTTGCCGCTCCAGGCGGAGTATCATCGCATACGTGAAGCTTCTTTGTGGCGTCTTCTCTCAGCAAGACATCACTCTTGCTCATCTGTATTGGGCCGAGTATAGCAAAGGAAGATGCCTGACGACAAGAGAGATAGCCTGATAGCCCTATTCCTCTACTCTCCCCCATACGAAACCCCGCAACAAGTCGCGGGTCTTGTACCTTTTGGCCTCATTCCACCATTCACAATGGAAAGGGCAAAATAGGTATGAAACCTTGCCATGTATGGTTTACACATCCCAGCAGTGACGTTGACAGATAGACCCGGTTTTTTGGCAATACAAAGGCTTGTCTATAACGTCTCATCTACGATGAGACGAGTCATCAGTCCGCATTGTTTTGAACGTACGTACTCGCAGGATGAAAGACCCAAGGATTCTGAACATGGCCAGCGGACCATGATGCACACTCCTCTGTGATCATAACCCTTTCCGTTCTCGGTTGGCTGTGCTATACTCATATTGTCAAGGTTTCGCGCCACTACCAGGGCCTACGCATCTAAAAATGGAGGATTGTCTGTATGTGGTTGCTCTTTATAACATGTAGTACATGAGAAGCGAAGGGCGATGAGAGATGCGATCCGGTACTCATTATTTCCCGATGTGGTCGCTTCAAGGTAGTCCTTAGCTTGAGTGAAGGATGAGTAGCGTATCCAGGACAGGAGTTCCTCATGCCAAGCTATTGCGTGCAATGCGGAACAGCATTACCAGACGATGCAGTTTTCTGTTTAAAATGCGGTAAGCCGCAGAAACCAAGCATTCAACAAACAGAGCCTCAGTGGGAAGTATGCGAAATCAAAGCGAGAAAATCTGAGTTTCTGTTCCTGGACATACCGTTCCACTGTCGGTGGCAGTTCTGGGCGGAAGTGGTGGGACCAAAGGGAGTATACACTGCTGGTGAAACACCAAAATTCCCGCCGACGAAATACAATTATTACGAGCTGTACGAGAATAGGACAGAGTATGCCATTCTACATGCTTTCATTAATCAGTTCGTCCAAGACGGTTGGGAGCCTTTGACGACATCAGGTCCAAACTGGTACAGCCATAAGTTCCGACGCCGCGTGAAAGGCTCTTTGCCTGGAAATGCCTCAAAGATTTCACCTGCTGCTGGAGTAGAAACCAAAGAGCAATGGTTAGAAAAGGGCCGAACTGCTCTTGAGAATGGTCAGTACGACGAGGCGTTAACTAATTTAGAAATTTTTATTACACGCAATCCAGAGAACGCTGTTGCCTACTACTATCGAGGCAGAGCGCATTTCATGCTCACCGAATTTGAGAAGGCCCTCGCCGACTATGACCTCGCCACCGAGCTTGATCCAAAGAATGCCGATGCCTACTTCCATCGAAGCCTTATTTATGTCGCACTCGGGGACAAACAGAAGACCATTGCCGACCTTGGCCGCGCTATCCAACTGGTCCCAGAGAATGTTCAACTCTACTTATATCGAGGCGAGGCTTATGAAATGCTTGAGCAGTATCAGAAGGCCCTCGCCGACTATGACCGAGTCATCCAGATCGATCCAAACAATGCCAAGGCCTACTCCTATCGAGGCGATGCTTATGTCACACTCGGGAACAAACAGAAGGCCCTCGCCGATTATGATCGGGCCATTCAGATCGATCCAAAGAATGCCGAAGCTTACTCCTATCGAGGCAGAGCTTATTTCCGGTTCAACGAATTTAAGAAGTCCTTCGCTGACTTTAACCGAGCCACTCAACTGGACTCAAACAATGCCGAGGCTTACTTCCTTCGAGGCGGTGCTTATAGCGCACTCGGGGGTATGCAGAAGGCCCTCGCCGACTTTGAACGCGCTATCCAGCTCAACCCGAAGTATGCCAACGCCTACTATGCTCGAGGTGAGATTTATCGAAATCTCGAGCAATATCAGAAGGCCCTCGCCGATTATGATCGGGCCATCCAACTCGACTCAAAACATGCTCAAGCCTACTACGCTCGAGGTCGTGTTTATACTAAACTGAAGGAAAACGAGAAGGCCCTCGCCGACTATGATCGCGCTATCCAACTTGACGCGGAGAATGACGAGGTCTACTACTATCGAGGTTATATTTACTTCGTACTCAAGGATAATCAGAAGGCCATTGCCGACTTTGATCGGGCCATCCAGCTTGACGCGGAAAATGCTGAGGCCTACTACTATCGAGGCTCTGCTTATTCCAATCTTGGGCTTAGCATCGAGTACAAGAAGCAGGCTATTGCTGATTTTGATCGGGCCATCCATCTCGACCCGAAACTAACTGCTGCCTATGCCCTTCGGGGTAGTGCTTATTTCATGCTTAGAGACAAGCAGAGAGCTATCGCCGACTTTGACCGGGCGCTTGAGCTCAACCCGGAACTTCTTCAGGTACAAGCAATGCGCGAGATGCGCGAACAAGCCTCTCGTTTGCCCGACAAAGAATAGGACTTTGACCGAATACCTGAACCCGACCCAAAGCCTGTTCAGGCACAAGGAGCAGGATTTCACGCCACTTCCAAATCTACGCGTTCGAGATAGCAAGGGTAACTCATCTGCTCAAATGGAAAATGCACTTTGGATGAGAGAAAAGGGGGAGTATGATCAGGGTCTCACGCCAGTGACCAACCCGCGCATCTAGATCAGGAGAGCCTGAGCGCGTACAGTGGGCACATTCCTACTTCAAGTGCGCAGGTATCGCATGTGGCGTGAAACCCTGATGGTATAATCAGAATTTCAGGCCAATGTACCTTGTACTGATCTAGAGTAAGACAGAGATATCTCACTCCCTACTGAACAAACAAGAAGTAAAACTTTCTGCTCAATGGCGCAACTAAAGTAAGATGTAACTCTTTGCACCAGTGGCTCTCAAGCGGCTTCTGCAGACGCTTGGGCCGAATTGTGATATTTGGCTTCGTCTCAGTCTAGCTGCATCAATGGGTGGGTAGGAGTAGACCTCACCATGCACTCCAGCCAGAGAAAAGGCGGAAGAAGAGGGAATCGGAGTCGTTTCACTCATCCTCTCTTCAAGCATACTGATTCATTTGGACTGCGCCGATAAGTGGGATTATCGGCACAGTTTCCCCGCCCAGGTGGTATATTATCGGCAGAGTTGCAGGCGTTATCTCGTCAAAAACTGTGCCGATAATGCAACTGTGCCGATAATGCAACTGTGCCGATAACAAGGAGGCATCATGTGGAATGAGATTGCTGCCTGGCAAGAGCGGCTTCACCATCGTCCAGATCTGTCTGCCAAAACCATCGCGCTCTATACTCAGGACGCTCGTCGCTTTGCTACCTGGTTGCAGCAAGAACATCCTGGTCTCAAAGCCACCGAGTTCACGCCAACGGATGCCAAAACCTACCGAGACCACCTGCTCGCCAAACGCTATGCCCCAACGACCATCAATCGGGCGCTGATCAGCCTCATGCTCTTCTTCGATACGATCGAGGGTACCAATCCTTTTCGCAATCTGACCATGATCGATATCGTGGAGCCAGCTCCCGTCGCCTTATCCAAGACCGAATGGAATGCGGTTCGACGATGCGCTGAACAGGCCGCCCGGCGAGATCACGGATTAGCCTTTGCGCTGGCGATCCTCTTTCGCTATGCAGGCCCACGCGTCTCAGAAGTCGCTGCCCTCCAGATTCCTGATGTGCAGATATCCGCACGGCGCGGGTTGCTCATTATTCGTCGAGGCAAGGGACTTAAACATCGCGAGATCCCACTGGTCCAGGAAGCACGCGACCCGCTCGATGCGTATTTTAACCATCGCGAACAGGTAGCTGAACATTGGCGCGAGCGGGCAAGGGTCCAGGGAGAAACCGTTGCCCCTTGGAGTCGCTGGCCAGATGGGCATCTCTTTCTCGGTCAGCGTGGACCGCTGGCCGTACGCGGCATTCGCGAGATTATTGCCAAACTGGGTCAGGCGGCAAAGCTTGCTTCCCCACTCGGTCCTCACGATCTGCGTCATACGTTTGCTAAAGCACTCCTTGATCCTGCTGCCTACGGACTGGATCGCCCTCCGATGCCTCTTCCAGCTATTCAGCAATTGCTTGGCCATGCCGATATTGCAACCACAACAATCTACACGCGGGTGTCCGCTGATGATCTGGCGCGTATGATGGGCACATCTGAAGCGCTCTAAGCGAAAACTGTGCCGCACTTATCTACTTTGCGGCTACGAGGCCTCTTCCTTAACGCAGGGCCTAAATGGCGAATTCGTGTGCTGATGCTGGGCAATACAGGATTGTGAGCAGGGGGAGTTTGCACTTTCAAGTTATTAGGATCAGATGCAACAGTCTCATTTTCATTACCTCTTTGGGACGCTAGCATGGTTTCTTCTGGTGCAATCGTGAATGTTAGCACTAAAGCACTCGCAGTGCCATCGCTGGCCGTATCACCCAGACCATCTAAACGCATGACCTGCCCATCAGGTATGCCAGAAGGTATAGGGACAGTGATGCGGCGTCCGCCGGGGAGGTTCAGCGTGCGGGTGGTTCCAATCGCAGCTTCGTTCCGGCTAACGGCGACGGTAGCGCGAATATCCGCAGTGCTGGTAGTTGGTGCATTGGGAGGATGGCTTCTACTTGATTGACTGGAGCCATACGAAGGGTTAGTAATCTTTGGCGGTTCTGGCAACGATAATGCTTGCTCGAAGGCATTGGCAAAAGCTGAAATTGAAGCGAAACGCTCCTCTGGCTTTTTCGCCAACGCTCGCAAGATGACCGTATCGACATCTTTTAGAATACGCGAATTGAGTACACTGGGCGGCGGTGGTTGGACGCTAAAATGCATGAACATGACCTGTTCCTGACGGCCTTGAAAGGGTAGAGAGCCAGTGAGCAGTTGGTAGGTCATGATCGCCAGCGCGTACTGGTCGGAGGCCGCGACGGGCTGGCCGCTCCATTGTTCGGGAGCCATGTAGGTGGGTGTACCGCGTGAAGACTGGCTCACACTGGCACTGGCCGAGGTGAATTTGGCGACGCCAAAGTCTGCAAGCAACAGATCAGGCAACTGTGGGTGCGTCTCGTTGTTGCGTATAAGAAAGTTGGAGGGTTTGACATCCTGGTGGATGATCTGGTGACGATGCGCGCAAGCCAATGCAGCGGCAGCTTGTCGGATAAAGTATGTTACCTCCTGCGGCGAGAGGATCTGTTTCTCGCCCCGCTGCCGTAGCCAGGTAGATAACGATCCCTCCTCACGATAAGGCATGACCATATAGGTAAGCGAAGTGGTCGCAGTCTCCTGCTCGCCATAGTCGAAGAGCGGCAAAATATAGGGATGATCGAGCATAGCAATAGCTCGCACCTCGCGTTGGAACAGGCGAGTCGCTTGCTTCGCCGTTTCGCTATTGGGATAGGGCGTTGCTTCCGCCCGCGTGACTTTGATGGCAACCTGGCGACGAATGTGCGTATCTTCCCCAAGATAGACCTCGCCCATACCACCACTACCTAGTAGTCCAGACAGGCGATAGCGTCCAAGTTGCATTCCCTCTAGTAACATATCTCTATCCTCAATTTATGTAGTGTCGGTGCGTATGTTGAATATAGCGATACTATACCACATTTTCTGTGGAAGGGATTACGGTAGCAAATGAGCATTTTGTACCCTTCGTGCCCTCTCTTTCTTCTTTTCCTGCTCGTTCCCACCTGCACTTTTTTTTCATGATAGACTCTATGGTAGATAGGAATGTAGACCTAACATGTATACCTGATAGGAACTATATGATATGCTGTCGTTGAAAAACATAGTGACTGGAGAGGATTTTTTATGCCAGGACAGACAACACATCCTATTCGTACATTGG
>JADEYI010002199.1_pt1 | contig 10635 bp, 12 predicted proteins | sample 8542331 | NCBI WGS metagenome assembly JADEYI01 (sample SAMN16510988, study PRJNA670497) | mine drainage metagenome | isolation source: biofilm near Copperflume 1 | place: Germany: Marsberg coppermine Kilianstollen | collected 2018-02 | reverse complement strand
GCGCTGGGCGCTTCGACTGACTTCTGGTTCCCTGACTCATCGCAGCAAGATCGCAAAGATCGCAAAGATCAGATGACTAGGAAAAGGAAGGGTGCAAGAGGTGAGGTGCAAGATCGTTGCAGTCAGGCCCACCAGGCCATTGCATGCAACATCAAAGCCAAATTTGGGCACGGTGGAATTGTAGGGCCCCGATTGTAAACCTGCCGGGGATTTGTCTCTCTCAGCACGCATTCTTTTCTCAAAGCGGACGTCGATTCTTAACTTTTCACTGTTCTTCTGGCACCATATCGAGTGCATGTACAATGTATAGTTTCCGATTGGCTCTTTCGTGACCGAGCAGCAATTCTCTCATCGATGGGTAGATGCATCGGTGCCAGGCTTTACTTCTCTTGGCCGTTGTGCCTCTCCTATCTATTTCCAATATCCTTCTGATACTTCCTAAGTCCTTACTTTCACTTGTGGCCAAGCAAAAGAAGATGGCCCACCTATCAAGATCAACTGATTGCCAGAGATCCTGGACAAGCAAAAGGGCTGGGCCTTGAGGAAGCGCTGGCGTCGGCGGTGACAAGCACAAGCTGCCTAAAACGCAGACCGCGGCCGCCTCTAGCCGCCACTGCTTCTGAACTCCCCAAACCCAGGTGCGCAGTCGCGCCCGCACAATCTCCCAGCTGCGCCGTCCCCCCGACACTGCAGCACCCACTCTGTGAATCTCTTCTGCAATGATCTGAGTGCACAGCGCACGCGGGCACTGGTCCCTGCCAGTCCAGCTGTCTTCTTTGACCTGCGGGCCCGAAGCAGTAAGAGCATCTGTAGTTCTGCTGGTTCCGAAATCTTTTTAGCAAGCGCAGCAACTGATTCCCACTGCCGACCCAGCCATGCAGCCGCCTTTGGTGCTGATGTGATGCGCTTCTTGAGCTGGACCAGGGTTTCCCAAGTGCATACTTTATTGCACTGGGAATTCAGCCCTCCTTTCTTCTGCCCTCAGCTGCCTTGAGCAGGGGCTGCTGTCTGCTGGCTGCTGTCTGCAGCTGGTGCTGGTGCAGACAGCTGCCAGGGAACTTGCTGTATGTCTTTGACTCAACCACATTGCAGCAGGGTAAAGTCCTCTGAGAGCTTTATGCGTCTGCAGTGCGAAGAGGGCCACTGCTTGCTCTGTGCATGGGCCACGCCGAGTCCGGCAACCAGTGGCCGCCGCAGCTGCGGCTGCGCGGTGGCGCCACGTCAGCATTGGACCCGGAGAGAGGGCGGATTCCCTCTCCGGAGGTCCCTGCCGCTGCTTCTCAGCCAGGGCGTGGGCATGGGACAGATGAGGAAAGCAGCCCTGAGGTGGATATCATCGGTGAGCCTGACAACGCTCTACTTCCAAGAGATTTCGCGATATCTTGCAAGACCGTGCCGTGCCTGCAACTTGCTCATTTGTGTGCGGGCATTGAATTTATCTGCAGAATACCTGCACAGGTGCAAGACTCTTTTTTTTGGACACCAGCCTCAAGCAAAGCATAGAGTTCTATCATATTGGCCCCTGTTCAGTCTTTTGCACGATTGGCATTTCAAGCCCTGCAGTGAAGCGTTCTCAAGGTATGCAGGGCAGCTTGTGCCCTTTGGTTGTATGGGTGGAGAGTGATCAGGGCTTGGTGGGTGCAGGCTCCACAGAGGTGGAGTCAGGGGGCAGCAAAGGGGGAAATGATGAGGACACTGGGGCATCTCAACCTCTAAAGGAGATGCCAAACGGCAGCGGAAGGGACCACAATGCAGCGCATCCCTCCACATCACTGAGGTGACCTCTTGACATAACCAATAACACCGCTGGCCAGTTGGCCTCAGGTTAAAATGTGCATTGTGATCAATTGGCTTGGACCAGCTGTATCATTGTTTTCTAGACCTCTAGGATTGATGATGATGATTTTAAGATGCCCATCCCATATCTGAAGCAAGCAGAGGGCGAGGCCTAGGAGATCATTTGGGATTGCAAGACAATTCAAGCGGTTTGTCGAGCCACACATTGTGATGCCATGAGAACAGGCAAGTGGGTTGCTCAGCCGGCGCTTGTGGCTTGCAGGGGCGGCGACACAGCTTCGGAGACCGATGCAGAAACGGGGGACGGCCCCTCGGGTGCGGCCCCCAGCAGCGAGTTGCAGGCGGCAAAGCAGAGCGGCATGCACAGCTGGGACGCCGCTGCAGTGCAGCAAATGAGCGAGGGAGGGAACGTTGCAGAGGAACGGCAGGATGAGTCGTCGGATGAGTCGTCGGACTCGCAGAACAGCGGCGGGCCGTCCCCGTTCATGCGCGTGACCGGCGCTTACTCACCGCGCGCGGCCGCCGCTGAGCTGGCGGCTGAGCTGGCGGTGATGTCAACCGCTCCCTGCCAGGAACCTGCACCCCCCTCCTGCGCTGAGGGGCCCGATCAGTCTCCCTTAACCACAGCAGATGCCCAAAGCCGCGAAGCAGAAAGGCTGCAGTCCGCCACGGCAGATGATCCAGGGGAGTCGCAGCCTCCCGCAGCAGAAGGGACAGCAGAGAGGGATGCCGGCGCGGAAGGAGGCATGCAGTCAGGAGGTGAGATGGAGGAGGGGGGTGGCATGGGCGACTGGGGAATACCCTCCGATGTGGTCCGGGGTGAACCCTACGTCAGCGAGGGAGATGATGAAATTGCGGACGATGACGGGCAGAGCTACGGAGTGCCCCAGTGGCCGTCGGAGGGTGAGGAATCCGATGGGAGCGAGGGTGGATTATCCGAACAGGCGGACGATCCGGCGGATGCGGACTACGAGGCTGGGGTGGATCGTCCGGGGCCCAGCCAAGGAATGGTGAGGGGGGATGATGCGTCAGACCTGCAGCCGCAGCAACAGCTGGCGCTCTACAAGTGGCCCAGCCGCTCTGACATGGGGAAGCCGCCTAGGGGCAGGCCACCTAAGAACAGCCAGAATGGGCGCGCACTCTGCTCTCTGCCTCTGCTCCACTCGCCTCTGCTCTCAATGACCCTGCTGCTTCTGCCAAGATAAAATTCCTTTGCGGCCGGTGATTGTGGATGCATACACCGTGCTTCCGACTGCATGTTGCGGAAGGAGCTCGGCAAAATAAAAAGCTGAATGCATGACAGCATCTCTGATTTTTCAAAGATGCTGCTGCTGCAGGGGAGCGGTCGGTGGGCTGAGTGCGCATGAACGGATGCGCGATCTGCTGAGGGATGTTCTGGACGCATTGAACAAGCGCGTACCCAGGCACAAGCGCTTCATCTTCACCGTGAGGACCTGTGTCACCACCTCAATGTACATCGGAGATTTATCTGAATTCTTACAGTGCAGATAAAACCTGCATTGGCTCTTGTTTGTGCCTGCATATAGGGACTTTGCAATAAAGATCTAGTTTCACAGCGGCACTGTGCTAAGGTGCCGTTATAGCCGTTTAATGGCCTTGCGAGGATGCATTATTGAGCCAGGGTTTTGGCTAGAGGCATTTGACCAAGCCTGATGATGCCTTTCATCAATGATGCACCCTTGTAATTATTTATGTCTGATATCACAAAGCATTTGCTGTCAATATAGCTCCCTTATATGTGAGTGTGGGGTGTACATTTGATGTGCATGCATGTGACTGCGCAGGAGCGGGTGAATCAGGTGATCGTGCCCGATTACGGCAACCACGTCGAAGCCAAGGACGAGGTCTGGCTCAGCCTGATCCGCAAGCGCGTTCGCGAAGGCGCGCACAAGTCCCTGGCATCTCTGCTCAAGGACTTTGAGCAGCTGGCCGCAAATGCACGGGCCTACAATACCCCCGGCCACGGCAAACTGGGCTCCCCATGTGAGCCCCTTCCCTTCCTGCACCCTGGATCTCCACCTCTCTTGTCCACCTCCCACCTCTTAATGTCCTCACTGCCTTTTCCGAGCTCGTGTGACAGACCTTGCGTTGCTTCCTGCATCCTGATTCCGAAGAACGTCCTGCCTCTGCATTGGAATTGGCACTGCAGTGCTTGCAGGGTTTTGGCTGCCTGTGTCTCCTGCAGCAGAGCACAGCAGGCAGCATGGCATTATGTTGCTGTGCATCGTGCTTTGTGGTGATGTCAACAAAGCATGCACGTCTCTGGGCCCTTGCTGACTGGACATCGAAGGAATCCTGTGTCTTCTTTGCTGTGGTGACAGCCCTTACAGACGTTCTGTGGTCCTGTGCAGTTTTGATAGACGACGCTGAGGAGATCCTGCGGGTAGTCAAGGAGGAGGGCGATCTGCGTGCTGCGAAATCTGCTGAGCTGGACCCTCTAGTGGCCGAAGAGGCAGTGCGTGGCGTCAACCTGGGTGGGCTCCTGCGCACGCCCGTTTTTGTTCCATATGTTTATCTTAAGACCCGCAGTAAAACAAGTTCACAGGGTGCTTACAATATTGTTAAGCGTCGTCTTCACTCTTCACGGCAGTGCAGCGTGGCTGTGCAGTACTGTGCGGAAGATCTGGACAAGGTCACTGATGGCAAGAAGTGGGATCACTGAATTGAGGGTGGCCTCTGGTCGTGGCAGTCCCTTCTGCTCTGCTGGGTTCTAGTACAGGAAGCCAAAGATGTGCTGCATGGCAAAAGCCGGCTGTAGGCAAGACGTGTTGCCTTGCTGGCTGGTGTTCCAGCGGTTTGTAGGACATGCGGGGGTGCAAGCCAGCAAGGTCCATGTCTAGGTGGCTGCCAAGCGGCTTCACTGCCGGGCGTTGTCTTATTCACACCTCAATCAAATGTCCTGCACTGGTGGTTTTGGGGGCCAATATAGCAGCTGACACAACAAGCTGAGCACCATCCATTTCCTGCCTTGTACCGATTCTGCTGCTCTCGCGTTGTAGAGGATCAGCTGAGACCTGCTTCTTCTGCGCAGAGGCGCCGCGGCCGGTGCAGCATCGTGCGGGGGCGGTGGTGCTGCCGGCGGGCTTCACCGTGCGCGAGATTGTGTCGGCCGCCAAACCGCGAGGCTACATTGAGTATGTCGCCCAGTGTCCAGTCCACGGCTCGGGCAAGCGCCTGGACCGATGGAAAGAAGTTGCCGATTTCTTCCGAACGCACCACAGCTGCAGGCAAGCCCCTCAGATGCATTATGACCCTACCCTTACTTCATACATCCTAAACCCTTATTTCTGCTTGTTTGTATTTTGTGTGCGCAACTTGTGGCGATGGCTATGGCTAGAAGTGTACAAAGTTGCCACGCAGTGGGTTTAGGGCCGCTATCTTTCTTCTGTTCATTCTATCGCCCTGGCACATTACGGACCTTCACTTCAAAGAGTCCCACCACATCTCATAGCTTGAGACTTTGGGTAGTGAAGTATCAGTGGGTTTAAATGACAGCCTAATCTTGAACCACCTGATGGATGGCACCTTCCTGCCTTTGGTCATTTGAAGGCAGATGATCTTGCAGCTCAGAAAGCAGAGAGCAGCACAGCGCTGGGGTGTGAGGCAGCATCCATAGATGGGGCAACAGACAGAACCCCTGTTGGCTTTTATGAGTTTTTTCCTCGTGGTGGCATCAAGCAGCAGTCAGCAAGCAGCGTTGCGCAACGCCAGGCAATGCCTGTGCCTCCATCGAGGCAGCAACAGCAGCCGTCACAGACATTCAACTACAACTGGGATTGGGGAATCACAAACAACCTTGCCTCAGCACACAGCACACATGTAGACAGTCCATGGCTTTCCTGATTTTTCCCAAGACGTCTGCATGAACCACGTTTTGAGAAGTCCTGATCCATATCACCAACAATACCAGGGAGAATATATGCTTGGTTTTGATGACACTTCCGGCTGTGAATCTGGCTTGTTATGGGCCCCGTCCAGCCTCAGTATGAGCAGCAGCGGCCGAGATTGACAACTGGCTCAGTTTGATGCAGCAGACACCTCAATAAGCCCCTACTGCAGTCTTAGTGTGACCCTCGACTGTGATTGTTCACAGGGAGGACTGGCTGGACTGGGGGCAGCAGAGCGGTGAGAGCGAGGAGGATTACTACCTCCGCGTAAGAGACACCTTTCACTTCCGGCGCAGCGAAATGCCAAAGGGCAGCGTCGCCCGCGTGCATGTCACCGGCCAATCTCGATCGCAGCGCCCAGGTGCGGCCTTCATGTGCCAAGAAATATAGAAGGTGGGGTAACCAGTAGAATGCGTCCGACTGGAGGGCTTCACCATTGTGATATGTCACCGGTCTCAAACTCTGAGTGCTGGCCGAGTTTGCAACGGCGCTGAGACCACTAGTAGATGGCGCCAGACTGGTGCAAATCATGATGGATCTTTCGACGGTCGTGCAGAAACCTCCGCCACGACACCCCAAGTGGAAGAGCGGGGCTTGCACGTTGCGCCAGAGCTGTGCTTAAATTGCTGCCGCACTCTATAGGTCACCACTATGAGAGTCCCAAGCGAAAGGACGATTCAAATGGAAGTTCGAAATTGAGCCGAGCCGTAGGACAAGCGTGGACCGAAGAATCGCCCCAAAGTCTTCCTCATGCTCTCGCTGCTCTCCTCTGGCGTTTGACTTGCCCAGAGGAAGCTTGGAGCTCCTGAAGGGATCTGGCCAAAATGTCAGTGTTGCACAGTGAGACGAGCAATCACACTTGGTTTCTTGACTGGACCCGATGACTTGACAGAGAAGACCTCATGCAGTAGGTGTGACCTGTTGTGCAGGCCAGAGTACCGGATCTGGCAGCTCGCGCAGTAGCGTGCCCATGCTGGGCCCCCCGAGGACATGGAACGCCGACGCAGACCACCCCGCCCGCACCGCCACCCTCGCAAAAATGTGCGCCATTAGATCACCCTTGAACACATGTATTTTGCTGGTGCCTCATGGCATTATTCTAGAAAACTTGTAATTGATATTCTGTCCTAAAAATCCAGCAACTTTGGCCTCCAGCACCGGCATTCGCAGGTTTTAGCCAGAGCAGTATACAGTCCAATATGGCACAGTCCTATGATGTCCATGCAGCAATTCGGGCGCATGGATCGTGGCAAATAATGCCGGCTCCTGACATGTCCACATGTCTGAAGTCTTGTGAGTGCGCATGATTAACTTTGGCAGGCATGCAAGGCAAAGCCTGCAGGTCCAGAGCTAGCTGTGCACAGGTCTGTGAAGTACGCAAGCTGGCCATCGGATGGTTGCACAAGCTTGGTTCTTGAGGAGCGGAGTTCAGGCAGGAACTTAGATCTCTTGAGTGCTGTGCAGCCGGGAGAGTGTGGCGCGGATGAAGGAGGCGTTCCCAGGACGCAGCTACGCGCCAGAGGCAGAGCTGGAGCACAGCCTGTACTGCGCCGCTGGATCGGAGGCGGATTACAGCCGCGCAGAAGACTTTGATGAGCGCCTGCAGAGGGCGATCGGCCTGGCCCGTCGCCGCAGCCATACCCAGGTTTGGGCTAAGAGCACTGCCGTGAAGTTTCACTGACGTCATCAAAGTGCTCATATCAAAGCTTCAGCAGGCACACTCGTGTATGACTGGTGCAAGTTGGTTTGTCCGCTGTGAGTGTGGGCGCCACTCAGGCAGTGTCCTCTGCGAGAGATCATGGAGACATCATGGAAGACATCCTTTTCATCGTGTCGGCAGTGCCCACATAAGCATTGCGCAGCGCGCACACCAATTTCTCCATTGACAGGGTCGTGTCCTGGGTGAAACAGTCAAAGCGATGCTAGATTCAACCTCGAGAAGAGGCCACTCAACGCTGACATGGGCAGTCCCGGCTGCAGGGAGGAGCAGCTTCAACGCCACTGTCGCCGACGTCAGCCCACCGCAGCATGGCGACCAACTGCGATATGCTCCTCTCAGCCGCCAACCTTGTGGATGAGAGCGAGCAAGCAGACCCCAGTCCCCTCGGCGAACGTCCTGCAGCTGTCAGCCATGAGCCCCAAACCCAGCAGGGCCATGCAGAGGGCTTCTCAGTGCAAGCCAACAGCGGAGGACCCCCTGCTCAGAATGGGGGGTGGCAGGCGTCCGGCATTGCCATTGGGATTCCTGTAGCGGGTAGCGTTCCGGGGGGGCCCCCGGCCACCGCAGCCCGGCAGGTCCCCCCTGCTGGGGCTCCGGACGCGCAGGGCTCCCCCGCGGTGGCCACCACGGGAGTCCCTGGCCCGGCAGCAGCTTCCGGCCCTGTCAGGCCGCCATTAGCCGGCCCCTACGGAATGGAGCATCTTCAGGGACTGCTGCTCCAACACAGGCGTTCGGCGGTGCCGCCGGCAAATGGCACCCCCATGCTGAGCCCTCCGGGAGGGGGCCCCCATTTCCCCGGGGTAATCACCTCCATTCCGGTGGCAGGTGGTACCCCCGCGCCGGGCGCATTCTCCCCGCCGCCCACCAGCTCATTCGCTCAGAAACCTCTGCCCTTGGCCCAGGCGGACGTCAGCCGCCACCCGGCAACGCCGTCCGTTTCGGTTGTGAACGGCGGCATGGGATCACAGGCAGCCCAGCAGCAGAAGGAGCCGGCAGCTCCGCAGGCAAATGCGAGTGGCGAGTCCAGTCAGCGTCCGCGCATCAACTACTTCCTGTCCTCAAACACGGGGCAGCCGGCGCAGCAGCCGCCAGCGCTGCAGCAGTCGGCAGCTCCCAGGCCAGCTTTGCATTCGGTGAGTTTCAACAAGAAATCGCTTTTGTATTTACAAAAACTTGACAGCAGACATAAGAGCTGCGTCTTGTGAAACTGGATGTCTGGAGCGGTGCCGTTAAACACTGTGATCTGAAATGAGTTCGCCTTTTGCTGCTATGAAAAGTTCCATGCTGCGTGGTCTCATCCTCCATTACATGATGCGCACTTCTCTTGCAGGGTGTTGAGGGGGCTGACAAGGCCCAGGGCCAGTCAGAAGAGGAGAGCCAGGCTGCAGCGAGCAGCACACCTCCCAACACGGTCTCTGTAGTGCGCGCCACCCAGGATGCAGCCTTTGCACAGCTGCAGCTGACCAGGCCGTCGCTGATGCGGCAGGTGTCTGCTCAGCCTGTTCTGGCAGCCGCAGGAGACTTGCCTTCACGTGCGAGGTGAGGTGTACCTGATTGAAAGACGGCGGGTGCATTGTGCAATTGTGGGCTGCCTTTTTGATCCGCATAGGTGTGTGTGTCTCAAACAAGCACTTCAAATGTGAATTAGAAATGGGGTGGCACTGATATTACTTGCGGTACGTGGGTCATGATTATGTCATCAAATCTTGCAGTAGTAAAACAATTGGGTGTGTGCAGCTCCTCCGGGACGGCGCCGCAGCCGCCGGCGCGGCAGGGGTCCGCAGCGACCGTTACAACGGGCGCACGTCTGGGATCCATAGGGACTGCAGTGCGGCAGGAGTCCGTAACGGCGGTTCCTGCAGCGCAGCCGTCTGCGGCTTCGTACCCCTGGAGCTTGCCTCCTCAAGGGTCGCTAAACAAGGCACAGGGTTCTGGGCAGCTGCCTGCGCGGATCGGCCCCGGCTTTTCAACTTCCCGTGAGCATTCGCACGCTTCACTCAACTTCACTGCTGGCCAAATAAATTGTAGGATGCATTTCTCTTTGCTTACACGGTGATTGCCAGTGGTCTGCGATTGCATTTCAGGCAGCTCGTTGTCTGGCCAGTATGTGAGACGCTAAAGCTCCTGCCGTGTATGGTGATACCTGGGATGCAGGCATTTAGCCGACAAATGACATTTCAGGCCAACGTTTTTACACGTGTGAAGGCTGATTATACAGGAGCACCGAATGACATGGCACGGGCTAGCACGCAGCCCCTACAGCAGCCGCAGGCTTCCGCACCTGCATCAATGGGCATGCCACCACAGGTGATAATCTCAACTCTCATGCACTCGCGTTTTTCTTCCGGACACATTGCTGACCCCTCAACCCCATGGGTTTACACCCCTGGAGTCTGACCTTGCCTATCCCCTCTGAGCCACAAGTATACATGAATATTGAAGGCAACCTCTGCTGGACGCACCCTTCACTGAAGGCACTCTCTAGGTGGGTGCAGAACCTCTGCTCTCCTGACGAAGAGAATGGGAACACTCAAGTAAAGCACTGATGTGTAATGCGCCCAAGCGAATGCACAGCAAGTCGAACCTGAGCCATCCATGATCGAAGGGTGTGACATGGAGGTCAAGATGGCTACCCTCTGCCACTAAACTGCATTCCTTTCGCAGCATTCCACTTATGCAGTGTTAATGCTTTGCAGGGGCTGCACCAGGTGATGGGTAATGAGCCTCTAGGAGGACATGGGCAGGACAAGCTGCAAGATCTTTGGGCGTGTGTACATCCACTTCTGCTGCCGCAAGAGCTCATGCGCTTCAAGGCCCACTTTGATGCGTACCAGGTGAGAGGCTCCTGCTTCCGCTATCAGCAAGCCAATCTGTATCGACTTTGTTCCAGGGAAGGATACTTTGAAAACCAGAGCAAGGCTTTGGACGATATCTGGTACCCTGCGACACTGGGCCCTGCAGTTGAGGCTACAAAATCTGCACAATCCGATCATTCTAGCTCTGCTTGCTGCCTCATGACACACTCTGACTCACATGGGTCCCGTGACATTCTAAATTATTAGCTCTTCTTCTTCTTCTTCTTCTTCTTCTTATTCTTATCATTATCATTCTTATTCTTATTATTATTGTTGTTATTGTTATTGTTATTACTATTGTTATATTCATTGTTATTGTTATTATTATTATTATTATTATTATTATTATTATTAT
>JADEYI010002198.1_pt1 | contig 10638 bp, 15 predicted proteins | sample 8542331 | NCBI WGS metagenome assembly JADEYI01 (sample SAMN16510988, study PRJNA670497) | mine drainage metagenome | isolation source: biofilm near Copperflume 1 | place: Germany: Marsberg coppermine Kilianstollen | collected 2018-02 | reverse complement strand
CAAACAGACAGAAATTCCTATTTCTGTAAGAATCTCCGACTCAGGACACTAGGAGCAGACCAGGACTGCGCTCCGGCTGACTGCTCAAGCCAACTGACGACCAGCTTCACGAGATTGCTTTGGAGATGGTCAGTAGGCCGGTGGCCAAGAGGAGAACGTCGACTGTCCCACCCGAAGTGAGATGGACCCATTCGACCTCCCATCCATGACCCCACGATGATGCCGGCGGCACAGGGCAATACGGAAGCGACGGCGAGAACAATGTCGAACGTGGTGATCAGCCCGGCCAGAGCGAGTAGCGGCAGCCCAATCAGATTCGACAGCAGGAAGACGGCAGAGATGGTGGCCCGGAATCTGTCGCCGTGGAATCCGGCACGACGAAGTTCATAGACGAGCGGCGGCCCGTTGGTTGCGAGCGAGGTATTGATGACCCCACTGGCGAAGCCCATTGCCAAGGTTGTCGAACGATGCGGCACGACCGGTTCGGGACGCGCCAACCGAGAAGAAACGATGATCCAGTCCGCGGCCATGCACGTCGTCACGCCAAGAACGAGGCGCAGTGTGGCGGCCGAGGTCACGCTTAGGATGATCACCCCCACCGGCGCGCCAGCAATAGCCCCTACTCCCAATCGCCGGGCCATGGGCCATTCGGTGTGCCGACGAAGACGAGTGGCCAGCCAGGCGCACACAACCGTTCCGTTCAGGAATACGATGACCACCGCGCTCTTGGTTGGAACTACGAAAGCCAAAAGAGGTACCGCGAGTAGTGCGAATCCAAACCCGACGGCCCGCTGTAGGACGGCGGCGGCAAAGATGATGCCGGACACGGCCGCAACGGAACCCAGCGTGATCACGGTGCGAAACCTACTGGGAATCAACTGCTCATTTCGTTGCCAAAAGGAACGCGGCTGTGAGCGAACCCTCGGTGTCGGGCGACGCTTCAACCAGTCGGAGCCGCAGTTCGTAGGAGTGAGTAACGCGCAGCGGTACTTGGGAGCTTCCTATCGTCTCCTCTGCGCGAGGCGTGCTGAGATGAGGTATCTCCTGGTTGCGTTGTTGTCCATGCGGTCCCGGATGCGCTGCTCGACCGCCGAGAGAAGGGGCTCTCTGACTTCAGCCGCGAGACTGCCGTAGACGGAGGTCGTGCGGAGGTGTTCCACGTAACCATGGGCATCAAAATGTTGGACCTGGCGGTACCACCGAAGGATCGGGGATTGGAAGAGGTCCGTCTCAGAGGGGCCGGGTGCTCGGCCGATGACCCGCTCGACGTCAGCGATGCTCGAGGACACAGCCTCGGCCGCGGCGATGACCTCCTGCGCCGTCGGGGGATGGCCCCAGCTCGGGTGCCCTGAAGCGTGGGCCTCATGGAGGTCAGCTGTCTCTGCATACACCTCCGGCTCGTCGGGGTCTGCGACGACGATGTGACCAAGCAGCACAAGCCAGCCGGACGGGTTGAGGACATCGTGGGCTTTCGTCCACCGAGTCGTCGGATCGAGCCAATGCCACGAGGACGCCGCAACGACGGCATCAAAACCTGACTTGGGTGGTTCCCAATCCTCGAATCGTGACCGCACGATCGTCACATCGGGGAAGACGGCTAATCGTCGAGAAAGCAGTTCGCCAAGGGCCGGGCCAGGCTCGACCGCGACCAGCGTCGTACCCAGTTCTGCGAGGCGTATCGTTGCCAGACCGGTACCGGCCCCGATCTCGACGACCGGCGACCCTCTACCGAGACCCGTAATCGCTGCGATCTCCTCGAAGACAACCCAGGGGAATCCGGGACGGCGCGCATCATAGATATCGGCAACTCCGTCGAAGACATCTCTCCCCTTGGTCCACGGCTCGGGCGGCACCGTTCAAGTCTGCCACCGGTACCATCCAGCGCTCGGGGGCGGGCCCGGACCACTAGCTCTTTTCCGCTCGGCATCAGTGGGTAGCCTGGGGAGCCGATGAACACTCGCGCTCGGCCTGTCTCGATGAAGCCCCTCGACGAGCGCGAGTCCCTGCGTCGTTGGCTCGATTTCCAGCGCGGGCCCCCTTGTCCACAAGGTCGAGAGCGTCGATGCCGATGGACTGGCGTTTACGCCTGTCGGCAGCGGAACCTCCCTCGGTGGCCTTGTCCGGCACATGGTGGAGGTCGAGGAGTATTGGTTCCAGGTCACGCTACGAGGCGGGGCCGTCCCTCACCGCTGGAATGATCCCTGGCAACGCGACGACGAATCCGGCGACGAACTCATCGCCATCTACCAGGAAGTGTGCGAATCCAGTCGAGTGGTCGAGTGGTCGAGTGTACGGCCACCTCCCTCGATCAGCTCGCTGTTGGTCCCGTGGCCTGGGCCAACAATGCCCACCCCAGTCTTCGTTGGATCATGAATCACATGATCGAGGAGGGGGCTCGTCACAACGGCCACGCTGACTTGCTACGCGAGATGGTAGACGGCTCCATGGGCATGTAACGACGCGAGATCACCGGACCTAAGGACTTGACTAAATTAAGTCACGCATCACGTGCGGTGGATGATCTTCGACGCAGTGAAAAGCGCAAGGTGAAGTGCTGATGGCTCCGGTTCGCCGTAGTCGGTCCCGCCGGCAGGCGCAACGGACGCCTCAAGGATTAGTGTGCGCATCACCACCTAATTTAGGGAGGTCGCCGACATGTGGGCACAAATGATCACGACGCGCTTAAAGCCAGGCCGGGAAGATGACCTACCGAAGCTGGTCGCCGAGTTGCGGGCCACCGAACAGCCCGGCTCGGGTCTCGTGCACTCGACGGCAACCCGAGACACGAAGGACCCGAGCCGGGTCATCATGTTCGTTGTCTTCGAGAGCGAGGAGAAAGCTCGCGAGCGCGAGAGCGACCCTCGTCGTCAGGAGGGACTGGAGGCAGCGAGGGCGACGATGTCGGAGATCTTCGAAGGTCCTCCCGAGTTCACGGACCTGTCAGTCGTTGGCGACTGGTCGGTGTAGGACGGCGATCGGTCTTGGAGCGGATCCTGCGGCTGGGAACACCGAAGGTCGCTGTTATCCGCTGACGGTGATGGTGGAGCCTGCCTTGTGCCGCCGATGCCGACGCACCATCACAACGATCAGAAGAGCGCTCATCACAAGACCCAGGATGAGGATGAGGACGTCCGTGGTCGAATGGTGACCAGTCGTTACCCGGCCAACTCCGTAGGCGGTCGCAGCAACCGAAAGCGTGAAGGCAAGCGACGCGAAGAGGTTCCACACGGCGAACTGGCTGAGCTTCATTCTTGCCGTCCCTGAGATGATTGCCGGAGTAAAGAAGACGGCAAGGCGTCCCCACTTGGCGTAGGCCAACTCACCCCTGTCCATCAGCTTCTGCCGACCGACCTGCCGCTTTCCTGGTCGCGCCAGAATCCGAGTTCCCCAACGGTTGCCTATGGAGTAGCCAATCAACCCGCCTGCTTCGCCACCGATCACCGAGATGACCATCACTGCAGCCAGATTGAGGTTGCCTTGGCTGGCACCCACGGCCGCGGCTCCGACCGCGGCGCTGCCGATGGCGGGTACTCCTGCCCAGGAGGCCATCACCGCCACGAACAGCAAACCGTATTCCCACCAGTTGCCTTCCGCTCCTGACGACTGGGAGGTTGAAGCCGCCAGCACTACCCATCCAGCGACCATGGCCAGCATCTGTTGCTCCTCTCAAGCCGATGGTCGGATGAATCAGCAGTCTTGTCCATTGGGAGGCGGTGGTCAGTTCGGTCCCCATGTTGGTCCTGACGCACCATCCATATTGCGACGAACTGGAGACGTCGTCGATCGGCAGTCCGTCAGGTGGGTCGATTCTCTGCCTGTCCCAACGTCACCCTCGAACGTCACCCCTCGCTGTTCAAGCCGCTGCCTGACCTGCGATGGAGGGTGAATCGCCATTGGTCGGCTCGGTCCTGTCGAGGAAGACACCTATCCAAGCAGCTTCTTGGCGATGACGACCCGCTGGATCTGGTTGGTCCCCTCGTAGATCTGGGTGGACACTCCCGGGGGTCCAGCGGGTCGTCTCCAGTGCGCTGACCTGGGCATATTCTGGATCGGCTCATGCTGAATTCGCTGAGTTTCGCTGAGTAGTAGGGATAAAGTAGGAGTGAAAACGGGGTCAGAACGAGCAACGGCCACGCTCAGCGCTCGACCTGCTTCACCGTCAGCTCGGCGATTCGCACCATGCGTGCCGCAGCGGTGACCGCCGCCTTCGCTTCCGCTGCCGAGATCGGATCAGGGTCGTACTCCGCCCGGTTCTTCAGCGGCAGGAGCCGGCGGAGGTGAGGGGCGGCCTTCCGCCCGTCGTCGCCACCGACCCTCTCCAGATGGGCCGGGGACTGCGAATGCTCCCCCTTCCAGACCACCGTGGCCCGGGCGGCCGTGATGGCGTCGGCGGCAGCGATGCCGGCGTGGACGGCGTTGCCAGCCGCAGCCACGCGGTTCCCGAGCTCGAGCGAGTCCTCGGCTGCCCGCAAGAACTCCAGGGCTTTGTCCAGATAGGCCCGGGCATCAGCAGCTGAAGCGGGCCTCGTAGTCGTCTGCCGGCGTGCAGCCGTCATGACGCCACGTTTAGTTCCAACGGAAAGGCGCCAATTAGTACGACGGCCTCGGCAAGAATTGTTCGCCATGGTGCTCGCTCACGACGGACCAGTCTCGGCAACTCCTCCACGGTGGCTTCGAGAAGATTGACCGGATTGCCGGCGATCCGAGCCGCCCGGTCCGCCCACTGGCCGAGCGCCTCCGTCCACTGGCCGGTATCGGCCAGAGCAGCGGGGGGCGGTACGACCAGGACGTCGACGTCGCTGCTCTCATGCGCCTCACCACGAGCGAACGAGCCGAATACAGCAAGGCAGATCGGAACCGGGCGAATCGTCCTCGCCTCCGCCGCCAGGCGAGCCAAGACCCCATCGCGGAGGTCTACCAGCGCGAGCACCGACCGTGCTGCCTCGTTCTCACGGACCAGACGCACGAGCGCGGCAACCCCCACATCCCGCCGTTCGACGAGCCCCAGACGCACCAGTCGGTTGAGTACCACGGTGGCCTGGTTGGCACTCACGCCAGCCAGCTCGGCGACTGACCGCATCGTCAATTCCGCTTCGGTCCGGGCCAGTACGGTCAGGACGCGACCCTGCACGCCTGGAATCACCGCCTCCACCGGGTCCCCGTAGTCCATGGGATCTATTATCCCACTTTTTCGCACATATGTGCGCTTTTTTGCGACATTATCCAGTCACTGGCCGGAGCCCTCCGTCCGATGCGCAGGCTCAGGCATCGCCCCATGAGCTGCGTCGCTTGAAGAGCGCCTTGCGGGCCGACTTTGCCACCACCTTCGTTGGGTGCATCTCGGAGACGGCCATCAGTACCAACTCGGTCATCGGCGACGGCGCCTTCCACATGTCGGCGATGACGTCGACTTGTTGTCCGTGGTCCCCGGTCAGGGCCAGTGCCGAGATCAGGCCGTCCGGCCCACCCGTCACCATGCGATATCCGAGAACGTCAACGAACCCAGGCACGTCCGCTGGGTCGAAGAGTTGTTCTTCACTGGCTTGGCCGTGATCAACCAGCCAGCACAGAGCGAAGCCACGAGTGCCGGCTTCCGAAGCGAGCCCACGGACGTATGGCGTAGCGACGTCGGGACCGATCTCCGCCAGGATGACCAGACCTAGGTTCCGTAGGACGGGGTCGTCGAGCTCCCGCACGGCCTCGGACATTTCTGCCGCTGCCTCCGCGGGCTGACGAGCAGCACGCCACGCCATTGCCTCTCCATAGGCGACGGAGATCTCCTCCACGTCCGTGCCCAACAGCAGTTCCGTCGCGCTGACGTCGGCGAGTCGACCGGCGGCGGGGGTGTCGTACCCGGCGGCAGCGAGCAATCGCCTCGCGCAGACCACGCCGGCCGGGGTGAGCGACACCAACCCCCCCGGCCTACGACGACCATCACCCTGGTCACCGGCATCGATCCGCTGGACCACGCCAGCCAGCTCGAAAGCATCCATGATGTCGGTGACGTCGGTCGTCACTCTCCGCAGCACCTCATCGTCCTCAAGCTGGAAGCTGAACGCGTCAAGCACCACCCCGTTGGCCGTCGCAGCGATGTCCTCCAGCGGGAACGCAGTCTGGGCCCCGTACGGCGCAATAAGGAGGTGGGCACTCACCGAGTCGAGGACTTTGTCGACCTCAGGCCAGGCGAACCATGCGTCAGGGAAGCGCTGGGAGGTAAGCGGCCCGATCGCCAGAAGGGCGTCAACCGCACGGTCGAACGACCCGCCGAGGTCATTAGCAAGCCCCAGTCCGCGCTTTGTGGCGACAACCTTGCCGTGGACCACCCGCACGACACCCGCCTTCTTGGCCCAGGCGAACACCTGCCGGAGCTGGTACAGCTCGTCTGAGCTGGTCGTCCGGAATGTCCGGTCCCCGATCTGCTCGTCCATCAGGTCCCCTGTTCCGAGCAGCTCAACCAGGGCCCGGGCATCGGCCAAAGTCAGGTGGCCCTTCTGGGTCAACTTGCGGCCTGCGCCGACATAGGCGGCGAGATCCCGAAACATCGCGAGGACCGGTGCCGACTCCCTCGAAGTCGCCACGTCTTCCTCAGACGGCACCGCGACCGGTGGAAGGCTACGACGGGCCGGTGGCCCCGAGAACGCCGAGTCGGGCAGTAGCCGGTGGCGTTCCGCCTCCGGCCGGTCGTTGAAGCGCTCCATCCACGCTTCAAGCTCGGCGGGGTCGGTCGTGTCGACCCCTTCGTCGCTGGCTGCGGTGAACATCGACTTGGCCAGGCCGAACTTAGATCGGTCACCCATGGCCACGACGAACTCATCGGTCAGCGACATCACCATATCGACAAGCCGGTCGACCGGGGCCGACCCTGGACCGAGGAGGGCCTGGTCATCGAGGAAACTCAGGAACGAGAGCACGGCCGGGGGGACCGTGATGCAGTCGGCCTGGCTCACGCTGAGTTTCTGCGGGCACCACTCGAGGAGGAATTCGGCGACGTCACCAGTGCGCCACGTCGCCAGCTCTCCGTCCCCGAAGCTCCACTTCCAGTCGAGGGCGATGCTCACGTCTCCGAGCAGTTCATCGATCTCTTCGACCGGGTACCGGTCTCGTCCTGTCAGCCAACGGGAGAATCGACCGAGGAGCATATCCCTGGCCGCTATGAATCCCTCCTCGTCCTCATGGTCGATCTCGAGCCGCACAAGGCCGAGTTTTCCATGCCCTGACAGGCCGCTGCATGCGGTCGAGCAAGGTCCAAGTAAGAGTGGCGCTCGGAAATGGAGTTCATGTTCCGAGCTTGGACTATCCAGATTTGGGTGTAACACTCGAGCGGTCACCTGTCGGTCCAGTCAGCGCGACCCAGGCGAGCGCTACACCTACGTGCCGGTGGGCCTTGTTGCTCATGGAAGGTCCCGCCGCCAGTCAGGCCATGTCAGCCTGCCCCTTGCCGGTCATCGATCGGACTGAGCCGGGCCATCCGACGATCAGCAATCGAAATGGCGACCTCCTCAACCGAGCGTCCTGTCCGCTCAGCTGCTGCCCGCACGAAGATGAGCAGGGCGAAGAATGAGTAGGCCCAGAGATCATCGGTCTGCCACCACGCCGCATCATCCAGCAGGTCCGGGTAGACGCCACCGTGGATCATGGCGGCTGCCGTTATGGCGTACTTGCTTTTGTAGTGCTGGTTCTTGCCGGAGAAGCGGTGCTCAGGGAGGAATCGCTCACGGATCTTCTCGAAGTCGATTGGTTCAGCCGGTGTGGCCCCCGACTCACCAATGGCGTCGGAGGCCAGTTCGAGCAGCTCTTCGGCCGGAAAAGTGTTGTGGCGAATGTGCAGTGCCGCGAGCTCCTCTAAGACCGGATCTGTGTCCTGGCCAGAGGCCAGGGTGGCGATGACGATCTGGATGGCATGACTTCGATCCTCGGGCGTTGGCTGCTTCCTCGGCGCCATATCCGCAAGGCTAGATCGACGGGCTCAAGTCCGCAGATATCGGCCTCGAGCCGGCGATCAGGGATACCTAACGACGAGGTCGCGGTTGCCGAACTTGGCTATCCTGCCTTGGCCGGTGAAGGGTTCGGAAGTGCGCATCGACTGCCCCGCCTGAGTCGCCATACCAGTGTCAACCAGGCCAACGGCGTCCAGCCAGACCCATCAGTGGCAGTGACCTGGAGGGGGTGGTGCACCTGCGTCTGCTGCTCCCAGAACGTCTGAGTACCCGGCATCGAGCCGTGGCCACTGTGAGGTGGGACGACCTCCTGGCCATTTCCACAGGGGCGGCCATTCCGGAGCCCCACCCAAGGTCCGGATCGCCTGCCCGCGCCGCGGCCAGCCCCCCGGTGAGTCCTCCCATTCCTCCTGCCTGCCGAAGGCGGTGAGGTCCATGAGCGCGTAGCTGTAGTCGAGAACCTCGGCTCCACGACGATTGGTCCAGTACGTCTCGAAAACCCGGTCGCCATTCCGCAGGTAGCACACCAGATGGAACAGACCGTGCTCGCGGCCGACCAGGAGAGTGTCCAACGAGGGCTGGGCCGAGTACCACGGCATGTCCCAGCCCATGAAGGCGCGGTATCGGAGGCTCTCGTCGTATGACGTCTGCGCGTCGCCAGGGCCGTAGGCAGTGTTCCGCCCCTGGCACAGCACCGCGAAGGTGATGTCCCGGGAGTGGAGGTACGCAAGTTCGCCCACATGGCTCATCCCCCACGTACAGCCTTCGCACTGCTCGGCCGCAGGTCGACCCGGCCACCACATGAAGGAGTACGCAATGAGCTGACGCCGGCCTTCGAACGCGTCGAGCAACGTCACCGGGCCGTGGGGTCCGAGGAGCGGGCTGTCTGCGGCGACCTCGACCATCGGCAGCCGTCGGCGGGCCGCGGCAATCGCATCCCCTTCGCGGGTGTGTGCCTTTTCCCTCTCCCGCAAAACCGCCAGTTGCTCGTCGAACGTCTGGCGGTCGACCACCGCTGGTAGAGGTCTGCTCTCATCCTGGGACATCGACACCTCCCCTGATCACCTCGCCGAGGCTACGTACCGGATTCCGGCACGGTCGCGATTTGCGATGTCTCGCGCCACAGTCTCGCCTATCCAGACCTCTGTCCCCGAAGCGCCAGAATGTGGCGGCTCACGGAGGGCAAGCACGCATCGCTTCTGACGTGCCCCGAGCCGACGATTTGGGATACGGCCAGCCTGAACCGAAGTCTCCACTGAGGTCGCGTTCTGAAGCCGGGTTGGTGGCAGCCAAATGCTTAGTGACGCAACCAATCCCGGATCGACGGTACACACGTTCCGACGACAATGGCGCAGAGAACGACAAGTATGCATGCGAGCGCGACGATCCACATCGCCTGGACCCCGGCTGCAGAAGCAGGAAGCACGATGGCCAGAATAATGGCTCCGACGATGAGGCGGTAGGCGTTCATGTGCCACGTAAACCAGCGGCGCTGCATGCCTACCAGCCTACCGCTGCCTCAGCGATTCGACGGCCCGGTCGCTGGCGTTGTGAAGGGCGTCTCTCTCGATTTTGGGATGGCGCACGAGCTGGATCTGGGCAACGGCATTCGTGCATCCCGGACGACCCCTTCCTTCATGAGGACGAACGCCGAGGATGGGAGTTCGTGCTGAACTCCCATCCCCAGGCGCAGTACTACGCGACTCGCCGGACGAGTGCCTCCAGCGCGTCGAGCGACGTCTGAAGGCCACCTTCCATTCCCGAAGCGATCGCAGCGTCGCGAATGTCCATTGTCGGGTACCAGCCAAGGATCCTCAGCGTCGTGACGCCATCAGACTCATCGAAGGTGATCGTGCTGAGGGCTTCGGCATCGGGAAACATCTCGAATACCTCAGTCCTGACAATCCGATTCGGTCGCTCGATCTCCCGGTACTCGCCACTAAAAGCCACCTCGAAACCGCCGTTGGCAGTCAGGACCCACCGCCAGCGGCCACCGATCCGCAGATCGATCTGGGCCTCAGTCACTTCACCCCTGTCACCTGCCCACCAACGCTTGACGAGCTCGGGAGTCGTCCAGGCTTCGAATACGAGGTCCGCAGGAGCAGCGAACTCCCTGGTGACCAGGATCTCGTTGTCGGACGGCAGTGTGAAGACGGCCGATCCGTGCTGACTGCCGATTGAGCTGTTCATTTCGGTTCCTCCTTTGTCTGAAGCTCGACGAGGACGTCGTCAAGCTGGTTCAGTCGGTTGTTCCAGGTCGACTCGAAGTTTCGAACCCATTCAAAAATGGGTTGCAACGCCGGTCCATTTACCCGGTACCAGCGACGCCTGCCATCAATCCGGACGGACACCAACCCAACGGCTCGGAGCACCGCTAAGTGCTTCGAGACTTGGGGTTGGCTCAACCCAAGCCGATCAACGAGGTCGCCAACTGTGGCCTCTTCGGTGCCAAGGACATCGAGCAATGCACGCCGGCTGCCTTCAGCGACAGCATTGAACGCATCGGTCGTCGTCGGTGTGCGGGCCACGCAGCGATTATATGCTGATATCGGTATGTGTCAAGAGTTGCTTCTGTGCGACGAACGGTTGTCGAAGTGAATGGGGGCGGACCCTCCCGGCATTGGAAGATGTCGCCCCTGCTGGTCTTCCAGTCGAGTAGCCGGGGGGAATCGCACCCCCCGGCTCTCACAGAACCGGACGT
>JADEYI010002197.1_pt1 | contig 10640 bp, 7 predicted proteins | sample 8542331 | NCBI WGS metagenome assembly JADEYI01 (sample SAMN16510988, study PRJNA670497) | mine drainage metagenome | isolation source: biofilm near Copperflume 1 | place: Germany: Marsberg coppermine Kilianstollen | collected 2018-02 | reverse complement strand
AGTAGCGACACCCCTTGCGGGTGTCCCGTCTTCTTCCCTGGCTGCCAACTGCCAATCCGTCCACAACTGTATCTCAAAGTGCGCAGACGGGACACCCGCAAGGGGTGTCGCTACTTATGTATTTCGATATGCATATCTATCGACACTGTTTAGTATAAGTATACATTATAAATATTCATGTTTGTAGTACCACTCAGCAGAGCGCCGCATCCCTTCTTCAAGCGACACCGCTGGCGCGAAGCCCAGATCGCTTCTGGCTCTCCCAATATCATATACGCGGCTATTGGTAAGAAATTTCACACGGCTGCGTGTGAGTGGCGCATTTTCGCCCTTCATACCCGGCACAAGCGCGAAAATATCGGAGGCAAAGTTTGCCAGCCAGCGCGGAATGTCGCCTCCAGGTAACGGTTTGCCCAGCGAACGCGCAATAGCGGTAGCCAGTTCGCGAAACGAGACCGGGGTGTCCCCGGCGAAGTTGTAACTATGCCCGACGGCCTGCGGGCGTTCGGCGCACAGCAGGAAAGCTGCGGTCATGTCGTCGATATAGATGGGATGGATCAGGGCTTTGCCACCGTCGATCAGGCAGGGGCGTCCTTTTTGAATCGAAGAGAAGAAGCCCAGCAGGTGCAGATCACCCGGTCCGTACACCAGCCCCGGACGCGCCACGCTGACAGGCAAACCGTCTTCCTTCCAGGCTTTCAGCGCGAGCAGTTCGCCCTGTAGTTTAGTCTCTTCGTAGGGATTAGTGGGTGCGAATGGAGCATCCTCGGCGGCGGGCGTTTTGCCTGTCACACCGTGAACGCCGGTCGTGCTGCAATGCACAATGCGCTGCAACCGGGATTGCCTCCCCGCATCTTTACAGGCATCCAGCAGGATGCGCGTTCCTTCAACGTGGGTGCGGTAATACAGTTCAGCCGGTGTGCTGGGATGATAGAGCCGCCCCGCGAAGTGATAGACGACCGTCGCGCCCTCAACGGCGCGCTGCACCTGCGCGGCGTCAGTAATTTCTCCCACGACAATATCGATAGCATCGATAGCATCGCCAAATTGCGCGCGCGCTTTGCCCTCGTCACGCGCCAGCACGCGCACGGGCTGCTTTTGTTTCACCAGTTCCATCACCAGCGCGGAACCCAGGAAGCCGGTCGCGCCTGTCACCAGTACGGTCATTGTTATTGCCTCGCTCCTGAATACCCCTTCACGCTGATGGCCTTCTCCGGGCAAGCCTCGTAACAGAGCAGGCAGCGCTGGCAGGTGTTATAGTTGACTTTCAGGGTTTTGAGATCGATCACGTTGGGCAGCGGGCAGGTCTCAACACACACGCCGCAGCGCGTACATTTATCCTCCTGAATTTGCGGGCGCGTCCCTACCAGACCCGTACCGTACAGCATGGTGGAGAAATGTTTGCCGCGCTTCGCTATCCAGGTATAGGGATAATCAAGCGGGAACATCAGCCAGAAGATGAAGCGATAGAGCGTCTTCTGCTGTGGCAGGCGGAACTTCTTAATAACGCCGGTGTCTTCGCCTGCCAGCGTCCAGGTCGGCTTGCCCATCTGTTCCAGCGCCAGCTTGAGATGCGGTATATCACGCGGCCTGACGCCCACCACCGCACAACATACCAGGTCTACCGCCAGGCTATCGCGACCAGCCACCAGCACCTCTAAATCAGCCTTATCGCCATACACCGGCCCCTCGCCGTCCTGTCCAATGCTGCCGTCCACGATGGTCAGGTCAGGCCGTATGCCCCGGTTCATATCCACGATGCACTGGTCAATGCCGAAGGTGTGCATCGAGCGGCGATCAGGACGCGGCAGGATGCCCATAGGGTTCTTCATGCCCAGCGTCATCGTTGAGACAACGTGCGTTTTGAGGACGGGCAGGTTAATCAGCCGCGCCTCTTCGAGGATACGCGGGACGCGGAAGCGGCGCAGGCGGCGCGCCCCCTCCGGCTGCAGTTCAACCCAATCCTGCTCGCCCCCTTCGGGGTCTACCCGAATGATGCGGATGCCGTTTTCTTCGCAGAACGTATCGATGCCCAGGATAGTATAGGTGGCGTCGCGATCAAACTCGGTGCCGGGCGTTTCGCATAAGACCGGCTCAGCTCCACAGGCGCGCACTTCTTCGGCGACGGCCTTCATCAGCGCGAAACTGGTGGTTGAGCCGGAGGCAGCATTGCGCCCGGCCACCAGGTTTGGTTTCAAGATCGCCATCTTCGCGCCCCGCATAACCGATTCCATACCGCCCACCTGCTCGATGACGCGGTGCGCGGCGGCCTCTATACCGTCAAACGTGCGCGTTACCGCGATAGTGCCGGTATCAGGTTGTATTGCTACCATATGTTTATAGTCCTCTTTTCAAATTGCTCATTTCAATCATCCATCCGTAGGGACGCGGGAGGTGTGGACGTAGGGCGGGGACCCTTGTGGGCGTCCTCGTCTCTTCTCCCCTGTCCCTCCATCCCGTAGGGACGTAGGGCGGGGACCCTTGTGGGCGTCCTCGTCTCTTCTTCTTTCCCCCATTCCCACATCGCGCCAACAAAACACGCCTCCGCCCAACCCCGGACGCCCACAAGGGTCCCCACTCATCCTCCCATCCACCCGCGTCCCTACGACGTTCATGCGCTCCATCTTCGCTCGTTCGCGGTGAGCGGGTCGCCGCGAGAAATCTGGGCGATGGCACCCGTTCCTGATGGCTGGCCGTTCATGACGGTGGGCTGGGCGTTTTTGTGTATGACCTGGTAGATATAGGTGATGATCTTGCTGTTATGGTCATCCGCGCTAAACTGGGCGCGTAACACGACATGTTGCATGGCCTGATTTATTATATTACAATTTGAGGAATCTTCGGCACAGCCCTTAGAGGGGAAGGTCTTGAAGTCGGTCAGCATTTCGGAGTCGGCGACGATATAATCGATGCGATCCCAGTTATTTTGCAGCGTGTTCTTGTACAAGACGGGATCATACGCCACGCTCCAGTAGACTTCGGCGTGCAAGAAGGGCGCGCCATCGCCGACGCCCTGGCCTCCTGGCAGGCGCAGGTCGAGATATGGGTAGCTATTGGTAACGATAAAGGCATCACGCGGCACATTTTGGCGTATCCAGGTGATGGCCTGTTCCTGCGCCGAGGTGGGATGCTGGTAGAAACGAAAACCGGTCTGTTTGATATCAAAAGGGACCACGGCAGCCACCGCTACAACGAGCAGTACAGCGCGCACAACATCAAAACGCACCACTTTCACCAGCCACGTTAGAATTGTATTGACCGCCAGAGCGACATTGATGGCGGCAAGTGGAATGATTGGGATGATGTAGAACGAAAGCGTCTGTCCACCGCGCGCCAGCAATCCCCAGTAGGAGAGCAGCAGCAGAGCGGCCATCAGATGTTTGCGATTCCACCAGCCATACACGAGATTAAAGGCGGGCACTGTAAGACTGATGATGATGATGAAAGGATCGTTATCTATCCAGATAGCCCAGCTTTCCGCGAAGCTGCCATTACTCTGGCTGCGCGCGGCCTGTCCAATGAAAGTACCGATTAAGCTCAAGTGAGCACGGGTATCCCAGGGCAGACGCCACGAATACGGAAACAACTCGCCTTTCAGCAGGGCCAGCAGGATAAAGGTAGAAACTGCGGCAATCACGGCATAGACAAAAACCACCATACTAAACTTGCGCTGGAATTTTGTGCTAAAAAGCCACGCCGCGTAGATGAAGGCTGGGAGACAAACCAGGAATACCTCTTTTGAGAGCACCGCGATACCAAAGGCCAGCGCCGCGCCCACGATATATTTCAAGCGGCTATTGCTTGCTACCAGCAGGAAGAGCGACAGAAGCATCCAGAAGGTAGCGATGTTGTCGAGAAAAACCTGGCGTTGATACGTAATGCTGAGCGGCGAGAAAGAGAAGATAGCCAGAGCCAACAGGGCCGCGCTGCGGCTGCCCGTCATGCGCCGCACGATCAAGTAAACGAGCAGCGCGCTGCCCACCGCGTAGAACAGCATGAAGACGCGCCCGCTATTGATGGCATTGCCAAAGGTGAAAGGGCCACCGGTGAGTTGCAGCCAACCAGCGATCTGAATCCAGCCCAGGGGTGGATGCCCGTATCCATAGGAATAGGGCGAGAGCATTCCCTGCGTGATGGCCCAGGCATTCGCCATATACGTGCCTTCGTCAAGCTCAAAGCGCGGGAAGTTGAACATGTTATAGGCGTGGGCCACCAGCACTCCCATGAGCGAGATAACCACCATAATGGCCTCCGCCCAGGCAGGTATGGGGATGGCCCGCGTCTGCCGCGTGGTGTTAACCGTCACGCTGGGCATGAGGCGCGTTTCGCTGGACGCGATGCGCTTTCCCTGGTTGGGCATGACGCGCGGCATCACGCTGGTCTGGCCGGTGGGCTTGCGCAGCGGGTTCTGCCGCTGACCGGGGCGGAACGAGGTGCGCAGAAAAAAGTTATGCGTGCGGTAGAGGATGATATTCCCATTCTCAACCTCTGGTTTCGGTCTCTGCCCCTGCCCCTGCCCCTGCCCTTGCTGCGACGTTTCAACGGGTGCAGCCGTATAGGCCATGTAGCCAGCGCCTGGCGCGGTGCGCAACATACCTGGTTCTCTCGTCTTTGTAGCGCTGGCGCTCCCCGCGGGCGAGGTCGCCGGGGCTTGCTCGACCCTCTGTTGCCAGTTGCTCACAGCAGGTGCAGGAGGCGCTGGCGTGTTGGGTCTGCGCGTTTGTTCGCCACCCGGTTGCCAGTTGCTCTCCGGCACAGCTGGCCTGGATACACCCGATAGGCCGGGGGGGGCAGAAAGCGCGGCTGCGCGTAGCTGCTCAATCGTCTGCGCTCGATTGCTCGAGAGTGGCGCAGGGTTGGGCAACGCGCCGATGGGAAGCTGCTCAAGCGCCTGCTTCTGGTTGCTTGCAGGTGAGTTCTGCCCATGGCTTTCCTGGCCTGAGAAACTCGTCCCTGAAGGGGGCGTCACGGGTGGTTTCACAACCACCTTGCGCCGGATTGGCTCAGACAGCCGGGGAGTCGAGCCGGGCGGCTGATCTTTACCATCATCTGGCCCGGCTCCTGTACCAGCCCCTGCGTTGTGCTGCGACCCCGGCTCTTGCGGGTCCTGATCTTCCGTTGGTCTATAGGTCACTGTCATATCTCACTCTTTACAAGGCTGAATATCTTTACGCAACTACATTGCCGCGATGTTGTCCGATATGAGCGGTTTTTTCCCAGTTCGTTGAACCTTTGACGGCGCGATAGACGGCGCGTAGAGCGCCAATACTCAAAAGCCATTGATAGGGGAAAAAAGCCAGCAGCAGAATGAACACTTCACGCCAGCTCCACTTCTGGTTGTGCGCCTTCAGAAACTCATGCAAACCCGCCACGTCCAGGAATATATCCAGGATGAAACAGTAGAGCGGGGCGAAGGTCAGCAAGGCAAGCCAGAGCGGAAACTTCACAAGGAAGAACATAATGATTGCCACTGGTACCAGGATGGCAAAAAGGGATTGCACCTCTGGCAAAACCAGCACATAAAAAGCCAGCAGGCGCTGCGAGAGCTTTTCCAGCTTCAACCATTCACCTTTGAAGAGAATCTGGATGAACCCTTGATTCCAGCGCGTGCGCTGCTTGATAAATTGCTTGATGGTGTGGGGCGTCTCCTCGCGGGTGACAAACTCATCTTCATAGAGGATGCGAATGCGAGCATGGGAAAGGCTCAGGCGAATGCCCAGGTCGGCATCTTCTGTCAGACAGGCCTCATCCCATCCACCCAGTTGCTCCATCAATTCGCGGCGCACAAAAACAGTGTTGCCGCCCAGGGGTGTCATACCGATCTTCGAGAAGAAGTGCAGGGACGATTTGAACCAGAAGAAGTATTCCAGCACATTCAAGAAGCAGAACCAGCGTGTATTGTGGTTCATGAGCTGCACGCCGCTTTGCACCGCGTCCACGTCTTCATTGAGCATGGTAGTGTTGATGATATTGAGAATGTCGGGATGCGGCTCGTCTTCAGCATCGAAGATGGTTATGATATCTCCGCGCGAAACCTGCAAACCCAGGTTCAACCCGTGCGGTTTGCTTACAGGATAATCGTTATAAATGAGTAATTGCACATTCGGATCACCCAGTTCATCGATTTTAGCCTGCGCCTCGGCAATCGTGCCGGGATCGTCCTCGCGGCAGATCGCTATGATTTGCATCAGTTCGCTGGGATAGTTAAGATCGTACACCTTCTGCATGGTCTCACGATATACATCTTCTTCGTTCTTGGCAGGCAGCAGAATAGTGAAGGAGAGGCACGGATCCCGGTAAACACTAGGAGCGCGATTCAAATGGGCATTTTCCGGCGTCTCCCAGATATAAAGACGCTGGCGGATATTAAAGACAGCCTGAAAGACCATCAATAGGATGATAAGGATATAAATGATTTCAAGGAAATAGCCAACGAAAGTAAGTATCACGATTGCTCCTTTTTACATAACAAACGCTATGAGGCTCCTATTAGTAGCGACACCCCTTGCGGGTGTCCGTTTTTCGCATCCTGCGATACCCTCACAGACACGCGACGGGACACCCAGGGGATGTCGCGACCAGGTTTAACACGGAGTGCTAAAGTCGAGCGGGTCATTTTTATGACCGCACGCGAAGGACCGCACAGGTTTGAGCGTATTGGTATCGGAAATCGGCACGTTGAAGCTATAGGCTTGAGCAGTAGCGCCACCGCGATGCAGCGTAATTAACACGATACTGTATCCCGCGATGCTGACATCCTGGGTTTGCCAGGGGCTGAAGCCGAAAGCAGTATTGAGCGGGCGAATCTCTGCTTTCTGGTTATCGGCTGATTTGTTAACAAACATAATACTCACTGTCTGGCGCGTTTCATCGGTTGTGGCAAAGACATCCACAGGGTCCTGCTGGATGCGCAGTGGCACAAGGTCAGGTTGCAAGTGAGTAAACATCTGGAATACGCGATACATGGCGGTTTGCTGAGGAGCGCCAGGCTGCGTAAACAATGGATAAGGCGCATCGACGCCCTGCGCGGAGAAGTAGGATACGTAAGCAGCCTGGTTATTCATCAACGTCCCCAGCGTATCGGCCCACCAGAGCGCGGCCTGGCCCTTTGTCGGCGAGAAGCCAGCGGATGGGTTCGAGTTTATCTCTGTGATGGCAACGGGCAGGTCGGCGTTTGCAGCCCCGATAGCAGGCGTCATGATCTGGCGAATAAGCTGGCGCAGTTGTGGCAACAGGTAGTTCCATTCTTCCGAACTGCTCATCAGCAAGGAGGGCGATGTTTTCGCATCCAGAAATGGGTAGCTATGAAATGAGACGCCATCGAGCAGGCGGTACGGTAGCTTAGGATTCGCTTTCTCATATGCTGCCACACCTTTCAAGAATCCTTCCATCCACAAAACGCCGGAACTATCTCTTGGCCCGGCGTTCACGCCATAAAACTGGCTGATCTCAGGGCCAAACACCTTGATCGTCGGGTTGTTCTGGTGCATCTGAATGGAGAACGCAATGAAGGTATTCACATATTCCGCGACGGTATATTTTTTACCGGTAGCCGGGTTAATCAGCTGGTCAGGTTCGTTACCAACCGACCAGAGCAGGACAGGGCGAATCTGAGCATTGGCATACTTGCCCTGGCGGAAGGTGCTTTTCGGATTGCTCATGAAGTCTACCCAGTGACCCGCCAGTAATGCGCGATCCTGTACTGTAGAGTTTCTGGTAAACGCATCAATAGGGTCGGAGATACGGGCCTGGATCATGCCCTGCGCGCCTGTCGCGTTGAGCAAATTGCTAAAACGATAGAGCTGGTCGTATGACAGGATGTGTTTCTCGTTCCAACTGCCGCCCGGGAAACGCAGCAGGTTGATGCCCGCGTTACGCAGTCCAGTAGTGACTTCTGGTCCATAGTTCATAAATCCGGTATATTGACTATCTATTGAACTGCTACCTACTTCTGGAAAGACGTTCACCCCATAAAGATCGGGGCTGATGGGAAAACTCTGCCGCAAATCTATCAGAGCAGATTGTTGACCGCCGACGGTCAGCGTCAACTGGTCATTGGTACCGGAGGCTACGCTTCCCACCCGCACTACCGCGAAGATGATGGCGATAAGTAACACGATACTAACAATGGCGAAGATACGACGACGCATTCGCCCATTTGCCTGGCGCGAGGATGGCTTTAGCTTCTTCCACCCTAACGCAGATTCTCTCTGGCCTACGGCAGAACGAGGGTCCAAACCAGCAATCCCTCCCCGGTTTACGTCATTATTTACCAACATGCAACCCACTCCCTGGACACAGGCAATGCATGACGATTGCCCGCTTGATAATAATAGAAATTTTTCTTCATATAGAAACATCTAACTGTTCAAACGCGACAGCGCATCTAACTGCACATTATCGCGCCACATTAGGACAATTGGCAAGCTCTACCAAAGTGTGCAGAGCAACTACAGGTTGTTTCTGTTTCACCTCACCCACCACTATCGGCTAATAATAGCGAATCCTTATCGCCTGGTGAGAAGTTCGAAAAAATATTACATGTGTAAAGAACGTAACAAAGCGGCCTGGTTTCTGCCAGTGCATCCGTATCGTGTAATGGACACGATGGTATCAATCAGGAAAAATACTTGCCACATCACCCTCAAATCGGATAGACTACAATTACGCATGTTGCAGAATATATAGTTTCAGGGGACGACAAATCAAGTGCCGGATGCAATCATGACCGGAGGCGAGAATAAAGCGCTGAACGCGATAACGAATTTGAACGACCACAGTCGGTCTTGTCATCCTGAGCGCAGCGAAGGATCTGACGCGCCGTGTATCGAGATCCTTCGCTGCGCTCAGGATAACAAGACCGGTGGTGGGTGGGATAACTCATTATCGCGTCCTTACTCCTAATAAAATCCATGCAAGGAGCTTTTGAATGGTGTCTACTCATCTCAACGTAGTAACAACTTTTCGATTTTCGCCCGCTTCCAGGCAGGCGTTAAGCGAGGCTGCGGGCGCGCCAATCCGCTTTGCTACTCCTGATGAACTGGCTACCGCTCTAGCCGGGGCCGATGTGCTGTGCAGCTACGAGATTCCAACCAATCTGCGAGAGATCGCGCCTCGTCTGCGCTGGTTGCAAGTTCCCGGCGCGGGAGTAGATTCGTTGAAATCAAAGGGGTTGCTCGACCAGGACAGCGGGCTTATCATTACTTCAGCATCGGGTATTCATGCAACCACTATTTGCGAGTATGTTTTCGGCAGTATGCTGATGTTTAACTGGAACTGGCCGCAGATGGTACGCCTCCAGAGCCAGCATATCTGGGCGCGCAGCGCAAGCTGGTATAAACTGGGCCGCCGCGAGCTGATCGGCCAGACGCTGGGCATCATAGGAGTTGGCAGCATTGGACGGCAGATCGCGAAGCTGGGTCATGCCTTTGGGATGCGCGTGCTGGGTATGCGTCACTCTCTACACGCAAATGGACAGGATGATCCCGACATCGACATGTACTATGCGCGGGCGCAATTACACGATTTGCTCGGCCAGTGTGATTATGTCGTGCTGGCTGTTCCTCTCACTCCTGACACTGAACGCTTGATTGGCGAGGCAGAACTGCGGGTAATGCGGCCAAACGCCTATCTTGTCAATATTGCGCGTGGACGAATTATCGATGAGCAGGCGCTCATTCGCGCCCTTAAAGAGGAATGGATCATGGGCGCGGGCCTGGATGTCACCGAAGAGGAGCCATTGCCGCCCGGTAGCCCGCTTTACTCGATGGCAAACGTGATCTTGACGCCGCATATCTCCGGCCATAGCGTCCAGTACGAGGAACGCCTGGCCGGGCTGTTCGCCGAAAATATACGCCGCTTTCGTGCCGGGGAGCCTTTGCACAACCGCTACGACCCGGCGCGAGGCTATTAGGGCGCTAAAGAGAAAATCCCTACATCTCCATGTAGTGAGGAGGCATTTAGAGATGAGTACAGACCTGGGTCCTGTTAGCATCATAGGAGCAGATGCGGTAGGCGGGCCGGGAGAGCGCCGCTTCCGGCTCTATGCGCAGGCGGCTACACGCTCGGCCATCATGTGGATGGAGAAAGAGCAGCTCAATACGCTCTCGCTCGCGCTTGATCGCGCCATGGCTCAGATTACCGACGGCAATGTCCTGCGCACCCTCGCGCAGGCGGGACCGAAACCAGAGGTTGTCGGATTGCCCTCGAACTTTCCCGCTCGGTCTACCTTTGAGTTTCAGGTCGGCCAGATTCGCATCGGGTACGACGAGGGTCGCACCCTGCTCGCTCTGGTTGCTGCGCCCATCGAAATCTTGCTGGAGCGCGGTCAGGAGCCACGCGCCATTATCCGCGAAGACGAAGCCATTTCCATCTTTTTCACGATGCAACAGGCGCAGGCCCTGACCAGTTCCATCAGCGTGCTGGTCACAAGCGGACGCCCCATGTGTCCGCTCTGCAACAGACCCCTGGATGGTGGGCCGCACGCCTGCGTGCAACAAAATGGTCACAAAGAAGTCATACAAGACCTCGTAGAAGATGAGCTGGAGGATGAGGAATAGCTGAAACCGGAGGGGCAGGGACAGGTCTTTCACTGGTAGGTTTTTCACAAAAGAACCGATCAGCTGGAAACTGTCATCCTG
>JADEYI010002195.1_pt1 | contig 10655 bp, 12 predicted proteins | sample 8542331 | NCBI WGS metagenome assembly JADEYI01 (sample SAMN16510988, study PRJNA670497) | mine drainage metagenome | isolation source: biofilm near Copperflume 1 | place: Germany: Marsberg coppermine Kilianstollen | collected 2018-02 | reverse complement strand
CAAAACTACCTTCACCTTATGCCTCAGAAAATATGTAGTTCACCGTTCGGATACGCCACAATGACATCTGTTTTATTGGAAGGTTCATTTAAGCTTTTTTTTGAATTACAGGTAATTATGATGTGCGGGCTTACACCGTTATCGTTGTTCTTTTTAGCAACGGTTTTCAAGAAACGAAGATTTGAACATCAATTAATTGAATTCGATAATCAAATACGCTCCAGAAAAAGTGAATGAAAAATTCGATAAAGAATACCATAGCGATTTGTAGAAGCTTTGAAAACGATATCTGTACACTTACTAAATAAATGATGGAAATAGATGACTTTTATGAGAGTAATTACAATAATGTAGACCCAGTACGCACTTCGTACGGAACTCTTCCTCTTTTTCTAAACGAGTATCTTAGCAAGGTGAAGCCGAAACCATATAAAGGCGGTCGCCCTGGTTGGCTTCCAAATGCGGAGAGAGTTAGGAATTATCTATTTCAAAACCACTTTAACTCAGACTATACAAGTAGATCTGGTCCAATGGTCATTGGCCATGATGGATCCCTCCTTTCACTAAAGACTGCTCAGGTTGATCATATAATTCCATGGAATAAGATCCAAGAGAGGCTGTTGTATGAATTTCGGGGAGAAAAAGCTGACGGTACTGTCTGGGCTTGTGTTTCAAGACTGCCTCTAGAAGATGGTAAACTAAAAAAGGGCGTTGATTATGTAGATGATCCGATAGTACTGGATCAATACGGAGAAGACGTTCTCTACAGATTTACAAATGTTGGTGCAACCAAGTATTTCCACACCATCGAAAACTTAAGACCTGTATCCGGAAGCACCAATAGTAAACGAAACAACAGGACAGACGCTTCGCTAGGAATCATTCCCTGTGAATTTATTAACCCGGATCTCAATAAAAAATTATCGAGATTGTCAGCCTCTGTCAATGAATATGTACAGCAAGTTGTCAGTCTTATGCAAGAATACGAGACAGACGAAGAAAGGAGTATACATGTGGATGTGTTCATTGAGGAAACGGACAATTTAATTAGGAGTATGGAGGACGCGAACCGCTACTTATTCGACTGACTGATAGATTCTGGCGACTCCCCTCTGCAGTTTCGTTTAGAGCAAATCAAAAAAATTATTTCTCTCTGTTGAGAGGTCATCGCGATGAAATGAGATAGGAATCAATTCTGAGTTCTGACATCCACCTTAATTTGATTCATTAAACGCTCGCGCGGCAGTTCTGCGCCGGCAGTTCCACGATATTTTTACACTATGATGCGGAATTTCCAACAAATGGAACCTTTCATTGTGTTAACTTTACAAACTCCTTTTCTCTGGAGAATACCAGTTTGAACGAAGTCTTCATGATCAGCCACAAAGCCAAAAGCACAGTGTAACTTCCTCCACGCTCTATCCATTCAAATAATTCATAATGCGGATAAAAAAGTTCACTTGCCATTTTCCAAATGAAAATGGCAAGTATGAACGGGCGAATTGGCTTTACTAAAATCAAAAAGGCTATTCCTATCTCAAACCAACCCAAAATGAATGCCATGGACGTAGTAGACTGAAAGTGAAAACCATATAACTGGTCTATCAATCCTTTTTTGTGGATGATAAATAAACAACCGTGGCCGACTAATAGAAGGAACGCCACGATTTGGAGTTTTGTCGATAACTGTTGCCACGTTCTCTGATCGCATTCAATATCTGGGGAGATTCGTGTAAACCAATTCTTGGCATTCCTCCAGTCAAACCCTACGATAGACAACAACATAAAGGGTGCTCCAAAATTTCCGGCCCGCTCGATGAACTCTACAAAAGGCTCCCCCGAAAATGGACGAAGTGAAGCAGTTAGTAGACCCCAAAAGACCAACCAAGCAGGGACAGCCCGAATAGGATAAATCAGCATGACAAAACCCAATAGTATATCTACACTTCCAATGACTGGCATTAATTGATAAGCCAGGTCGTGACCTATTCCAAAAACACCAAAGTAATTGCACCAAACAGGTTTTGTAATAATGCCAAAAGCACCATGGCCGATAAAGCACATCGCTACTCCCAACCTTAAAATATGGTACACTGCTTTCTGTTCCTTAATGCTTTTTATAGAAGCTTCCATAAATCATGGATTATTTTCTTTTTGCTGTAATCAATCTTTCTGTATACAAATTCCTGCGAGAAGTCTATTAATTTTTGAAGCATACCGTTTGAGTTATGTAGGGAATATTTCATCATACTATACTTACCTTTTTTAGGTCAGCCATTTTTCAAATCGTCTTTTGTATGTCGTGCCTTAACTTTCAAATGAATTGAAACGGTAAGTCTAATTTGCTCCATCATTTTTGGCGAAGTTTGTTGTGTAGCCACCAATCTTTTGGCCATGGACTAAGCCGACCTCACAATCAATGCGGTAGTGTATGCCGGCATAGAGTCTGGAGAGTGCGGCCTCTTGAGCTTGTCCATTAAAATAATCAGCATTGCTAGGAAAAAGATAGGATAGTACTGTGGCTGCGGCTGCCGAAAATGTTGAATGACCTGATGCGTAGGAAGGAAAATTCGGTATGCCCGTGCCCGTTTTTACGGACGGATCCAATTGGGTTGGCCTCGGATTGTAATAATAATATTTGCACTCCCAGCATCCGATCCCTGCATCGTGCAATGCCATGTTTAATAGGGCAAAAGCCCGTGCGGCCCTGACCTCGCTAAAATGCGCATCCCGTATATAGCCTTCTGCAATTTGGTTCCAATGTCCTGGCGGTGTGAAAGTTCCAAGGCCATCGGCCCATTTGAGAACGGTTTCTTCACGGGAGTTGGTCAAGTGTTCTGAATAGTATTTTGTTTCAGCCAGTTGTGATTTCATGGAATCGCTTGTAGCAACAGGCGGTGGACCAGGACGCACATTGATAAAATCGGAAGTAGACATCATCCACCCCATTACCCCAAGACCTGGAGAAGTCTTGGCTCCGAAAAACGGAAGCATTGGAGGCCGCGATGGAAGATCAAGGCTTACCCAAGGGATCACATCAATTGCCGGTACTGGATTTAGTAAATGTGACCAATGCAATTTTGCTGAATCGCCCAATGCTTGCCACTGGGTTGGAGTTCCTACGGCTGTACTCATACCGTCGGCACCAGCCCTGGTCAAAAAATCTTGTGCCACGGCCTTGCCTAATGCCAAACCAACTGAGATGTCGCTGGAAGATGCTCTTCCTGACTGTAATGCTGCCGCTCTTTGCTGACCTGCTTTAGTAAGTATCTCATCGCCAGCACCAGGGAACATTGCTTGCAAGATAGTTTGGGCAGCTCCTGACATGACCGCCTCTTCTGAGGGATATGAAGGAATGTTAATTTGAGGCATCAAGGACTTAATTCCCTTGTTTACCAAATATGGCGAAGGGCGATTGTATTTATATTTATAATACCAGGCAGCTTTCAAAGCATCATAGATTGCAACACTTACATAACTAAACGCACGTGCGGCATAAGGCGGATTGGCAAATGGAAACTGCGGATCCCCAAATGGATTGTTCGGATCAGGACCTGGATAGGTATTGTTCGATAGCGGAGCCGGGGCTAAGTTGTATCGCGCCACTAGTTCACGAAAGATCTCGTTCCAGCGCAGTACCCCCCCGTCACTCCAATAATTGATGGCATCCTTTTGTCCTTGAGTAATCGTGCTCTGTAGGTTCTTGATGCTGGCCAACTCCGTCTTATAAGCTATCGAAGAAGTGTCTGTGGGGGCAGGCACAACGCCTGCATACTTTGTATAAGAAGAGACATAGACCGGAGCCCATGTGCCAGCGTTCTCGTCCAAATTTGTCGGTTGCAAAGGAGCAAGACCTCCTGTAGTATTAACCTCATTGTTGCAACTGGTGACAAGGCTGAAAAAAGAGATAAACAAGGCGGTTATAAAATGGTGAAATGTTTTCATTGTTATTAAGGTTGTGTTTTTGAAAATGGTATCATGTACATTAAGCCAGCCATTGCGGTAGTGCTTTGGCCAACATTCCGGCCTGCCACTGTGTAGCTTCCCCAAATCCTGGCTGCCAGGTTTTTTACATAGGGAACTGACCACAAAGTGGAAAGACCTACTTTAGAAAAGTTCATTTTGTTCGATGCAAAAGGCATGTCTTGCCTACGGATGTCGCTGCCGCCCAACGTATTTTGTTGTGTATAGAATAGTTCCGCATGCCAGTTGGGTCCATGATATCCAGCGCGAACAATAAAATCAAAAAGGCCAAACATTTGCACCTCATTGGTATTGTAGAGTTGGCCATTGGCATAATATGAGGGACGATCCAAAAAGATGTTGCTCCGCCAGGTATAAGCACCGGAGGCTGTAAACCGCCAGGCTCCCTTTAATGAATAGGTAGAGGTGAATCGATACGAAAGGTTTTTACTGCCCAACCCGATTGACAATGGAAGAAAATCAGGTGTATAGTTGCTAGCTGGCAAGGTAATGGAACCAAGTGAAAAAAAATGCAGGTCGCTTTGGCCAATCTTTTTCGTCAGGAATCTATACTTTAGCGTCAATGTAAAATCTTGAATGCCCGCCATACCATGCAAAGTGCCACTGCTGGCCTTTGTCCAAACGTAAGGGAGCAGTGTTATCAGAGTAAGCTTATCAGTTACACCGTATGTACCCATCCAGGTTACACTTCGGGTCGTAAGCGTTCCAATGTTTTGGTTGTCACGTTTGAGTGTCCCCTCCCAATAGTTTTTCCAACTGTCAACACCGTAAAAGATTCCGTTGCCCAGTACTTTTTTGGGCATCATCATTCCATCAGTGATCATTGGCGTTTGTGCGGTCAATCCGAAACAGGACACCACCGCAATGAATATTCCAAGTATTATTTTTTTCATAGTAGAAAATTTGTAATAGATTAAGACATAACCGATTACTCTCGTAATCTTTTGTCCGGGTAGGAGCCCGAAAAAGGAATTACTTGTCCATAAATTTCAATGACAATCCTTATCGTTGAAAAGGTGGGTTTTCCATCTAAAGTAAGATCAAGGATGTGAATTAGTCCACACCCAGAATAGGTCGGTGATTTTCCTTCAGTTTATGGTACAAGATCAGCAGTTGACCTCTGGTGGTGGTGAGTTGATCACTTTATACCAAGAAAGAATTCTTGGTTTTAGAAGTGGGAAAGGAAGTTTCAGGTCAATACCAACCCGATCAGAGTATTCAATACGTGAAGTCAAGGAATTGAAATCTTTAATGAAGTTTAAGATTGTCTTTGTCGACTGATTATTTGAGCTCGAAGTTTGATCCGTGGATAATTTGACAAAATCAGAGAATACTTTGAATGCCTTTTTTTTATCAATATTTCTTAAGCAAACAACATACAAGGTATCATTTAAATATTTTTGTTTCACTAGTTTATAAAATTCTCCACGATGCTCGAAATCACCTTGCAAGTTTTGGAACTCGTCTTGCTGGATAGGGTACGGAAGAGTTAATGGAATCTTGATGGTAAATGTTTGATCAACTCCATAGTCATCATTATCAATTTGGTGAGCAATGGCAATGTTCGCTTGTCTAAGCATCGCCATATAAATACCATAATATCCTACCACACTAAACAGGAATATGATGACCAGCACTATGGATATTAATTTTTTCACTCGATTATTGTGACGCATATATAGCGGTTTTACTTGAATAATCATAAAAAAAATTGAGAGACCCATTATCACCTTTATTGAGTTAAGTCGATTGGGTCGGTGTTCTAATTGGAAACTCGGACACCAATTTGATTATTGGATGTCGAAAAATGAAGTGTCCAGCCAATGAAAATAATCTATGCTGAATTACTGAAAGATTGAAATGGCTCGGCAAGTCACGAAAGGTTCAGCCGGCAATTCTGCGAGTTTTTTATACCACCTTGTTCCAACTTTGGAACATTATTCGAAATTATTGAAATAGTGCTGATTTTGACTAAATTCACAGATTGTTCCAATATTGGAACAATCGATCGCAGAAATGTCGCGTTACTGGAGATTCCGTGGAGGGTGACCACTTTTTTTCGCAGCCTTGCAATAATCATAATCAACTGATTGCGAGCTAATAAAAGTGGTCAGCTTAACACGAAAAAAACTGATCCGGCTCCGCGGAATTTCCAGTGTGCCTGATCAAAACTATCGAGCCAATCAGAAGAAATATTGGAACAAAGATGTGGGCCCCTATGCCAAAAGCAAGTATGCCCAGCGATCCGAGGATATAGAAATTGGCCACATAAATGGAGTAATAGGTATACAGCATTATTGCGCAACCAATCAGCACATGCTGAACTATATTGATCCATTTGGGTAAAGAATCAAAATACCGGTAGCTAAGTATTACTGCGGATGTCAGAATAATAAATAGGCAGAACCAATTTGTTGAATCTTCGAAAACCGGCAGTACCCTGTTTAATCCATAAGCGCTGATTAAAAACATGTTCAACAAGAGGATGGTTTTGTTGATATTTTCTTTTCGCCACGACTTTCTTACGCCGAGAGAATTATTTGAGAGTAGTGCGATAGCGTAGCCGATGGCCAGGAAATAATGCAAGAAGAAGAAGGTGAAGTCCTCTCCTTCTCTCCGCATTTCGAAGAAGTCAACGAGTAAAAATAAGATAAACGAAAGCGCCAAAAGTAAATAGCCAGCTGGGTAAAGCCATTTCGGCTCGTCATGAGTTTTAATAGTTTGGTCAGTTTGAGATTCCATATGGTTTTATTTATTGTTAAAAAGTACTTTGTAATGCAAAGTAAAAAGGTAAATTTTTTTAGGATTGCTTCTTTAGTAGGTCTTCGAGTGACTTTAAGTGCAAATTGAAAGCCTTCTTGCCCTCCTTGGAGGCACTATAAGTCGTATTTGGTTTTTTGCCAATGAATTGTTTTTCAATAATGATATAATTGAGTTCCTCTAGCGCCTTGATATGGCTTGCCAAATTTCCGTCAGATAGTTGAAGCAACTCCTTGAGATAATTGAAATTAGCAGCGTCATTGACCATGAGAACGGACATGATACCAAGCCTCACCTTGCTTTCGAAAGCCTTATTAAAGTGGGTAAGCAGATTCTTCACTTCTCGTACTTAAAATACATGTAGGTTCCGTAGGCGATATGGCAGATGCCAAAACCCATGGCCCAAAAGAGAAGGCCGTACCCCACGATAAAAGCAGAAACAATTCCGAGCGTAACTTCTATTATTCCCAAAACACGGACATCACTGAACGTATATTTACTGGCATTGATAAGCGACAATCCATAAAAGATGAGCATCACTGGTGCAATGTAGACTAAGGTGCCATGGTATATTAAGGCGAGGCAAAAAAGACCGCCGGCAGCCAATGGAATGCAAAGATTTATTAGGAGCTTCTTTGCAGTAGGATCAAAAATGGAGTTGCCATCCCTCCTAGCCTTCCGGGTAGTCAGGACGATCCCGGTTCCAATTGCCAGGACAAGAACGACGACAGCATCGATCACAAAGAATGAATATTCCGCATAGGATCCAGCTTCATATAATTCGTCATTGGGTTGGAGTCCTGACGAATTTAGGTATAAGTTGGCGGCATAGGCTCCTAACAAAGCATAAATGCCGGCAAATACTCCAGACAATCCGCTCAAAGAGATAAATCTGGACGAACGTTCCATCAGATGCTTTATTTCTGATAACGTTTCTAGTGATGTCTTAATATTTTCATTCATAAAAAGTACTTTGTAATGCAAAGTAAATACATTTACGGTAAAACACAGCAATAGTTTCAAAAAGGAATATTTGCGTTTTAGTTGTTGATGAAGACAAATAGATTTCTGCGGATCTTAATCTCAATTCCAATTGTTGTCCTTTTTATTGCGCCGTAAGCATCCGATGAAGTACAATGGTTTGTTAACCGAATAATTTCTTATTGAGGTTTTACTTTGCTGATGATATCCAGTTACTGGGAAGAAGTTTATCGAGCTGGTTAACAGGATGCGAGGGAATACGAGAGAGAATATCGCGCAGCCATTCAAAGGGATTGACGTTGTTGATTTTGCAAGTGCCAAGGAAAGAATATAACATGGCTGCTCTTCGTGCGCCATCATGGGAACCGGCAAACAAGTAGTTCTTTCTTCCGATAGCCAAGGGTCTTATTGAGTTCTCTACCAAATTATTGTCGATTTGCAAACGGGCATCAGTGGTGTAGAGGCAAAGTTTGTCCCAGCGCTGCAAGGAGTAACTGATTGCTTTTCCGATCGCACTCTGCGGAAGTACCTTTGAATAATGTTCGATCATCCAGGCCTTAAGGTTTTCTAATACCGGAACAGCCTGCTGTTGACGGAGAGCCAACAGTTCCTGTTCTGATAATGGTTGATCTCTTCCTACTTGTTCAAGAGCATACAGTTTTTGCATTTCTATGAGCACGTATTCCGCCCGTGACTTGTCGTTTTCCAACGCTTTGTCAAACATGCGACGGGCATGTGCCATACAATTTAATAAAGTGATGTTAGCTCGTTTGTCAAAATCCTCATAGACAGCATAGCCATCGGTTTGAAGATAGCCGCTAAAATCCTGGAGACATTCACTGGGGCCCTCCCTGCCTCGGCCTTCCCGGTAGTCAAACAAAACTAACCGCGCCAAGGGTGCGTGATAGACCCAGTGGTATCCCCGATGTGTGGTTCCCTTTTTGGCTTTATCTAATACCTTGATGGGGCTCTCGTCGGCTTGCAGATAAATCTGTTTTAATACCAGTCTGCGATGCGTTTCATAAAGCGGTTGCAGTAACGTGCAACTTCCACTGATCCAATCAGCCAGCGTCGAGATGGGCAGCTTGATGCCTTCTCTTTCAAAACGTTGAACTTGGCGATAGATGGGCAAGTGATCAACGTATTTGTCTATTACGATTTGTGCCAATAGGCCTGGGCCTGCAATACCTTTATCGATCGGACGTACGGGTAAATCCCCAATCACGATTTGCTCTCCTGTTGGATCGACATACTTGGCACGGATGTATTGACGAACAAATAATTTTCCCGGAATGCGTTCAAGCTCTTCTGTTTTCTCTTCTCCAATTTTTTTCCACCCAGTAACATCCCTGGAAGGTTCAATGATTACTTGCTCACGGGGAAGACTAGCCGGCAAAGGCATCCGACCGGTCTGTACTTTTTCACTCTCCGGTTTACTGGTCTTCTTGCGCTCGTATTGAATGGTCTGGGTAGTGGAGACAATCATCTGTTCTTTTTGTGGTACCGCGATATCTAGGGCTAATTGATCAACAGATACTGAGGGGATAAACCGCTCATTTTTGGAACCAAAAACTAATCGCTTGAGCTGGTTCAACTCATCCTTGAGTTGGATGATTTGAATAACTAATTCTTCGTAAGTGGGTTTATTTATTGCTTCAGCGATCACGCGGAGGCAAAGATAAAACGCTGTCTTGTAATCACACAGAAACAGGCTGCGTTTTAACAAAATTATTTTCTGAAAAATGAAATCTTTTTCTTCGCCGCACCGAACTCAAACAGATCCCTTGAAGAATCAACATCAACTCTTCACTGCTAAGTTCTACAGACAAAGTTTTCTCATCGATGAGAGGAAGCTCATAGGTGCCACGCTCCAGACGTTTGTAATAAATGGAAAATCCATCCCGCTCCCAGAGTAAAAGTTTGACTTGATTGCGGCGAGCGTTAAAGAAAATAAAAATATCTCCGCTCAAAGGATCTCGCTTCAAGCCATCCCGCACCAGGCCACAGAGTCCATCAACACCCTTTCGCATATCCGTTTTTTCCCGGTACAGAAAATAATGATGGACGGATGAGAGGGTAAGCATGATCAGCCTACCAGGGAACGTAAGTAGGAAACATCTACGAGTTGATAAAAAATCAACCGATGGCCATTGGCCAAGAGTAATTCCATCACACCGAGTTCCGACGAAGAACCGACCAATTTCTTGATCTTTATCGGAAGGAAGGCTTTGCCGGGATCACCTTGTTGCTGTTCTCTATACTTTTTATACCAGTAATGAAAATTACTGTAGACGATCGCGTGCTCTTTGCAAAAAATGTGTTGGCTTTGACCGCTCGTCTTCCAGGATTCGATCAGGGAAAACATCTTCGATTGGCGGGTAGCAAAATTCTCAGGATTCATAGGATAGTTTTTTCAAAACTACCTCACCGGTCATTTCAGAGAAATAGGTACTTCATCGGATGCTTACATTGCGCCGGCAGTTACGCGAGTTTTTTATACCACCTTGTTCCAACTTTGGAACAATATTCGAAATTAATGAAATAGTGCTGAATTTGACTAAATTCACACATTGTTCCAATATTGGAACAATCGATCGTAGAAATGTCGCGTTACTGCCGGCGCAGACTTTGCAGCGCAGAGCTTGCCACAGGTGAACGACTGTTGAACTAGGGAGATTGGGAGGACTTAAAGGAGGTAAGGATAGGGCAAAAAAATTAACTGCTGGTCAACGAAAGGAAATAGCCGTTAATGCAGCTAACCAGCGATGGGACTCTCAGGCGGGAACAAAGCTGTAATAAGGTGCTCCAATCCAAGTTGATTTAAATATCCTACCGCTTCTGCCATTTCTATATCTTCATAGGAAGTATCAATTGGTGGAAATTCCGCACAAAGTGACCACTCTTTTCCGCTGCAAAGTGACCACCAAAAG
>JADEYI010002194.1_pt1 | contig 10655 bp, 12 predicted proteins | sample 8542331 | NCBI WGS metagenome assembly JADEYI01 (sample SAMN16510988, study PRJNA670497) | mine drainage metagenome | isolation source: biofilm near Copperflume 1 | place: Germany: Marsberg coppermine Kilianstollen | collected 2018-02 | reverse complement strand
TCAAGGGGTAGGATTTTGGCAGCCTTTACTGCAGCTTGTCTGCAGACGCACCTTGTTTCTGGCAGGAAAACCGTGTATTAATAATATTAGTATGTAATTAGATTAGTAATTACATAAGTAATTACGCGAGTCCAGGCCCTGGGCTCCACATAAACCATACGGCACTCATATATTCGTTGCAACGCACCTAGCCCTGAGGGCTGGAACAAGCGTGTGCGGTGATAAAAATATTATTCTATTGGGAGGACTGAAAGTGACCGTCCTGCCAGGATCGTCCATGATCGCGTCAACAGACATTTTTTTTGGATGTGATCGGCACTCTGCTGGGCTTTTGCGTCATAATTGTATGTCTTCGCATCATGCATCACGATGGTCAATTACGTAATTTAGCTGACGGTGCAACACTGCCATAGCTTCCATCTTTGATCACCATGAAATTCAATTGAAGGGCAGAAGGATGCCGCTATGGTGCAATGCTGGACGTCAACTTATAAGCTTATACCTGGGCTAGCAATTATTCAATAGATTGATATATTGAATAATTCCTGCACATGCAAGATGTATGCTGCGAGCTGAAACTGTAGGGTTTACGACTTTGGGTTTGGGGAAGGGGCCTTTGCAGTAATAATTTTCACGGGAGGTGTAAGGGTTTAGGGTCGATGAAGGGTCGAAAGAAGTATAAACACAAAATGGATGAAGTACAATGCCATACTGGTGACGTCATCGGTACAACACGTGCCATCACGAGCCCAATAACAAGAAGAGAAGAGTGGCTCGATTAAGATGCCAAAAGGAAACAACAAACAAAGATGAGCTGTTGCTTACAAAGCACTCGAAGTGCTGAATGTGTGAGAGGTAGTTTGCTGATATGTCACTTGAGGCGGCCAACTTAAAATTCGTCATCTGCAAGCCCAAGTGAGAGATGCACCAAATCAAATGCTTGCTTGAATAAGCTCAGAACATGGCTCGTTCTGCTTCAGCAATGCTGCTCAGGCAGATCGTGAACAGCCATAGCAATGCAGCATCGACGGGTGCATCACGACTGTCAGCCTCCTTGCAGATCCCTGCTCAGCAGTTCTGCAATCTGCGATTCTTTGCTACATTCGATCTGGACAGCTTTCGAACAACAAAAAGCAGCGCATCATGTAGACTTCATCAATCGCACCTGCACCTGGTGAGCCGCTGCTCTGTGTTGTGGCCATCGCAGATCACTGGGCATTGCAAAGGGCAAAATGCAAAATAAAAATCTCTCGTGTGCCCAGGTGCATCCCGAGAAGCTTTTGGCATCGTGCACAGCGCATAGCGCTTCCTTACATACAGCAGCGACCCTGCTACAGGTCAGGCCCAACACCTGCACGCACGTAAGACCTGAAGCATTCGTGCAGATTCTGCTGCATTAGCCGCCGTTCTTGGGCTGAAGCTCTGCAGATGGCAAATTAGTGGATAGCTGTAGATTTGGTGCTTGGTGAGTCACCATTGTGTGCATGGCAGGACGAACGGAGATCTTCAGAGGAATCCCAAATCCCCCAAGGACAGCACAGCAGAAGCGGGCCAGAGGCAGCTACTGCAGCCAGCCTCCCAATCAAGCAGCCAAACACCAAAGCTGATGCAGCAATAGCAAAGGTGCATCCCACATTCGGTTGCTGAAATTGCCTGGGTTGTAACAATCAAGGGGCTGCCATCTGAGCACTTGTTCGCCACCGGGATGCAGCTGTGTGGTGCTGTAATGGGATTGAGGAGGTTGTCACACCAGTTTGGGCTGTGCTGCTTCATTAGACATGTGTGCTGTAATAGGATCGCACCGTCTTTCCCCCTAGTCCTTCCCCGCAACTTAGGTCATTTAATAGATTGCGCAGAGGTCATCTGTGTCCACAAGAATACACACGCATGTACTGTCCCCCAGGTCTTGCGCAGTGGTTGAGAAGCTAAGGGAATTGAGTAAATGGCGCCCCGGATCGGCAGGTGCCGGGAAGCTACGAGGAGGAGGCGGCGCGCACGTCTAACACGGAGATCCTGCGCCAGCTGGCGGATTATCTGCTGCCGCGGGACAACGCCGAGTACCGGTGGCGCATCGGCACCGCTCTCTCTCTGCTGGTCGCCTCCAAGGCCCTCAACGTGGCGGTGAGTGGCCTATTACTATTATTAGTAAGAGTCGTCCGCACCTGGGCACTTGCTTGAAGAATTCCTAGGCTTTGATCTTCATCCATCTGTTAATTTGCTGCTGTCGAGCTCCCCAAATCATTTTTAGCAACATGTTGTACATTTTGGGCAGGCCATAACACGACTGTCCCACCTGTCTCATGCGCTCCTCTAGCTTGGGCAAACTTAATAGATAGAAACTGCAGATATTGGGTCCAGGCAGTCGCAGAATAGACGTGGTGCTTTTAAGGGCGGAAGGCAGGGGAGCTTGAAGAAAGCAGGTCCCTGAGGAACTGCGCTGCCAGTGTGTTTTGTTTCCCTGTTCTTAGTTTGTTTTCTTTTGCTCAGTGCGATCAGTTTGCAGATCCCTTCTGACCCTCACCAGCTTGGGGTCCACTGCTGTAGATGGTCTTCTGGGGTTTGTTTCAGAAGCAATTTTGAATTGAAATCGAGCGCCAGAAGTCCCAGGAGACCATCTTCAGCATTGGAGCGCTGAGCCGGAGATGGTTCTGAAGTGATCTCTAGCCTTCTGTCTCTTGGCCTGACAGGGCACCATTGCCAGCTGGCAAACCTGCCCGGTTTGGCATTCTGCTAGATTGACGATGATCTGCTGGTCCGGTGGCTGTATTCTGATGGCCGCCTTGCCAACTTGCCAAGCAGACCATGCAACGCGGCTTTAGCGGTTATCAGTTGGTACCAGATTGTTTTAAGATTCAGTGTGTCTCTCTTCAACACATCCTTAACTTGAAACTTCCCATATTGCTGTATAAAGTTGCCTGATTTGGCATTATCTGTTCCAATAGGTGCCGTTCATGTTCAAATACGCGGTCGACGCGCTGACGGCCGATCCCAGTGGCGCCGTTTTGGCGGCCACGCCGTTTTTCCCGGTGGTCCCGGCTGCCGCGCTGCTCGGCTACGGCGCCGCGCGCGCCACGTCATCGCTCTGCAATGAATTGCGCAACGCTGTCTTTGCAAAGGTGCGCCACACAATTCTTCGTCCTCAAATTGCCCTTTTCTTGGCTTTTAGAGGTGCCCTTATCCTCTTGTACTTGCCGGTCCGGTCCAGCATTTCGGTACATGTGTTTGATGGCGGTGAGTTTGGCTAGCCCGAGAGCAAATGCCAGGCAAACACTGGTCTGAGAGGCTTCTGGCGGCGATAACAGAGCAGAGCGCTGACATCAGCGGTATGCACCGCACTCCAAACCCTTGTGGCTAACACTCAAACACCCCAGAGACCCTTAAATATATCCCCTTTTTCTCCTCTGCAGGTGGCGCAGGGCACAGTGCGGCGAGTGGCGGCAGATGTATTCGCGCATCTGCATGCGTTAGACATGCGGTTCCATTTAGCGAGGGAGACCGGAGCGCTGAACCGGATCATCGACCGGGGCACGCGGGGCATCACCTTCATCCTTTCGTCCATGGTCTTCAATGTTTTCCCCACGCTGTTCGAGGTCACTCTCGTTGCAGGTGAGGGCGGAGGGGCATCGAATTCTCCTCAATACAGTGCGTGCAGGATTGATGGGATTCCAGCCCTACATGCCAGAAGTGCAAAATGAAATAAGGTTTCTAGAGTCATCAGCCTTCACCCTGTTTTCCATGGTCTTCAACGTGTTCCCAACCCTTTTTGAGGTCACGTTAGTAGCTGCTGCGTGAAGGAATATCTTTCCCTACTTTCCTCGAGTTACGGATTTGGGTAGGTCTGGAATTTTTTACGTGTCCCGACCCTTTGTGGCAATCGCCTTTGTCGCGGATCTGGAAGATTGGGTACAGACTTTGACAACAGCTGGGGCTATCAGGAGTTCCTAATGTCAATGAATCACAATGTGGCACTTGGTGGAGTCTAAGGGTTGACACCTTCCATGCATGTCAAACAGCCTGTTGCCATGAAGGGGGGCTTACAAATATCTTTTTTTGCGGCGGGTGTGCCCGACTGCATATCTGCCATTTTTGTCCGGGCATGCATGCAACATGTACGCTGTCAATCACCAGCAGTGCAGTGCCTGTGCTGTCGTTACACTATAAAGAGGTTTGACTTCCTTCGCCTCCGGCATGCAAAGATCATAATGGAGAGGGGTGAGCATCTGACCGAGACGGGCCTAGCCAAGATAAGGGGGATGCGCTCAAAGATGAACATGCCGGCGCTGGCATTGGCAAGAGATGCCTGATCCCAGCCCCTCTATAGCTGTGAAGATATGGTCCAGTCCTTGCTGTGAAGCAAGATAGACTGCCTAAGGTAGCAAACTCTCTTGTCAGGTAAACAACTTGCCTGCTTTTACTAATAAATGCCCTCTTTGGTTTTGTGCAGGCATGCTGGCGTACAAGTGCGGCCCGGTGTTTGCCGCGCTGACGGCCGGCGCCATCGGCACCTACTCAGCATTCACCATCGGCATTACACAGTGGCGCACGCGCTTCCGGCAGGTGCGCACATGCCGCCACCTGACGGCACATTTCTTTTTGTCTTCTTCTCTTAGCATGCAACATAGCATGGCAGCTATGGTCAGGACACACGAGGACAACATGCTGTGGCACTCCGCATCAGCATGGCGAAGCATGTAGCCTAATTTTACGGGCCTGTGAATGAGCTTGAAACTGCTCGGAACTCAGATATGAGACAGAGCTTTACATCTATGGTGTGGTGCCTGGGGCCACGCATGGTCAAGAGGGTTGACCCACCATTGCTAGAACCAGGACCTTGAATTTTCTAGATGGGGCTTGCCTCTCTTTGCAAAGATGCCCGAGGAAAGTCTGAAAATAAATCCCAATGGCCGGAAAATTTGAATATATGTGGCGGGCAGGCCATGAACAGGGCTGACAGCGAGGCGGGCAAGCGAGCGATGGACTCGCTGATCAACTACGAGACCGTAAAACTCTACGGCAACGAAGCCCACGAGCAGGCCCGCTACGACATGTGCCTCGCTGGTGCGCGCTTCTTCATCCCTCGAAATCAATGTTTGCTCTGTTGTGGCATGTGGAGTGGCATGTGGTAATGGCGTCTGTTGAGTGTTTGTGCCAAAGAACATACCTTTGTGTGCCAGCTGTTGAGCAGCGGAGCTGAGAATTTGCTACAGAAATTTGCACCACAGCCATGGGGACAGAAGAACTCTTGCCATAATGCCAGCTTGCTTGCATGGTCTGCTTTTCCTCTGCATATTTCGATGGGCGGCCCTGAGATTGCGTCCAAAGTAGCTTGCATCCTCTCTTTGACTGTATTTACTGCCCTTGATGTCCTGCTCATGGCAGATTAGTTCACTGGGAGACCGGCTGCTCCTTGCGGTTGCAGATTGCAGCGCTTTGCAGCCCGCAAATGTACACAAATTTTAAACCAAGGCATGTCACTGATCCATCTTGACATGCCTGCAGACTACGAGGCGGCTGCGCTCAAAACGCAGACGAGCCTGTCGCTGCTGAACTTTGGGCAGAGCTTCATCTTCAGCTGCGCGATTTCGGCCGCCATGGTCGCGACCGCGCGCGGAATCGGCGCCGGGGAACTCACCGTCGGGGATTTAGTCATGGTCAACGGCCTGCTCTTCCAGGTGGGGCCGCCTCCTTACCGATCTGAGGCACTGTCTGGATCGTGTGTATTTCTATAGAAGCTTCATATGGTCGTCTGTGGGCAGAAGAATGGGCTGCCAATGGAAATCCAGGGTGAGGATGCGGTATACTGACAGTCTCCGCATAAAAAGTAGATCAACCTTGACTACATAAAAATGACTTGGCTTTTAACTACACCGCTGACATGCCAGCTGGCACATCAGCCTGCATAAAACCACATGGCTCAAGGAGTTGTCACTTTTTGGAGGCCAGCCCAGAGTTGATATCCGTGAGTGTCCAGCGAGAATTCCGGCGGCGCTCTTGGCATCACACCCATTGCCGCGGCTCTAGTCGTTGCGCCGCAACGCTTGCCCTTATGCTTTGCACTTAGCTGCACAGGACAGCTCATGCTCCGCGTTGCGAAACCAGAAAGCAGCCAAGAGGTCGCGCAGGGCTGTAGCGCCAGTGCCAAGACTCTGGTGGCTTGCCTGTGCATGGTGGTGAGGCCGCCGTGCAGCTGAGTCACCAGGCCCTTGGTACCGGCGGCCCCAGCCCTCGTTGGTCTGCTAGCTTCTGTCCTGCTCTTCAATGCGTCGCATCGGCTGGATTGTGTGCGCGCGATCAGATTGCGCGTTTTCAAATTCTGAGGGACACGCCAGGAAAGAAAGTTTATTCTCAATAAACAAAATTTGCACGAACAGAAAACGATCGCAACACCTGGCCTTTGGGAAAGGCTCAAGGAAAAGACTTCAAGAGACAGGGAAAGGCCAAGCGGGTGAAGAAGATCAATTGCATTTTCAGGGAAGCTGAAATTGGGGTGCTGTCTGCAGTGCTAGAGGCAGCCAGCCCTGGAAGCCTGAATTCAAGTTTTAAGTTTGGATTTGAATTCGAATTTGCTGCGCAGGTGTCGATGCCGCTGAATTTCCTGGGGTCGGTCTACCGCGAGACGCAGCAGTCGCTCATTGACATGGGCGCGCTTTTTGGATTACTACAACAGAGATCCCAGGTGTGTCCTCTCTACATTCTCTAGGATTTTTACTATCTCCCTCGAGTTGAATGGCATTGAAATGGATGAATTACGTTCAGTAGCCGAGCTGGTCATTTTCCCTCGCTAATTTCCCTTGGAGGCACACGATGTGCTTGCCTTGATCACTGTGCAGCGCTTAGTTGGGATTTTTCATGCAAGGGCTCCTGTTCAGCATCCTAGCAACCATGCTATTTATGCTCCCTTGCTCCAGACACACGCTGTGATTGGAATGGATGGCACTGCACGGCTGTCAGTCTTTCTGTCCGCTGTGAAGCTGGCACCAAAATGGAGATCGTTTGCAATACACAGCCACACCTTTTTAAGTTTATGCACGGGGTCTTTTCTGTGCAGATAAGGGACGGGCCTGAGGCTGTGGAATTGGAGGACTCTGAGAGCGGGTATGACATCGAGCTGAAGGATGTCACCTTTGGCTACAGGGCAGACCAGCCCATTCTGCAGGTGAATATCCCTCGACTCCTGCTCCAGCAGTACAACATGTATCAAATTTATCGGGTAGAATATGAGCAGCACTGAGCCAGATTTATATGGACGCTAGGCATGCATGAAGTCAGAAGGGGTGCACAGCTGTATAAGTTCAGCCTCTTGTAGACTAGGATTTCAAGAAAGTGCAGCTCTGAGCATCAGTTGGCTGCCGGTCCTTTATGGTGCACCGCAGTGTCTGTTGTGCTTCCAACATACGGTAGGGCTGCATTGCCTTGTGGTGATCTGTGCATGGCAAGGTGAGGCTTACTAGAATAATTTGGAATTCAATTTTCAAGTTTGACCTTGCATTTGCAGGGCTTGTCGCTGCGAGTACCGGCGGGCACGAGTTGCGCGGTGGTGGGAACCAGCGGCAGCGGAAAATCCACGATTTTGCGCCTGCTGTACCGATTCTATGAGCCAGACGCCGGCACCCTCATGCTCGCAGGTGCGCACGCCTGACATCTCATGTAGACTGCAAATGTGCTTTTGCCTCGCTTCGAAGGCACTTGCAGAGCTCCCTCGAGTCATTTGCGGTCTGCAATGGGCACCTAGGGCCGGTGCGCGCTTCTTGCTCGATTTCTTCTGCGTGGGTATGCTTGCCCGCTAGCCTATAGATGACCAGGCTGACATGGCAGTCCGGAGTTTGGCCATGCCTGATCTGGCACCGCATGCATGCGTACAAGGGTGTAAACTCAGTTCTGCAATTTGCATGCCCTTCTCTTGTCTCTTGGACAAAAAATTGCGCCTTTGGCTTTACGAAGGACATTTAATCTGGCTGCCAGAGTAAGAAGCTCGCGCAGAGGCCGGCTTTACAAGTATTCGCAAGTAACACATGGCTTCGGGATATCTCCGCTGCTTCAATGCTCATTGTTCAGTCGTGAGGTTTTATGGCATGATGCACATGCGCGCAGATCGGCCGCTGGACGCGTACAGGCTGGCGAGCCTGCGGGCAAAGATCGGCGAGGTGCCTCAGGACATGGTGCTCTTCAACGAGACCATTTTCTACAACATCGCGTACGGCAGACTCGATGCACCGGCCGAGGAGGTGTACGCGGCCGCGCGCCAAGCTGCCATCCACGACCAGGTGTGCCTTGCCCTGCGTCTCTCACATAGTTGCACCATTCGGTGAGAACAGTTTATGGGGACCGTATATACGGTCGTATGGTATTAAATTGTACGGAATATGGTCAAAAACGGCCTATTTTAGTCCAAAACACCGAACATACGACCGAAAATTCACCGTATGCCAAATGGCCGAATCTGTATGGTGCCACTATGGTCTCTCATGTTAAATCTTCTCAAGCCAAAGCCAAGATTTGTGTCCACGGTTGCCGTGTATACGGCAGGCGAGTTTGAGTGTGGACGAGCTGGCCATGCAGGCCTTTCAAGACACTGATGTACTATTACAGGGTCACCCCATGCGTTCATTCTCAAATATAATGCGACAAAATACTAGCATTGTTGGCGACAAGAAAAATGCGATAAAAATGCGATTGAATGCATAAGGAACAGTTTTGTCATTGTTTTACTGGGCAAAACATAGGAAATAGCCACGTAAAAAGGATTTTTTCCTCAAAACCAACAGTCCAAATCTTTTGGAATCTTTTTTCAATCTACAACAGAGCGTGCACTTGGGAATGGAGTAATTCCTCAAAGGGACTCTAAAGGCCCCAAAAAAGCAATTTTTCAGTGCATCGCATATTTTCGAATTGTACTGGCCAGAAATAATGTGCTAAACAATGCTCGCATTCTATTCTCAATCGCGTTATCGCATTCGGTGATCGCATGCTGTGACCCTGTACTGTTCAGTCTGAAGAATGATGATGCTGAAGACACGTGTTCACTCTCAAGCCTGGGGCTGCTGTTACAGTAGCCGTTAATAAGCATGGTGCCGCTTGCTAGCCATGTCCACTGACCCTCTGATGGGATTCCTGACACGCATGCCCACACCGCCTAAAAGTTCCCAGAGCTTTCTCACTTTTAATCCAAATCCCTTTTGTTGCGGCCGCAGATCCTGGTTTCTGAGCCACTCTCAATCCTGATCCCGCTGTGCCTGATCTTCCTTGACATCCTTTTCACGTTTTCCTTTTTTCCCTTTTATTTTTCTTCTTCTTCTTTTTGTTCCTTTTTACAAGGCACCAGCACTGACACCTGGATTTGATGCATGCACAGATTCTGGCGATGCCTGACGGCTATGAAACGGTGGTGGGGGAGCGGGGCCTCATGCTGAGCGGCGGGGAGAAACAGCGGGTGGCGCTCGCTCGCACAATACTTAAAAATCCTCGCATTCTTCTGTTCGACGAGGCGACCTCCGCGCTGGACAGTGGCACAGAGCAGTCTATTCTGGCTGCTCTGCAGAGCCTTGGCCGCGGCCGCACAACTCTTTTTGTCGCGCATCGGCTCACAACCGCCGCCCAGTGCGACCAGGTAACCTACTATATGCAACCCTCTCTATTAGTATTATTGTTACATGCTTTTCCTGCCAAAAGGCAAGGTGCGTCCTGCAAACAAGCTGCAGTTAAAAGCTGCCACAATCCTACCCCTTGTTGGACTCGCCAGATCCAAGCAACCGTGGGTATTTGTACCGCCCCCCGCCAGCCGGGGCCACTCTCTCTATAAAATCAAGAATAGTTCGTATAGATCGCAGGGGTGCTGTATATCGATTGTATTCCCTCAGGTGTGGGTTCGTGCAGTCTTTGGTCATGGGCTAGGGTGCGCTAGTGGGTGGACGCCAGCGGGAACATGCAAAGGGTGACAGGGCAGTGCCACTTTCATCATAAGGGCGTCCCAGCACTTCGCAAGGGGGTCCTAGTTCAAACTGTTTCTGTGAGTCTTAATTCTGCATGCTTTTTCTTGCGCTCGGTGGCAGCTGTACCGGCCCAGGGTGAAACTGACTATTACACCTCTTTTAAGAAAGTTGGCTCAATCCCCGGGCCAGCGACGCTCTTGTGTGATGAGACACCAACAAACAGCGCTGCTGTGCAGATTGTTTACTTGGAGAACGGTCGAGTGGTGGAATCTGGGAGTCATTCTCAGCTGCTGCGAGCGGGCGGCCGCTACAAGCAGCTTTGGGACAACCAGGCATCCAATGTCAACGCCTGATCTGGCGCTCGTCATCAGCAGGAGTTTCATTGGCCCAATTTTTTACCGGTAGTGTGAAGGCTATGCCTTTGGACATGGATAGTGGGTGCAAACACATGATTACCTTTGGTGCAGGTGAATTGTACACCCATTTGTGCTACAATATATAGTGACAGATTGCTCACAAGACCAAAGAACCTTAGGTGGCTCCCAACAGGTCTCTGACATGTAACAAATTGTTGACAAATATTGTTTTTAATACTTTTCACTAAACCTGCTCTGGCTGCAGCACCTTTCACCTCAATAATGATTTTCTATCGTAGTAGCATCACGGCAGTGTTACTATTACTATTACTATTACTATTACTATTACTATTACTATTACTATTACTAT